>Ga0163144_10007365_pt1 | contig 24128 bp, 18 predicted proteins | sample OliLak19BULKMAT1_FD_123175 | JGI IMG/M metagenome (GOLD analysis project Ga0163144, IMG submission 123175) | Freshwater microbial mat bacterial communities from Lake Vanda, McMurdo Dry Valleys, Antarctica - Oligotrophic Lake LV.19.BULKMAT1 | ecosystem: Environmental > Aquatic > Freshwater >...
CGCCGGCCTTGTGTTGCTCGAATTTGGAACGCCCTGGTGCGGGCATTGCCAACTAGCAGCGCCGTCGGTGGCTGAAGTGCTGGCGGATTTCCCCGGCATCGAGCACGTCAAAGTCGAAGATGGCCCCGGCCGACCCTTGGGGCGATCATTCCGGGTGAAGCTCTGGCCGACGCTCATCGCCCTACGCGACGGGGTGGAAATTGCCCGCACGGTGCGACCTGAGATAGTCGAGCCAGTGCGTGCGCTCCTGCAACAATTGTGAGCGGAAGTCGGCGCGTCGCCTTTTCTGCGGGGTTTCGCAGCCCTAAACGCCGGCGGCTTGGTCCACTAAGATAGTGGCATCGCCAGCAAGGGGGCTTTCTCCGCTCGACTGGCAGTTGCCTCACCTTCACCGCACGGTCAATCGACTTCATGTCGCGCATCAAACGCATCCTCGTCACCGGCGGCGCCGGATTCTTGGGCTCGCACCTCTGCGAACGGTTGGTCGCCGAGCAGCACGACGTTCTCTGCCTCGACAATTTTTTCACCAGCCAGAAGAGCAACGTCGCCCATCTGCTGGGGAAGCCGAACTTTGAGCTGATCCGCCACGACGTGACCGTGCCGATTCACTTGGAAGTCGACGAGATCTACAACCTCGCCTGCCCCGCGGCGCCGGGGCACTATCAGTACAACCCGATCAAGACGATGAAGACCTCGGTATTGGGGTCGATCAACGTGCTCGGCATGGCCAAACGCTGCCGAGCGAAGGTCATGCAGGCCTCGACGAGCGAGGTCTACGGCGACCCTGAAGTTCATCCGCAGGTCGAAAGCTACCGCGGCGCCGTCAACCCGATCGGCCCGCGGGCCTGCTACGACGAAGGCAAACGCGCCGCCGAGACGCTGTTCGTCGACTATCACCGCATGAACAAGGTGAACGTCCGGATCGTGCGGATCTTCAACACCTACGGCCCGCGGATGCACCCGTACGACGGGCGCGTGGTGTCGAACTTCATCCGCCAGGCGCTCGCGGGGGAAGACATCACGATCTTCGGCGACGGCGAACAGACCCGCAGCTTCTGCTACCGCGACGACCTGATCGAAGGCTTCATCCGCATGATGGCGGCGCCTGACGACTTTATCGGACCGGTGAACATCGGCAACCCGGGCGAGTTCACCATTCGCGAGCTGGCGGAGTTGGTGATCGAGCTAACAGGCGCCAAATCGAAGCTCGTACAGCGGCCGCTACCGGCTGACGACCCGACGCGACGTCGGCCCGATATCACATTGGCCAAAGAGAAGCTGAAGTGGGAGCCGAAGGTGCCGCTGCGCGAAGGATTGGCGGAAACGATCAAGTGGTTCCGCTCGATCGACGTCGCCGACTATCGGGCGCCGACGCCGAATTACTAAGCGTCGTTTTACTAAGAGTCGTCGCCGCGTCCGGTGACGGCGAACAGCAGCGGTCGCAGCAGTTGGTAGACGACGATGCCGCTGGTAACGCCGATCACGTCGGCGGCCCAGTCGCTCATGTCGCAGGTTCGCCAAACCGGGATTTGCGTCCACTCGTCGAAGGCGCCGTAAACGACGCCGGCGAGCCAGACGGCGAAATAATGCCGCGGCTGGAGCTTGCCGATCGTGAGTTCCCAGCCGGCGAGCACCAGCGTCGTCAGCAGTAAATAGCCGCCAAAGTGGGCCCATTTGTCGGAGAACGAGGGCCCGCCGATCCCGGTAGCCGGAATATGCGTGCCGACGAAGAGAAGGATGAAGTACAGGATCGCCAAGGTTCGTGCGCGCGAGGCGATGCGTTTGAATCGATCAGAGCCAGGCGGCGTGGCGTCGTGCATGATTTCGGGCGGCGTCGGCAAAGATGGAAGTGAGGATGCGAGCCGGGTAGTTCGCGACGGCCGTTGTAGTTTAATAAGGTGGAGTCCGGACCGATAGGAATCGAAACGCGCGGCGTTGAGATGGATTGGCAAGCCAATGGATGACGAACGATACATGAGAATCGCCCTGGAGCAGGCCGAGGCCGCGGCTGAGGCGGACGAAGCCCCCGTTGGCGCGGTGATCGTTTCCGACGGCCGCGTGCTCGCCGTGGCGCGGAACGAGCGCGAGGCCTTGCGCGACCCGACGGCCCATGCCGAGATGATTGCCATCACGCAGGCGGCGGCGGCGCTGCAGAATTGGCGTCTGGAGAATTGCACGCTCTACGTCACGCTGGAGCCGTGCCCTATGTGCGCGGGAGCCATCGTCCTGGCTCGCATTCCGCGCGTCGTGTTTGGGGCCCTTGATCCCAAGGGAGGGGCGGTTCGCAGCCTCTACCGCCTGCTGGAGGACGCGCGACTGAACCATCGGGTCGAGGTCGTCGAGGGCGTACTGAGCGAGCCTTGCGGGCTCGTGCTGTCGGAATTCTTTCGGGAAAAGCGTCGCCAACGACGAGCGACCGGCGGAGATTGAACAAATGTTTCGAAGGGGGATTCGGCGGCCAGTCGGCAGAGAAGATCCGGCCGCGACGGTTGGGGGGGATGCAGCGTCGACGGGGGAGTCGCAAGGTGGACCCATCGTGCCACTTGCGCCGATTTGTTTGGCCGACAGACGGCCTGTTTCGCCCCCATTTCTCAGAAATCGCCTAGCGGCGGAGTGGGGGGCAATCAGACTAGCAACTGGTAGCTGAGATTCGGCGGACGGGGCGGGCGTTGTTTGTCCCTTGCCGATTGCGGGAGTAGAATTGCGGCAGATTCGAGTTCTTTCATCCGAGCCGGCGTCCTGACGCTAGCGGAGTCGATTGTGAAAACATTTGTCATGACGTTTGCGGCGATGATAGGCTTCGCGTTGCACGCCCACGCGCAAACGAACTTCTCGCAGACACAACTCAACCAACTCAACAACCGCAATTCGGCGTCGGCGTTTACCGGCCAGCGCGTGATGAGCAGCGTGATCAATCGCTCGGTTCCCCAATACAATTTCTCGACCGTCAATCGAGGAATCCTGAAGGGAGCGATGGGAAGTTCCATGGCGTCCCGTCAAAAGCCATTTTCACAGGCGCAGCGCGGGCCTTCCACGTCGCCCTACTTGGGATTGTTGTCAGACAATCCTTTCACTTCGACGACGACCAACTATTTCAGCAACGTTCGTCCGCAGCTTGAACAGCAAAAGATGAACGAGAAGTTGCAGATGCAAAACATCCGCATGCAAAAGCAATTGGAGGAAGTGGCCGCGAAGCCGCCGTACGACATTGCTGGCTCGGAAGATCGAGCTCCCACGGGGCATGCCGCCGTCTACCAAAACAATGGCGGAGTCTACGGTAATCCTGGCGGATACTACCCGCAGGTGCCGATCCGCAGCGTCCGAGGTCAAAAGTAGTCGTCGCTCCCTGGCTGCGAGCGAGTGGCTTAAGTTCATACCGGCGGTTCCAGCCCGCTGGCAGTTGCGGCATTGCTATCGCGCCCGCACTGCGTCAATCTCTCGGCAATCAATCCGATTGCCGGCTCGCTCGTCTGAAATTCGCCAAACTGCTCTTGGCGCATTCCCTCTGCTTCTGCTAGAAGCCCCACCGCTTTTCGCGCACTCTTCGTGCAGACACACTTCCAGCGGCGCCCTCGGGTCGAGCCTTGGCCTGGCGCTGCGATAGGGATTGAACCCTCATGAACCAGGGATGGACTTCCGCGCGCCGTCGTCGGCTCACGCCGGCAGGCGGTTGGAGCGTTGTTGTTGCACTTGCCTTTGCCTCGACGGCGACCAGCGCCGTCGCCCAGACGGCCCCGTCGCGGCGCAACGTGCGCGACACCGATCGGGCGGCCGGCGAGCTCATCGATTCGTTCTTCGATTCCGCCGCTGAGGGGAGTCGATCGACGCGACCGGTGAAGGACGCGCTCGGCGGCCAGCCGAGCAAGGCCTCGGTCCGTCCGCAGTGGACGGCGCGCCTGGCGCGCAATCCCAAGGCTGACGACGGCAATCCGCCGTACGTGCTGATCGACCGCTACGGCGGCGTGCAGCGCTACGTCGAACCGACGCCGACGGTCGATCTCGACCGCTACCTCGGCCAGACGATCACCGTTCGTCGCGACACCGGGCACACGCTGCTCGCGAGTCAGCTCGAACTGCCGAAACTCGCTCGGCCCGCCGGGGCTGTGGTCGGCGAGGGCGCCGTGCGCCTGGCCGCCGCGGAAGAGCCGGTGACTTCAGCCGAGCCGACGCTCGCGGAAGGCGCCGCCGGCGCCACTGGCGAAGCGATCACCGCTGAGCCGCTTCCCGATCCAATTCCCGATCCGCAAGCGATGGTCGACGGGCAGCAAGGCCCGTGGCTCGACGAAGCGGGCAACCCGGTCAATCTGCCTGAAGGCGCCGATCCTCTATACCTCGATGAGTCGGAAGGCCCTCACCTGCAAGGCTGCTCGACCTGCGGCAGCGCCGTTTGCCAAGCGCAGGGGGGCTGCGGTTACGGTTCGCGGCCAGTCCTCTGGGTCCGTGGCGAGTACCTCGCGTGGTGGTCCGACGGCATGTACGTCCCGCCGCTCGTGGTCCGCGGCGACGTGGGCGACAATGGCACGCCGAATGATCCGACCGACGATTTTTTCAACAATGCGTTTGTCGTCTTCGGCAATGAAGACGTTCTCGACGGCATTCGCAGCGGTGCTCGCTTACGAGTCGGTTACTGGCTCGATGACTGTGGCCAGACGGCGATCGAGGCCGAGTATTTTGGCTTTGGACAAATCGACGACCGGTTCGTCGACGGCGGGGACGGTACGTTTCCAATCGTCGGGCGGCCCTTCACCGATGCGACCACTGGCCTTCCCGCAGTGGAAGACGTCTCGTTCCCCGGCATCAGGGGAACGGTGGCGGTCGACATTGACAGCCAATTCCAGTCGGCTGGAATTGGATTGCGGCGGAATCTCTGCTGCGCTAGCGGGCAAACCTGTTGCGGCGATCCAGTGACTTGCGGCAGCCAGGTTGGCGGCTGCGGCGCGTCCGGATGCGGGGCCGGCGTGAGCGACGGCCCCTGCGCCAGTCTCTTCCGCAAGGGAACGCGGCATACCGACGTCTACTTCGGGTTCCGTTGGGCCCAGTTGCAGGAAGGGCTTGCCATCCAGGAAAACCTCGAAGTCATCGCGCCGTCGACCGACGTCGGCACGACATTCGAAGTGAACGACGTCTTCAACACGAGCAACGAGTTCGTTGGCGGCGAACTGGGATTCCTCTGGGATTGGGAATATCGCCGTTGGTCGCTGGAAGCGCTGTCGAAGCTCGGCATCGGCTCGACGCGGCAACGGGTCAGCATCAATGGCAGCACCACGCGCACCGAACCGGGTGAAGATCCGGAGACGCTGAGCGGCGGCTTGCTCGCGCAAGACAGTAACATCGGCGACTACGAGCGGAACGAATTGAGCGTCCTGCCGCAATTGGGCGTCACGCTCGGCTACAAGCTCACCGAGCGGCTGAAGTTGACGGGCGGCTACACCTTCATCTACTGGAGCAACGTCGTTCGCCCTGGCGAGCAGATCGACCTGGAAGTGAACCCCGGCAACCTGCCGTTTGCCAATCCGCCCGATCCGGACGGGCTGCCGGCTCGGCCACAGTTCACTTATCGCCAGAACGACTTCTGGGCTCACGGGTTGAGCGCCGGTCTCGAATACCAATGGTAGCGTAGCCAGCATCCGCCCGCGTCTTCAGGCTGACGCGGCATCGACTTGTCACCTCATCGCGCCCGGCAAAACGCTTTGTTTTTGCCGGGCGTTTTCTATTTCTAGCGCCTCCGCGCTTCCGACCGACTAGGAGTGCTGGCGCGGTGCGCGGAAATCGTCCGCCTCATGGGAATCTGTGCGGATTAAGTCGGTCGGTCTGGCCGATAAGAAACGAAAGTCGTCCTCCCTGAATTCGCTTTACTCGTTGTCGAGGGTGCTCGCATGGCGCCGCTGCGTTTTAATCCGCAATCGCTCTTCCGTATGTTCCAGCCGGCTCGCGCGAGCCGTCCGAAGCTCGCGAAGGGAACGCGCCGTCAGAAAGGGCTCGGCTTCGAGTCGCTCGAGTCGCGGCAGATGATGGCCGCCGACATGGCGGAGATCGTCGGCACGGTGCGGCTCGACGTGCAGAACGACGGCAATCAGGCCAACGATACGCTGGTCGCCGGCGCCACGGTCCAACTCTACCGCGATAACGGCAACGGCACGTACGACGGCGGTGACGTGGCGGTCGGCGGCATCGCCACGACCGACGCCTTCGGTCAGTATCGCTTCACCGGCCTCGGCGCCGGCAAGTACTTCGCGAAGCTGATGCTCCCGTCAGCCTATCAAACCAAAGCGGGCGGCGGCCTTCAGGAAATTAATATCACGGCGGCCGAGTCGGATGGAACGATCGGACAGACGATCGACGACTTCGAGTCGAATCAAATCGCCGGCGCGGCGCCTCCGCTTCCCTCAAGCGACAATTCGACGAAGGCCGACCCCGGCGTCATGGGAGGCGAACGCGACCTGCACGTCCAACTCACCGAAGGGAGCGACGTCTATTCATCGGTATCGCTTATCAGCGGCGGCGGCTTCCTGCGCCTCGCCAGCGGCAGCATGGTCACCGGCAACGCCAAAGTCGTCTGGGACGGGCAGGACGGCAGCGCCACTTCGATCAACCCGACAGGCTTGGGGGGTCTCGATTTCACCTCGTTCAACGGCAACACGATGACCGGCATCGTGCTGAGGGTCGGGGCCGATCATCCCAATAGCGTCGTCAAGCTGAAGGTCTACACGAATGCCGGCAAGTGGAGCGAATTCACCGCTACGGTCCCTGAAACGACCGGCGGCGCCGCGACGGCCCAATTGACGTTCAACTTCTCGGGCCCGGCCAGCAATAGCGCCGGCGGCGGCGTTGATTTCAGCAACGTCGGCGCGATCGAGTTGACCTTCGAAGGGGTCACCGCCGTCGACGGCATGGTGTCGCTAGTCGGCGTCATCGGCCTGACGACGAAGACGGCCGACTTCACCGCCTACGAAAAGATCAACCTCGGCGATCGCGTCTGGAACGACGCGAACAACAACAGCCAGCTCGACAACGGCGAGCAAGGGATCAGCGGCGTCAAGCTGAACCTCTTCAGCGACGTCGACGGCAACAATCAGTTTACGCCGGGCATCGACACGTTCGTCGCCACGACGAACACCAACGGGACCGGTTTCTACCAGTTCACCGATCTGCTCCCAGGCCAATACATCGTGCAGGTCGACGCCGCGAACTTCAACGCCGGGCAGGCGTTGGAAGGGTTGAAGTCGAGCACCGGCAGCGCGGTCGATCCCGACAACGGCGTCGACGGCGACGACAACGGCACGGCCCTAGCCGGCTACGGCGTGGTGAGCCAAGCGTTGTCGCTGATCGCGGCGAACAACTCGGTCGACTTCGGGTTTTTCGGGTTCGACCTGGTGCTCGACAAGTCGATCGAGCAGACGTCGGCGTCGCCGCTGGAAGAACTAGAATATACGGTCCGGATTATCAACGACGGTCCGTCGACGGCGATGAACGTCTCGTTCCTCGACGAACTGCCGGCCGGCGTCACCTACAAGTCGCACACGATCGACAAGGCGGGGGTCGCCCTCGCGTACTCCAACGGCAAGCTCACCGGCAGCCTCGGTAATATGGCCGCGGGGGCGGTGATCGTCGTGAAGATTCGCGTCGATGTGAAGGCAAACGCCACCGGGACGCTGCTCAACAAGGCCGAGGTGGGCGCTCCGGACGAAGAGTACACGCTGAACAACAAGGACGAGGTCGAAACGCCGATCGTCCCGAAGATTGACCTGGCCGTCGACAAGATCGACAGCAAGGATCCGGTCAAACCGGGCGAAACCTTCACCTACACCGTGACGGTCGTCAACAACGGCCCGTCAAACGCCACGGGCGTGACGGTGGTCGACACCTTGCCGGCGACTGGCGTGACCTACGTCACGTCCTCGCGTGCGGTGAGCGTCAACGGCCGCGAACTGACGTACGATCTCGGCGGCATGGCCTCGGGCGCCTCGGTCACGTTCACGATCACCGTGCAGGTCAGCCAAAACTTCTCCGGCACCCTGCTGAACGAAGTCGAAGTCTCGGCGAACGAGGACGAAACGACCTACGCCAACAACAAAGATACCGAGCCGACCGTCGTGAAGATCGACCCGGCGAGCCTCGACGGCTTCGTCTACGTCGACAAGGACAACGACGCGGTGAAGGACGCCGGCGAGAAGCCGATTGCCGGGGTCATCCTGACGCTAAACGGGACCGACATCTTCGGCGCCTCGGTGACGCGGGCGGCCGTGACCGACGCCAACGGCTATTACAACTTTGCCAACCTGATGCCGGGTACGTACAACGTCACCCAAACGCAGCCGACCAAATACAAAGACGGCAAAGATACGATTGGCACGACATTCACTCCGCAGGGCGTGTTGTCGTCGCTGAACGGATTCTTTCCGCTCGATCAGAATTCGACCGACGCGATCGACGCCGATGCGATCCACCAGATCTCGCTCGACAGCGGGTTCGCGGCGAAGGATTACAACTTCGGCGAATTGGCCGTTACGACCAGCAAGGTCGATTTCATCCGGCCGATTTTCTATCGGTAGTCGTGGGCGACAATTCAATTCACAGCCGGTGACGCGCCGCTTGGCGCGTCACCGGCTGTTTTATTGCGCGACGGCCTAGTGTAGACGCCCCGCGTCAGTTTCGTCGCAAACGTTAGAAGCCAACGTAAAACCGACTTGCGGCATGGTGCATAGTCGAAAATTCCGACAGAATTTCGCTACTGGCTCAAAGAAGCGACATAGGTTTTAGTTGGACCGCTTGCCCAAGCGACCCGCCGGCGCCGACTGCTGCAGTCGCGCCGCCAACCTTATCCGAGACGCCTCCCGCGCCTCCCCGCCTTCTCATCCCGCCGAGGAGCATTGCCATGTTCCGTACTTCCGTTGCGTTCGCTGCTGCGCGCTCGCCAAGAATCACCGGCCGATTTCGGCCAGCGCGTCGTCATCTGGCGTCGTCAAGTTTCGCCTTCCTGGCCTGCTGGGCGCTCGTCCCTGCGACTGCCTCGGCGATCGAAATCGTCGCCATTGAGGAATCTTGGGAGCTGAACGTCGGCGAACCCGACGCCCAGCGGAGCGCCCCGCAGGTGACGATGGTGACCTCGCCGGTGGGCTCGCTCGACGGGGTGTACTTCCTGTTTGCACTGAATCACCAAAGCCACCCGGAGTACGCACCCGGCGGCATGCAGGTGCAGCTTTGGAACGGGACCGAGTTGGTCGCCAGCCATACCAACCAAGAAGAAGAGCCGCTTCATCACACGAACGAACTCGTCCGTTGGGTACAGCGCACCGAGCTAAAGGATGGCCAGCTGATCTTCAAAATTCACTCGGGCGAGAGCGACTCTTGGGGCTCCTTCGGCGGCGATTCGTTGAAGTTCTCGTTCGCGTCGGATCTCAACAATCTCAACGGCTATTTGCCGGCCGTCGCGATCGAGGAATCAGGCGTCAACTTCGCGGGGAATCGCGTCCGGTCGTTAACGCTCACGAAGCTCCGTTGGACCGACTCCAACGACCAAGTCTACGAACTGAACGCCCCGATCGACGTTGACGCCGACCTTGATCCGTAAGTACTCGCGTGATCGTCGTGGCCCCGATTCCCTCGTCTTCTCCTCTCATCTGCTGGTGATTTCCCATGCTGCTCACAACCAAAAGAATTCGTCGGCTACGGCCGGAAGATCGCCGCGGGGCCATCAGCGTCCTGGCGGCGCTGTTGGCGGTCGTCGTCCTCGCCATGGTGGCGTTTTCGGTCGACACCGGATACCTTCTTGCCAACAAACAGGAACTGCAACGGACCGCCGACGCCGCAGCGATGGCCGCGTGCTGGGAATATGGCCAGAAGCTCTCGCAGGGAGTGAAGCCGGCGGACGCAGTCACCGCCGGACGTACCGCAGCGGCGCAGTACGCCGGCATTAATCAGGTGGCGAACCTGGAGACCGAGATCGATCAGAACTCGGGCAACTCCGCCAGCGGCGACCTGGTGTTTGGTCAGATTGCGGACCTCTACGATCCGAACGCGGTGGTCAACACGGCCTCACTGCAGGACTTCAATGCGGTCAAAATTCGCATTCGCCGCGACGAGACTCTCAACGGCGAGGCGCCTTTCTTCTTCGCGAAGATCTTCGGGCTGACTGGCCAGGGCATGAACGCCGAAGCGACGGCCGGCTACTACCGCAATATTAAAGGCGTCCAGGCTCCGGCGGGGGGCGGCAACATCGACGTCCTGCCGTATGCGCTTGACTGGAACACCTGGTCGGCCCTGCTGGCTGGCAACGCGGCCGACCAATGGCGTTGGAACGCCGACACCGAAACCATCACGGCCGGGTCCGACGGCGTCTTGGAGGTGAATCTCTTCCCGCAAGGGACTGGTTCGCCGGGCAACCGCGGGACGGTCGACATCGGCAGCAGCAACAACAGCACGGCCGACATCACCCGGCAGATCTTGCACGGCATCACGCCGGATGACTTGGCCTACCACGGCGGTTCGTTGGAATTCAATGAAGACGGCGAACTTGATCTCAACGGCGACACAGGCATCAGCGCCGGCGCCAAGGACGAACTAACGTCGATCAAGGGCGAACCGCGGTTGATCCCGATCTTTTCGACGGTCACCGGCCCTGGCAACAATGCCCAGTACACGATCGTCCACTGGGCCGGCGTCCGGATCATGGACGTCAAGCTGACCGGGGCGATGAACCAAAAACGAGTCACCATTCAGCCTTGCCCGATGGTACTCTCCGGCGTGATTCCGTCGGGCGAGTCGACCAGCAGTTTTGTGTATACCCCCGTCGTACTTGTGAAATAGACCCTGCCGCCCCATTGAACGAAGGCCGCCGCGGGCGGTCGTTCGCAGCAGACGAAGGACGTCGCCATGAACGCTTTCCGATTGATCAAGCAGCCGACGGCTCGTCGTCGATCTCTCCGTCGCCATCGCGGCGTGGCGGCAGTCGAATTCGCGATCGTGGCCCCGATCTTTTTTATGATGGTCATCGGCATCATCGAGATCGGTCGGGCGATGATGGTGCAGCAGGTGCTGATCAACGCGTCGCGGGTCGGGGCCCGCCGCGCGGTGATGCTTTCCTCCGACGAGCAGACGGTGATCGACGCGGTGACGGAGTATGCGGCGGGGGTCGGAGTGAACGGCGTCGTCGCCGACGTTTCGCCCAACCCCGCGACCGCGGCGGCGGGGGAGCCGGTGACGGTCAACGTCACGATCGGTTTCGAGCAAGTGAGCTGGTTGCCGGCTCCTTGGATCATGGGTGGGAAGGATCTCACCTCTTCTTCGGTGATGCGGAAGGAAGGGTTCTAGAGCGCTGCTCAGTTCCTCGTAGCATCTTCTTCAGCCCCCGTGGCCCAACCAAAATCCTCTGGCTCCCTCCCACTCAAGGGGAGGGGACAAGAAGAATCAAAACGTTAGTGGCTTCGATGGCAGGCAACTGAATAAGCTTCGGAGCCGGGGGCTGCAAGAAGCTGCTGCCGTCGCGCCGATCGACGCGGGGGCTTTCCGATGGGACTCTTGCCAGCGACTTTTCTGCAAGATTCTGCATCTTTTGCGGGGTGAGAACCGCACCATCCCGATTCGTGACCTATTGTTGTAATGCCCGGCCATACGCTTGTCGCGAACGCGACGGCGCGTGGACGCGGCACGGGCTGCGGCCCGTCCTTGTCACGTTCTCATCCGCCCGCTACGAACTTGTCCCGCCTCGGTTCAATCCTTTGTCGCTCAGCGCTGGCCGCTGCGCGCACGAGGATCGCCCCGCGATGGCGAGACAGGCCCGCCTGTCGAGACCTACCTCATGCGCACCCTGCGAAAACGTTCGGCGCAACGCCGCGGCACGGCCGTCGTCGAAACGGCGGTGGTGTTGCCCGTCTTTGTGCTGCTGATGTTCGGGATCATCGAGTTCGGTCACGCGACGATGGTGATCAACCTGCTGCAAAGCGGTTGTCGCACGGCGGCGCGGATGGGCTCGATGCAGGGGCCAAACACGGACCAAGTGGTTGCCAAAGTGCGCCAAACGCTGGGGACGGCGATCGACCCCGACGTGGTCAACGTGTACGTGCAAGACGCCAGTTCGATGGACTCGGGCGCGGTATGGCCGACGACCGACGCCGAAGTGCAGGCCTTGCCCCCGATTGAGCTCTCCGAGGCCGAGCCTCGTCAGATGTTCGTCGTCCGCGCCAGCGTCAACTACAACGACGTCTCGGTGCTTCCCATGCCTTTCCTGGCCGGCGTCACCCTCGACGCCCAAGCCTTTATGCGTCACGAATGACGCCCACTATATAGGAAGCCCATGCCATGTTCCCCGCCACTCATCAGCGACGTTGGAAACGTTGCGCCCAGTCAGCCGCACGACGCGGCGCCGTCGCCGTCGAATTCGCAGCGATCGCCCCGCTGCTGTTAGCCGTGATCGTCGGACTTATTGAATTGTCGCGCGTCTACAGCGTGCAGAACACGCTCGAAACGGCCGCTCGCGAAGGAGCTCGCTTCGCCGCGCTCGATCGCTCCGGCATGATGCTCGGCGGGAAGACAGCCAATCAGAAGCTCGTTGACGACGTCAAGAATTATCTCGCGTCGAACAACATCAATCCCGACAAGGTGAACGTCGAGGTCACCGCGGCCGACGACCCTGAAACAGAGTTTAATCTCGACGATCCCGCCAACGATCTGGAGTTGTTCCAAGTGCGGGTCGACGTTCCCTATTCCGACGTCAGTTATACGCCCGTCAGCGACGCGAATGACTACAGCCTGAACGCCGCCCTCACGTTTCGGAACGGTCGAGCGGTCGTGACCGACTAATCCCCCCCTCCTGCCCCGCCGCATGAACGCGGCCCCTCGTGCTCCTCGGAGACCCTGCCATGAAGCTTGCACCCGACATCCAGCGACGAACTCCGTCGCGGCAGCGGCGCAGCGCACCGACTCGACGCCGCGGCGTGATTCTCGTCCTCACCGGGTTCTGCCTGGTCGCACTCTTCGCCTTCGTCGCCCTGTCAGTCGACGCCGGGCGAATGGTGCTCACCAGCACGAAGATGCAAAACGCCGTCGACGCCGCGGCGCTGGCGGCGGCCCAAGAGATCTCGGCCGCCATCCACGCCGCTGGCCAGGGCGAAGGGTCGGCCAACGTCGACGCCAATTCCATCGCGGTCGATCAAGCTCGCGCCATGGCCGCCCAGGTGGCTGAGGCGAACGGCTTGTACATCGATCCAGGCGAGGACGTGCTGTTCGGCAAGCGCGTCTACAACGAGGCGGACGGAACCTGGCCGATTCAGTGGAATGGCTCGCCGTTCAACGTCGTGAAAGTCATCGGCCGCCGGACCGACGAAGACGTCAACGCGCCCGACGGGCAGTTGCCGTTGGCGTTCGGCTGGGCGGTCGGCCGCTCGAAGGTGCCGTTGACGGCCTCAGCCACGGCGTTCGTCGAGGCTCGCGACCTGGTGGTGGTGCTCGACTTCTCGGGTTCGATGAACGACGACAGCACGCTGGTCGACAGCGATCTGTCGCAAGCGCAAGTCGAATCGCAGCTCGACGCGATGTGGAACTCGCTGCAAACGGCCAATCCCAAGTGGCCAAGCACCACCGTGAGCAAGTTCCCCGCGAACGGCTTCGGACTGGTGAACTCCGCCGTGGGGACTACCTTGAGCAGCAGCGACACGAACACGATCTTCACGTCGCTGCAGCTTAACGCCCGCAACGGCGACGGATCGGCCAAGTTTCCCTATCCGCAGTCGGGTCGCAACAGCAACGGCACCCCCAAGGCGAAGTTGAGCAATTCCGCCAACGACACGGCCTGGAAGAACTACATCAACTACGTCAAGGGACTGAGCGGCCCGTACAACAAAAAGTACGGCTACCGGACGCTGCTGAGCTACCTGCAGAACAGTAAGAACGGCTGGTACGAATCGGAAGACCTATGGCGCACCCCGCATTACCCTTTCCACGCGGTGAAGCAGGGGACGTCACTGTTCTTCGATTTCCTCACCGACATCGACTTCGGCGACGAAGTCGGCATCGTCAGCTACGGCACCTACGCCGTCAAGGAATGGGATCACTTCGACGGCGAGGTGAGCATCGACATTAGCGACGATCCGATCACGGATGACTATGCGACGCTCGATTCGATCCAGGTTCGCCATCAGGCCGGGCACTACGACGACTTCACCGGCATGGGCGACGGCATCCTGAAAGGCCGCGAGCTGCTGTTGGGCGTCGACAGTAATCCTGACGACGAAGGCTTCTCGCGGTACGGCGCCCGACCGACGATGATCGTGATGACCGACGGTTTGGCCAACCGCTCGCCGTCAGGCTGGAACCTGCCGGGCAGCTTCAAATGGAAAGATTGGACCGACTACGACGGCGATGGAGTCGCCAACTACACGACGACCGATAAGCACAAGCAGTACGCTTTCTGGGAAGCGACCAAGGCGATCGACCGCGGGGCGACGCTCCACGCGCTCGCCGTGGGAGCCAGCGGCGATCGCGCCTTGATGGAAGCGATCGCTTACGCCGGCGGCGGGATCTACATCAACGTCCCCGGCGGCAGCACCGTGGGGGCGATGGAAACTCAGTTGCGAGACGCGTTCAAGCAGATCGCGTCGAAAGTTCCGCCGGCGAAGTTGGTGTACGAATTTCCGGAAAACTGACGCTCATGCTGCGTCGGTCGTTCGGCACGGTCTAGCCCCGGCCAAGCCTTTTGGTCGGGGCTATTCACTTGAGAGAAGATCGCCTAGTGGCTTTGCACCAAGCGGTTTTCCACGGCAAGGCAGCCGGCAGCGCTCGGTCGAGATGCTCGGTGTCCAAATCTCGGTTGCAGCCTGCCGGTTGCCGTTCGGCGGTTAGAAGCGGGCAGTGGGCGGTAGGCGGTGAGCAGTTGAAAAACCAGCTGCACACTGCCCGCTGCTCACTGCCCGCTTTTTTGTTTAGTCTTCATACGTCGCGGCGCTGCGACGTCGCTTCGAGTAGCCGAGCCGCGAGCGATGGTTGCGCGTCTGATACTCCCCTTCCAGGAAGTAGTAGCCGCCGAGCAACTTGTAGAAGAACAGAATCAGCAGCGTGCCGCCGACGCCAACGAGCATCCCCATCGGGCTGACGGGCACGATCCGTTCGCCTTCGGTGAAGTAGCTCGCGACGCCGCAGCCCATCACTGTGCCGCCGATTCCCATGAGCACGGTGGCGATCGCGCCTCCGGGATCGCGGCCCGGCATGATCCCCTTGGCCAACAGGCCGATCACCGTGCCGAAGCCGATCCAGACCAGCACGTCGTTGACCAACTGCCGGGCGGAGTCGTTCATGACGACTCCTTGTGCTGCGTCGAAGCCATCCATGGCGTCACCGTTTTTGTCTTGTCGATTGGAGGCCGCGCGAGGCGAAACGATCGCGCACGGCTCCAGATCAAATAGCTCGGTCGTTTGCGTCGAGAACTGTAGCGTTTGCGGGCGCCTGAGAATAGGCGAAGCCCCGCGATGCTAGCAGTAGCCGCGGGTCAACGACCCGCCGGAGCGGCATCAAAACGATTCGCCACTCTGCTAGCGATAATCTCCCCGCCGCTCATCCCACTTCCAACCGCTATGCGACGGCAAGTACTCGGTCATCAAATACTCAAAATGCTTCAGGTCCTTAACATGCCGCTCATTGCCCCCTTTGGAGAACCAGATTCGCTCAGCAATGTTCTTCTTGAGGCAGATGGTCAAAGACTTCTTCATCGAATCGTTGATTCGCGCCGGAGATCGATCATCCGGCCAACTCATGAGGGCGTGAAGATGAGAAGGCTCGGTGGCAACGGCGTGAAGCCGAAATCGCTGAAATCGGGCAGCCGTTTTTGATTCCGAGATTAACAGCAACTGCAGCGGTTCGCCGAACTCCGCCTCTGCCTGCTTCATGTTCTTGCGATAAGAATCCCCCAGATTGTCATCTGGCGCTTGCGGCCCTTCTCTCCAGTGAACAGATCCTTCTGGATGGTCTGGTAACCACGACCCATAGGCGTGATAAGTAAAAAGAAAACAAGGCATGGGAGCTCCCTCTGTAGCCGCGGCTCAACGAGCCGCCGGAGCGGTCCTCGCGCTGCATAATAAATATTGCCATAATTATTGTGCATGATATTTGCCGTAGCTGTTGGGGGCGAGCTTTTTTCTATCACCGCTCCGGCGGGTCGTTGACCCGCGGCTACTAACGAAAAAAGGTCGCGAGCGGCGTGAGCCAATCTCGCGACCTTCTTCATGTAACAAACTTCCGGCCTGATTGCGACTGGGTGGAGTCGCTGGAAGAAAGACGTGCGTCGAACAGCGCTGCGCGCTGCCATGTTGCCGATGCAGGCCTTATCCGATTAAATGGTCCTCCCGCCGAAATCTTGACCAGAAGCTTGAGTCGTTATCTCCGCGGCCCGCGAACAACTCGCGAGCTGGGAGTCTTTGTTACGTTGCAGCAAACCTATCGGTTCGCCATCCCCGCGAGCGTGACTTTTTCTCCCTCGCCAGGGACGGACATTACACCGTAATTTTAGTTCGCGGAATAGCGGCTGCGAGGAAAATCTTGCCCACGCAAAGCGTGTGCCGGGAAGAGAGGCCAGAGGTCGGAGATCAGAGGCCAGGGAGAAATGCGAACAAGATCAGTACAGGCCTTCACAAATGCGAGAGTCCACTTCCCGCATTTTTCTGGCCCCCGATCTCTGACCTCTCTCCTCTTCCGCTCACGCGAATAGCGCCGTGACCGCCGAGCCCTTCACCAGCTCCCGCGGCTGCTTCAGATGGTTGTAGACAATCGTCTGCGGCTCGATCCCGAGGGCGTAATAGACGGTCGCCAACAGCTCGGTCGGGTGGACTGGATTCTCGGCCGGGGCGCTGCCGGTCTTGTCGCTGCTGCCGTAGACGAGACCCCGCTTGATGCCGCCGCCGGCCAACATGCCGGTGAAGCAGTAAGGCCAGTGGTCGCGGCCGTCGTCGCTATTGGCGTTGCCGGAGGTGCTGAGCCCGCGCTGCGGACTCCGGCCGAATTCGCCGACGGCGACGACCAGCGTCTCGTCGAGCATCCCTCGCTGATCCAGATCATTCACGAGCATCGAGAGACCAGCATCCAGCATCGGCGCAGCCACCGACTTCAGTCGCGTGCTCAGGTCGGAATGCGTGTCGAAAGAATGGTTCGCCCCGTTGGCGACGTTGGGCCACAGGACTTCGACCACCCGCGTGCCTGCTTCGATCAATCGTCGCGCTAGCAAGCAGCTTTGGCCGAAGGCATTCTTGCCGTACGCTTCGCGGAGCGGCTCCGATTCTTGGCTCAAGTCGAACGCTTGTCGCGCGCGGCCCGAGACGATCAGGTCGAGCGCCCGCGTGTAGTTCTCATCAAGCTTGTAGTCGGCCACCGCCCGTTCGAGCGACGGCATCCCCTGGCTGATCGCGTCGCGCAGCCGCGCTCGTCGCAGCAGTCGCGACGAGGGGACTTCCGCCCGTAACTCCAGGTCGGAGACGCTGATCCGCTCCATCTTCTGCAGGTCGAGATCGTCGCCGTCGGGATAGAGCGTGTAAGGATCGTACGCCTTGCCGAGGAAGCCGGCGGAGCCTCCCTTGCCGATGACGTTGCTCTCCTGCAGCGGGCGCGGGAGCATCACGAACGGCAGCATCGGTTCCTTGGATGGTTTCAACGCCGTGATCTGGGCGCCGAAGTTCGGGAAGTCCTTCGGGCTCGGCGGTTCGAGTTGCCCCGACGGGCTGACCTTGTCGGTCGTGTAGCCGGTCATCATCTGATAGATGGCGGCGGTGTGATTGAAGAGGCCGACCGGTTCGTAGGCCATCGAGCGGATAAGCGTCGTCCGGTCGATCGTTTGGGCGAGCTTTGGCAAAAGCTCAGTGAACTTCACGCCGGGGATGCAGGTCGAGATCGGTTTGAAGACGCTGCGGATGTTGTCGGGGACGTCTTCTTTGGGATCCCACAGATCGAGGTGGCTGGGACCTCCCTGGAGGTAGACCATGATCACACTTTTGGCAGCGCCGAAACCTCGTGGCGGCTTCACGGAGGAGAGAGCTGCTGAGGCGGTGTCGGCCGCGGCGCGCTGCAGGCCGAGGATGTCGGCGAGCGAGAGGCCGAGGATCGACGAGCCGCCGACGCGCAAGAGCTCCCGGCGGGAAATCTTCGCGGGGCGATCGCACGTGTCGCGGCCAGCGGCGCCAGGGATGATCAGCATGGCGAACCTTCTCGCAAGATGAGGAGCAGAACAGCGAGCCGGGGCGTCCCCGCCCCCAGGCCCGTCTCCCTTCATTATGGCCATTTCCCCCCCGTTGGGGACAACCCTTTGCGCGAAGTCGCCAGCAGAATGAGGCGAACTGGACCGTTCTAACCCACCCCAGCCGGGCAAATCGGCCTTGCCGCCGCCGCCGGCACGCCCTAAAAGTTGGCTCGAAAATTGGGTCAGTCTGCGCGCGTGACCGCCTCCTCGGCGGGAACGCGCTCGTCGACGCCGCCAGGAGAACGGACATGCCAATCCAACCAACGCTCCGGCTCATTGCCTTCTCGGCACTGCTGGCCACGGTCGGCGTGAGCCTCACCGGCTCGCTTGGCCGCGCCATCGAGATTGAGAATCTTCCCCGCCCTGTCACGCCTGCCGATCGCTTCAAGGCGGGCGGGCGGCAAGTCAAACTTTACGACATGCTGCGCGTCGGCTTAAAGGCGAAGACCGAGGCCGACTTCGAGTACATCGCCGAAGTGGTGAAGCTCGTCGACGAGGGGAAGCTGCCGCGCGACATGGTCGACTCGAGCTTTCTCTACGCCCGCTACCGATATAAGACCCATCCTGGCAGCTTCAAACTTCGGCCAATGGTTTACTTCCAACCATCGCTCACGGCGCGGGCGAAGAAGATCGGCGTGATCATTGAAGGGAGCGTGCTGTAGGCCGCCGATTCGCGGGCTAAGCTGCAATGCTTGAACCGCCAAGGACGCCAAGAGCGCCAAGGAAATGCGGGGAGATGGAACCACGACGGCACGATGGAATGCAGCCATAGAAGGAACCGCCGATGAACGCAGATAAACGCAAATAGATTTTTATCTGCGTTCATTCGCGTTTATCGGCGGTTCCTTTTCTTACTTGTATTCCCTTGGCGCTCTTGGCGTCCTTGGCGGTTAGTTTTTCAGGCTTTGCAGTTCTGTCGGACGTTGGGCCGAGTCGGCTAGCCAATCGCATGTCAATAGGTTACATTTCGGGAGCTAGCTGATTGCCTTTAACCGACGGGGACGTGCGGGTCTATGGCCAAAAAACCAGCGAAGAAAGCTGCTCCAGCCAAAAAGAAGGCTCCCGTGAAAAAGGGGGCCAAGGCAGCCGCGAAGCCGGCTGTCGTCAAGAAGAAGGTCGCTAAAAAGGCCGTCAAGAAAGCACCCGCACCTGTGAAGAAAAAAGTCGTGAAGAAGGCCGCCACGGCGGTTGCTACGAAAAAAGCCGTCGTCAAGAAGGCCGTTAAAAAGGTCGCCGCGTCGGCGGACGGGGCCCCCGTCAAGAAAAAGGTCGTCAAGCGCGTCCGCACGAAGGAAGTCCGCCTGAAGGCCTTCTGGGGCGTCTTCAATCAGACGATGCGACGCGTCGCGGTCTTCGAATTCGGCGATCGCAAGGGCGCCGACAAGAAGGCCGACGAATTGACCAAGTCGGGAAAGTCGCCCCACTTCGTCCAGGTCGTCAAAGAGCAAATCGTCGAGTGAGTGCTTAGCCGTTTGTAAGTTCCGAAGAATTGAACCGCCAAGGACGCCAAGGACGCCATGTGCGCCAAGGAAATGCGGGGAGATTGAACCACGGCGGCACGGCGATCATGACGGAAGAGGAACCGCCGATGAACGCTGATAAACGCAAATAGATTTCTTATCTGCGTTCATTCGCGTTCATCGGCGGTTCCTTTTTTCTTGGTCTTCCCTTGGCGCTCTTGGCGTCCTTGGCGGTTCAATCTCCCGAACCCAAGATCGGCTGCAGCTTCTCCACCGTTTCCGGCTTCGCCAGATCGAGCTTGCCGAAGCCCCGCAGGGCGCCGATTTTCATCGCCGACTCGTGGTGTTCGTCGTAGTTGGTCACCAGCATCGTCGGCACATGGGCGACGTCGGCCGCGGCTTTGATCTGACGGATCACGTCGAGGCCGTCGGAGTAATCCATGTCGAGCTTGCGGTTCACCAGCACCAGATCGACATGGCCCTCTCGCAGCGCGGCGAGCGCATCGTCGGCGCCGTGGGCCTGCAACACTTCGCACTCAAAGTGCTTGGCGAGGAAATGCCTGATCGACGAGTGATCGGGCCCGCAGTTGCCGACGTCGAGGACGCGCTTCTTCATTTTCCGTCCGGCGTGATCGCGAACAGGTGAGTCTGGTTGCCGATGTAGAGTACATTGCCGGCCACGACAGGAGTGCCGTAGACGCTCGCTCCCATATTACGCGTGCCGTAGAACGGAACCATCTCGCCGTCTTCTTCCTTCATCGCTTCCGACGGGTCGGCCGCGTGCTTGAAGACCGAGACCTCCCCGTCTTCGTCGCCGATGTAGACCTTGTCTTCGACGATGAGCGGCGAACCCCACGCGGCCGACAGCATGTCGTAGACCCAGTTCACCTTGCCGGTCTGGGCGTTGACGCAGTGAAACAGGCCGCTGAAGTCGGCGATGTAGAGCACGTCGTCACGAATCGCCACCGTGCCGATGCTGCGATGGAACTGCTCTTCAAACGCGATGTCCTTGTCGCCGTCGCGGTCGTCGACGCTGTATTCCCACACGACCGCGGAGTTCGGATTCGCGCGGGCGAAGTCCCCTTCTTTTTCGACGACCGCCTGGACGCGCTTGTGCGGGATCGGGTTCTTCGGATCGGAGGCGTTGAACGCGAGCTCCTTGCTTACGTCCCCTCGCTTCGTCGGGTCGATGCACCAGAGCGTGCCGACGCCCTCGCCATGCTCCGGATCTTGCCCCGTAGCGACGTAAACCTTGTTGTCGTAGATCACCGGCGTCGAAATGATGTCGTTGCGCGTCCCCTTGCCCATCAGTTCCAGCTTGGCGGTCTTCGGGTTGGCGTCGAACTTCCACAGCAGCTTGCTTTTGCCGTTCTCGCCCGCGGGATCGAAGCTGTAGATGTAGCCGTCGCCGCCGCCGAAGATCACCTGCGCCTGCCCGTCGATCACGCCGTAAGCGGGCGACGACCACTGGCCGTGGTGAATGTTCGTCCCCGGCGATTTGTCGCTCCACAACACCTTGCCGGTGTTTTTGTCCATCGCGAAAAAGCTGGGGGCGTCGGGCGCCGGGATGTAGTTGTGTTCGACGTCGACGCCATTGGAGGTGCAGACGAACAACACGTCGCCGGCCGCCGTGAGAGAGCAACTGCACATATTGTGCTGTGAGATGCCCATCTCCTTCATCATGTCGTAGATCCAGACGACGTCGGCTTCCTGCTGCAGATTGGACGAGATGTTCGTCGCCTGGGCGGTCAGGGCGGTAATCTTTTCTTGCGTCTTGGCGTCGGAACTCGGTTGGGCTTGAAGCGCCTTGATCTGCCCCTGGATTTGGATTTTGCGCTGGGCGATCTGCGCGTCGATCACCTTTTGCTCATCGGCGTACGGGCCGTCGTTCTCGCCGTCGTGGAAGCCTTCCGCGTCGAGGCAGCGAACCTCGCCCATGTTGGTGACGAACCAGATCCGGTCCCCCTCGGCGTACGCGGCGCTACAGACCCCTTGCAGGGGCCAGTCGTACACGCGGCCGGCAGGGTGCTTTTCGTTCGTGTGCTGCCACAGGAACTTCCCGTCCTTAATATCGAAGGCGAGCATGCAGCCGAGATCGGTCCCCGGCGCGTAGCGCTTGATCCACTCGCCGCCGTTGTTCGTGCCGACGAAGATCTTGCCGTTATTCACGACCGGGTTGCCGTAGGTTTGCGAGCCGAGCTTCGAGACCCACTTGATGTTCTGCGCGTCGGTCGGATCCCAGGCGCCCGTCTTGTAGTCGAACTCGCCGATCTCCCACTCGGTCGGAATGTCCTTGCCGATCGGCGTGTTGTTGCGGATCGAAGAGCCGCCCCATTGCGTCCAGTTGACGTTCGGCTGATTCGCGTCTGCCGCGGGCGCTTCGGCAGATTGGGCGGCAGCGGCAGCGGCGGCCTTCGGGTCTTTGGGAGCCGGCACGTCGGCGGCGATCGCCAGGCTGAGGGCGCCATACCCGGAGAGTCCAAACGCGGCTAGCAGACTCGCGACGCGGAGAGTTCGTATGCTCATGGAAAAGCTCGATTGGGCTCTTGAGTTTGGTAGGTTCGCCGCCATCAAAGCCCCCGGCTCCGCCGGTGGACGATGTTCAATTGGCAGCGGCTTTTGGTTGTTCGTCCCCCGGCGGAGCCGGGGGCTTTTAAGTTGCCGGTTCCCTCTGCTACGCACGCCGCCCGCTACTCGTTTGGCGTGACCGAAATATTATCCATGTAAAATTCGGCTTCCTGCGCCTGACCGAAAATACCCGGACTACCGGCCGCAATCGGCGATTTGTCGATCATTTCCACCGTCCACTCCTTCGGCTCCTCCTGGTCGCGGAGCCAGATTTTACCCTTCACGTCGGCCGTGCCATCGACCTGCTTCACCTGCAGCTTTAGCCGGTACCAGACGCCCGGCTGCGGGTTGAACTCCACCTCGGCCGCCGTCCGGTGGTCGTGGGCCAGCCAGCTGTAGAGGCGAACCCGCTTGTCGCCCGAGCGTAGCGCCAGCGTGTAGCCGCTGTCGATGACGCCGGCGTCGGGGAGCCGGCCGTTCTTTTCCGTCAGCCGGAAGTCGGCCTGGATCGTGTAGTCGGTCATGTCGCCGGGGCCCATGAACAGTTGGCTCCGCGTGCCGAGCTTGTTGTTCGGGTCGGCCGGCGTCGGTAGGACGTCTTTCTTCTTCGCGACCTTGCTTCCTTCGAGATCCTCGATGACATACCGGATGCGTCCGCCGATCCAGCTCAGCGGCATGTCCTTCTCCTTCTCGAAATCGAACTGCCACGGCAGCGGCGGGACGAGACGGACCCGCGCCTTGGCCGTTAGCTCGCCGACGGTGCAAATCACCAGCGAACCTGAGTGGCCGTCGCGCTTCGAGGCGGTGTACGTTCCGTCCGCCGCCACGGCGCCGGGGCCGTTGACGGTGAACTTCGCTTCCTCCGGCGTCGCGATCCGCAGGAACTGGCCGCGGGCGTTGAACAATCGCGGCGTGAACTTCTGCGTTCCTTCCGGCGGCACGATGGCGTCGTAAGGCGAGAGGAGCAGCGTCGCCGGTTTCTCGTCGGCCGACACCGGCGGCTCTTGCTCCGGCGTCGGCAGCGGATCGGCCGACGGCTCGACTCCCTCGGCGCCAATGCAGTAGAGCGCTTCGGAAGTCGGCAGATAGATCCGGCCGTGCGAGACGATGGGTGAGCCGTCGTTCTGGTCGGCAGCGCTGAGCCGCAATTTCTGAATGACGCTGGCGCCGTCAGGCTTGGGCTTCAGGGCGTACCAGATGCCGGTGTTCGTGCAGAGGTAAACTTTGCCGTCGGCGTAGATGGGGGTGCTGCGCATCACGGTGCCGAGCGCTTGCTTGCCGACCAACTCGCCAGTCGCCGGATCGAGGATCTGCAACTTCGCCCCGTCGGTGACGACCCAGAGCCGATCGCCGACCATCACCGGCGAGCTTTTGCCGGCCATCAGCGTGTATTGAATCCATTTCTGCTTGCCCGTCAGATCGCCGCGTAGCGTGGCGTCGATCGCCACGACGGCTCCTTGCGTGCTGCCGACCAGGTTTTCTTCGCTATGGCCGCAATACACGACGTCGTCGATGACGATCGGCGATGCGTTGATGCTCCGGCGACTCAGCGGGTAGTTCCAGAGTTGCTTGCCGGTCCGGGGCTGGAGGCCCCACAGCTTGCCGTCGGCACCGCCGAAGATCAGCTGCGCTTCGCCGCCGACGATCTCAGCCACCGGCGTGCTGTAATTGGTGTCGGGTGGTGAAAGCGTTGTCCCGTTGAGCCACCGCAACTCACCCGTCTTCTTGTCGAACGCCATGAAGCGGTGCGCCGGCCGAGCCAGCCCGTCAAACTCAGGCGTGTCCCCCCAGCTCACCAAGATGGCGCTGATCAGCACCAGGTCGTCGAAGATGATCGGGTTGTTCGTGCGGCCGCCATAGGTGGTGATCGTGCCGAACTGCTCGGCTAA
>Ga0163144_10007366_pt1 | contig 24127 bp, 22 predicted proteins | sample OliLak19BULKMAT1_FD_123175 | JGI IMG/M metagenome (GOLD analysis project Ga0163144, IMG submission 123175) | Freshwater microbial mat bacterial communities from Lake Vanda, McMurdo Dry Valleys, Antarctica - Oligotrophic Lake LV.19.BULKMAT1 | ecosystem: Environmental > Aquatic > Freshwater >...
CCCTACGCCCTCCGCAACGCGAGGTTCCACGCGCCAGTCGCGTGTCGTTGTAGGGGCACTCCTTGTGGGTGCCCTTCTCCTCGATCGGTGATCTCGCTTCCGCGCGAGGTTCCACGCGGGGGCCGCACATCGTTGTAGGGGCACTCCCCAGAACTCGTCCGCTAGTTATTGGGGGTGCTCATTACCTCTGTGGCAACACAACCGGGGGCTCGATGAGGTGCGGCTCGGTTGCGTTGGGATCGTCAGGTTCGAGTTGGGGTTCGTAGACGGAGGTGGCGCCGGTGGGCTTCCATAGCCTCGGCACGCGTTCGAGGCCGATGGGGAAGATGGTCAACGTCCCGTCCTTCGCGATGTGGAAGCGCAGGAAGTTCTTATAGTCCTCGATGCGCAGCGACGAAAACGCTTCGTTCGAGTGCCGCCCGAAGACGTTGAGTGAAATCAGCAGGTACACGCCCATCAGCAAGCAACCCACGAAGCCGCCGGCCAAGAACATGAACGCGCCACTGAACGCTTCGAAAGCTAGAGGATCCGAAATCCCCAGACGCTCCGCGGCATTGCGGGTTAGAACCAGAAGGCCCCAGGCCGCCGCTGCGTGGGCGAGGCCATGAAGCGTGCCGGCCACGCGCCGATACCAGCCGGAATGGGTGTCGGTGAATAGGATGAAGCCGAGGATCAGCAGCAGGGGGCCAAGGAGCATGCCCCGTCCCTCGTTCCAGAAGTAGCCGAGCAGCCCGTACAGCGCCCCCATGGCGAGGCCGAATTTCGGATTGATGAAGGGGAAGAGCAGATTGCGCCAGGCGAGCCGCCGGGAGGTGGATTCAGGCGGGTAGGCGCCCTTGAGACCAAAACCGCCGGCAAGCGGGGCGGCCTCGGCTCCGTGGGTCGGATGAAGGAAGGCTCCACCACCCCCAGCGGTGATCTTCTGTACGCCGTGCTCGTTCGCGTGACGGCGGTAGTGATGTAAGTCGCCCGCGATGAAAGCCACGATGGTTGCCCCGTTCCGCTCGAGCACCTTTTCGAAATAGCGAAGGTTGTTCTCGTTGTATTCGGGATCCATGGCGTGGTAGGCACTCGCGAACACCCAGTGAGGTTCGGCGGTACAGATGATCACCCGGTCGCCCGGCGACATCCGCGCCGAGACGCTCTTGAAGTATTGGATCTGCAGGGCGTCGATGTCGGAACCTAGTTGAACGTCGGCGCCCACGACCCACACTCCATGAGGGAGCTTGAGCGCGAAGTAGCTTCGTTTTTGACGTGTGCGCCAGCCCTGGAACCAGCGGCCGCTGCAGAAGAGTCGGGAGAACGACACCAGCGAGTCGTACCAGTCGTGGTTGCCGGGGATGGCGAACACATCGGGTACAGGCTCCGGTGAGTAATTCCGCGCGGTCTCGAACGGTTTTACCAGCCGCTCTACGTATCCGCGGTGCGAAGCGGAGGGGTAAACCTGATCGCCGCCGAAGATGAGGATTTCGCCCTGCCGGGTGTGGAACCTGGCCCCGTACGACGTGGGCACACTCAGGCGGGGTCGCGAACACCAGTAGGCGAGGGCGTAGGTCGAGTTCCAGCCGTCGCCGGTGTCCGCGATGTAGTCGAGCCACATCTCTTCGCGCGGCGTATCTCCATCGCGGGTGTAGTCGTAGGTCTCGTCGCTGCTTCCGGCGGCCAGGGCCTCGAGCAGGCGGTAGTCGGAATGACGTCCGAAAAGGGTGGAGATGATGACGCTGATACCCGTGGCGAAGAGCGGGCCGGGATCGAACCAGCCGACCATGGGCCGTCGAAGCGCCGGGTCGGGCGGCGGCACGGGCTTCTTTAGTTCTTCGGGCATCCTGGACTCATTATCCGCGAGCGGGGAAGTGGATAGACTGAGGCCTGTATGTTCACCGGTATCGCGGCCGCTCTGCTTCTTTCCGCGAAGCTCCAGTTCGTTGTCCCCGACGCGAATTTTTCCCTTCGAGAAGGCCTGCCCGCGGTGCAGGTGCTTTGCCTCTATCAGGATCGCTACGGAGGCCTCTGGGCGGGGACGACCGCGGGGCTGGCCCAACTGGGCGGACCTTCCATCCGTTCCTTCGGGCCGGGCGAGGGCCTGTCGCGTTCCGCGGTTTTCGCGGTCGCTGAAGAGCCTTCCGGCGCGATCGTGGCCGGGACCGCGGGCGGTATTTCGAGACTCGAGAATGGTCGCTTCGAGCCGGTGACCCTGCCCGCCTCCGCCTCCAACACCGGCGTAAGGCGTTTCGCGCGCTCCCGCAGCGGGGTGTTGTGGGCTCTGGCCGGAGCGCGCATCCTGCTGCGAAACACCGGCGGAGGGTGGCACGCCGTGGGCATCGACGGTGCCCTGGCGTTCGAAGCCAGCGATATGGCGGTGGATGACGAGGAGGCCCTGTGGCTCGCGACCCGCAACCACGGTCTCCTGCGCCTCGTACCCACTGGGACCAGGCTCCGCAAAGCCGGCGAATTTCAACCCCTTCCCGGGGCCGCCGTTTCGATCGACCGCGTGGCTGCCTCTAAGGGAAAGGTGTACTTCACGTCCGCGCGAGGTCTTTCGGTTTTGTCGCCTTCATCGTCGGGCGAGGTCGAAACCACTCCGTTCCCGCCGGGGACCTCAGCCGGCCACCGCGCGCTCGCCGTGACCGGGGTCGGGCGGGTCTTTGTGTCCACGAGCCGTGGTGTGCTGAGCGCCGAAAGCGGCGTCTTCTCAGTCGTGGAATCGAGGAATGATCGGGCCCGCGCGCCCGCCGTCGCTCTCCTTTCGGATCGGGAGGGGCAGTTGTGGATGGGAACCGTTGAATCCGGCCTTCACGTGCTTCTGATGGGGCGTGGCGTCCGTTTCCTGCGAGCGGACAACGAGAGTTTTCGCACCCTCGACATCGATCGCACGGGCCTTCACTGGATCTCGAATGACGCGAGGGTTCTGACCTTCCGCACCGATGGTCAGGGCACTCCCGTTTCCATCAACGAGATGCGTTTTGACGGGTTCGAGTCCCGCAGGATCTACGCGATCGCGGAAGACCCCGACGGTGGCCTCCTCTTCGCCCTCAGTGGAGGTGTGGGTTTGCTGCCTTCGGCCGCAAGGTCTTTGCCCGCGCCCACAATCCGCGCAGACCCTCGGTTTGAAGTGCTCCGCGATCGCTTTGTGACCGCCCTCCACCTGGACCCCCGGAAATCCATCTGGGCGGTCTCGTCTCTGGGCGTGTATCGGCTGGCGCGAGGGCGAACCGAGCCGGAGAACGTGCCTTTGCCCCCGGGGACTCCATGGATGGCCGCAATGGACGGGTCGTCGTTGTGGGTTGCTACGCGTCAGGGGACCTTGAACGTGATCGATACCGCGACCCGTCAGGTCACATCCGTGGCTTTGCCCCCGGGTCGCCATGTCGAGTTCCTGGGCCCTTCTCCCGATGGCGGTGTGGTCGCCACTTTCGAGAACGGGCGCTCCGCATTCTTCAAGGCCGGAACCGGCGGCGTGGTGAATGCGACCGAGGGTCCGCAGGGGCTGTCGTGGCTGTCCGTCTTGTCCCTTCAGAAGATGGGCGACTACTACCTGGCGGCCCATGAAGGGGATAGGCTTTCCCAGATCCGCCTGAATCCGGGCCGGGTGGAACAGACGATCCTCACCTCGGCGGATCTGGAGGACTCAGATTTCCGATACCTCGCCTTGAAGGAGGGCCGCGCGGGCCAGATGTGGTTCACCCTGTTGAACGGCATCGGCATCCTCGACCCGCCGAATGCGCCGCCCGATCCGGGTCGCCTGCGGGTGGAGCCTGACGTCGCCTCCATCGTCATTGATCCCCGGCCCAACTCGGTGGACGTTCAGGTCGAGCTTTCGGATCCCGTGGCTCCTCGCAAGGCGCGCTACCGCAGCCGCCTCCTGGGTGAGACCGAAGAGTGGTCGGAATGGTCGGATGACCCGCATGTTCCCCTGGCCAACGTGGCCCCCGGGGTCTACACGTTGGAGGTCGAGGCGGAAGACCGTTACGGGCGCCGCTCGCCCCCGGTGTCCATCGAGGTCGTGGCGAGGGCCCACGTCTGGGAGTCGTGGCCTGCGCGCATTGCCGCTCTGCTTGCGGTCATAGGTGCTGGGTATGGGGTCTACCGGCAGAGAATGCGGGTAGCTGAGCAGGAACGCCTGGACCTCGCGGCCGCGGTGAAAGCGGGCCGCGCCGACCTCGAAGCCGCGAACCTGCGTCTTCAGGAACTCTCTCTCACCGATGTGCTCACCGGCCTTCGCAATCGGCGGTACTTCTCCGAAGTGGTCGAAGATGAGATCCGGCTGCTCAAGCGCCGTTTCGACGAGCGCCACTCGGGCGGTGATCCCAATCGCGATGCCGTGTTCTTCCTGCTTGATCTGGACCGTTTCAAGACGGTGAACGATCATTTCGGCCACGCGGGCGGAGACGCGGTGTTGAAAGAGACGGCCCGAAGGCTCTCGGCGCTCTTGCGAAAGACCGACCGGCTCATCAGGTGGGGTGGCGAGGAATTTCTCGTTCTGTCGCTCGATTGTCAGCGCAGCGAGGCTCCCGAGATGGCCGCGCGGATGATGGCGGCGATCTCCACCGACCCCTATCCGACCGGTCCTCCCGAAGGAATCCACATCACCACGTCGTTGGGCTGGGCCGCCTACCCTTTCCCGGTCGAGGGCGAGGAACCCCATCCCGAGGATGTCGTGCGGCTGGCTGATCGCGCTCTTTATCGGGCCAAACGCGCGGGGCGTAACTGTGCGGTGGGTATCCTGCCGACCTCGGACGGAGCGCTCGCGGGGGCCTCGCTCACCGGGACCGTGGAGTTGCTCAAGGATCTCGGCATTTCGGTGGCGTTCACCATGGTTCGAGGAATGCCTAAACTTGCCGGCTACGATCTCGCCTCCATTCGGGAGAGCGGCTCCCATCGGCGCCCGTTTTAACCTCCATGTCAGAACCCGTCCTCGGCTTTCCCAATCAGCTCACCATCCTGCGGATGATCTGCGCTCCAGTCGTGGTGGCGCTGACTCTGGATGGGCACTTGCGCGAAGCGGTGGGAGTGTTTGTATTCGGAGCGATTACCGACGCCTTCGACGGATTGATCGCGCGCTTCTACAAGCAGCGCACGGCCCTCGGCGCCATCCTCGATCCCCTGGCTGACAAGATGCTTCTGGGCTCGGCCTTCGTGGCCTTGTCCTTCGCCGAAAGTGTGCCGGTGCAGATTCCGAAGTGGCTGGCCGTGGTGGTCCTTTCGCGCGACGCCATCATCGTGGTCAGTTCACTCGCCATTGCCTTCGTGCTCAGCCGGCGGGGTTTCGCCCCGAGCCCGCTCGGCAAGTTCAGCACTGCGGCCCAGATGACCTGCGTGGCCCTCGCCTTCGCCGCCAATCTCACCGTGATTCCGGGCGTCCTGCTCCATGTGGTGTTCATCACGACCGGCGTCCTGACCGTGGGTTCGGGCCTGCACTATCTCTATCGCGCGTCTTCGCGGAAATTCGTTGAGTCCCCCCAAGATTCCCCATGACTCCTAGGGTAACTCCGCCCTGGCTGCGCACGCTTCTGGCCCTGTTGGGGGTCGCCCTGGCCCTCTACGGGTTGTCGCTGATGCTTTCCGGCCTGACCCCGTTTCTGGCCGCGTTCGCCATCGCCTACTTTCTGAATCCCTCGTTGAACCGGTTCGAACAGCGGTTAGGGCCGGTGTTGGCGCGAGTCCCGATGCTGGGTCCCAGGCTCGATCCGCGCGCGGTGTCGGTGCTCGTCACGCTCATGAGCGTGGGCACCATCGTGGTTGTGATCGTCCTGCTCGCGGTGCCGGCACTGCTCAATCAGGTGGAGGAAGCGGCGCGAGGTCTGCCCCGGATGGTTCAGAACGTGCGGACCCGGGTCGAGCCGCTGCTTGAGAAGGTCAACCTGCGCTATCCGGACGAAACCAGCCAGATCCGCGCCGTGATCGAAGAGAAGATGAAGGAGAAGCTGCCGGATCTGCTGGCACCCATCACCAATCTGCTGCAATGGGCACTCGAGAGCACCTACAGCTTCGTGACCGTCTTCATCCACCTCTTCGTGGTGCCCGTCTTCGCCGGATATCTCCTTTACGACATGAACCGGATCCGCTCGGGCCTGGTGCAGTACATTCCGCCCCGCATCCGGCCGTGGCTTTTGGGCCGCCTGGGGGAGGTGGACGTTTTACTCGCCGCGTTCGTGCGCGGGCAGATCACGGTCTGTCTTATCCTGGCCGTCTTCTACGGCGTGGCCCTGTCCATCCTGGGCGTGCCGCTCGGACTCGTGGTTGGCTTCGTGATCGGCTTTTTCAATCTCGTGCCGTTCATGGCCTTTGTGGCCGGCCTGCCTCTGGCTCTCGTCATCGCGTGGGCTGGCGGGGCGTCCTCGAGCATCCTCTTCTGGATCCTCGTGGTTTTTCTGACCGGCAAGTTCGGTGACATCTACGTGCTCTCTCCGAAGATCGTCGGCGAGAGCCTGGGACTGCATTCGATCGTGGTGATCCTCGTGCTTCTTCTCGGCGGCGAGTACTTCGGCTTTGCGGGTCTCCTTCTCGCGGTTCCTCTGACCGCGGCTGCGTCGGTGTTCTGGGGCGACCTGACCGCGGCGTATCAGCGGAGTGGTTTTTATCGAATGTAGGGCAGGCTCGTGCCTGCCCTCTCCGCTTCAAGTTCACAACTACGAAAATCCTCCGCGAGGCACGCTTATGAAATCCCAGGTCCCACCCCACTACCGGACCGAGGACAACCGGACCTGCCTCGACATCCGCCTCAAGACCGCGCATCAGCTCTTCGACGGGCGCGATCCGGCTCCCTTCCGGGAGCGGGATCTGGATGAGGATGCCGTGGACTACATCGTGGGCGCGTTCGAGGAGATCCCGGCGAAGGCCCCGGTGACGATTGTCCTCTGGTTTGCCGAGGGCGCCGACGCGTCGATCTCGACCAGCACCATCCGGGAGGCGGTCCATGGGTTCTTCGAAGCCGAGATCGCCCGCATCAGACGCCGGATTCGGCAGCACGTAAAGCAGGGCCAGATGGCGCTCGGGCTGGGGCTTGTGCTGCTGACGTTCTTTCTTTTCCTTGCCGAACTCAGCCGATCGTTGCCCGAGGGGACCTTGCGCGAGATCGTGCGCGAGGGTCTGGTCATCACGGGCTGGGTGGCGATGTGGCGTCCGCTGGATCTTCTCCTCTACGACTGGTGGCCCCTGGTCCGCGAGCGGCGGCTATTCGAGCGGATTGAGCAGGCCGAGATCCGGGTGGAGCATCCGGGAACGGATTCCGGGTTGGTGCCGCCCGTGGCGCCCTAGCAGCTACCTGTTGTCCCCGTTGAGCAGGCCGCCCACGGAGCCCAGGATCGAGCCCTCTTCCCGTCCGCCGCCGCCGGCCATCCTCGAGGCGCCGACGATGCGGTTGGCCATCCGCGAGAGGGGAAGGGACTGAAGCCAGATCCTGCCCGGGCCGCGGAGCGTGGCGAAGAACAGACCCTCGCCGCCGAACAGGGCCGACTTCACTTTCCCCACGAACTGGATGTCGTAGTCGACCGTGGGTTGGAAGGCCACGATGCAGCCCGTATCCACGCGTAGAAGTTCTCCCGGTGCGAGGGTTCGCTCGTGGAGCTTGCCGCCCGCGTGCACGAAGGCCAGGCCATCGCCCTGCAATCGCTGCATGATGAAGCCCTCACCGCCGAAGAATCCGGCCCCGAGCTTCTTCTGGAAGGCGATGCCTATGGAGACGCCTTTGGCCGCGCAGAGGAACGAGTCCTTCTGGGAGATGAGTTCCCCACCCACCTGGGAAAGATTCACGGGGACGATGGTGCCGGGATACGGCGCCCCAAACGCGACCTTCTTCTTTCCCGGGCCCTTGTTGACGAAGATCGTCATGAAGAGAGACTCGCCGGTGAGCAGTCGCTTCCCCGCACCCATGAGCGCGCCCAGGAAACCGCCGCCGCCCTGGTTCGAACCGTCCCCGAAGATGGTCTCCATCTCTATGCCGTCCTCCATGTACATCATGCCGCCGGCCTCCGCCACCGACGCCTCGCCCGGATCCAGCCCGATTTCGACGAACTGCATGTCTTCGCCATAAATCGTGTAGTCGATGACGTCCATCCGGCTCATGGGGCGGTCTCCTCGGGTTCTCTTGGTTTTTTTGGATTGGGCGAGGCCAGGGGCACGCACACCGTCCCCATGGGAGCTCGCTGAAGTAATAAACGACGACCGCCGCGCTTTGTTCAAGGGAGGCGGAGGTCGTGATTCTCGCCCAAGTCGACGTGCTTTGGGAACGCCCGGTGGCGTTGCGCCCCTACAAGAAGCGTTTGGAATAACCTCAGTCGCATGCCCGACTCGAACGATGAAGGCGACGCCTCCCCTCGGAATCTGCCCTTTCCCACGAGTCTGTGCCACCACTGCGCGGCTCCGCCGAGGTTCGTTCGCACGGACAAGGGCGCGGTCTTCATTCAGTGTCCGGTGCTGAAGCGATACCCGCCCCAGCCCGTCTACGCCTGTGAGGCGTTCCGAGCCTTGGAACCACTGAAAAACCCTCCGTGGCGCGCGAATCGTTGAAGCGGGCGATAATCAAGGTCACATGACGCCTGTTTCCGCCACTTTCCGCAGTCTGGGGATTTCCCAGCCCACCCTCGAAGCCCTCATCCAGAAGGGCTACGATCACCCGACCCCCTGCCAGGCCGAGACCATTCCTCCGGCACTCAAGGGCCAGGATCTGGTGGTGCAGTCGCGCACCGGCACCGGGAAAACCGCGGCTTTCGGTATCCCCCTGGTGGAGAAGGTGGATCTATCGATCAGGGGTGTGCAGGGCGTGGTCCTCGCACCGACCCGCGAACTCGCGGTGCAGGTAGCAGACGAACTGGCAGCGATCGGCAAGGGGCGCGGCATCCGCGTGGCCGCCATCTACGGCGGCGATTCGATGGACCGGCAGGTGGATCTGCTCGTGTCGGGGGTTCAACTCATCGCAGGGACACCGGGCCGCGTGCTCGACCATCTGCGCCGGGGCACGCTCGATCTCAAGAACCTGAAGATCTTTATCCTCGATGAAGCCGACCGGATGCTCGACATGGGTTTCGCCGAGGAGATGCAGAAGATCGTGGCCTTCGTGCCCGAGGAGCGGCAGACCCTGCTGTTCTCCGCCACCATTCCCGCATCGATCAAGCACCTGATCTACAACTTCCTCAAGGAGCCGCAGTGGCTGCTGCTCTCTGAGGACAAGGTCTACGTCACGGACGTCGAGCATGTCTACTGCATCGTGCCGCGGATGCGAAAAGAGCAGACTCTCTACGATCTCCTGCTATGGGAGGAGCCGACCTCGGCCATGGTCTTTTGCAATACCCGCGAGGAGACCCGCCAGGTCCATGAGTTCCTCCGCAAGCGCGGGCTTCCTTCAGAGATGTTGTCGTCCGACCTGTCCCAGAGCAAACGCGAGCGGGTCCTGAAGGCCTATCGAGAAGGCCGGATCAAGGTCCTCGCCACCACCGACGTGGCGTCGCGCGGGATCGACGTCGATGATGTGTCGCATGTCTTCATTTTCTCAACGCCCGATTCACCCGAGCAGTACATCCACCGCGCGGGCCGAACCGGCCGTATCGGGAAGTCCGGTCGAGCCATCAGTCTGCTGTCGGCCCACGACATCATGAACTACAACCGCCTGGTGAAGCGGTATCACATCGAGGTGAAGGAGCTTCGCCCGCCATCCTCGGATGACGTCACCAGGCGCACTGCGGAAAGGGTGCTGGACCTGATCCTCAAGGAGCGCGACGGTTCGCCCGACGCCCTGGCTCTGACCGATATTCTTCTGACCCGGGACGATCGGCGTCACCTCGTGGCCTCGCTGCTCGAGGTCTGGCGCGATGAGAAACGCAAGGTTGTGATTCCGATCGAGATTGACCCTGAGGAGGAAGCGGCGAAGGCCGCGGATGCCGCCGCCGACGCCGCGGATGCCTCGTCCCCGAGGCCGTACTCTGGCGGACGAGGCCGCCGGCCGGGTTCGGGCGGCGGAGGCGGAGGACGAGGCCGCAGCGGCCCACCTCGGCGCTCCTAAGGCCTAAATCCCCTGTGGTTGCTCTTCGAGGATGGCGCGATGCCTGAAGGGCGGCCGGCCGCCCCTACGGTTATGGAACCGACGTGGTGTTTCAAGGAACCGTCCGCGCGCCGTGAGAACCACCAAGGGTAGGAGCGAACGGGTGTTGTGATCCAAAGTGTAGGGGGCTCTCGTGGGTGCCCGTTGCGATGCGCGGGTGTTGTGATTCAAAGTGTAGGGGGCTCTCGTGGGTGCCCGTTGCGATGCGCGGGTGTTGTGATCCAAAGTGTAGGGGCACCCCTCGTGGGTGCCCTTTGAGACTGGCGCGATGCCTCAAGGGCGGCCACAAGGGCCGCCCCTACAGTTTCCGGCCAGCCAGGGCCCTTCCCGCCACTTTGGCGGTCGACCAAGCCCATTGAAAGTTGAAACCGCCAATCCGCCCGTCCACATCGAGTATCTCCCCGACGAAGAAGAGCCCGGGTACGAGGCGCGACTCCATCGTCCTCGGATTCACTTCGTCGAGCGGGATCCCGCCCGACGTGACTTCGGCGAAGTTGTAGCCGCGGCCCTCCGCTACCTCCAGACGAAACTCGGTGAGGCCAAGGACCAGGGCGCGTCGCCTGTCCCTGGTCAGCCGCGAGAGCGTGGCGTCGTCCGCGTCAACCGCGCGCCCGACCACGCGGGCCGCTACGGACTGAACAAGACCGAAGGCGCGGGAGACTTCGGTCGCTATCTGATGGTGAGGACGATCACGGACCGCGGCGATGAGATGCCGTTCCACCACCTCCGCCTGCAGATCCGGCACGAAGCTGAGGCTTAGGTCGGCGGTAGCACCTTCGGCCATCGCCCGCCGAAAGAACCGTGAGGCGTTCAGGGCCAGCGGGCCACTGATACCGAAGTGGGTCCACAACAGTGAGCCCCGAAGGTCGATGGCCTTCTCTCCCTTCCGTGAGATTCGCATGGCCGCCTCGTGTGCGATCCCGGAGAGAGGTGGGTGGAAGTCTCCGGCCAGGACCAGCGGTTCGAGTGCGGGCACGGTCGGAACCAGAGTGTGCCCGAGTTTTCGGGCGAGCGCATAGCCAGAACCGTCGCTGCCGGTTTTCGGCAGCGAAAGGCCTCCGGTGGCGAGGACGACCTGCGCTGCGTGAAGGGCTCCGGTCGAGGTCGTGACCACCCACCCCGTGTGGTCTCGTTCGAGCCCCATCACGCGGTTCGAGGTACGGATTTCCACTCCGAGCCGTCCTGCTTCTCTCAGCAGGGCATCCAGAACCGTGCGGGCCTTGTTGGTGATGGGGAAGAGCTTGCCGAGCGGCTCTTCCTTGAGGACCACTCCGATCTCCTCAAAGAAGGCGATCGTGTCGGCCACCTTTAAGGCGCGAAGGACCTGGCGGACAAAAGGCGATCCGGAACGCCAGAAATCGGCGTCTTCCACGCGCGCGTTCGTGACGTTGCATCGGGATCCGCCGGAGACGAGGATCTTCGCCCCGAGGCTCCTGGCTCCGTCGAGCACCACCACGCGCGACGTATCGGGGTCGCCCGGTGCGGCCAGCACCCCTGCCCTGGCCGCGAAGACGGCGGTGGCGAGCCCCGCCGCACCCCCCCCCACAATCACCACCTGGGCGCGCTCCGCTCGGGACTCAAGGGAAGGCTGAGAGATAATCGGAACCGCCACGGAAGCCATCATGCCAAGGTACGACTATCACTGTCCCGACAACGACTACATTGTTGAGGTTCGTCACGGCGTCAACGAGCGCATCAAGACGTGGGGCGAACTGTGTGAACGCGCGATGATCGGGCCGCGGGGCACGCCCGCGGACGCTGCCGTGGAGCTCGTGGTGCACGCTCCCGCCCTTTCTTTTCCAAAGGGCGATGTCGCCCTCAAAAACCTGGGCTTCAGCAAACTCGTCCGTCGCGACACTGGTGTCTACGAGAATGTGACCGCCCAGGACGGCCAGGCGAAAATCGTTTCCGAGGACACTCCGGCTTCGGCTTTGAATCTCGGTGCCACCATCGGCGACTGAAGGCTGGCAAGGCCGCAGGCAATTTTCCCGAAAGGATTCCTCTATGTTCCGCTCTCCAGCGACGGTCGCTTTCTTGTGCCTCGCCCCCCTCTCGGCCGCGGCCCAGAACGAGGAGGCGCTCAAGAACGCCTTTGTGGGCAGGCAAGTGGCGCTTCGCGTCGCGATACCCGCGAGCCACCGGGGTGTGGATCTGCGGTTCGACCGGGACGCTCCCTTCGACCTCAAGGAAAACGGCGACCGGATTCGCGAACATGATGCCGCACTCATGGCGGGCGATGTCATCCCCGTGACCTACATCAAGGTCAAGGGGGACATGATCGAGTTTCATCTGGGCGGCGGCGGCTTCAACTGGTTCAGTGACTCGACCAGCAAGAGCGTGAGATCTTCGTCGAAGACGGTGCGCGAAACCGATCTCGAGAAGGAGATCCGGGCCGAAACCGATCGCGACCGCAAACGGCGCCTCGAGCAGGAGCTCGACGACCTCCGCCGCGATCGAGAGCGGCGGGACGAGCGGGAACGCCGCGAGGTCGAGGAGCTCAACCGCGATGCCCGCGAACGCGATATCGCGCGCGCCCTCGGAAGCGGCTCCCGGTTCAATCTGCGGTTCAAGAAGAGCGTCCCCAAGGAGGCCCTGACTCCCGAAGGGCTCGAGGGCTATCTCGATCCGTACGTGGACTTCTCCGGACGATCGACCCGTGCTTCAAACTCGTCTGCCCCGGAGTCGGCGTCGTCCTCGTCAAGGACCGTGAGCAAGAGCCGCGAGGGTCGGGGTGCGCGCGACTGGGTCAAGGGGGCGCTGCGTGCCGACATCGAGGATGCCTTCGGCCGGGCCCGCCGCGATCGCAGTTGCTCCTTGAACGACACCACCGACCTCGACTGCCGCATCTCTACGTTCGACGACGGCTCTGAAGAGGTCGAGGCCACCTTCGTCGAGGGAGTCCTGGTGCGTTTCACAATGCGCCGAAGGTAAACCGCTCCTCGTGGCCGCCCGAAGGTTAGCGATTCCTTCTCCCGAACTTTCCGGTTCTTGGGCCGCGAGCTCGCCGGCCGTGGCCATTCTGGGCCTGCCTACCGACGTGAACTCGTCGCATGTGCGTGGGGCCGCACGCGGACCAAGCGCCATCAGGAAGGCCCTGTACAGCGGGGCCAGCAACCTGACGAGCGAACTCGGCGTGGATCTGTCCAGGTCCGGAGTTCTGGTCGATTTGGGGAACCTCAAGCTTCGGGAGAACGCGGCGGACCGTGGTCGCATCGAACTCGGGGTGCGCGAACGAATCGATCGCGGTTACAAACCCCTGCTCCTGGGCGGCGACCATTCGGTGACCTATCCGATCCTGTGCGCCGTCGCGTCAGCACACGGCCCGGTGAACATTCTTCACTTCGATGCTCATCCGGATCTCTACGACACTTATGAAGGGAATCCCTTCTCGCACGCCTGCCCGTTCGCCCGGATCATGGGGGAGGGCCTTGCCAACCGACTGGTGCAGGTGGGGATTCGGACACTGAACGCGCATCAAGCGGGTCAGGCGAAGCGCTTCGGTGTACACATCGTCGAGATGGCGGCTTTTTCGGCCGCATCCGTTCCGATCCCGCCCGGCCCGCTCTACATCACCATCGACCTCGATGCTTTGGACCCGGCGTTTGCTCCCGGTGTCGCTCATCGCGAACCAGGCGGGTTGTCCGTCCGCGACATCATCTCCGTTCTCCATCGCGTCAAGGGTCCGGTGGTGGGAGCCGATGTGGTCGAACTCCGTCCGGCCTCGGATCTGGACGGGATGACGGCCGTGGTCGCGGCGAAGCTGGTGAAGGAACTGGCCGGCCTGATGCTGCATTAAAAACGGCAGGGGCGGCCCCAGCAGCCTGTAGTGAAAGTCCGCCGCCGCACCGAGAGCGCGCCAGCCTGGCCTCGGGCGATTTCTACCAGATTGCGAAGGTTTCAGAGCGTTTCGCGAAGGTAGGCTCAGGGACCGGCCTGACCCTACAGTAAACTCCACGGCTCGGCGATCGCCTCCATCCATGTTCGATTCACTTTCCGACAAACTTCAGGGCGTCTTCAAGGCGCTGCGCGGCCGGGGTTCGCTCACCGAGGCTGATATCGATGCCGCGATGAAGGACATCCGGCTGGCCCTCCTGGAAGCCGACGTCAACCTCCAGGTGGCGAAGGATTTTCTGGAGAAGGTGCGAACGAAAGCGGTGGGCCAGGAAGTCCTGAAGAGCCTCTCGCCCGGCCAGGCCGTCGTGCGCATTGTCCGCGACGAAATGATCGCGTTGCTCGGAGCGACATCGCACCGGCTCAAGGAATCGAAGCGAACTCCCACCGTCATCATGATGGTCGGCCTGCAGGGGTCCGGTAAAACCACGACCACCTCCAAGCTCGCGAAGTATCTGTCGAAAAACGGGCGCTATCCGCTGGTGGTCTCCACCGACGTCGCTCGTCCGGCCGCGCGCGAACAGCTCGGCATCCTCGCCGGCAAGATCGGCGTGAAGTTCATGCAGCCGCCCACCGATGCCCCGCTCGAGATCGTCAAGAAGGCGATCTCCGAGTGCCGGTCGATGGGCTACGACACGCTGCTGATCGATACCGCCGGCCGGCTGCATATCGACGAAGACCTCATGGCCGAACTCAAGGCCCAGAAGGCCCTCGCCGAGCCCTCCGAAATCTTCTTCGTTGCGGACGCCATGACCGGTCAGGATGCGTTGACCAGCGCCACCGCTTTCCAGACTCAGATCGGCATCACCGGCATCGTTTTGACCAAACTCGATGGCGACGCTCGCGGCGGCTCGGCTTTGTCCGCGGCCTCGGTGACCGGCTGCCCCATCCGCTTCGCGGGGACCGGTGAGAAGCCGGAGGATTTCGAGCTGTTCGACCCTTCGCGGATGGCCGGCCGGATTCTCGGCATGGGCGACGTCATGGGCCTGATCGAGAAGGTCGAAGAGGCGATTGACCCGAAGAAGGCCGCCGAACTCGCGGGCAAGTTGGCGAAAAACGAGTTCTCGCTCGAGGACTATCGCGATCAGCTCAAGCAGGTCCGCAAGATGGGGAAGATCGGGGATCTCGTCCGCATGATCCCGGGCGTGCCCAAGGTCAACGACGACCAGATGGCCCAGGGCGAAGGCGAAATGAAGAAGTTCGTGGCCATTCTCGACTCCATGACCCAGCAGGAGCGGGAGCGCCCCGAGATCATTTCGGGCTCGCGCCGCAAGCGCATGGCGTTTGGAAGCGGGACCAAAGTTGAAGATGTGAACCGTCTGCTCAAGCAGTACGAGCAGACACGAAAAATGATGAAGATGATGTCCGGGCAGAACGCCAAGGGGTCCAAGCTGCGTAAGCTCGCCGCCCGTCTTGGCATGCCGGGGTTGTCTTAATAGACCTTTCCGGGAGAAACTAGGGGATGCTCGCTATTCGTTTGCGCCGTACTGGAACCACCAAGAAGCCGTATTACCGTGTTGTCGTCGCCGATTCCCGCTCGTGGAGAGACGGGAAATTCGTCGAGATCGTCGGACACTACGACCCCCGGGCGAACCCCGGTAAGGTCGTCTTGAAGTCCGATCGCGTCACCTACTGGATCTCGAAGGGCGCCCAGCCTTCCGACACCGTGCGGAGCCTGATCAAGGGCCACAAGAAGGCCGAGAAAATCGCGGCCTGAGTGGCGCCTTTGGGGCCTCTTCGGGGGTCGCGCGGCTAGGCAAAGAACGGGGCCGCCACCTTTAACCCCTCAAAGATAGACGAAGCCTGGCTTGAGCAACATCCCTCCGCGGTCCCCCAGGGAAGAGGCGGACAGCATCACCATCGGTGTCGTCCTGCGTCCCCACGGGATGCGGGGCGAGGTGGTGGTTGAACCGCTCACCGACAACGAGACTCGCTTCGCGACGCTCGCCGAGGTCCGTCTTGTGCGGCCTCGCGGCTCCGATCTTCGGCTGCTTGTAGTCTCGATGTTTCCCCACAAATCACGGCTGGTTCTCCAGTTCGAGGGCATCTCCAGCATCGACGCAGCCGAAACCCTTCGGGGCGCGGAGCTTCGCATCCCCATGGCATCCCTGCCGGTGCTGCCCGAGGGCTCCTACTACCATCACGAGCTTCGGGGACTGGACGTCCGCGTCGAGTCGGGTGCATCCATCGGGACGGTGACGAGCCTCTGGGAAACCGGGGCCACTCCGGTCCTCGTGATTCACGATGACAAAGCTCGCGAGACCCTGCTGCCCCTGGTCGACGCGTACATCATGGAAGTGAACGTAGAGGCGGGCTTCATGAGGGTCAAAGCGGCAGGCACCGTCTCGGGATGACCCTGCGCATCGACGTGGTCACGATTTTTCCGGACCTGGTGCGCCAGGCGCTCGGGCACGGCATCGTGGCCCGCGCGATCGAAGCCGGTCTCGCTCGGGTCGAGGCTCATGATCTGCGGGTCTTCACCGACGACCGTCACCGCCGGGTCGACGACGCGCCCTTTGGCGGCGGTCCGGGCATGGTGATGAGGGCCGAGCCCTTTTTTCGGGCGGTGGAAGCCATTCTGCCCGAGGGGTCGTCGCCCGAGCGGCCGGTAGTTCTGCTCTCGCCGCGAGGCGAGAAGTTCTCTCATCTGAAGGCGCGCGAGTATTCCCGGCTGGATCGTCTTGTTCTCCTCTGCGGCCGCTATGAAGGCATCGACGAGAGAGTGCGCACAAACCTCGCGACCACCGAACTGAGCCTTGGGGACTTCGTCCTGATGGGCGGGGAAGTGCCGGCCCTGGCCGTCATCGAGGCGAGTGTGCGCCTGATTCCCGGAGCCTTGGGAGACGACGATTCGAGCGCTCAGGACAGCTTCGAGAACGGTCTCCTCGATCATCCGCACTACACGCGGCCTAAGGATTTCCGCGGTCTCCAGGTACCCGAGGTTCTGCTTTCCGGCGATCACGCCGCCATCGCGAAGTGGCGGCGCGAACAGGCGGACCAGGCCACGCGGTCGCGCCGGCCGGACCTTCGGCACAACCCGAATCTCTGAGCCAAACCGGCAGACGCGGTCCCGCCGGGTCGTCAAATCCCGCACGACTTGGGTTAAACTTCGCGGCTCTCGCTCGCCCACAGGAACTTCCATGAACGCCATCGAAACCATCGAAAAGAACATCAACCCGAAGATTCATCCCGATCTTCGCCCCGGCAGCACCGTTCGCGTGCACGTCAAGGTCCGCGAGTCTGTCCTCAAAGAGGAGCAGAAAGCGAAAACCGCCAAGGCGAAGAAGGACAAGGATCAGGAGCGCGAGCGCATCCAGATCTTCGAGGGGCTCATCATCGGCATTCGCGGCACCGGGGTCAAGCGTTCGATTCGCGTGCGCAAGATCTCCTTCGGCGAAGGGGTGGAGCGCATCTTCCCGCTTTCGACCCCTTCGGTCGAAAAGATCGAGGTTCTGAAGCGCCATCACGTGCGCCGCGCGAAGCTCTACTTCGTTCGCGACCTCAAGGGCAAAGCGCTCCGGTTGCGTGAACTCCGCGACAAACCGGTCAAGGCCAAGGGCAAGGCAACCGCTGAGCCCGCTTCCTAGCCACGTTCTCACGCAGGGTTCGGACGGCCTTACCGCTTGAGCCGAACCAAAGGTGCTTTGGTTCCGAAGAAGTCCTCGACGAAGGCGACCTCCCGGGAAAAAGGCCGCACGCCGCGGGGTGACGAACGCTGCGACGATCGCTTCGAGAAAGAAGCGGCCCTCGCGTCTGCGGTCCCGGTGGCTGGGGCGGACGAAGTGGGTCGTGGCGCCCTGTTTGGCCCGGTGGTCGCGGGTGCGGTCATCCTGGGCGATCATTTCGACTGGACCGGGCTCAACGATTCCAAAAAACTCAGCCCCAAAAGGCGCGAGGAACTGGCCGAGCGGATCCGCGAACGGGCTTTCGCCTGGGCCATCGGGGTCGCAAGTGCCGAGGAAATTGATCGTCTGAACATCCGCATGGCCACGCATCTGGCCATCCGGCGCGCGGTTTCCGGGCTCGACCCGGCGCCCAAACTGGTCCTGGTGGACGGCATCGACGAACCATTGGTGGGGATTGCCCAGAAGGCCATTGTGCGCGGCGACGCCCTTTCGGTGTCGATCGCCGCCGCCTCGATCGTTGCCAAGGTTCTAAGAGACAGTATGATCGAAGAGTGGGATGCCACTTGTCCTGGCTTCGGACTCAAGGAGAACAAAGGCTACGGGAGCGCCGAGCACCTGCACGCCTTGAGGACCCTCGGACCGACCCCTCTTCATCGGAAGTCGTTTATCGAGCGCACCGGGTGGCTCTTTTGAGCCTTCTCCGTAGATAATCGGAAAAGATTTGTCGTAGATGTCGCTGAGCCTCTAAAACCAACAACTCCATTGGCCAAGATCAACCCGATTAAGACCCGCCAAGAGGCCGAGAAGGCCGAGAAGGCGGGCAGACTCGACCAGGCGATTCCTCTCTATCGTCAGTTGCTCGAGGACAATCCGCGCGACTGGAACACCATCAACAAGATCGGTGACCTCTTCGCGAAAATCGGCAAGATGCGCGAGGCGGGCGACGAGTACGCGAAGGTCGCCGAGTTTTACGCCAAGGACGGTTTCCACCTCAAGGCGATCGCGATCTGGAAGAAGATCAACAAGCTCGATCCTTCCGTCGTCGAACCCTACGCCAAACTCGCCGACCTGTACGCCAAACAGGGCCTGATCATGGAGGCGAAGGGTCAGTACCAGATCGTCTCCGAGGACCTGCTGAAGCGTGGGCGGCTCAAAGAGGCCTCCGAAACCCTGCGCAGGATGGTCGAGATCGATCCTGCCGACCTCAAGACGCGTTCGCGCCTGGCCGACATCTATACGAAGGAAGGGGCCACGGCCAAGGCGGTCGCCGAGTACATCGCCATTTCCGACGAGTTGAACCAGAAGGGGCATCCGGCCGAGGCCATTCAGGTTCTGGAGAAGGGCCTCAAAATTGACGGCGGGATCGCGGTCAAGTCTCACCTTGGAAAAGTTCACCTGGCCCAGCGGAGTTATGAGAAGGCCATCGCCTACCTCGAAGAGGTCACGGCCCAGGAATCGACGCCCGAGAACCTGATGCAGCTTGGCCAGGCCTATCTGGGGGCCAAGAGGGTCCTGGACGCTCAGTCAACACTTGAAAGCGTTCTCGAGAAGTCCCCGGAAAGCCAGGAGGCGAGGATCATCCTCGTCCAGATCTACGCGGTTCAGAGTCGCGCCGACGACGCCTACGACACAGTTCTGCCGCTGGTCGAACAGCTTCTTCTGAAGCGTGATGCCGAACGCGCCGCGAACATGCTGGCGCAGATCACGAATCGGTCGCCGCATCACGTTCGGACTCTGCAGAAGCTGGTCGAAGTAGCCAGGGTCCGCCAGAACGACCGGGCGATCGTGCAGGCGCTGAGTAATCTCCTCGAAGCGCACCTCGCTGCCGGTAGTGACCGGGCCGCCGAGGACACCGCGTCCCAACTGGTCGAGGTGGAACCGGACAACGAGCAGTTCAAGGCCCGGCTCGAGTCCCTGCGCAAGAAGAAGTCGGCTCCTGTTCTCGCGGGCCCCGCCAAGGTCGCGGTGGAGAAGCGGGTCGAAGCGGACATGACCCTGCCGCCCCCGCCCGTCTCCGCGGGGACATCCGATCTCGACGGCCTGGAGTTCGATACCGGGGCCATCGTTCGTCCGAAGGGGATGACCGCCTCTTCCAATACGGATCGGGAGTTCATCGAAGAGCACCTGGCCGAGTCGCGGGTCTTCCGGAAGTACGGCCTCCTCGACAAGGCCGAAGAGCAGGTCGATCTCGTCCTGGTCCGCTATCCCAACATCTTCGACGGCCGCTTTGAAAAGAAGGAGATCTATAAGGAGACCGAGCGGATCGAGGATGCGGCGAAAGAGTGCGTGTGGCTTGCGGGGGTCGCCCGCGAAGACGGAAACGAAAGCCTCGCGAAGATGCTCGGCGACGAAGCCGAGGTGCTGTGGCCCGGAATCTCGTCATCGGCCGGAGAAGAGGTGCCCACCGACAGCCCGGGTCTCGAACTTGAGGCGGCGCCGCCCGATGAACTCGTGGCCGATTCGTTGGGCGATGCCGATTCCTCGGCTGGCCTTCTCGAGGCCTTGCCCGAATCTCCTGCGGACGATCCGTTCGGTGCCGACTCTCTGGTTTCGGACAGTCCCGGAGCGGATCTCGAACTTCCCGGCTTCGCGACGGAACCGGAGGCTGCTGGTTTCACCGCCCCTGGTTTCAAAACGGATGACGAGGAAGAGGATCTCAACCTCGACGTGGGGGTCGAAGACGAAACACCCTCCGCGATGGGCGACGACGAGCCTTCGCTGGACTTTCCGTCTCCCGATGCAGCCGACGCGGGTGCGGAGCTTTCCGGACAGGATGCCGGTTTCGGTTTCGATTCACCGGGCTTCGATCTGCCCGGGCTTCCTGCGGTAACGCCCTCTTCACTGGACGACGAATCCGGACTCTCCGACCTTGAGGAGGCCGCGGCGAGCCGCGCCGCCGACGCGGAAGCCGAGGCCCTGGCCGCGGGCTTCGGCGAGCCTCCGGCCGAACTGGAGCTTCCCCCCTCGAATTTCGGGGGCCTGGGCGAGATTGAGGACAGCGACAACGGTCCGGATCTTGATTTCAGCGCCGCCGCCGCCCGCCCGTCCGCACCCGCGGCTCCCTTGGTCGATCCCGAGGTCGCACGAGCGGTGGAAGAAGTCGACTCGTACATTGCACTCGGATTCGTCGACGACGCCAAGGACGCCCTGCGTGATGCCCTCCAGCGCTATCCGGGAGATCCATCCCTCCTGGACCGAGCGTCGAGCCTGGGCCTCGACCTGTCGGCTCGGCCCGAACCCGGGCCGGCTCCTCCGCCTCCGCCCTCGCCGGCCAAGCCCTCCGTCGCGACGCCTTCTCACGAGACCGCCCAAGGCGAGAGCGATCTCCTCGGCGGTTTGTCCTTCGACGATTTACCCGCGGCTCCGCCCGAACCCCAGGTAACGCCGTCCGGCGTGAATATGCGCGTGTCCGCGGCCGCTCCGGTGGACGCTTCGGGGGGCATCGACCTCGGTGCCGAGCTTTCCTCGCTGTTCGACGCCCAGCCCGCACTCGAAGAAGCGCCGATCGACACCTCCCGTTCCTCGAGCTTCGAGGATCAGGGCCTGCAAGACGTCTTCAACGAGTTCAAGAAGGGCGTCGATTCACAACTGGGCGAAGGCGACTACGACACCCGCTACAACCTGGGTATCGCCTACAAGGAAATGGGGCTGGTGGACGAGGCGATCGCCGAGTTCCAGCTAGCGGCCAAGGATCCCAAGCGATCGCTCGAGTGCTCGTCCATGATCGGCATCTGCTTCATGGAGAAGGGTATGGCGGAGGTGGCGGTTCAGTGGTACGAGCGCGGCCTTCAGGTTCCCGGCCGGGATCCCGAGGAGTACCGCGGACTTCGCTACGACCTCGGTATCGCCTTTGAGGCCATGGGCGATCTGCAAAAGGCCACCGCTAACTTCGCCCAACTGGTGCGCGAGGACCCCTCGTTCCGCGACGTTTCCGACAAGCTGAGGGAATTCCAGGCGCGGGCTTGACCCGCTCTGTTCGACCCCTCGCGGTCGCAGTTCGGGAACGAGTCGAAGTCCCCCAGGGTTCCGCCTTGAAGCCAATCGACGTGGTGGTTCGACTGATCCAGTTCGTCAGCTCGCTCATGGTGGGTGTGACCCTCGTGCTTGCGCCCTGGACTTCGCTGTGGGAGAACCATCCGGCCCTGTCCGCATCCGCAGGGCTGCGCGACCTGCTCCTCGCTCCGTGGTTCCGTGGCGCGATCACGGGCCTGGGTCTTGTGAACCTCGCCGCCGCCAGCTTCGACCTCGTCTGGTTGCTCTTCAAGCGGCACCGGGAATAGCAGGCGACGACCGGCAGCCCTTCCAGGAGCCCACATCCTTGTCCCTCTTCACCGACCGTCGGCCGATCCTCATGGCGATCGTGGGGGAAGGTAGAGCCCGCTCCGCGGAGCAAGCCATCGCAGGTGGCGCGGATCTCATTCAGGTCCGCGCGCCGGAACTTGGGGGGGCGGCATTGATCCGCCTCGTCCTTGACGTCATCGCCTTGGTGGGGGCCGAGCGCGTCGTCGTGAACTCACGTCCCGATCTGGCGGAACGTACGGGGGCCCTGGGGGTCCATCTCAAAGAGTCCGGCCTCGATCCGCGGTCGGTCCGACGCGCGTTTCCGGGGCTCCTGATCGGCGTATCGCGGCACACGCGCGAGGGACTTCTTCTGGCCGCCGAGCAGGAGGTCGACTACGTCGTGCTGGGGCCGGTGATGAAAACACCGCTCAAGGAGGATCGCGTACTCCCGGCCGCCGACTATCCCGAATGGATACGCGCTACGTCGGTCCCGGTCATCGCGGTGGGCGGGATCACTCCGGAGAATGCCGCCTTGATTCTGGCCACCGGCGCCGCGGGCCTCGCGGCGATTCGGCCCTTCGAGGATCCCTCAACGGCGGCCGAGGCGGCCCGGCGGTTCCGCGGCATTCTGGACCGCAAAGGCCTTGCGGGGAGCACGCGGTAGTGACGGAGGCTTCGGGCTTTGATCTGAGGCGCGCCCTGGCGGAGAGTGCGGGCGATCTCGATCGTCTGGCCCGACTCCTCGCCGACGAATCGATCACGGATCTGGATTTACGCCACGCTCTGCGCGCCCGTCTTCCTGCGGCGGTGAGCGCCTTCGTGATGGACCGGTCCCGGTTTGGAACCAGACAGACCGTGCTGGGTGCGATCGCCAGGTCGCCCACCACCGCCCCCCGACACGCGCTGCAGGCGCTGCCCGGACTCACGTGGCGCGATCTCGCGGAAGTGTCAGTGGCGGCCGAACTCGCTCCCGCGGTGCGGCAGAAGGCCGAGGCCCTTCTGCTCGAGGGCCTGAACGCGATGCGTCTTGGCGATCTGATTACCCTCTCCCGCATCGGCCCCCGGCGTGTCACCGCCAAACTCCTTCTCTCTCCGGATTCCCGGGTCAGGGCCGCGGGCCTGCACAACCCGAGGCTCCGAGACGCCGATGTATGCGCGGTGCTTGGAATGAACGACGCCCCGCGTGAGATCGCCGCCGAGATCCTGCACGTGCATCGTTGGGCTACGAGCTATCAGGTACGCCGGGCCATTGTTTGTAGCCGGCTCACACCCCACCCGATCTCCCTCTCGCTGATCGCGGAGATGAACCGCGCCGATCTTAAGGAACTCGCCCAGTCCGACAACGTCCCGCCTCTCGTCTCCGCGGTCGCGCGCAGGATTCTGGGTTAGCGGAGATCGACCCGATCCCATCGACCTTGATTGACTACGGATCTTTGACTGGAAGATCGGTTCATGTGATAGCGGATTGAGCGAAAGGCCGCCGTTCGCATCCATGTGCCGCCGAGGGATCGAACAACTGAAGCGACGCCGAACACGTGGACGCTCTTCGCTGGAACTCTAGTTGACCCCGCGAGGCGAGCGCGACCTGGCCATCATCGAGCTGCTCTCGAAGGCTCATCCGCGCTGGCCCTGGCGCGCGTAACGAGTACAATCGATGCGACAGAAAACGCCATGGAGACGCGCCCGACTCGATGCCAACCCTGCTTCTCGCCGAGGGCTTTCACTTCTATTTCTTCAGCCTGGAGAACGGCGAACCGCCCCATATTCACATCCGCAAAGGAAGTGGCAGCGAAGTTCTGGCTCAGCCCTCTTTCGCTTGCGAAGTCACGCGGCCTTACCCAGGCCGAACTGAGGCGCGCCCATGAACTCACCCGCGAACATGCAGACGAATTCCTCAAACGGTGGCGTAGCTACTTTGATCAGCACTGAGCCGCGCTGCGGCTCGGTTGATTTCAGCGCGACCGCGATCGTGCTGCAACTCGAAGACGGCCGCGGGATCACCGTGCCGCTCGACTGGCTCCCGAGAATCAAGAACGCCTCCGATGCGGATCGACGCAACTATCAGATCGTCGATGGCGGAGAGGAGATCCACTGGCCCGCTCTCGATGAGGATCTCTCGGTGCTTGCCATCCTCGGACTGCCCGACTGAGCCTCATCTGACCCTGCCCCGAAAAGTGGACATCTCGACAGAGCACCCAAGGGTGCGATAGGAATAGACGATGTCCAAGCAAACAAGACGAAGATTCAGCCCGGAGTTCAAGTCCGGGGCGGTGGAAATGGCCACTCGGCCAGG
>Ga0163144_10007367_pt1 | contig 24126 bp, 23 predicted proteins | sample OliLak19BULKMAT1_FD_123175 | JGI IMG/M metagenome (GOLD analysis project Ga0163144, IMG submission 123175) | Freshwater microbial mat bacterial communities from Lake Vanda, McMurdo Dry Valleys, Antarctica - Oligotrophic Lake LV.19.BULKMAT1 | ecosystem: Environmental > Aquatic > Freshwater >...
CACGAGCGTGGCGGTGGAATCGATCCCGTGGCTGCGGAAAAATATCTCGCCGAGGTTTATGAAGATCGGAAGAAATGGCGGGGCGAATGATCTGTCTCGATACGAATTATCTGATCCTCGGGGTGCGGGAGGGTTCTCCCGAGGCGGCGGAACTGGTTGGCTGGTTCCAGCAAGGCGAGGAACTCATTGTGGCAAGCCCCGCATGGTATGAGTTTCTCTGCGGGCCGGTTACAGGCGCGCAAATCGCGGCAATCACCGCGTTCCTTTCGCGGGTGATTCCCTTCTCCGAGCTGGAGGCCAGCAAAGCGGCGGAGCTATTCAATCTCGCAGGCAGACGCCGGGCTCTCCGCTTTGATTCCATGATCGCCGCCACAGCCATCACCGCCGGTGCACGTCTGGCCACGAACAACCTTTCGAATTTCGAGGTTTTCGTCCCCCACGGACTGAATCTTGCCTGAAACAAACACTTCCCTTCCTCATGCTGAAAAAACTCCTCTCCGCATCCCTTCTGTTCGCCTCTGCCATTTTCGCGGAAGACGTTTCCCCGATACTTACCATCCCGCAACTGCCCGAGCCGAAGCTGGGGCCGGACTCCATGGTGAAACCGGGTGTGCCGCAGGGAAAGGTGATCGAGTTCAAATTCGCGGCGTCCAAGGTGTTTCCCGAAACCAGCCGGAACATCCATCTCTACATCCCCGCCAACCACGATCCGAAGAAGGAGGCGGCGGTGATGGTTTTCCAGGACGGGCATACATATGTGAACCCAAAGGGCGAGTTCCGGGTCACCACCGTCTTCGACAACCTCATCGCCGCCGGTGACATGCCGCCGGTGATCGGCATATTCATCGATCCGGGGAACAAGGGTGAGCCGGATCCCCAGAGCCCATGGAAAAACAACAACCGCAGCTTCGAATACGACACTCTTTCGGCCGACTACGCGACCTTTGTCATCGATGAGATCCTTCCGCTTGTTGGCAAGGACTACAATCTCACGAAAGACCCGGAAATGCGTGCGATCTGCGGAACCAGCTCCGGCGGGATCTGCGCATGGACGGTTGCTTGGGAGAGGCCGGATCAGTTCCGGAAGGTGGTTTCCTCGATCGGCTCGTTCACGAACATCCGTGGCGGGGATGCTTATCCCGGGATGATCCGGAAGACTGAGAACAAGCCGATCCGGGGCTTTTTCGAGGAGGGGATCGAAGACGTGGACAACGAACACGGCAACTGGCCGCTGGGGAACATGGCGATGGAGGCCGCGCTGAAATTCAAGGGCTACGATTACAATTACGTATGGGGAGTCCACGGCCACAGCGGCAAGAACATGGGCGCGATTTTCCCCGATGCGATGAGATGGCTGTGGAGGAAATAGCCCGCCCTTGCTTTCGGACGGCGATCCGGCATAGCGTCGTGCCCCGCGACGGCCAAAACTGCCAACTTCAACATGAAGAACAAAGAGTTTAACCGCAGATGGACAGGATTCACGCAGATTTAAGATAAGGGATTTGAGATTTTTCCAATTCGATCTGCGTTCTTCATCTGCGTTCATCCTGTCCATCTGCGGTTAAATAAATCTTACCCCGAAGCACAGCCCTCCACGGCTCCGCCGCCCCCATCCGATGAACCCGAATTCCCTCGCAAAATACCGCCCATTCCCGGCGATTTCGCTGCCCGACCGCACCTGGCCTGACCAGACGATCACCCGCACCCCGATCTGGTGCTCGGTGGATCTGCGGGATGGCAACCAGGCGCTGCCGCAGCCGATGTCGATCGAGGAGAAACTGGAGTTTTTCGAGCTGCTGGTGAGCATCGGGTTCAAGCAGATCGAGATCGGCTTCCCCTCCGCCGCCGATACGGAATTCAATTTCTGCCGCCGCCTGATCGAGGAAAACCGGATCCCGGAGGATGTCACGATACAGATCCTGGTGCAGACCCGTGAGGAATTGATACGCCGCAGCTTCGATGCCATCGCCGGGGCGAAGCGCGCCATCGTACACATCTACAACTCCACCTCGCCGTTGCAGCGCCGCGTGACGTTCAGCGACGCCTCGCGTGAGTCGATCAAGCAGCTCGCCACCGACGGCGCGAAGCTGGTGAAAGAGCTCGTGCCGAGCATCCCGCAGACGGAAGTGATCCTGCAATATTCGCCGGAGTCCTTTTCCGACACCGAGCTGGATTATGCCCTGGAGGTTTGCAATGCGGTGATCGGCGTCTGGCAACCGACGCCGGAGAAAAGGATGATCATCAACTTGCCGGACACCGTTCAGTGGACGACGCCGAACATCCATGCAGACATGATCGAGTGGATGTGCCGCCATCTCGACAGGCGCGATTCCGTCACCGTTTCCCTGCACACGCACAACGACCGCGGCACCGGAGTCGCGGCGACCGAGCTCGGCCTGATGGCAGGGGCGGATCGGGTGGAAGGCACGCTTTTCGGAAACGGCGAGCGCACCGGAAACCTGGATATCGTAACGGTCGCGTTGAACATGAACAGCCACGGCATCGAGACCGGGCTGGATTTTTCCGGGCTCACCGACATCCGCCTGAAGTATGAAAAATTCACCCGGCTCGTAGTGCCGGAGCGTCAGCCATACGCCGGTGAGCTCGTCTTCACGGCCTTTTCCGGAAGCCATCAGGATGCGATCAAGAAAGGCCTTGATCGCCGGGAAAAGGAAACCAAGCAAGATCCCGCGACGATGTGGGGCGTGCCCTACCTGACCATCGATCCGCAGGATATCGGCCGCTCCTACGAGGCGATCATCCGCATCAATTCCCAGTCCGGGAAAGGCGGTGTCGCCTACGTGCTGGATCGTGAGCATGGCTTCGACCTGCCGAAATCGATGCACCCCATCGTCGGGAAATATATTTACGATCTTGCCGACAGGCATGGCCGCGAGCTCACTCCCGATGAGATCCGCGATGCGTTCTTCGATCACTTCGTGAATGTGGAGAGCCACCTTTCCGTAACGGAATATGAGCTGATCCACAAACCGGGCGGAGGGAACGTCCATTGCAATGCGACGATCATCCTCGATGGGAAAACCCATGCCATCGAGGGCGATGGCAACGGCCCGATCAACTCCTTCGTGCATGCGCTGGAAACCGTGCGGCTCAAGGATTTCAAGGTCAGCGACTATCGCTCGCATGCGGTGCGCGGCGGCTCGGATGCGAACGCCGCCGCCTATGTCCAGCTCCAGCACGACGACGGCCGCCTGCTGTGGGGGACCGGCGTCGATCCATCCATCGAAATGGCCGGACTCAAGGCGCTGGTGACGGGCTGGAATCTGCTCAGGGAACGATGACCACTTGCCCGGCTTCGAGGCCGGCGGTGATTTCGGTTTCCTCTGCGGATGACAAGCCTTTGGTGACGGGCCGCTTCTCGGTTTTTCCGTCTGCCAGCTTCACCTCGACCGTCCAGCCCTTCGGCCCGTATCCGAGCGCCTTGGAGGGGATGGCCAGGGCCTTTTCCGTGGCATAGGAAACAAGGTTGATTTCTAGCGATTGGCCTGCCTGTGGAGAGGTTTTCTCCGGCCATGCGGCGGTGAATCTTGCGCTGTAAGTCTGATCCGGGTTCGGTGCCGAGCCGATCTCCGACAAGGTCACAGGGACGACGATTCCGCCGCGTCCGGGTAGCGTGGCCGCTCCTGTCGCGCCGGGTGCGACCACGGCGGCGGTCGCCTGATTCAGGAATGCGTGGATTTCCATTTTCGCTGTGGATGGGATGAAGGTGGCGAAGGTTTTTTTCACAGGCGCAGTGCCATCCACCATGAGACCCTTGATCAGGTCACCGGTCGTCCATTTGCCGTCCTCGATGGCGCCGTGGTAAAAGATACCGTCGGCTGGGGCCTTGATCTCGAAGAGGCTGCGGTCTTTTTCCAGGTCGGCAAGGGCTTCCTTGTTCCTTGCGAGGGAGGTTTTCAGGCCGGCCACCTCCAGCTTCTTCAGCTCCAGCGAGCGGGGAAGATCCTTCCCGCCTTTCTCAAGCAGCAGGGCGGTGTCGTCGCGTTTTTCCGTCAGGGCGACGGTTTCACGGGGGATCGCAACAGCGAGTGTGCGCTTGTGGTCCAGGATTTCCATGCGCAGGGCGAACTCCGCGTATTCCACGGTATCCTTCTGTTGCTGCAGGATGATCTCTTCGGTGTCCTCGGTGATGTCGTCCGCCTCATACATTTTCAGGAGCTGTTTGAGTTCCTCCTTTTTCGAGGCGAGGAGCTGCTCGTTGCGTTTGAGCGATTGTGCCGCCGCGTCTTGGGACGATTTGCGGCGGGTCTCGGTGGAGTAGGCGAGCTCTTCCGCCGCTTGATCGGCGTTGCGCATGAGGCGTGCGAGCTGCTCGGGAACGGTTTTCCCCAGCGTCGCAAGATCGAGTTCCGCCTGCGCGAGGCCGAGCGTTTCAGTGGCAACCGCCTGGCGGGTGTCTTCAAGTTTCCGGTCAATGGTCTCCGCCTCGAAAACGACGAGCGGCTCGCCCATTTTCACGGAGCTGCCATGATCCGCGATCGTGACGATACTGAACTCCGACCATGCCTCCGCGTCCAGGCTGATGGGCTGGCTTTGGTCGGGAAGCGCGGTGGCGGTGAAGCTGTGGGTGACGGAAAACGGTTTCATTTCCAAGGTGAGTTCGCCGGCGTGGGCGGTGGCTGCGATGAGCGCCGGGATGATGTGATGGATACGTGTCATGGCAAGGGCGGGGAAAGAAAGCACATCAGCGGAGCCGACTCAAGCGACACCTCGCGACTTCCGGGCGAGCCAGATCGGTACGAGCCGGGTTTTTTTCGCCATCGGCACGGCGGGCACCATATGCTCGACAACCTCGTAGCCCTCACGCTCGAGGTTGCGGGTGAGGCTGGGAAGTTTCCGCGTGGATGCGATGGCCAGCAGGCCGCCGGGCTGGAGCGCCTCGTAGGTGGCGGAAAGCCAGCGCTTGTCGTTGATGTAGAGACGGCCTTTCCCAGCTAGCGGGGCGGAATCGAGATGGATCAGGATCGCGTGAAGGCAGCCGGATTGCTTGTTGAGGGCGTTTGCACTGGTGTCGCTCTCGATCACGACACGCGAGTCGTTGAGCTGGCTTTCCGGGAAAAATTTCCTGTTCCACTCGGGCAGAGCGCTGCGGCTTTCCGCAACGGTATAGACAGCGCGTTTCTGCGGAAGCTCCCTGATCATGGCTTCAAGCATGTGGCCAAGCCCGAGGCCGACCATCCAGATGCGCGGCTGCCGCGCGGGGCGGAATGGCGCAGCGGCGAGCTTCGCCAGCTCCTCATCGGTGGCTCGCGTGGCCGGGCCGCAGATCTGCTGGCCGTGGATGATGAGATAGCGGCGTCCGTCATGTTCCTGGAGTTCCAGTGGGCTGCCGTCTTCGAGTGTGGTTTCTCCCAGGGTGATGCGTGGTTTCATGTCAGCTTGTTGCTTGCCAGCTTGAGGGAATTTTGTTAATCGACAATCACCATGTCAGAAGAAACACCTACCCCAGAGTCCCCTGCCTACACAGAGCAAACGCCGCCTCCCGCTCCCGCAGATGCAGGCGCACCGCCAATGGAGCAAGCCTATCCCAAGGAACAGACCGATAAAAAGCTGATTTCAGGCATCCTTGCGATTCTGCTCGGCGCGTTCGGAGTCCATAAATTCTACCTCGGCTACACCGTGCCGGGCGTCATCATGCTCGCGGTCGGACTAGGCGGCTTTCTGTTATGCGGTTTTCCTACGATGGCAGTCGGGATCGTGGGGATTGTCGAAGGTATCCTTTACCTGACTAAGACAGATTCCGAGTTCGTCAAAACATACGTCGTTGGCCAGAAGCAATGGTTCTGAGCCATTACCCAAACAAACACTTACCAAAATGAAAACCCCGTCCGGATCCGGACGGGGTTTTCGTGTTTTGGATGATTCGTTGGTCGGCGGTTACCCGCCGAACGATCAGAGGCTTCCCTTAAGAACGGAGGACGCCTTGAAACCAACCGACTTGGAGGCGGCGATTTTGAGGGCTGCACCGGTCTTCGGGTTGCGTCCCATGCGGGCTGCACGCTTTTTCACTTCGAAAGTTCCGAATCCGATGATTTGGACTTTCGTATCCTTCTTCACACCTTTGGAGATGGAGGAAAGGACTGCGTCGAGGGCTTCTTCAGCGGAACGCTTGGTGGCGTCTGCTCCGAGGGCTTTTTGGATTGCTTCTACAAGTTCTGCTTTGTTCATGGCAAGAGCGGTTTTGCGAAGGCAGGGGCTTCTTTGCAAGAGAAAAGCTGAAGTTGGACATAGGTTTTTTAAAAGTGGTTCCTTGACTTGCGGCCGGTTTCCCGCTTGGGCAGGAACGAGAGGGAGCGCATCCCGCGCCCGCCGGGACCTCCCTAACAGAGATGCGCGCCGCCGAAGGATGCCCCGGCATCGCCGATTTCCGGTGTCGGATTCAGCCGGATACCATGTCCCGGATAACACAAAGAAATGTCATGCGAGGGTGCGGGATGTGCGGACCACGGCCGGATCGAGCTCGCGGCCCGAAAAACCGCGAATTTTTCATTACCCGCGATCCCTGTGAAATCGGACATTTTGAAAGAAAAACACAGGGCTTGTGAAAAATTTCACAAATATCTCTTGCGGTGAATGTGGGGGATCGGTATCACCCCTCGCCTCTGCGTCCGGCAGACATCCCATCATGCGTTTCGCCCTCATAACAGCCTCCCTTTGGCTCCTCGGCCTCGCCTCCACTTTCGCCGCTGCGGAAGGCGGGCACCATGCGCTGCCACTGGATGCGCAGAAGCTCCACGATTGGCTTCCCATCACCAACTCCATCGTCATGGTGTGGGTAGCCGTGGGCATCATCGTCCTCTTCTGCCGGGCCGCGACGAAAAAGATGACCCTTGTTCCCGTCGGGTTCCAGAACTTCGCGGAATGGGCCATGGAGTCACTTTATAATTTCCTCGAAAACTTGATGGGCCCACATCTTACGAAGCGCACCTTCTGGTTCTTCGGCACGATCTTCTTCTTCATCCTGGTGAGCAACTACCTCGGCCTCATACCCGGCGTCGGAACAGTTGGCTGGCACCTTGAGGACGGCAAAGGCCATTCCGCAGGTTTCCTTCCCATCCTCCGCGGCGCCAACGCGGATATCAACATGACCGCTGCGATGGCATTCACCTTCGCGCTGCTCTGGATCTACTGGGCGATCACCGAAAATGGCCTCAAAGGACTGCTGGCTCACATCTTCGCCCCGAAAGGGAGCTTCAGCGGGCTGATGATGGTGATGATGGTTCCGATCTTCCTTTTCGTCGGCGTCCTGGAGGTCATCTCCATCGCCATCCGTCCGGTCGCACTTTCCTTCCGCCTTTTCGGGAACATCTATGGCGGTGAGCAAACGCTCGAGAAACTGATGACCCTTGTCCCCGAGAAACTGGCGTTCCTTCCCGCCCTGCCCTTCTACTTCATGGAGCTGCTCGTCGGCTTCGTCCAGGCACTCGTTTTCACCCTGCTCTGCGCGATATTCCTGAAACTCATCTGCGACCACGGAGACAAGGAGCATCACTGAAAAATTTCCGCAGCCTGACCATGGCAAGACCGTGGGGGCCGCAGAAAACCACAACAACAAACAAACAAACTAACATCATGATGACTAAAGCATTTGCAGTCGCCCTTGCCGCCCTTGGCGGTGGAATCGGCATTGGTATCCTTGGTTCGAAGGCAGCTGAAGCCACCGGTCGCAACCCCGGTGCAGCCACCCCGATCCTCGTGATCTCCATCATCCTTGCGGCACTTATCGAGGGTATCTTCATCCTCACGGCCTTCGCTGTGCCATTCTAAGCATCCCCGCCTTGCGCGCCTTCCGGGCGCGCAAGGCAACCCCCTTTTCCCCAAAACGCATTCATTGCCATGATGACCTTCCTCGCCGCAGCAGCCGAACAACCTGGCGCATTCGAAACGATCAAAACCACCTTTGGTTTGCATGGAGCGTTTTTCGCCGCACAGGTCATCAACTTTTTCCTGGTGGTATTCATCCTGAAGAAATTCGCCTTCGGCCCGATCCAGGAAATCCTCGGCCAGCGCCGCACCCGCATCCTAGAAGGTGAGGAGAAGCTCAAGCGCATCGAGAAGCAACTCGCCGATTCCGAAGCCACCACCGCTGCTGCGATCGCCAAGGCGAACGAGGACGCCGTCCGCCTCATCACCGAGGCCAAGGAAGGCGCCGCCGCTTTCAGCGAGCAGAAATCGCAGGAAGCCATCGCCAGCGCCCAGAATATCCTCGCCAAGGCAGAGGCGGCTGGAAACGCCGACCGCGAGCGCATCTCCACCGAGCTCAAGCGCGAGTTCGGTCGCCTCGTCGCCGCCACCACCTCGCAGGTCACCGGCAAGGTGCTCACCGTCGAGGATCAGGCGCGCATCAACGAAGAGGCGCTCTCCAAGGTCGGCAACTGATTCATTCCTTACCTTTTCCACGATGAAAATTTCCAAAGTCGCCGCCGCCACCGCCCGCCGCCTGTATGGCCTGTGCCAGGTGAACGGACAGCTCGACGACGCCAAGCTGAGCGATCTCGTCTCGAAACTCATCGCCTCCCAGCCGCGCGACTACCGCGCCATCCTCTCTGCGATCCAGCGCCTCGCCCGCCTCGAAATGGCGCGCCGCGAAGTCCTTGTGGAAAGTGCAGCCTCCCTCAACGCCACCGACGGCCAGCGCATCGCCACGGATCTTGCCAAGCAGCACGGCCCGAACCTCAACATCCAGTTCCAGACCAACCCGGCGCTCCTCGGCGGCCTGCGCATCCGCGTTGGCGACGATGTCCTCGACGGCTCCGTCCAAGGTCGCCTCGACCGCCTTTCCAAGGCATTCTAACATTTCTTCCTGAAAACTTCACACTAGCAACCTTCCAAAAATGAGCAGCATCCTCCAGGACATCGAAAAGCAAATCGCCGGCATCAGCTCGAGCGTTGAGAAAACCAACACCGGCACGGTCCGCAAGGTCGGTGACGGCGTCGCCATCGTCGAAGGCCTTTCCGACGTCATGCTCAATGAGATGATCGAATTCGACGGCGGGGTGACCGGCATGGCGCTCAACCTTGAGGAAAGCGAAGTCGGCGTCGTCCTTCTCGGTGACTACACCTCCATTTCCGAAGGCTCCGCCTGCCGCACCTCGGGCAAGCTCCTTTCCATCCCTGTCGGCGAAGCCCTCCTCGGCCGCGTCGTCAACGCCCTCGGCGCACCGATCGACGGAAAAGGCGAGATCGCAGCATCCGCCCGCTACCCGATGGAGAAAATCGCTCCCGGCATCATCAAGCGGAAGTCGGTTTCCGTCCCCGTCCAGACCGGGATCATGGCCATCGACGCGATGGTGCCGATCGGCCGCGGCCAGCGCGAGCTGATCATCGGCGACCGCGCCACCGGCAAATCCACCATCGCCGTGGACACCATCATTTCCCAAGCGCAGCAGAACAAGGCCGCCGAGCAGGGCAAGCTGCAGAACCACAAGCCGATGTATTGCATTTACGTCGCCATCGGCCAGAAGCTCTCCAACGTCGCCCGGATCCAAAAAACCTTGGAAGATGCCGGCGCGATGGAATACACCACCATCGTTTCCGCCTCCGCTTCGGACGCCGCCGCGATGCAATTCCTCGCCCCTTATGCAGGTTGCGCCATCGCGGAATACCTCATGGACAAGGGTCAGGACTGCCTGATCGTCTTCGATGACCTTTCCAAGCACGCCGTCGCCTACCGCCAGGTTTCCCTGATCCTCCGCCGCCCATCCGGACGTGAGGCTTATCCCGGCGACGTTTTCTACCTCCACTCCCGCCTCCTCGAGCGCTCCGCGCGCCTTACCGATGCGGCCGGCGGCGGTTCGCTTACCGCGCTTCCAATCATCGAAACTCAGGCCGGCGACGTTTCCGCCTACATCCCGACCAACGTGATCTCCATCACCGACGGCCAGATCTACCTGGAAACCGACCTTTTCTACCAAGGTATCCGTCCCGCGATCTCGGTCGGCCTCTCCGTCTCCCGGGTCGGTTCCGCCGCCCAGACCAAGACGATCAAATCCGTCGCCGGAACCACCAAGCTCGACCTCGCCCAATACCGCGAGCTCCAGGCCTTCGCGCAGTTCGGCTCCGACCTCGATGCGCAGACCAAGAAGAAACTCGAGCGCGGTGCCCGCATCGTCGAGCTCTTCAAGCAGAACCAATACTCCCCGCTCGCGATGGAGATGGAAGCGATCTACCTCTTCGCGATGCAGAACGGATACTTCGACGACGTCGCGGTGAAAGACATCGGCCGCTGCCAGGACGCCATGGGCGAATTCTTCAACACCCGCAAAGGCGAACTCCTAGACAAGATCCGCAACGAAAAACCGGATTTGAAAAAGGATGCTGCGATGGTCGATGCGGTGAAACAAGCAATCGACGATTTTAAGAAGAGCTGGAAATAAGCAACCTCTGGATTCTGGTTTCTGGAATCTGATCTCTAAAGAATATGGCCAACCTCCGAGACATCCGCCGCCGAATCAAATCGGTCAAGAACACCGCCCAGATCACCCGGGCGATGCAGCTCGTCGCGGCCGCGAAGATGAAGAAAGCCCAGGACCAGGCGCTGGCCGGCCGGGATTATTCCTCGCAGCTCAATGCGGTGCTCAGCGATATCAGCGACAACGAAAGCGATGAAGCCGCGCATCCGCTGCTGGAAGTGCGCGAGGGCAACCGCGAACTCGTCCTTGTGATTTCCACTGACAAGGGCCTTTGCGGGCCGCTCAACACCAACGTGGCCAAGAAACTCCGCGCCTCGACTTCCGAAACCGCAGATTATGTAACAGTTGGCCGCAAGCTCCGCATCATGCTGGAGAAAACCAAGAAGACAATCCTCGCGGATTTCCAGGTTCCGGATCCCGTCCCTTTTGCGGAGGCCCGCGCCATTGCTACCTTCCTTTCCAAGCAGTTCCTCGATGGGAAATACGACAAGGTCTCCATCGTTTACTCCCGTTTCGTCAACACACTGACCCAGATTCCCGAGACGATCACCCTTCTTCCCGTCCAGCCGCCTGCGGCCACGGAAGACCATGGTGCCATTGCGGGCAGCACAACCGACCATCTCTTCGAGCCTTCCCCCAAGGAAGTCCTCGCCTCCATCCTCCCGCTCTACGTCAATTTCCAGGTCTATCAGGCGCTTCTCGAATCGCGTGCCACCGAGCACTCCGCGCGGATGGTCGCGATGAAAGCCGCCACCGACAACGCCAAGAAATTCATCAAGGAACTCACCCTCCAATACAACAAGGTCCGCCAGGCCGCGATCACCGCCGAGCTTCTCGAGATCACCACCGCCATGAAGGCGATGGAGTAAAGTGCCGAGTGAGCAGTGATCAGTGATCAGTGCTCGCCAGATGAAACCTCCCTTTTACCGACCCACACCGCAACACGACCCACTGATCACTGATCACTAGCAACTGACCACTTCTTCCCATGAGCAACCAAGGAACCATCGTCCAAATCATCGGCGCCGTCATCGACGCCGATTTCTCCAAAGCCAGCAAACTGCCGGAAATCTACAACGCGCTTGAGATCCATTACGTTCTCAACGAAGTGCAGACGAAGCTCGTGCTCGAAGTCCAGCAACACCTTGGCGACGGCTGGGTGCGCGCGGTCGCCATGTCCACCACTGACGGCCTCAAGCGCGGCATGACCCTCACCGATACCGGCAAGGCCATCGCGGTGCCCGTCGGCAAACAGGTTCTCGGCCGCATTTTCAACGTCACCGGCGACCTCGTGGATGAAAACGTCCCTCTCGCGGATGACACCCATCGTTCCCCGATCCATCGCCCGGCTCCATCCCTGACAGACCAGGCCGTTGCGACCGAAGTTCTCGTGACCGGCATCAAGGTCATCGACCTGATCTGCCCGCTGCTCAAAGGTGGCAAGGGCGGAATGTTCGGTGGTGCCGGTGTCGGCAAGACCGTGGTCATCATGGAGCTCATCAACAACATCGCGAAAGCGCACGGTGGTTTCTCCGTCTTCGCCGGTGTGGGTGAGCGGACCCGTGAAGGGAACGACCTCTACTGGGAAATGATCGAGTCCGGCGTCATCGCCACCGAAAAGGACGAAAAGGGTCATCCGAAACTCGACGGCAGGGGCAACCCCGTTCTCGCCGCCGAAGGCTCGAAAGTGGCGCTTTGCTACGGCCAGATGAACGAGCCTCCGGGCGCACGTCTCCGCGTCGCACTTTCCGCGCTTACCATGGCGGAGTACTTCCGCGATGAGGAAGGCCAGGACGTTCTTCTCTTCGTCGATAACATCTTCCGTTTCTCCCAAGCGGGTTCCGAGGTCTCCGCGCTGCTTGGCCGGACACCTTCCGCCGTGGGTTACCAGCCGACCCTTTCCGAAGAAATGTCCGTCCTCCAGGAGCGCATCACTTCCACCAACAAAGGATCCATCACCTCCATCCAGGCGGTTTACGTCCCAGCGGACGACCTTACCGACCCGGCTCCCGCGAACACCTTCGCTCACCTTGACGCGACCGTGGTGCTTGAGCGTTCCCTCGCGGAGCAGGCTCTCTTCCCGGCCGTTGACCCGCTCGCCTCAACCTCCAAGGCGCTCGCCCCGGAAGTTGTCGGCGAGGAGCACTATCGCGTCGCCCGTGGCGTGCAGCTCGTGCTCCAGCGCTACAAGGACCTTCAGGACATCATCGCGATCCTTGGTATGGACGAGCTCAACGACGAGGACAAGATGTCCGTCTTCCGCGCCCGCAAGATCCAGCGTTTCCTCACCCAGCCGTTCCACGTTGCGGAAATCTTCACCAACGTCCCCGGCGCCCTTGTTTCCCTTGAAGACACCGTCAAGGGCTTCGCGGAAATCCTCGATGGAAAATGGGACGCCGTATCCGAAGGCAACTTCTACATGAAGGCCGGCATCGACACGGTATCCCGCGACTGAACCTGAGATTCCAGAGTCCAGAAACCAGAGTCCAGACTCGCGGTTTCCAAGCTCTGGTTTCTGGACTCTAACCTCTAGACTCTTAAAAAAAATGCCCCTTCACCTAGAGATCGTGACCCCCGAGAAAAAGATCTTCTCGGATACGGTAGACAACGTTTACCTGCCCGGAGCGGATGGGGAGATGGGCATCCTGCCGAGCCACGCCGGCCTTGTGACGGCGCTCCAGCCCGGAGAGCTGCGCTATCTGCGCGGAGGCCAGGTCTTCACCATCGCGATCGGTTCCGGATTTGCGGAAATCTCCCAGGACAAGGCCATCGTCCTCACCGACATGGCGCTTGGCGAAAGCGAGATCGACGAAGCCGCGACCGAAGAGGCGATCAGGCGCGCCGAGGAGAAGCTCCTCAACGTCGAGCACAGCATGGACGCCGAGGAGGTCGCTTACCTGCAGGGCATCATCGCCAAGCAGAGCGCCGCACTGCGCTTCAAGCGCAAGCACATGAATTAGAAACCCTAAATTCTAAGTTTTAAATTCTAAACTTGGAAGATTCGGGAGTTTCACTTCACCGCACTACCTGTCCTGACGCAGTTGAGATCAATAGGCAGGAAATCTCCGCCTTCGGGTGGATGAGTGCCATCGCTTTCCGGTAGGCCTCCATCTGCCCTGCATACTTCTCACGGAGTTCCTCGGCGGATTCCACGCGGTCCGTCTTGAAGTCTAGGATCTCCACGCGCTCCACCTCACCCTCTGCATTGCGATGGAGGTGCAGCCTGTCGATAACGCCGCTCATCCACTTGCCGTCGGTGACCGCCTCGATCTGTTGTTCGCGGAGGAGCGAGACCGATCTCCCGCCCTTCGTGAAGAGCTCCCGGATTTCCTTGGCCTGGAGAGCATCCCTGACGCAGCTCTCCGCAGCGTCGTCGGAAAGAACCGTTTCCTCTTCATCGATCCAGCCGATTTTCTCGAACGCGGCATGCACGGCGGTTCCGAAACGGCGGCCTTCGCCCGAGCCGCCCTTGGTCGCGGAGGAATCCTTCTTCTGTCCGCTGGGCGTGCTGCGAGATCGCTTCGCAACGGCTTCTCCCAATCCGCCCGAGGCTGGCTCCGTAGTTTTTCCAAAAACCGCGATCCCATCCGCCCAGCCCGGATTTCCCGTTTCGAAAACTGTATTGTCACCGGCGTCCAGCCCCAGCGAGGCCATCAGCCAGTTCGGCAGGCTTGCCTTTTCGTCGTCAGCCGTCGCGGGGGGGCTGTCGAGGAAAACGTAGAGGCCGCGTTTCGCCCGGGTCAACGCGACGTAGAGTTTGCAGAACGCCTCGTAGGTCTGCCGGACAGACCATTTCTCCTCGGGTTCGCGCAGCTCGGGGATCATCACCCGCGCCCATTGGGCGGGTGCGGCGGTCAGCCAGCCCTCGCCGGTCACCGTCCGGTAGTGGCTCAGATCCGGGATCTTGTCCTTGGGGATGTCGGGGAGGATGACCACGTCAAAGCCCAGCCCCTTGGACTTGTGGATCGTCATCACCTGCACGGCAGCGACTCCCGGGCTTTGAGAAATTTTCATCCGCGCGATCCAGTCCGCCGCTTCCTTTGCGGTGATCACGCCCTGCCGGTCGAGTTCGCGGAGCGCTTCCAGAAGATCCGCCGCCCTGCGTTTCCCGAAATCGCCGAGATCCGCGTGCAATTCCGAAAGCAGATCCCCGGCCATCCCTGCGAAACCACCTTCCGAGACACGCCCTCCGAGCTTTTCCCATACCCCTTGCCACACTGATCCGAATCGCTGCTCCAACGCCTGCCAGAGAGGCGACATCATCACGGTTTGCCTGGCGAAACTGTCCGCCGGATCCGCAAGCCAGCGCAGCAACTGCCAGATCAGCACGCCCACCGGATGATCCTTGCCCGGCTCCCGGGCACCTTCCTCGACGACCTGGAACCCCGCTTCCCGCAATTCGTCGGCAAGCGCCTTGACGTGGTCGTTTGTGGCCATCAGCACCCCACAGGAAATCCGCTTTTCGCCAACCCCGAGCTCTTTGAGCAACCCGATCACCCGCTCCGTCTTATCGTCCTTGGCGAGCACCTCGATCCGCGAATATCCGGCATTCGCGGGATCTTTGAGCGGTGCAGCGGAAACATGATTTTCCCACTCCCATTCCGCCGCAGCATCGCCGAAGAGACGCCCCATCGTATCCCTGTCGCCGAAAACCCTATTCACCGCCGCCAGCACCTCGGGGCAGGAGCGCCACGATTCCGCCATCGTTCCGATTTCCAGTCCGCCCCGGTAATTTTCTGTAAGCTCATCGAAAAGCCCGACCTCGCCGCCGCGCCATGCGTAGATCGCCTGCTTTTTGTCACCTACTACGAACACAGTGGATTCGCCGTCGGTCATGCCCTCGTCGATCAGCGGGAAAAGGGCGTTCCATTCGTCGCGGCTGGTGTCCTGAAACTCGTCAAGCAGCCAATGGCCGTAGTTTGCATCCAGCCGGAAATCCACCGCCTCCCTCCGCAGGCGGGCGTCCTCCGCTTTCATCCACGCCCCCATCAGGCGCTTCACATCGTCGAAGCCGAGTTTTCCGTTTCTCCGCAGCTCACTCTCGACGAGGGCATCGTATGACGAAATGACGCCGTGCACCCCGCGCGTCCTGGAGAGGGCGGCCGCCAGCTCGCACCTTGCGGCCAGATTCAGAAGCCCGCGCAGCGCCTGCGCCGCCATGCCTGTGATCGTAAAAGGTTTGTAGAAAGAGACATCCAGCTCCCCATTTCCGGAGGAGGCCGCCTCGATCGTGCTTTTCAGGAGGCTCGTCGCCTTGTCCAGCGAACCGCTACCGACGGTGTGATTCCCCAGCGCGTCCATCATTGCCGCAAACGCCTTGTCCTGCCGCTTGTCCGTCGTGGTCACATTCGGCCAGTCCCTTTTCGCCTGTCCGATCAGCTCGCCCTTTTGTTTCTCCCATTCGGACATCTCCACCCCGGCCAGCCCGCGCGGCCCCCACTCCCTTTTCTCCGCAGAAACGAAATGAACGTGCCAGCCCTTTATGAATTCCCGCAGCTCCCCGAGCACCCGCGTCCCCTCCTTGCCTGCCGTCGCCCTGCGGAAAACGTTCACAAACTCCTCCTCATCCCCGAGTCCGCCGTCGAGCAGCCCCTCGAGCAGCTCGTCCTTCACCCCCTCCGCCATCTCGCCCTCCAGCAGATCGAAACGCCCTCCTGTGACGCCAAGCTCATACTGGAAACCTCTCACCACCCTCGCGAAAAAGCCGTCCATCGTCCCGAGCGTCAGCTTGGGTAATTTCCTCACCACATTTTCCAGCAGCGCCGTGAAATCCACGCCTCCCTTTCCGAATTTCGCTTCCAGTTCAGCCGCCTTCGTTCCGTCCACCGCCGCCTCGGCCAGCTTCTTGAGTATTGCATCCGCAAATTCCCCCGCCGCCTTCCGCGTGAAGGTCAGGGCCACGATATTCTCAGGCTCCACCCCGCCCGCCATCAGCCCTATCACCCGGTCGCTGAGGCAGAAGGTCTTGCCGGAGCCCGCCGAGGCGAGGACTAGCACGTTTTTCCGTAAAATATCCATTTCCTTTGCCGTGCAATCGTTGCCGATGGATTCTTTTTGTCACTAAGGGATTTCGTAACAACAACGTGTAAACGTTCGACCCGCAATGGTTGTCGTTGGTTTCTAATGAATTACGGATGTTCTGTGACAAAAACGTCGCCCTTTTCCTTTGGCACGCTGGGTGCTACCTGATGAGATGGCGTTGTGTGCGTGAGATGTATCCGCACGCTTTCCCTTCCACCAAAATGAAAATAAAATCATCCCTCCTGGCCTTCGCGGCCATCTCCTCGTTTGGCATGGCCTACAGCGAAGCAGTTACGCTTGCCAATTTTGATTTCACCGGTGGTTCGCTGAGCAGTTCCGCCGCTTCCATTAATGGCATCACGGTTTCCGCAGTGAGCAGCGCCTCGTCGTTTAATGCATTCACAAGTAGCTCCGGTTTCAATAGTGCTGCACAGATCAGCGGAGCCAGCAGCTTTTTCTCGACTCCGACGACCCAGTCGGCCGCTGGAAACGCTCTGGTCTTCACGATCACGGCAGCCTCGGGATTTTCTTTCTCACTGGACGGATTCGGTTTTATCGCGCGAAGCACGGCAACAGCGCCTAGTGACATCGGTTTCAAAATCAACGCGATTTCGTATGATTTTTCCACATCGTATTCTAACAATTCCGCTATTACTCCGATCTCCAACCAAGCGTTGGGACTTACGGGACTTACATCTGCGACAATCTCGATTCAGGGTTTTAACAGCAGCAGTAGCGGGGCGCTGCAGTTGGACAATCTCGTCGCAAGCGGAACTGTCGTGCCCGAACCCTCCTCCGCCCTTCTCGGAGCATTCGGTCTGCTCGCGATCCTGCGCCGCCGCCGCTGATTTGTCTTGGAGTGATTTTTTCGCGTCGTGGCGGCGGATTGCATCCGCCATGCCAATCAATTTCGGCATGGCGGATGCAACCCGCCGCCACGTTCACAGTTGAACTTTTCCCGTAAAAGGTTTCCCCTCTCCCCGTGAAGAAAAAGGGATTCGGCGAGAGGAGCCACGGCGATAAGAACCGGCAGGCGCGGGAGAACCGTCATGTGAAACCGGCGGCGGAGGAGAAGCCGACCCCTTCGCTCGACGAGCATGACCTGATGCGCATCGTTGCCGAAACGGAAGTGCCTTTCCTTCTCATCCTAGATTGCGTGCAGGATCCGCATAACCTCGGTGCCATCCTCCGCACGGCGGACGGGGCGGGGGTGCATGCCGTGATTGCGCCGAAGGACAAGGCGGTCGGGATCACCGAGACGGTGCGGCGGGTTTCCGTCGGCGCGGCGGATCATGTGCCCTTCGTGCAGGTTACGAACCTCGCCCGCACCATGGAGCAGCTCAAGGAGGCCGGAGTTTGGTTTGTCGGCACATCGGACCGGGCGGAAAAAACCCTCTACGAACTTGATCTGCGCGGCCCGCTGGCGCTGGTTTTGGGGGCGGAGGAAAAGGGCATGCGCCGCCTGACCGAAGAGAACTGCGATTTCCTGGCGAAGCTACCGATGGCCGGAAAAGTCGAATGCCTCAACGTCTCGGTGGCTACCGGCGTGTGTCTGTTCGAGGCTGTGCGCCAGCGCAGGGTTGAGCCATGAGACCAGAAACCAGAGGCCAGATACCAGACGTAGGTTACCCACATGCAGAGCTTAGCGTCCCTTTGCGTTCTCCGCGCCTTTGCGGTGAAAAATTGAATCCGAACCGCGAGAATTAGGATGAAACTTCCGCTCAGGATCTTTTCCGACCTGCACCTCGGGCACAAGGCATCGCGCATCGGGATGGTGGAGAGCCTCCGCCCGCTATTCAATGGTGCGGGCACCGTGATTTTCAACGGCGACACCTGGGAAGAGCTTTCGACCCATTGGCGCGCCCGCTCCGAGGAAATGCTGGGACAGCTCCGCGCACTGCTCGCGGAGGAGGGATGCGATGTTGTTTTCCTGCCCGGAAATCATGATCCGGGCTGGGAGGGGGCGGGTTTCATCGAGCTGGCCGGCGGCAGGATCGTCGTAACCCACGGCGACGCATTGCTCCGCGACGGCGCGCCGTGGAAGCGGGAGATGCTGGCGGGCCGCGATGTGGTGGACGCGCTTTGGAAAGATCATCCCGCGGCGGAAACCGATCCCATCGCCCGCCATGAGCTTGCGCGGATGATCGCCAAGCGCCTGCCTAACCTTTCGCACCCCGGAGGGCGCAGTATTTTCGCCCGGGCGTTCGATGCTGCATTCCCGCCCCGACGCGCCATCGCGATGCTCCATGCATGGATGAGCGAGGGAAAGCTCGGCGCAGCTTTCTGCGAACGCTACTTCCCCGCTGCGGAACTCCTTGTCGTGGGACATTTCCACTGCCATGGCGTACGGGAATCCCATGGTAGGACTGTGATCAACACCGGCTCTTTCGTTGTCCCCGGCCCTGCCGGCTGGGTCCAATGGGACGGCGAAACCCTTACATCAGGGCGCATCCGGGAATCGGGCACGGGTAAAACCCATATGGAGCCTGCTAAGATCCGCCGAAAAGTCATTGGTATCAGGTAGCTGAGGTGCGACTGCGCAGATCCCGGGAAAAAACAAATCCACCCGGCATCGAAACGAATATACAACAATTTTAGCACCTGCTAATTTTGATTGACCAGCGGTTGCCATGCGCTCAGGGTTGGAAAAGCAACACATGAACAATCAGACGAAACCCGCTGCGAACGACTCCGGGAAAGCCGGATACAATGTCTTCCTTATGATCGTCGCCGGGCTCGGCGGACTGCTCTACGGCATCGACATCGGCATCATCGACCCGGCGCTCGGCTATCTCGGGCAGACCATGTCGATGACTGAGGAGAACAAATCCATCATCGTCGCAGCAGTGCTAGGCGGCTCCATGTTCGCTTCTGTCATCGCGGGATTCTTCGCCGATCTGCTTGGACGGAAACTAATGGTGATCATCAGCGCCGTGCTGTTCGTGGCCAGCGTGGCGATCATCTTTTTATCGCAGACATACGTTCCACTTTTGTTTGGACGGATTCTTCAGGGTATGAGCGGCGGCGTGATCGCGGTCGTCGTCCCGCTCTATCTTGCGGAGTGCCTGCGTGCGGATTCGCGCGGCAAGGGCGCTTCCATTTTCCAGTTCGCGCTTACCTTGGGCATCGTGCTCGCCGCCTTCATCGGTGATCACTACACGAAAAATGCAGAGACCGCGATCGAGCTGGCTAAGGGCGACCCGGCCGGCATCCGGGCTGCTGCCGATACCGCATGGCGCGGCATGTTTCTCTCCGTGATCTATCCCGGGGTATTTTTCCTCATCGGGGGATTCCTGATTTCCGAGTCCCCGCGCTATCTTTACCGCAAAGGCAAAAAGGAACAGGCTCGTGCCGCGCTGCTCCGCTCCCGCACCGAAAAGGAGGCCGAGGTCGAACTCGCTGAAATGGAAACCCAACTCGCCCAAGAGCACGCGAAGACCAAGGTTTCCTTCGGTGAGTCGATGAAGGAAATCTTCACCCAGCGGAAATACATCATCCCCTTCGTGCTCGCCTGCATCATCCTCGGCTGCACCCAGGCGACCGGCATCAATTCCATCCTCAGCTTCATGACCACTATCCTGCAACAGGCGGGTATGGCCGCAGAGTCCGCTTCCAAGAGCGGCTTGTGGATCAAGATTCTCAACACCGTGATGACCGTCGTCGCCATCATGCTGGTGGACAGGAAAGGCCGGAAGTTCCTGCTGAAAATGGGTACCGGCGGCATCATCGTCGCCCTGCTCTGCGCCTCCGCCGTCTTCTACTCCTTCGAGTCGAAGCGCATTGATGTGAAGGAACAGGTCGCCGCTCTCGTTTCCGATGAAACGCTGGCCCTCGATCTGGCCACCATCGACCTCGGGAAAATCGTCGAGGAAGGCCAGCCATCGCAGCTTTCCATCCTCTACTCATACGGGGAAAAACAGAACCTCGTCGTTGCGATCAGCAATGATCCGAAGACCAGCACCATCAGCATCGCCCCGCTCCCCGATGACAAGGAAAGCGCAGGCAAGCCGCTCAGTATCATCCGCGCCCAGGCCGGCCCTGTCCCCACGGAGAAGACCGGAACACTCATCGCGATCTGCCTTGCGGCCTTTATCGCCTTCTTCGCAGCAGGCCCGGGCGTTTGTGTCTGGCTCGCACTTTCCGAACTGATGCCTACGCGCATCCGCTCAGTGGGGATGGGCGTGGCGCTGCTCGTGAACCAGGGGGTTTCAACGGGCATCGCTGCATCCTTCCTGCCCATCGTGGGGAACCACGGCTACTACGCCATGTTCGCCTTCTGGGCCGCTTGCACCGTCATCTACTTCATCACCGCCGCGTTTTTCCTCCCGGAAACCAAAGGCAAGACCCTTGAGGAAATCGAAGAACACTTCCAGGGCAAAAAACAACAGACCCAACCATGACCAGGACCCAACCCGCCATCAAAGCACCGCTCGATCCCGGATTCCTCCCGGCCGTCCTCTTCAATCGGAATTTCCAGGAATCCGTAGTCGCATCTGGAAAAGGAGTGCCGCTCGTGCTCGGACTCGAGCGGGAAAACGGCTTGGTCTCGCGTTTCGAAACCCTTGTCCTCCCCACCTCCGATGCCACGACACTCCGTTACGTCGAGCGGCTCGTGAAATTCCTTCTCTGGTCGCGTGGCGGCTGGAAACTCCATTTCGGCGGCCCGGTATCCATCGGCGAATCCATCCGCAAAACGTATTCGGCACGCGGTGCGCGGAAGTTTGATTGCAAGATGATGGCTCTCGCGTATGGCCGCGAATTCGAAGTCTCCGTCACCAACGCCGATCTCGTTCCGCCCGCGAAAAACATGGAAGTCCCCGCAGGTGGTCATTTGAAAGGCTGCCGCATCGGCTTCGATCTCGGTGCCAGCGATTTCAAGGTCTCCGCCGTCGTCGATGGCCAGGCGATCTTCACCGAGGAAACCCCGTGGGATCCGAAAAACCAGAAGAGCCCGCGCTACCACTACCACAATATCTCCGCAGCCCTCCACCGCGCCGCCGCACACATGCCGCGCGTCGATGCCATCGGCGGAAGCTCGGCGGGAATCATCGTTGATAACGAAATCCGCGTCGCCTCACTCCTGCGCTCCATCCCGAAAAAGGATTTCGCGGAAGCCGCTGGCGTATTCAAGCGCGTGCAAATGGAATGGGATGTTCCGCTCGTCATGATGAACGACGGCGACGTCACCGCCCTCGCCGGTGCCCTCTCCCTCGGGAAAAAAGGAATGCTCGGCCTTGCCATGGGTTCCAGCGAAGCCGTCGGTTTTATGGACAAGAAAGGCAGCATCCTCGGCTGGCTCAACGAACTCGCCTTCGCCCCCGTCGATTACAATCCGGCCGCCCCCGCCGATGAATGGTCTGGCGACAACGGAGTCGGCGCACTTTATTTTTCCCAACAGGCGGTCAACAAACTACTCCCCGCCGCGAAGATCAGGATGCCCGCCAAAATGGATCTCCCCGAGCGCCTCGTCGAGGTGCAGGAACTCATGAAAAATGGCGACGAACGCGCCGCGAAAATCTACGAAACCATCGGCGTCTATCTCGGCTACACGATCCCGCACTACGCGGATTTTTACGACTACGCCCACATGCTCATCCTCGGCCGCGTCACCACCGGCCAGGGCGGGGACATCGTTCTGGCGAAGGCCGCCGAGGTTCTGAAAAACGAGTTTCCGGACATCGGCAGCAAAATCGAAATGCACGTCCCGGATGAGAAAACCCGCCGCGTCGGCCAGGCAGTCGCCGCCGCCAGCCTCCCGAAATTCAAGAAGTGATCCCATGGAACTGAAGAACAAGACCGCAGCCATCTACATCCCGGATTCCACGCCGGAAACAGAAGCACTCGCCCGCACCACCCACCTCGGGATCGGCGCGCACCAGGATGACCTCGAGTTCATGGCCTTCCACGGCATCCTTGAATGTTATTCGCGAAATGACCGCTGGTTCGGCGGCGTCACCTGCACCAATGGCGCGGGCAGTTCCCGCACCGGCCCGTATGCTTCGTTCACGGATGAGCAGATGATGAAGATCCGTGTGCAGGAGCAAAACACCGCGGCCCTCATCGGACAGTACGGTTCCATGCTCCAGCTCGATTACCCAAGCAGCGCGGCGAAAAGCGCGACAGATCCATCCCTGAAAAACGATCTCAAGGCCATTCTCGAAGCCACCCGCCCCGAGGTTGTTTACACCCACAATCCCGCCGACAAGCATGACACCCACATCGGAGTCACCATCGCGGCGCTGAACGCCATGCGCGAAATGCCCGCCGGCCAGCGCCCGAAAAAAGTCATCGGCTGCGAAGTCTGGAGAAATCTCGACTGGCTCCCCGACGAGGATAAAGTCCTCATGGATGTCAGTGGCCGGGACAACCTCGCCGCCGCCCTCAACGGGGTTTTCGACTCACAGATCGCAGGTGGAAAACGCTACGACCTCGCCACACTAGGCCGCCGCGCCGCGAACGCGACCTTCTTCGACTCACACGCCACCGACGAATCGAACCAACTCATCTTCGGCATCGATCTCACACCGCTCGTCAAGGACGAGACCAAAGACATCGTCGCTTACGTCTGGGATCTCCTCGACCGCTTCAAGGACGACGTCTGCCAGAAACTCTCCAAACAATTAGGACAGATCTAATGGAAATCATCATCCAGGAAACCAAACAGGCAGCGGCGGAAGTCGCAGCCCGCCTCATCGCGAAGCTAATTACGGACAAACCCGGTGCCGTCCTCGGCCTCGCCACCGGCAGCACTCCCCTGCCCCTCTACGAGCGCCTCATCGCCATGAAGCTCGACTGGAGCAAGGTCACCACTTTCAACCTCGACGAATACATCGGCCTGCCACGCGACCACTCACAGACCTACCACACCTTCATGTGGGAAAACCTTTTCAGCCATGTGAACATCAACGCTGAAAATGTCCACATCCCCGACGGCAACGCCTCCGACATCCCGGCTTTCTGCAAGGAATACGAGGAACGCATCAAGGCCGCCGGAGGCATCGATCTCCAAGTGCTCGGCATAGGCACGGACGGCCACATCGGCTTCAACGAACCTACATCCTCCCTTGCCTCCCGCACCCGGATCAAGACGCTCACGGAACAGACCTGCAAGGACAACGCCCGCTTCTTCGGCAGCGAAGAAGAGGTTCCGAACCACGTAATCACCATGGGCATCGGCACCATCATGGAGGCACGCACCAACCTCCTCCTTGCCTTCGGCGAAAACAAAGCCCAGGCCATCGCCGAAGCCGTCGAAGGGCCTGTCACTTCCATCAACCCCGCCTCCGTTCTCCAGATGCACTCTACCGTCAAAGTCTGCATCGATGCGCCCGCCGCGAGCAAACTCCAGCGCGCCGACTACTTCCGCTGGGTCTATTCCAACAAGCCCGATTGGCAGAAAATTTAACCTCTCAGCGGCCTCTCCCCGCTCTCCTGATCCTGGCCGCATGGATCAGCGCATGCCGTCTCCCGAAGCTGCGGATCATTCAGGGGGGGCTCATCCCACCCCTGAAACGCCAACTCCCCAGCCCGGAAATACCGGGCTGGGGAGTTGGCGGAGGGGGTGGGATTCGAACCCACGGAACCTTTCGGCTCTCCAGTTTTCAAGACTGGCGCAATCGACCACTCTACCACCCCTCCGTTGGGATGCTGCGCGTGGAAGCGGTGGGTTATA
>Ga0163144_10007369_pt1 | contig 24126 bp, 18 predicted proteins | sample OliLak19BULKMAT1_FD_123175 | JGI IMG/M metagenome (GOLD analysis project Ga0163144, IMG submission 123175) | Freshwater microbial mat bacterial communities from Lake Vanda, McMurdo Dry Valleys, Antarctica - Oligotrophic Lake LV.19.BULKMAT1 | ecosystem: Environmental > Aquatic > Freshwater >...
CAGCTTCACGAGCACCCGGACCGCAGGCGCCGCGGCGCGCGCGAAGAAAGGCCGGAATCGATCGTCGATCAACGGAGGAAGGCCTGCCTTCGCGAGGCCTTCCTCAAAACCCGGCCTGTCCGGTCTTCGCGAACGTCTCCAGCCATTGCGCCACCCTGTCGGTCTGCTCGGGCGTTTGCGCGTGACCCGTCTCCAGCGCGAGCAGGAGTTTCTTGGGGGCCGTGATGACGTTGTAGGACGAGAACATGCTGGTGGGCGGGCAGGTCTCGTCGTTGAAGCCCCAGGTGTAGAGGCCCGGCACCCGCAGTCGTCGCGCGAAGTTGACGACATCGTAGTACTGCATGGTGCGCAACTTCTCCGCCGAGCGGTGTCCGCTCTCCTTCGAGTCTGAGCGGAACATGTGCGGCCAGCCGCCGGCGCGGCCAAACGCATAGCCCGTGGTATCCGAGATCGCCGGGTACGCAGCGGCGAGGCCCTTCACCCGCTCATCGAGCGCCGCGGTGACGATCGACAGAGCCCCACCCTGCGAACCGCCCCAGACCACGAGATTCTTCCCGTCCCATTTCGGCAGACTGGTGAGGAAGTCGTTGGCCCGAACCGCGCCAAGGTAGACGCGGCGATAGAAGTAGCGTTCGCGATTGTCGAGGTTGAAGACCGAGTAACCCGCAAGACCAGCCGCGCGCAGACCGTCGTACACCGCCGTATCCAGATTGACGGGCAGGCCGTGAATGCCGATCTGAAACGTGATCAGGCCCTTCTCGGCCAGTTCCACCGCCCCGCGGTAGGGCCGGACGCCGGCGCCGGGGACGTTGAGCAGCGCTGGATAACGTCCTTCGGCCTTGGGCTCGGCAAGAATGCCGTACAGGCGGCTCGAGCCAATGAGCTCGGCTCCAATGTTCTGCAGATTGACGTGATAGACGTTGACGGTCGCGGTACTCAACTCGGGAAGCAGAGTGAGGCGGGCGTCGATCGGCAACTTGGCCAGCGCCTCTTTGCCTGTCCTCCAGAACTCGTCAAAATCCTTCGGGTCTTCAATCGTGGGGAGGATCTTCAGCGGCTCGAACCCGGCGGTTGCGAGCCCCCGGTACGTCTTCCCATCAACCTCGGCGTAGGCGACAAGACGCAGGAATCCGGGCTCCTTCAGTCCGGCAGCCTTGATGGTCAATCCCTCCGGAGGCGCCACCACCGTCCTCTTTTCCGTGGCCGCCAGCATCTCGGGGCCAAGTTCGTAGCGGACGGAAGTGCTGGGAACGGGGTGTCCGTCGCGCAGGACCTGCACGCGGAACAAAACGTCGGCACCCGTCTGATAGGTCCAGTCTCCGCGGTTCGGAGTCACTTGAACGCGAACCGCACCGGTGCGCTCTTGAGCCCCGACACCCGGGCCCAGAAGCGCCAGCAGAAGGGCGAAGGAACGGGCGAACCACACACTGGCATTTTTCATCAAACTCACCTCGGGTATGGCGCGCACTCTACCCGAGGGCCATCCCGGCCGCTGTCCCCGCAGTGCGTCAGGGGCTGAACGTTCCTCGCTTTCGCGCGTCCCTTCGGAATCACACCAAAGAGCGACGTGGGTGATTGGCGGGAGCGCGCGTCGGTTTCTGGATGGAGGGATGCCAAAGTGCAGGGCTTTGCCGCCCCGGAATTCTCACTCCATCCCGGTGGCCAAGGGCTGTGGCGATGAGTATGAGACCTGCGAAGGCTGCAGGCTGTCGAGCCTGTCCATGACGTGTCGATGATCCTCAGCGAGCGCCTGGGCTACGCCGAGCAGACCCGAGATGATCGAACGGATCGCTTTTTGGCGCGTCGCCACTCGGAGGGAGCACCCGGACGCGCCTGCGGGCGGCCGGGGCGGGCCCCTCGCCCACCACGACCACCGCGGTCATGCGAATTGACTGGCAAGCCATGGATCTCGTTTCCCCGGTTCGCCCTGACCGGCGGGTGGTCGCGGGCATTCAGTCGCGGCTAGCAGCCTCACCTGGAAGCGAGGAGGGTATCGAGGGCGGCGGTCAGCGACGTCAGGTGGGTTCGGGCCTCGGACGAGAGACTGCCCGCCATGAGGTTCGTGTTTTCCCATGGATCGATCCGCAAGTCGTAGAGCTCGGTCGTCGAGTCGTCGAAGCGGATCAGCTTGAACTCGGTGTCACGGATGGCCTTCCCTTGCTTCGCGTTGGCGGTGTCGTCACCGAAGACCTCGGTCATGACCCACGGCCGCAGGGGAGCCTGCGCCGGGTTCTTCAGGTACGGCACCAGACTCACCGAGTCCACGGTGTTACCCCCTGCAGGCAGCGCTTTCGCCATCTCGACCTGGGCCAGTTCGAGGACGGTCGTGAAGATGTCGACGGTGTGCACCAGCGCCCCCACGCGCCGGCCCGGCGACACCACGCCGGGGCCGGAGATCATCATCGGCACCGCGATGCCGCCCTGGTAGAGGGAACCCTTGGCGTGGCCGGCGGTCACCGGCACCTGGGCGACGTCGGACGGAGTACCGTTGTCGCCGATGAGGTAGATGATCCACGTCTTCGCGCGCGCGGCGGGCGAGAGGCTGTCGAGCAGCCGTCCGAACTCGTTGTCCATCGCCTCCATGGCGGCGTGGTAATGGTTGACCGGCCTCGGCGGTATGGGGAGGGTCAGCCCGGTGTAGGTGGTGAGGCCGGCGGGTGGGATGTGGTACGGGGTATGGCCCGCATTGAAGGCGAGCCAGAGCATCCACGGCTTTGTCTGGGTGGCGATCCAGTCGCGCGCCTCGCTGGCCTGGACGGTGGTCACGTAGTTCGTATCCTTGGCCGCCACGCCGTTTGTGACATGCGTCCAGTCCAGGTAATTTTCGACCTGCCCCCCGAGGCTGCCGGAGTAGTAAGGGAAGCCAAACAGACTCGGGTGGTTGTTGCCGCCGTTCGATGCGTTCGCGAGGTGCCACTTGCCGATGGCCGCGGTGGCGTATGCGGGGTTGCCTTCGAGGAGCGCCTTCGGGAGCCCACGTTCCGTGAGCGGCAGCGGCCGGTTCACGGTGCCCACGGTCGTTCGGAAGCCGTGACGTCCGGTGAGCATCGACGCTCGCGTCGGAGAGCACAGAGGAGCAGCCCAGACGTTGTCGAAGACCACACCGCTGGCGCACAGAGAGGCAAGGCGGGGCGCCCTCCCACGATCGACCGATACGTTGTGGCAGATGCTCGCATCGAGACCGATGTCATCTCCGATGGCCACGATGATGTTCGGCCGCTCCGAGGCCGTTGGGGTCGTGGGCGTCGAACTCGTGGGAGTGGTCGGGGTTGCCGGACTACTGTCGCCGCCGCAGGCGGAAAGGGCCAGGAGCAGGCAGGACAGCACACGGACTTGGAATCGCGTCTCGAACATTCCGGATATCTTCTCTCGTTCCTCAGCGAACGACGAACTGCCCCACCAAACCACCGTCCTCGTGATCAGACCCATGGGCGCAGTCTTACCGCCGACTCTTAAGCCGGACTTAAGCCTCCTGTGCGTAGAACTGGCATTTCTCATCAGCTCACCTCGGGTATCGCGCACGCTTTTCCCGAGCGCCATCCCGGCCGCTGTCCGACTTCCGCGGCAGCCCCGATGGCGTCCTTGTGCTGACGGACGAAGACCATCGCCGCGGTTCAGTCGATTTCGAAGGTCGGACACGCCGGTTCAGGAGATCTTCATCACCCGTACCAGGACGCCGTCGGGCTTCTCGAATGCTCTGACGAATCCTTCCGGGTCGCGAATGAAACCGAGGTCGCAAACTCCGAAGACGACCCTGTAGCGCGGACGGTACGCCAGAATCTCGTCGTGGATCTCGGCAACGATTCCCCGCTCGCGATCGGGCCGTTCGCATAGCTTCAGAGCGAGTGCCGTCTGCAGGAGGGGAAACGTGAAGTCCGGCACATATGTCCTGGAGGCGTGGAGGATTGTAGGGCCCTCGCGTTCATAGGCTATATCCGCTCCGGCGAGAAGTGTCTCGAAGCCCCGTCTCAGGTCGCCTTCCGTCTCAGGCCTGCCGCGGAACGCCTTGGGCAGTCTGCGTTCGAGAAGGTCCATGATCTTGCCCAGGCCATCCATCGGATCGGGTATCGCTTCTGAAGGCGGCACAAGGAGCGCGGCCGCGGGATTGACCTCGATCTCCTTCTTCAGTGCCACCAGGAAGGCACGCGAGGCGGCGCCGTCCAGGTAGACCGGTGGCGTCGGCCTGTGCCCTTCTCGCCGAACCGCCTGGCCTCGAGCCAGGTCGAAGCGACCCACCACCGACTCGACCACCAGATCCAACAGGGCCGCCCGCGCTCGAGCCTTCCACGCCTGGTATCGCTCGGTCACGACATCGACGGGCTCGTCGGTGAGAAGGCTTTGAAGCGCCTCGAGCTGATCATCGATGTGTCGCCGTGCCGTCGAGATTGTGTCGACCATATCCCCTGGCTGGAATTGTATGCGCTCGACAAAGGCCAGGGCGCTCTTATCGGTCAAGGCAGATCCGGGCCGGGCCGCGCAGAGCCGCGCCCGGGTTATCCTTGCGAGTCCACATTAAGGAGACAAAACATGCGTAAGGCCAGCATCGGGATCCTGGCGATCGTCGGAATCGGGCTCTTGCTCATGAGCTTCGTCTCCATGGGCCAGGCCTACTTCAACAACTACGCCATTGGCGGCGCCGGCGGGCCGTCGATCAAGGAAGTGGGCGGCACCGACGAGCAGCTCGTCCAGGCGTTGCGCGGCATTCGCGGGACGTCCGCCGCCTACGCGGGGGCGTTCGCGGTGTTGCTCCTGGCCATCGTTTTCGGCCCGTACAAGCGCGGCGAGAAGTGGGCGTGGTGGGCGATCATGGTCGCCGGTCTTCTGCACGCGGCCATCGTTTTGCTCCGGCTCGTCTTCGTGGGCACCTCGCTTGGAGTGGGCCCGGCCTTGACGCAGGCCGTCCTCGTCATCGTCGGTCTCCTGCTCGACGTTTCGCGGCTGAAAACATCCAGCCCCTGATCGGCCTTACCGGACCGAAGCACCGGTCGCGAGCCGCAAGGGGAAAACGGAACACTTCTTGCTCCGCGCCCGGTCTCAAGGCCTAGAGGCCAGGCGGCGAAGGTTACGGGGTCCGCTTCGGGGCGTTCTTCACGTGCTGGTCGAACCAATGGATCCGCTCGGCCAGCACATGCAGCAGGGTTTCGCGGGCGGCGTAGCCGTGCGCTTCAAAAGGAAGCGTCACATACCGCACCGTCGCCCCGTGCCCCTTGAGCGCCATATAGAGACGATCGGATTGAATCGGGAACGTGCCCGAGTTGTCGTCCACTTCACCGTGCATCAGGAGGATCGGATCCTTGATCTTATCGGCATGCCAGAACGGTGACATTTTGGTGTACACGTCGGGCACCTCCCAGAAGGTACGGCGCTCGGCCTGGAAGCCGAAGGGCGTGAGCGAGCGGTTGTAAGCACCGCTCTCGGCAAAGCCGGCGCGGAAGAGACGCGAGTTCGCGAGCAGGTTCGCGGTCATGAAGGCGCCGTAACTGTGCCCGCCCACTCCGATCCGGTCACGGTCGCCCACCCCCATCTCCACCACCTTGTCGATGGCGGCTTCGGCGCTCGCGATCAACTGCTCGACATAGCGGTCGTTGGCGGTTTCACCCGAACCCACGATCGGCATGGCCGGGCCATCGAAGATGGCGTAGCCCGACATGAGAAGGAAGAGGTGCGAGGCGCCGCTGATGGTCGTGAATCGATGGCCCGAGCCGGTGATCTGGCCGGCCGAATCGGCATCGCCGAATTCCCGCGGGTATGCCCACATGACCACGGGCAGACGCTCGCCCGGCTTGTAGCCCGGGGGCAGGTATAGCGTCGCGGAGAGTTGCACCCCGTCTTTCCGCTGATACGTCACGAGCTGTCGGGCGACGCCGCGAAGCTGGGGCTGGGGATCCTGGAACGCGGTCGCCGCGCGCTTCGAGTTCGTCTTGAGATCGCGGATGAAGTAGTTGGGCGGATCGGTCTGCGACTCGACGCGCGTCAGCAGCAGATTGGCGTTGTCGTCGATGGGCGCCACCACGGTCTCGAAGGGCTTGACCTCGCTTCGGAAGAGCCTTTCCGTGGCCAGGGTCTTCAGGTTCAGGCGGTCGATAAAGGGCCGGTCGCCTTCAGGGGAAGAGCCCGCTCCCGTGAGATAGATGGAATCGCCCACCTGCATGATCGCGCCCGCGCCACCAAAGCCGCCGCCGAATCCGCCCCCACCGCCCGCATCGCGGCGCACCACCGGCGTCCCCGGGTTCTCGTACGCTGCATCCTGCCGCCGATCCCAAAGTTTCCGCGGAGAAGCACCCGTCTCAAGAATCCAGGTCCGCACCCGTCGCGAAGCGCGATCGGATTCGCTCAGAAGGCCGATGCCCTTCTCGGTAAACGACATGTTGGCATACCGCCACTCTGTGCTCGCGACCTCGGCGGGCGCATCCTTGAAAGGTGCGGTGAGCGACACCACCTTGTCCCGGAGAGCCACCTTGTTTCGAAGATCACCGCCGTCGAGCGCTTCGACCCACAGGAGGGTGGCCGGCTGATCCCCACGCCAGCGATAACTCCGGGGGCCGGTCTGCACGCCGGTCAGAGTCACGCCTTCACGAGAGGGAAGGTCCGCGATCTGGCGCGCGACTTCGCCGCGACGGTTCCAGATTTCGACGTCCTGGGGGAACCCGTTCATGGGAATCAGGTGCGAGAACGGTCGCTTGATCCTCGCCACCACGAAGTACTCGCCGCTCGGCGAAGCGGTCACGCTGCTGAAGATGGCGGGCCGCCCGATGAGCGTCCGGGCCCCGGAGACGACGTTGAAAGTGGCGAACTGGCTGGTGAAGTAATACTCGAACAAAGCGTCGTCGTGGGCGGTCTTGAGCATGTCCTCGTAAGTGGCGGCGGGTGAGGCTTTTCCGCTCGTCTCCTGAACGTTCGGCCCGAGGGGGACCTGAGGTTCCACGGGTGCTGGGCCCCGGCCGGGCGGAACCAGTTCGCAGGTCATGGTCACGTTGTCCCGGAGCCACTCGCAGGGGTCACCCGTGGTGGCGTTCAATCGATCCAATCCGCTCACCAGTTTGGTCCGTCCGGTTGCGGTATTGGCCACCCACAATTCGATCCGGTCGGCTTTGCGGTTCAGAAACGACAGGTGCGAGCCATCAGGCGAAAACTGCACATTCGTGATGCTCGCTTGCGGTGGGGTCACGACTTTGACCTCGGCTCCCCCTTCGATGTTCTTGAGGCTGATCGCGTGGATCTGGCCCGCACGATGAGGGCCGTTGTTCCGGGGGTTGACGCGCGATCCGGCGAGGCGCAGCATCGGCTGGGAGAGTTCGACGATGCTCGGATAGGCCTTGCGGTAGGTCAGCGCCAGGACCTGCTTGGTCGGACTCAGGATGACCTGGGGCAGGGGTGCCGCATCGAAGGCGTCGATCACTGCCTTGGGAGGCGTCAGATAGCGCGCGGTATCGGCAGGCTGAGCGAACCCGTGCGCCGAACTCGTGATGATCAGCAGGCCCGTCAGGGCGAATGTTTTCTGTCGCACGTCGAATCCTCCAAAGATGTTCAACCGGTTGAACCGTTGTGTCGCGATGATAGGCGATTGGCGAGAACTCGATTTCACGGGTTTCTTGTCGGTCCCTGGCCCAAAGCCACCGGTATCCAACGGTCGCTGAGGGATGTCCGTTCGGAAATGCGGTCGAAGCGACCGCAAGCCAAGGACCAGGCGTCGCGCTCGACCGAATCCTTCGTTGGACTCAGGGACCGTTGGTTTCTTCCAAGCCGTTGTGGGCCGACTGCACGCCTCGACCTTGGCTTGGCCTGGCTCTGGCCGTTTCGGCGACGACACTTGCAGCGATCCTCTGGCTCTGCTTCAGGCGGGAGGCGGGCTTGGCGAAAGCTCTGGCAGGCTGAACGCGACGACCAGATAGACCGGAACCGCACAGAGCAGGAGCGCTGATATGCCAAAGGCGGTTGATATCCCGATGGCCAGGAGCGGGGCTAGGACAACGGGCCGCGGCGAGGACTCGGCTAACCTTTAGCCAAGCTTGAGGCTGAGGGGAAGCCCGAAGTGCCGGCAAGGCCCTTTGCGCTGCGGGATAAAGTAGGAGCGCTACTCAAGGCAACCTACGAAGGAGTCCCCCTTAATGTCGACCGCACTCTTTGATCTCACCGGCAAGGTGGCGCTTGTCACTGGGGCCACCCACGGAATCGGGATGGCGCTTGCCACGGGCTTCGCCCGGGCGGGGGCCAAGATCTGCGTCAACGACATCTCGGACGAGAAGCTCGACGCCTGCCGCAAGGAGTACGCCGCCCGGGGAATCGAGGCTTACACCCTGAACTTCGACGTCACCAGCGAAGCCGACGTCGACCGCGGCATCAGCAAGGTTGAAGAAGCGGTCGGTCCGATCGACATCCTCGTGAACAACGCCGGCATCATCAAACGCGTCCCGATTCTCGACATGAAGGTCGAGGACTACCGTTTGGTGATCGAGGTCGACCTGGTGGCGCCTTTCATCGTCTCAAGGCGGGTGGCGCGCAAGATGATCGAGCAACGCTCCGGGAAGATCATCAACATGTGCTCGATGATGAGCGTGTATGGACGCCAGAACGTCAGCGCCTATGCCTCCGCCAAGGGCGGGCTGAAACTGCTCACCCAGAACATGTGCTGTGAATGGGCCAAGTACAACCTTCAGGTGAACGGCATTGGGCCCGGGTACATCGCCACCGCGCAGACCGAGCCGATCCGGCTCGACGGACATCCATTCAACAATCTGGTCATGACCCGCACACCGGCGGGACGCTGGGGCGAGCCCGAGGACCTGGTGGGAGCGGCCCTTCTGCTGGCCTCGAAGGCGGGCGACTACATCAACGGCCAGGTGATCTACGTCGATGGCGGCATCCTCGCGAACTTCGGCTACGTCGAGGGTGAGAACAAGGTCAGCTGACCGCGGCCTCGCTTTCGTCTCAGGAATCTCGCAAACCGTCTACGGTCGGGCGAGCAGCCTGGCGCTGCGTACCGATTCAACCACCAATCGGATGGCCTGGCTTGATACGCCGGCATCGTGCTCGTCCTCGATCAGCGACGAGTGCGTCGCATTGGCCACGACCTCGTGGAAGCTGTTCGTGGACAAGGCCGCCATTTCGTCCTGCAATGGGAGCCACCCGGCCGGGGCGTCCCGGACCGCGGTGACCAGAATGAGCGGCAGTTCGCCGAGAGTCCGAAATGAGTGGGCTTGCTCAAGAGCCGTCGGCAATTGCGCGAACTCATCGCGGAGACTTCGAGCGGTGCGAGCGGAGGACGAATAGACACGTCGCGTGTTCCGAGCTTGAGGCGGCAAGCCGTCGGAGCCAGCGAGGGCGACCAGTCGAGCGACACCGAGCCGGGCGAGCGGCGGGAACGTCGCGGAAACCCTTCGGAAGACGCGATAGAACCCGGGGAAAGCGGGCAGTCGGGTGAGAGCTTCAGCCGGTTGCGGATCCAGCAGGACCATGCCCGCGACTTCCGACGGATAGCGTCCCGCGAAGATCCTGACGTACTGCGCACCAGACGAATGTCCGACGAGGACGAACGGACCGGGCACGTGAGCGAGCAGGGTGTGGAGATCCGTCGCGACACCGACTCCATCCTGGGGGGATGCCGCCTCGTCGCTGCGTCCCCAGCCGGCACGGTCGTAGACGCAAACCCGCGTGTCCTGCGCGACGGTCGGTGCGATCCAGGCCCAGTACGCTGACGTCTCGCCCAGACCCGACTCGAGAACCCACCCGTGCTCGGTGATCCGGGTCGCCGACTCCCAGAAGAAGTCGGGCGAGGGGTCCTCACCGCTCGAGTCGTCGATGATCGTGTCGTTCTGGATATTTCGCGGGGTGACCACGAATAGTTTGCCGGTGCGGCCGCTGTTGCCGGCATCGAGGACGATGCCGCCGAAGTCGTAGAAGCCGCCGCCGGAGTCATCGCGATCGGAGTAGGGCGCGCGGATCGCCTTGGGATTCGGATCCTCGAACTCGAAGCTCGCGTAGAAGAAGTGGTCGTCGTACGCGAGACGGCCGACGTTGCGCAGCGCGGGCTCGGTGTTGTCCCCGGGATTGACCTCGTACCAGGTGGTGACCGGCTTCGCGGCCTTCCATCCCTCCTCCGACAGGTCGCCATCAACCTTGATGGAACCGGTGGCGCGGGAGATCTGGAGGGTGTCTCCCGCCAGTTTCTCCTGCGCCATGGCCGCGTGGGGTTTGAGGGCCGTTGACATCAGGAGGGCGATTACAGCGCTTCGAGTGCTCGATTTCATTGGCTTTCCTTTGAAGGGTGTCGGCGTCATGCCGGTAAGAGAAGTGTCGCAATCGAGCCGGGGGCGGGTATTGGACGAGGACACTGTTGTCCTTGTACAAACCGGCTATTGCGCGTCGTACTTCTCTTGGAGGGCGAGGAGCGCGGCGCCCGCGTAGCCGATGGTGGTGAGCGTGAAGCTGACGGACGTCCTCCCGTGGAGGAGGGATCCGGTATCGTCGTCGGCAATTCCTCCGATGCAAGACCACGTCCTCAAGGCAGTTCTGGATCCTCTGGGCCCTCGCGTTCCTCGGCTTTCCCGCCGCCGGAATAGCGGCGCGGCGCGCGGGCACGGTGACCACGCCCACCAGAGCCCTTCTCGCAGGTGCCCTGTGCGCGAAAAATCAGGGTTAATCCCGTAACGCATGCCTTCGCCGACGGGTGCGGATTAGGCAGAAAACCGGCAGGAAGTGGGCGAAACCGCTAGGCAACGGTCGTCTACCCCTCTGGTTTAGTGGCGTCCGGCGGGGTGGACCGGCCGAGGCTCTAAGGGCGGCGGAAATTCGATCGAGCTCGTGCACGCTGTGGCGGGCGGTCCACCCCGGTCGAGCTGTATGCGCCACTCGGCATCGGTAGGGTCGGTGACGGACAAGGAGGTGTCGCAATCGAGCCGAGGACTCCGGTTACAAGGTGATCAGGCGACGCGGACCACCGTCTTCCCGGTCACCTTCCCGTCGACGAGCGCCTGCATCGCCTCAGGCACCTGGGCGAGGGACCAGGTCCGATCGATCAGCGGCCGCAGCTTCCCAGCGTCGACGAGGGCTCCCAGCTCCTCGAGGGGCGCGAAGTGCTCGACCGCCATCAGCATCAAGAACCTCTGCTTCACGAACATTCCGAGGAAGGCGGCGAGGAGCTGACGCTCGAAGCCCGCGGTGAAGTCTCCGCCGTTCTCGCCGCCGACGAACACGAGCGTGCCGGTCGCGGTCATCGCCTTCCGGAGCTTCGAGAGCCGCGTGTTGCCGCCGACGTCAAGGATGAAGTCGTAACCCTTGCCGATTTCCTCCTTGGTGTAGTCCACAACGCGGTCAGCGCCCAGCGCGCGCACCGCCTCGGCCTTCTCGCCGCGGCACACGGCGGTCACGTGCGCGCCGCGCCCCTTCGCGATCTGAACGGCGAACGTGCCGACACCGCCGGAGGCTCCGAGGATCAAGGCGCGCTGGCCGGCCAAAAGCGTCCGCAGCCCGCCGAGCGCCGTGACGCCCGAGACGCCGAGCGACGCCGCCTCTTCGAACGAGAGCCCCGCCGGCTTCCGGGCGAGCTTGTCTTCACGCGCCGCGGCGTAATCCGCAAACGAGCCCTTCGCGATGCCGAACACGGCGTCGCCGACCTTTAACCGCGTCACGCCCTCGCCCAACGCGACGACGGTGCCTGCAACGTCGAGCCCCGCGACCGGCTGCTTCGGGGCCGAGAAGCCGAAGCCCATCAGCCGCATCAGGTACGGACGACCGGTCATCATGTGCCACGTTCCGCGGTCGAGGCCGGCGGCGTGGACGCGGAGCAGCACCTCGCCTGCACCCGCGACCGGCGCCGGGTGCTCGCCGAGCACGAGGACCTCGAGGCCCCCGTACCCATGCTGGACGATCGCCTGCATCGCCACACGCGGCTGCTTCGTCGTGTCTGTCATTGCGTTCATTGTTTTAACTCTTTCGGGCGGGGGGCGATTACAGGGCCAGGAGCGCTATGCGCCCGACGGAGAAAGCGGCGCCAGCGTAGCCGATAGTTGTGAGCGTGAAGCTGCCGCTCATGAGGAGGCCGAAGGGGCTCGCCGGGTGCTGGCTGAGGTTGGGTTTCAGCGAGAGGAGGATGAAACCCACCGGGTTCATGAACGATCCGATGCTCATCGCCCACACGATCAGGGGCGAGGGCGACACCTGAAAGTGGGTGAAGAGCAGGAAGAACACCATCAGCAGGCCGGTCATCATCAGGTAGTCCAGGTGGGCCTTCAGCAGGTTCGGATAGCTGGCAAACAACGACTTCATGAACGCGGATGTGCGGACACCCACCAGGCACCAGGACAAGCCGAGGGTGACGATCATGCAGAGACTTCCGGTAACGACGAGAACGTTGGACATGGTGAGCACTCCCTTGATTGAATTGGCGTCAATGCCAACGAAGGGAGTTTCGCAATTAGGCCTTCCGTTAGGATTGGACGGCTCGACTCTTGCCCTTGGACGAATCGGCTATTCGTTCACCGAGGCGGAGTGGGAACGGGCGGGCGCTCGCCGGAGAGGTCGAACGGAGAGTCGATCTGGGCGAACTCGCCGGACATCAACGCCGATGGAGCCATGCCCACCATCTGATAGAAGGTCCGGGTCAGATGGGCGGCGTCGGCGAAGTCAGCAGCATGCGCCGCGGCGGCGATCGTGCGCTCGGCGGCGATCGCGACCATCGCGCGCGTCTGTTTTCGCCACAGCATGTAACGGCTGAAGGGCAGGCCCATCTGTTGTTTGAACAGGTGCGCGAAACGGCTGGGCGAAAGAAACGCCATCTTCGCGGCGTTCGCCAGGGAGATGCGGAGATCGTCGGATTTGCGGATCGCGTGCAACACGTCGGTCACCCGCGGGTCCAGGCGACGCATCGGGGGCGCACCCGGGCTCAGTTCTCGGACGCAGTGTCGAATGAGGGTCTGAACGTCCATGCTCTCGAAGGGCTTCTCGCTGAAGGCGCGAATCTCCCAGCGGCACGAGGCCAGGCGCGCCTCGGGCACGAGGGTGATGTCGTGCTTGAGGGCGGTGCGAAGCCAGGCCCCTTCACTGGATTCCGGATCGACGAAGAGCATCGCGGCCGAGGCACCCCGGCAGTCAAAGGAGTTAACGACGTCCGGTTGCACGACGATCCCGCAGGCCTCGCGCCATTTCCCGTCGCGACCGCTGATGACCATGCTGCCCTCGAGGGCGATGACGATCTGGATGGCATGGTGCTCGTGCGCCGGCACGACTCCCTGCCCGCGGCCAAGAAGCAGGAACCCGCCTTCCCACAAGTACCAGCGGGGCACACTCAGCCAGCGGTACGGCTCATCGGCGGGCGAAGGCTTCGGCTCATCGTCGTGAGGTTCCGCAATCTGGTGACGCTTCGGTTGCACGCCCCGTAATCTAGCTGCTTTATTCAAGAACAACGGCGGGGACGTTCAATCCCCGCAGGTGCGGTTCCCGATAACTTCTCTTCCCATGAAACAACTGCTTCGAACCACATTCCACGTCCTCGCAATCTCACTCAGCGCCCTCGGTGCTTCGGCCGACAAGGACGGCGACATCCTCGACCCGGACAACGGCTCGATCTACCGCTGCAAGCTGCGCCTGGAGGACAGCGGGCGCAGGTTGAAGGTCCGCGGTTTCATCGGGTTCTCGGTGTTCGGCCGCACGCAGACGTGGGAGCGAGCACAGTGAGCTACCTCATTCGGCGTCACCCTCGCGCTGCTCGTCGCGGCATTCGCGCGAGCCACCGGCTTCGACCGCGACCGCAGCTTCTACCCGACCGTCCTTATCGTCATCGCCTCGATCTACGTCCTGTTCGCGGTACTGGGCGGCTCGACACGTGCCCTCGTCATGGAAACGATGGTGATGACCGTCTTCGCCGCCGCCGCGGTCGCCGGCTTCAAGGGCAGCCCATGGCTCGTCGTGGCCGGTCTCGCCGGGCATGGTGTGATGGACTTCTTCCACGCCGGCATCGTAAACAACCCAGGAGTGCCGGAGTACTGGCCGGGGTTCTGCCTCGCCTACGACGTCGCAGCCGCGGTTTGCCTGGCTTGGCTCATCAGGCTTCCGGAGCGCGCCACCCTATACTCAGCCTCTTTCCAGGCGAGGTAGAGATGGAGCGCTGGAACGTCGGCATCCTTATTTTCGACGGCGTCGAAGTGCTCGACTTCGCGGGGCCGTTCGAGGTCTTCTCGCGAACGCGCCTCGTGCCGGGTCTCGAGTCGCGCCGGTCCGAGGACAGCGCGCCTTTCCACGTGTTCACAGTCAGCAAGACCCGCGAGACCGTCCATGCGACGGGCGATCTGCTGGTCGTGCCTCATCACTCGTTCGCCGACGCGCCGAGGATCGACGTGCTGGTGGTGCCAGGCGGCTTCGGCACCCGGCCCTTGATGAACGACGCGCCCACGCTCGATTGGATCCGGACGACCGCGGCGGCGTCCCGGAAAATCACCTCCGTGTGCTCCGGCGCGCTGCTGCTGACCAGGGCCGGGCTCCTCGAAGGCAAGCGCGCCACCACGCACTGGGGCGCGCTCGATCTCCTCGAGTCCCTGGGAGGGGTGACGGTCGAGCGCGAATCGCGCGTGGTCGACGACGGCGTCATCACCTCGGCCGGCGTCGCCTCGGGGATCGACATGTCGTTCTACGTCGTGGAGCAGCTCCACGGCCGCGCGGTCGCCGACGAGACGGCTCATTACATCGAGTACCGGCGGGTCGGGCGCTAGCAGCTGAAGCGCGCCCCGAGGTTTCTGAGGAGAATTCCCTCTACCTCGACGCAGCCGGCTTCTTGCCGTTCGAATTTGCCCCGGCGAGGGCCATCAAACCCTCCCTTGTCGCTTTGGCGGCCTCACTGGTATCCGGCCGGTTCAACCCGATGCGCGGGTATCAGAGAAACGGTGGCGTCGAGTGGCGGGGCGCAGCCGGGCGATCGCCTATCATCACCCGCTTTCAGAAAAAAGGAGATTGAGTATGGCCCACCGCCGCATTGGTATCGCACTGAGTTCACTTATCACTTCTGGCACCATCCTGTGGCCGACCGCTGAGGGTGCTATGGCCGCGCAGGATGTTCCCATCGTTCAGCCGGGAGCGCCGGGACAGAAGACGACGAAGTTGACCGCGCAGCAGGCGGTCAAGCTCGCCGACACTCGCTATACCGCGGATGACGTCACCTTCATGCGCGACATGATCCATCATCACGACCAGGCCGTGCAGATGGCGGAGCTGGTGAAGGATCGCACCAACCTGCCCGAACTGGTGGCGGTGGCGGGACGGATCAACGCATCGCAGGCCGACGAGATCGCCTTCATGCAGAAGTGGCTGCGCGAACGGGGCGAAAGCGTGCCCGATGCTTCGATGCATCGCGGGATGGATATGAAGGGCACCATGGCCGGCATGGCCTCGCCCGCCGACATGGCGAAGCTCGCAACCTTGAAGGGCGCCGACTTCGATCGGCTTTTCCTGAGCCTGATGATCGCGCATCACGACGGCGCGCTCAAGATGGTCGATGCGCTGGTCAAGCGACCCGGCAGCGCCTACGAGCCGATTCTCTTTCAGTTCACAAGCGACGTGAAGACGGAGCAGAAGGCCGAGATCGAACGGATGAGCAAACTCCTGGGCACGCTCGCGACCGATCCCCGAGTGGCGCTACGGGCCGGGTTCAAGGATGCGGGGCAGGCGGCGAGTCATTTGGCGCTGGTCGCGGCGCTGAGCAGGCCCACCGGCTTCTTCGACCCCAAAAACGAAGCCGATATGCCCCTGCCTAAGCTCAAGAAGGCGGATGCCGGGGCCGCGCCTAAAGCGGCAGACGGCCAGTCGAACGAGGGCACCGAATGGAGCGAGCGTTCTCCGCTCCTTTCCTTCGCGCAGACCGACATGGCGTTCAAGGGCGATGTGCTGGTGACCGGCAACTACCACGGCTTCAACATCTATCGTCTGACCAATGCGAAAGCGCCAACGCTCCTGAGTTCGGTGGTCTGCCCCGGCGGGCAGGGCGATGTCTCCATCGTGGGTGATCTCCTGATCATGTCCGTCGAACAAACCCTCGGCCGCGTGGACTGTGGCCGTCAGGGTGTGACCGGGGAGGTGAACAAGGAGCGCTTCCGTGGTCTGCGCATCTTTGACATCTCCGACCTCGCGAGCCCCCGCCAAGTCGGCCAGGTGCAGACCTGCCGCGGGTCGCACACGCATTCTGTCGTGGCCGAGGACAAAGACCGGATCGTGGTCTACAACTCCGGCACCGCCGGTGTCCGCAAGGGAGAGGAACTGCCGGGCTGCATCGGTCAGGTGCCCGGCGACAACCGCACTGCGCTCTTCCGCATCGACGTGGTCGAGATCCCCAAGGCCGATCCGTCGAAGTCGCGCATCGTTTCGAGCCCTGCTGTCTTCGCGGACGAGGCCACCGGGCGCCTCGCCGGATTGTGGCCGGGAGGCAGTCACGGAGAGGGCACTCAGGAGACGAGCGAAACCAACCAATGCCACGACATCACGGTGTTCCCCACCCGCAAACTGGCGGCGGGCGCCTGCTCGGGCAACGGGATCATCTTCGATATTTCAGATCCGCTGAAGCCGAAGCGTCTCGACGTGGTGACCGACAAGGGCTTCGCCTACTGGCATTCGGCGACTTTCAACAATGACGGCACCAAAGTGATCTTCACCGACGAATGGGGCGGCGGTTCGCGTCCGCGCTGCCGGTCCTACGATCCGCGCAACTGGGGCGCCGATGCGATCTACGACATCGTGGACAACAAACTGATCTACCGCGGCACCTACAAACTCCCCGCGCCGCAGACCGAGACCGAAAACTGCGTGGCGCACAACGGCTCGATCGTACCGGTGCCGGGCCGCGACATCTTCGTGCAGGCCTGGTATCAGGGCGGCCTGTCGGTGATCGACTTCACGGACAGCACAAAGCCCACCGAGATTGCGTACTTCGACCGCGGTCCGATCAGCGACAAGGCCGAAGTCCTCGGTGGTTACTGGTCGACCTACTGGTACAACGGCCGGATCTACGGCACGGAAATCGCCCGCGGTCTGGATGTGCTGGAGCTTCTGCCCAGCCCTTATCTGACCGCCAATGAGATCGCCGCGGCGAAACTCGGCAATCAGGGCGGGGTGTTCAACCCGCAGCAGCAGCTCCCAATCGCCTGGCCCGATGCTCCCGTGGTGGCGCGCGCCTACATCGACCAGCTGCTGCGTGAGGGTGGCTTCACCGCCGCCAATGTCGCGACGCTCTCCGCCATGTTGGACAAGGCACAGGCGAGTCTCGACGCCGGACGGAAGGACGCGGCGGTGGCCGCCTCATTGCGAACCCATGTCGGGCATCTGAAGGGTGCTTCGGCCGGCACGCGCAAGGCGATGCTGGCGAAGGTGATGGAAGCGCTCGCGTTAAAGCTCAGCTAAGCTTCAACGAGGTGAGCAGATCTGCGAACGCCACTTCTGCGTGTATTCGCTCGCTCCCAGATCCTTGGTTTGGGTCAGATGGATGATCCCTTTGTTCTCGGGCTCAAGTTGCCCCTCCTGGTCGGCGAGGGCGCCGCCCTGGAACTGCACGCGGCGGGCGGCCGCATCGAAGGTGTAGGTTCCTCCGCTGCCCTGCGTTGTGGTGTAGCGCCCGCCCTCGATGGTGATACGTTGCGTGGGCGTGTAACGCCCGCTCAGGTACACACCACAGCCGTAGGTCCCCGTTTTCAGCCCGCCGCCCGTACCCAGAATGGGAGGCTGCGCTGAGGGATTCGGCACCCCGAGCCCCGAAGCGGAAGGCGAGGCGCCGAGACGGCGGACATTCGCTTCCTTATAGTAGGAGTCCTGCGCGTATTCGTCGTGTTTGATGAGATAGGAACCGGCATAGCCTTCGGTGCCGACTTTCGCGACCGTGCCCTTGTACCAGGCGATATTCCAGCCCTCGACGCGATCCCCAACCTTGTAGGCGGTTCCAGGCGTAGGTGCCGCATTCGCTGAGGGGATACCGAGAGCCCCGGGCGCGCCGCTCTTCGCCGGAACCGCCGGGACGGAACCTTGAGGTCGGACTTCGTTCGGACGGAAGTATCTGGCGAAACCCGTGCTCTCGTTGTAGGTCCCGTCCGCCGCTCGATAGAGAACGAGAACACCGGAGGAGTCGACGCGCTGGACGCGACCAATGGTTCCCCAGTTGCCATAGGCAAAAACTTCCACGGTCTGGCCGGGTTGAAGGGTCTGAGCCCAGGCAGAGACCGAGCCCAGAAGGAGACAGGCACCGATGACGGCAGCACGAAGCAGCGATTGCGGCATGAGCCCCCCTTGGGAACGAACGATCCATCGATCGCTTAAACCCTAGCATGGGGGCTTTGGTGGCCCGGTTCAAGGTCGGTTCAGCAGCGGGTGCGCATCGACTCGCGGTTTCGTTCCTGGGCCGCCGGGCTCTCGAAGCCCTTCGCGACCGCGTTCGCCCATGCCTTCTCGATGTAGATGGCGGCATCGGGAGTCTTGCAGTCGGTGTCGCCATGATCGACGGTCACGGGGCCGATCTGTTTGGCGGCGGCGAGCGCAGTCTTGCGCATGACGACATCCCGGCACCCGATCGAGATGAGCGCGCCGTTCATGGCCTCGCGCTCGTGGTTTGGCGTCTTGTGGATAGTCTTCTGGATGGTCGCGAGGCGAGGGGCGAACCAGTCGGGCGAGAGCGTCTCGTCGCGCATGGCGAGCGCGCCCAGCAGCACCCAGCCGCCACCGCGGAGGATTTCTGACTTGGACTTGACCCAGGCGTCGACGCGGGAGGCGCCATGAGGCCCCTCCACGGCCAGATGGGCCACATAAGCGTTGCACCCGCGCATGGTCATTTCCGAGGCCCAGCGGTCGAGATCCTTTGCAGACATGAGTCGCGGATCGGCGATCTTGACCGCGAGGTTGCGCGCATCAACGTTCCCGGTCTCCCATAACGCCAACGCCAGTTCCTGATCCACCTTGATGCGTTTCACCAGCGTCTTCAGGTCGGCGAAGCTCACACCGAACATGGGTCCGGTCGCCCCGCACCGGGCGTAGGTCTTGCGGGCCTGATCCGTGCCCGCCTTCTCGAGGGCCGACATCACTTCGGCCAGAGACATACGAGAGGGGGCGGACTTGGCCGCCGGTTTCGACTTCGGTGCGGCAGAGGGCTTCGGCTTTGCGGCCATGGTCGTTTCTCCTTAAGCGTTCACCGATCGCATCAAGCGCCGGTGGAATCGGCCGTGCAAAGCTCGTCGGCCTATTGCGTTTCGAACTTCCGGCGCCTGCGACTCTACCCCCGGAAAAGCGGGAAGAGAAGGGAACTCGAACCGTGTGATACCCTCGCGGCGCCTTGTTTCTCCCCGGTCTCATCCTGTGCGCCTCAGGCACACTGTTTCTCCTTACGGGCGACCGGGCGCCACGCCCCTCCGACCTCGTCAGTGCCCTGATCCTCATTGAAGGAGGCGTTTGAGCGGGACCGAGCCGCAACGCGCGGGCAGCGCTGCGCCCCTGGCCCTCGCCGCCGCCACCTTCCTCTTAAGCGGTGCGAGCGGCCTCGTGTACCAGGTGTCGTGGCAGCGCATCCTCGCTCTCCAAAGCGGCATCGGGCTTTACTCGATCGCTATGATCGTGGCCGCCTTCATGGCGGGCCTGGGGGCCGGAAGCCACATCGGCGGGCGCCTGAGTCAGAAGCTCGACCCGCGGCGGGCGCTCCTCACGTTCTCCCTCGTGGAACTGGGCATCGGTGCTTTCGGCGCCCTGAGTCCGTGGCTCTTCTACGACATCCTCTACCTCCGCGCCCCGTGGCTCTACGGATCACCCTGGACGGCAGGCGTCGCCCACTTCGCGGCTCTCGCCATTCCCACCTTCCTCATGGGTACGTCGCTGCCCTTCCTCGTGCGGGCGATGGTGGCCGAAGTGCCTTCGGCCGGACGCACGATCGGCGTGCTCTACGGCATCAACCTCCTGGGCGCTGCGGCGGGCGCCCTGCTCACGCCCTGGTTTCTCATCCGCCTCTACGGCGTGCGCGGCGCGATCTGGTGGGCGGCCGCCGGCAACATTCTCGCGGGGCTCCTGGCCCTTTCGATCCTCGCGTGGTTCCGTAACCGAAAGACGGTGGACAGAAGCGGGGTTGAGCCGGCCGAGAGTGCTGTGCCCGTTCAGGGTCCAACCCAGTCATTTTCTATGTGGTTGGCGCTTTACGGTCTTTCCGGCTTCTGCGCCCTCTCGCTCGAGATTCTCTGGTTCAGGCTGCTCGAGGTGGCGGTCAAGGCGAACGCGTTCACCTTCGGAACGATGCTCTCGCTCTACCTGCTCGGCTGTGCTTTGGGGTGTCTGGTGGCGGCGCCTCTTGTGGGGCGCCTCGCGCGACCTCTGCGGACATTCCTGCTCTGTCAGTGCGTGATGATCGGCTACGCCGGTTTCGCGGTCTGCCTGCTTGCCACCTGGCCGGTGGACGGTTTTCCGCTCGACTGGTTCTGGAACTACTGGGGGGACACCCACGGTTTCCCCCTCGGCCCGCGGGGTCTCGACCGTCCGGCGTTCAAGCACCTCTATGTGTGGCTGCCGGTAGCCCTTTATGGCCTGCCCACCGTCCTGATGGGCTTCTCATTCCCAGTATTGCAGCGCGCGGTCCAGAACGATCCGCAAACGAGCGGGCGCAAGGTGGGCCTCCTGCAAGCGGCGAACATCCTGGGCTGCATGCTCGGAAGTCTCGCCGTCGGCCTGTTGATGCTGACCTGGCTCGGAACCACCGGAACCTTCCGCCTGCTGATGTTCGTGGGGGCCGCCTTCGCGACGTTCGGGCTTCGCCACTTCGGAGTGCGCTCTCTCTTTGCACCAGCACTCGTCTCCCTGCTCGCACTCGCCGCCCTTCTGCCCACGCAGAGTGGACTCTGGCTTCGCCTTCACGGCACGACGGACGTGGTGACCCTAGTGGAAGAGGACGCAACCGGCGTCTCCGCGATCCTCCCGGATGGGCCTTCCTGGCGCGTTTTCGTGGGAGGCAAGAGCCACAGCTGGCTTCCTTTCGGCGGTATCCACACGGCCCTCGGCGCGGTACCCGCGATCGTCCACCCGGCCCCGGTCGATGTGGCGATCATCGGGCTCGGTTCGGCGGACTCGGCATCGGCCGCCGGAGTCCGACGCGAGACCCGCTCGATCACGGTGTTCGAGATCTCGGGGCCACAACCGCGCCTGCTGCGGCGTCTCGCGGAGCGAGAGAACCTCGCCGGCCTGCGCCGCTTTCTCGCCGACCCTCGCGTGAATATCGTCGTGGCCGATGGACGCAACGCGCTCGCGCGGGGGGAGAAGCGTTACGACCTCATCGAAGCCGACGCACAGTGGCCGGACGTCTCCTACGCCGGCAACCTCTATTCCGCGGAGTTCTTCGCACAGCTTTCAAAGCGTCTCAAGCCCGGCGGCCTCATCTGTACGTGGTCTCCAACCGAGCGGGTCTACGCCGCGTTCACGCGCAGCATGCGCTACGTCGTCGGCAAGGAGGACGTCCTCATCGGCAGCAACGAGCCCATCGCCTTCGATCCTTCGGCCTGGATCGCGCGGCTCGAATCACCCGAGGTGTCATCGTACCTGGGGCCCCGAGGCGTCGAGGACACGCGCCGGGTGCTGATGCAGCTGTGGCAGCGCAACCTCAAGCAGCTCGTCCGTCCGCCCCAGGAGACGAACTTCGACCTCTTCCCGCGCGACGAGTTCCAGACCCCGCACGGCTGGTAGAAGCCCGCCGCACTTGCCCAACTTGGCCTCGATGTGGCGTAATTCACGAGGACGTCGCCCGTGCTGGCATGAGACAACGAGAGAGTGAACGCCAGGATGGACTGTCCGATGTGGCCCTCCGTGATCGAGGCGTCACTAATGGAGATCGGTCCGACGAGGGGAGCGATTCCGGGAGCGAATCCGTCGAACTGCGAGCCGACGCGCACTCTTCCGCCACGGTCAGCCAGGAATCGCGAATAGAACGTCTCACTGACGTTGTCGATGGCGACGGCTCCAGCCAACCGGGCAGCGGCGCTTTCTCCAAGCTGGCTGTTCTGGGAGCTGACCGGCTCTCTGATTCCTGTGGCCCCGTTTGCCCAGGTGACTCCTCCGGCCCCTGCGGCTTGGCCGTTCGACCACGAAGAGCTGGTGACCACATAGCTGCCGTTAGGTAGCGGAGTGACTGAATTCGCCACGCGATCGTTCTCGGTCGAACCGACAAGGCTGTTCGCCGGCGTCACGGGGCCGTTGATGCCGGCCGAACCGCTCACGAAAGTGGCCGCACCAGCGTTCGTCACCGCTCCGTCGTCCCAGGGCGGGCTCCTCACCACATAGTTCCCATTGCTTAGGGCCGTGAACTCCGTCCCCTCCTACGATTTCTATCGTCCAGTCGGCGTGGACAGACGTCAATGGTGAACAAAACAAAGGGCGCTCTTTCGAGCGCCCTTCGGGTCGTCAAACGTGGGCCCCGGCCTGCGCCGAGGTGACCATCGTTCCTTGGTCTGGATCCCGGCGTTCCCCCTCGGACAGACGGGGGACGGTCGAGCAAGCTAACGCCTGGCTCGGGCCAGCCGCCGGGGTAATGATCCGGCTTGCCTCCTCAAAGGAGTTGGGATTGTCGGAGCTATCAGTACGAATAGTGGTCCGGCTTGTACGGGCCCTCGACCGGGACTCCGATGTACTCCGCCTGCTCCTTTGTGAGGACGGTGAGCTTCACGCCGAGCTTGTCGAGGTGCAGCCGCGCCACTTCCTCGTCCAGCTTCTTCGGGAGCATGTAGACCTTGTTCTCGTACTTCGCGTGGTTCTGGTGCAGTTCCATCTGCGCCAGCGTCTGGTTCGTGAAGGACGTCGACATCACGAAGCTCGGGTGGCCGGTGGCGCAGCCGAGATTCATGAGACGGCCTTCGGCCAGGATCATGACGCTGTGACCATCAGGGAACACCCACTCGTCGTACTGGGGCTTGATGTTGATGGTCTTGATGCCTTTGACCTTCTTCAGGCCGGCCATGTCGATTTCGTTGTCGAAGTGGCCGATGTTCGCGACGATCGCCTTGTCCTTCATCTTGGCCATGTGATCGGCGGTGATGATGTTGAAGTTGCCGGTCGTCGTGATGAAGAGATCCGCCGTTCCGATGTAATCCTCGAGTGTCTTCACCTCGTAGCCTTCCATCGCCGCCTGCAGCGCGCAGATCGGGTCGATTTCGGTCACGATGATGCGAGCGCCCTGACCCTTGAGAGCCTGAACGCAGCCCTTGCCCACTTCGCCATAGCCGCAGACCACCGCCACTTTGCCGGACAGCATGACGTCGGTCGCGCGGTTCAGACCGTCGATGACGGAATGACGGCAGCCGTAGATGTTGTCGAACTTGTGCTTGGTGGTCGCATCGTTGACGTTGATGGCCGGGAAGAGCAGTGTCTTCGCCGCTTCCATCTGATAAAGACGATGAACGCCCGTGGTGGTCTCTTCCGAGACGCCCAGGATCGCTTTGCCGAGCTTGGTCCAGATGCCGTTGTTGGTCGTGAGCTCGTTGCGGAGCAACTCGAGGATGACGCCCCACTCCTCGGGATCGGAGTTCGGATCGAAAGCCGGGACGCTGCCCGCCTTCTCGAACTCGGTGCCTTTGTGCACGAGCATGGTCGCGTCGCCGCCGTCGTCGACGATCAGAGTCGGGCCGGAGCCGTCGGGCCAGATGATGGCTTCACGCGTACACCACCAATATTCCTCAAGGGTCTCGCCTTTCCACGCGAACACCGGGGTGCCCTTGGGATTGTCGACCGTGCCGCCCGCTTCGGGCCGGCCTACCACCACGGCCGCGGCCGCGTGGTCCTGGGTGGAGAAGATGTTGCAGGAGACCCAGCGTACGTCGGCCCCGAGTTCGACCAGGGTCTCGATGAGGACCGCGGTCTGAACGGTCATGTGGAGCGAGCCCATGATCTTTGAGCCCTTGAGCGGCTTCTCTTTTCCATAGCGCTCGCGGAGCGACATGAGTCCGGGCATTTCCTGCTCGGCGAGGCGCATTTCCTTGCGGCCGAATTCAGCGAGCGAGAGATCGGCGACCTTGAAGGGGACGCGTGCGGTGGTGACGGGCTTCTTATCGATAGCAGCAGTGGCTGTCATGATTTTCCTTTTGGTTTGAGGGCGTTGATTGACTGAGATTTGGTCGAAGTTGTTGAATGATCGTGGTGGGCCGCGGGGGC
>Ga0163144_10007373_pt1 | contig 24120 bp, 17 predicted proteins | sample OliLak19BULKMAT1_FD_123175 | JGI IMG/M metagenome (GOLD analysis project Ga0163144, IMG submission 123175) | Freshwater microbial mat bacterial communities from Lake Vanda, McMurdo Dry Valleys, Antarctica - Oligotrophic Lake LV.19.BULKMAT1 | ecosystem: Environmental > Aquatic > Freshwater >...
GGCACCAAGCCCCGGGCGCGGTCGGCCGAGCAGCATCTTCATCGGGTAGACGATCGCGGCGGCGAGGGCGACGCCGGCGGCCCAGTCCCACAGGCGGCTCGCGCCGCGCGAGTCGAGCGAAACGATGAGCAGGACGGTGAGGATCATCGCCCCGCCCTGCCCGAACTGCTGGATCGCGCCCAGTTCGCGCCGGAGGTCGCCGGGCAGGCGATGCCTCGCGCCAGAGATCACGGCGTACAGCCAACCATCCAGGGGCCAGAGCAGCGCGACGGCGAGCAACCCGATGAGCAGGGGTCGCATCCAGTTCCGTCGCCAGCCGCGGCTCGCCCACTCCCAGAGCGGCGTGACCGGGGCGAACAGGGCGGAGCAGGCCAGGCGCGTCCAGCGGATCGGCGGCGCCAGGCCGCGGTTATAGTCGCTCTCCTTGCGTGTCCGTCTGCTCAACGTGTGTGGTCCTCGGGCTGGAGTGCGCGATCCGGGGTGGTGTCGGTCTTGGCGTGCCGGGGTGGCGCTGGTGCTGCTGTGCGCGGCAGTGTACCTGCCCGGGCTGATGGTGCTGCCGGCGGTGGATCGTGATGAGGCGCGGTTCGCGCAGGCGAGCCGTCAGATGTTTGAGTCGGTCGCGCTGCCCGAGGCGGAGCGGGATCCCGAGCACCACTCGGGCGGGCTGGTGGTGCCGATGCTGCAGGGTCGGGCGAGGCTGAACAAGCCGCCGCTGATTTACTGGGTGCAGTCGGCGTCGGCGGCTGTCTTCACGGGTGGGCAGCCGGGGCGGGATGCGGTCTGGATGTATCGGGTGCCGTCGACCTTGGCGGCGGTGGCGTCGGTGCTCATGCTGTGGCGGCTCGGGCTGTCGATGTTCGATCCGCGGGCGGGGTTCCTGGCGGCGGTGATGCTGGCGGTGTGCCCGGTGTTCGTGTGGGAGGCGAGGCAGGCGCGAGCGGATCATGTGCTGACGGCGTACACGATCGCGGCGATGGCGGGGTTGTGGGGGGTGTGGAGGCGGGGTTCGGGCGCTCGCGGCGATGCGGCGGGGTCCGGGTTGATCGGGGGAGGTGGTGTACCACGGAGGCACCAAGGGCACAGAGGAAGGCGGGGAGAGGAGCGGGGACAGGAGCCAGCGGGTTCGAGGCGGGGATCGGGAGATCGCAGATTTGAGATTCCAGACTTGAGAGCGGTGCTGTTGATGTGGGTGGGTGTGTCGCTGGGGACACTGACCAAGGGGCCGATCACGCCGATGATCGTGATCTTCGCGGCGGTGGCTCTGTCGCTGCTGACTCGGCGGTGGCGGTGGCTGGGGCGTACGCGGCCTGTGCTTGGGGCTGTGGTGCTGGCGGCCGCGCTCGTGCCTTGGCTGTTGCTGCTGACGGAGCGGTATGGAATGGCGCAGTATCTGGCTTTGGCGTACGACGAGACGCTGGGGCGGGCGACGACCGCTCGGGAGAGTCACGGCGGGCCGCCGGGTTACCACGTTGTGTTGCTGATCGTGATGATGTGGCCGGGCTCGCTGGTGACGGGGATGGCGGTGGTTCGCGGGTGGAAGCGGACAATCGGGGGATGGAGGCCCTGGCGGTGGCGTGCGCGACCGGCGGCGGATGGAGGGCGGGGCGTGCGGTCGCGTGCGGCGGAGCTGTTCTGCCTGGCGTGGGTGCTGCCGGCGTGGGTGGTGTTCGAGCTGTCGGCGACGAAGCTGCCGCACTATGTGATGCCGTTGTTCCCGGCGCTCGCGCTGCTGAGCGCGCGGACGCTGCTGGCGGCGTCGGCGGGTTCGGTGCCGGCGGCGTTCGGGCGGGTGGCGAGCATGGTGTATGTGCTGTGGCTGGGGGTGAGTGCGATCGGCGGGGTGGGCATCCTGGCGGCATCGCTGCTGCTGTTTGACGGAGCGTGGGTGGGGCCGGTGTGGATCGTGGGCCCGCTGGCGCTGCTGGCGGTGGTGGTGCAGATCGTGCTGGTGGTGCGTGCGGGGACGGCGATTCTGCGGCGGAAGCCGGCGCGGGCGATGCGGAGCGGGTTGGCGATGGCGGTGGTGTTGTGGGTCGTGGTACTGGGGGTCGTGCTGCCGCGGTCGCCGAGCCTGTGGGTGTCGAGGGCGACCGCGAACGCGCTCCGGGCGATTGATCCGCGGGGCCTGCGGGCGGTGGGGCTGCTGTTCCGCGAGGACAGCATGATCTTTGAGATGCGAGGGCGGGCGGAGCGATTGCCGAGCGTGGACTCGCTGGACGAGTACCTGCAGGATCATCCCGGCGCGCTGGTGGTGATGCGGCAGGACGATCTGCGGGGGCGGGGGGATGTGCGCGTGCTGGCGTATGTGTCGGGGTTCAACATCGCGGGGGCGCGGCGCGAGAGGCTGGCGATTGTGGAAGCGGCGGGTGGGCCCGGGGGGCCTGTGGTGAATAATGGGGTGGGGGCCGGGGCGCGGGCCGGGATGGGAGTGGAATGAAGGGTGGCGGGAGCGAAGTTGGCGCGGGCGGGGCAAGCAAGGAGCCGAGCGGGGACGGTGCGGAGGTGAAGGGCGCCCCGGTCGAAGAAGTGAACCAGGACGGCGACGATGGCGATGAGCCCGGCGACGATGGGGCGGCGGGTGATGGGGGGGCGGGTGATGGGGCGGCGGGGGACGTGCCCGGACCGACAGGCATCCTCGTGATCGACAAGCCGTTGGGGCTGACGTCGGCCGCGGTGTGCAACAACATCAAGCATCGTTTGCGGCGGGGCGGCGCACCAAAGCGGGTGAAGGTCGGGCACGCCGGGACGCTGGACCCGATGGCCACGGGGCTGCTGATCATTCTGGTGGGGCGGGGGGCGACGCGGCTGGCGGAGTCGATCATGGGCGGGCGGAAGCGGTATTTGGCGCAGATCGATCTGGCGCACACGTCGGTGTCGGACGACACGGAGCGGGAGTTGGAGGCGGTGGCGGTGGAGCGGGCGGCGACGCGGGCGGAGGTTGGGGCGGCGGTGGCCCGGCTGGTGGGGACGATCATGCAGAGGCCGCCGGATCACTCGGCGATTCTGGTGGGTGGTCGGCGTGCGTACAAGATCGCGCGGAAGGGGCGGGACCCGGGGCTGGTGGAGCGGGCGGTGGAGGTGTACTCGATCGCGGTGCTCGACTATGAGTGGCCGCGATTGACGCTGGACATCGAGTGCGGGAAGGGGACGTACATCCGGAGCATGGCGCGGGACCTTGGGGTGGCGCTGGGGACCGGGGGCGTGCTGGCGGGGCTGCGGCGGGTGCGGGTTGGGGCGTACACGATCGGGATGGCGCGGGAGCTCGACTCGTTGCCGGAGAGCATGACGGGAGCGGATCTGACCTGTGTGTGCGGGTCGGAGGGGCGCTGAGTTCGATGCCCGCGTGCCGCCATCGCGGCCTGGACCGGCTGGTGCGAGTGGCGCACCGACGTGGCTGGGCGCCAGGAGTGCGAAGCCACGCATGGTGGCTCATGTCAGCGTTGGCGCCAGTCGATCGCGGCGCAGACGAGCAGGCCCAGCGCGAAGCCGAGGGCGATGTTGTCTGTGGCGAGCGCGCCGGCGACACAGGCGAGTGTGATGGACCAGTTGCTCAAGTCGTTGGGTTGGCGGGCGGCGAGGGAGAGCTCAACACCGGCGACGACGAGCATGACGCCGAGGATTCCCTCTGGGAACGCGCGGCAGAGGGGTAGGAGCGAGGCGCCCAGGAGCACGGCGAGCAGCACCTTGGCGGAGCCGAGCAAGAGGAGGGAGCCGTTGGTGCGGGCTCCGAAGCGGAACTGGGCGGCCAGACCCCCCGCGCCGTGGCACATCGGCATCGCGCCGAACCAGCAGCCGATCAGGTTCATGAGGCCGACGGAGGTGGCGACATCGCGGGGGGCGGCGGGGCGGTCGGGGAAGAGGCGGCCCGAGAGGGCGCAGACCGCGATGACGGAGTTGAGCGTGGTGAGCGGGATCTGGGGGATGGCGGCCAAGGGGGTGGCGCGGGCGAAGTCGGCGATGGCCGGAGGCGTCCAGACGGGGAATGACCAACCGAGTTGGAGCGCGTCGCGGGCGGCGGGGTCGAGCCAGAGGGCCATCACGAGCCCGGCGGCGAAGAGCACGAGGGCGGCAGGGACGATCCGCGAGCGGAGCAGGGCGAGGACGACCACTGTTGCACCGAGGACGCTGATCCAGCCGGGCGTGCTGTGGGTGCAGCCGGCCTCGGCCATGCGGGCGCCCTTAAGGGCGAGGGTGATGCCCATGGCGAGTTGCACGCCGCGGACGACGGGGCGGGGGATGACGCGGTCGACCCAGTTGATGAGGCCGAATAGGCCGAGGGCGAGGACGAGGGTGCTGACGACCGCGCCGGCGGCGGCGATCTCGTGGGTGGTCATGCCCTGAGCGATGGCGATGGCGGCGATGGCCTTCATGGGCTGAACGGCCATGGGGATGCGGAACAGGAGGCCCGTGATGATGGTGAAGACGCCGGCGAAGAAGAGGCTGGAGGCGAAGTCCAAGCCATTCTGGACGCTCATGGCGACCAAGAGGGGGAGGAAGGTGCCCAGGTCGCCCAGGGAGCCGGCGAGTTCGGCGCGGGAGAAGCGGGCGGCGCGGAGGTTGGGGAGGATGTTCCAGGCCGAGGCGCGGGGAAGTTGGGAGGGCGCGGAGACCGGCTCCGAGTTGGCGGTATGCTGTCGCGCCGGTCTGGCGACGGAGGTGGTCATGCGAAGCCTTGGAATCTGGCTGATGATCTTGGCGGTCGGGTCGTATGTGCTGCAGCGGTTCGGGGTCTACCTGATCGTGCTGGTGTGGATGTATCGTTGGGGGCCGGGCGTGGCGCTGGGGATCCAGTGCGGGATGTTGGGGTTGGGCGTGGCGCGGGTGGTGGCGGGGGCGATGCGGGCGAGAGCCAAGTCGCGCGGCGAGTGAGCGGAGGTCAGGGCGCGGCGGGTGCGGGCGGGGTGGGCTGCGCAGGCGGCATGAACGCGGGCTGCGGCTGGGGCGGCGCGGAGGCGGGCGTGGGTCCGGGGGCTGACGCGTGGGGCTGGCCCGGTGCTGGAGCGGGGGCGGGGCGCGGCTGGACGGGCGCGACGCGGAACCAGTAGGCGAGTTGCGGCTCGGCGTTGGTGACCGGCGGGCAGACGGTGAGGTTGCGGGTCATGCGGTCGATGGTGCGGCCGATGAGGGGCAGCGGCTTGACCTGCCCTTTCATCGCGCCCAGGAGGCCGACGACGCCGACGGCGAGGAACGTGAGGCCCAGACCGACCATGAGCAGGATGGAGAGGACCAGGCCGACTTGCTTTTGGGGCAGACCGCGGACCAGGGAGTTGAGGATGAGGAAGATGGCCCAGGCCGGAACTTGCAGGAGGGCGAAGCCGAGCATCTGCTTGGCGTGGAAGAGTGAGAGGTGGTTGTCTCGCTTGACCAGTGGGATGAGCCAGACGGGGATGAACACGCCGGGGAGGTAGGAGAGGATGGCCCAGGTCTTGCCCTGGGCGGCGTCGTTGGTGGCGGGGAAGTCGCCGACGAGTTCGTGCTTGAGGTTCTCGACAAGCGGGTTGGGGCGCGCGGGCTGGGGGGGCGGGGGGGGCGTGCCGTAGCCGGTTGGGCCCCAGGGCTGCTGGGAACCGGAGGATGGCGCGGAGGGCACGGGTGCGAAAGGCGCGGGAGCGGGGGCGACGGCGTGGTAGTCGGAGGTTGGCGAGACGGGGATGGCGGGAGTTCCGGCGGGGGGAGGCGTGATGGCGGGGGCGTGGTCGGACATTGGGCTTGTCTCCGTGTGCGGAGCAAGGGTAGCGGAAAGCGGGGGTGTGGCACGCGCGGGAGATGGCTCGGAGTCCGAGCCCAGGACGGGAGCTCGGGAGCGTTGCCCTCGCGCGTGCTCGTGAGGTTTGATCGACGCCTGGTGATCGACCCGCGGGCTAGCGCCCGGGGCTCGATTCGGTGTGGGGGGTCTGACGCGGCTGAAGAGGGAACATGGAGAGCAGGGCTTGTTGTCTGAACGCGAAGATGCGTTCGAGACTGGGGCGGACCAGGAGGCGTTCGCCGAGCGGACCGCCAAGGTGGGCGTACTCGACGCGGTCGCGGCAGAGGGTGCCGGCTTCGACCTGTTCAAAGGTGTGTTCGTGGCGCCAGAGGCGGTAGGGGCCGCGGATCTGCTCGTCGACGAAGCGGAGCGGGGGGTCCCACGCGGTGATGCGGGTGCGCCAACGGATGGGCAGGGCGTGGAGGCGGAGGCGGTAGTCGATCAGGGCGCCCTGGCGCATCTGGATCGGCAGCGGGGTAAGGATGTGGAAGTTGAGGAAGGGCGGGGTGAGGCGTTCGAGGTTGGCGGCGTCGGCGAAGAAGGCGAAGACGGAGTCAATCGGGCGGGGGAGAATGAGCGTGGTCGTGAGGACGCGGTGCATGGAGGGCGATTCGGGGGAGAGTGGGGAGTGGATTTTGGGTGAGGAGAGTGAGCGCGGAGGCACCGATGCGGAGCAGTTGATGCGGCTTCCTTCTCATCGGTCGGCACACCCACCCCCTCCGTCAACTTCGTAGAGCCTCGTTGACACCTCCCCCGCACGCGGGGAAGGAGGGCGTGGGGTGAGATCGGGTGCTTGCGTCGGGTGTGCGGTGTCCGACTGCTGGCGCAGTCGGTTCCGGTGGGCCAAGGGGCTCAGTGGGCGTCGGTGGGCTGCACCGCGTGGGCCGCGTCGGCGTGGGTGCCGACGGGGTGCGATGGGTCGGGCGTCGCGGCGGGGGCCGGGGTGGCGCGGACGTAGCGGGCGGCCTGGTGGCTGGATTGCATGGGGCCGTTGGCGAGGAAGACGAGGACGATCACGCCTCCGGCCGAGAGCATGGCGGCCAGGCGACGGCTCCAGAACGGGTTGTCGCGGAGTGTGCTTGAGGATTCGGGGGCGGCCTCGAGGAGGGGGAGGGCGGCCAGGCGAAGGTAATAGAGCGCGGCAATCGCGGAGTTGAGGCCCAGGATGATGACCAGGGTAATCTCGCCGGCGGCGATGCCGGCGGTGAAGAGCGGCACCTTGCCCCAGAAGCCCAGCGTGAAGGGCAGCCCGAGCAGGCTGAGCGAGCAGATGACCATGCACCATCCGAGGATGGGGCGCGTGCGGCAAAGGCCCTTGATGTCGTCGATGTGGTCGGCCTCGGCGGGGTCGGCATCGGAGCCTGGGGCGGGGGCGCGTTCGAGGCAGGCCAGAACAGCGAACACGCCCACGTTCATCACGCCGTAGCAGAGCAGGTAGAACAGGATGGCTGAGACGCCCGAGGAGGTGAAGTCGGCGCCCGGGCCGGCGATGAGGCCCACGAGCATGTAGCCCGAGTGGGCGATGGAGGAGTACGCGAGGATGCGCTTGACCGAGTGCTGGACGAGGGCGAGCACGTTGCCGACGGTCATGGTGAGCACGGCCAGCACCCAGAGGGTGATGCGTGCGAACTCCGGCAAGGCGTGGCCCGCAGCGGACGAGCCGTCCAGCGAGTGGTTCCAGCCCATGGTGCCAACGAGGAGCAGGAGGGTGATGAAGCCGGCGGTTTTGGGGGTGAAGGCGAGGAAGGCGGAGATGGGGCTGGCCGCGCCCTGGTAGACATCGGCGGTGTAGAAGTGCATGGGAACGGCGGCGATCTTGAAGGCGACGCCGACGATGGAGAGGACCATGCCGCAGGCGGCGATGTCATTGATGCCGTGGGTTGCGAAGTGTGAGGCGATGCCTGCGAGGCTGGTGGTGCCGGTGCCGCCGTAGAGCAGGGCGAAGCCGTAGAGGAAGAAGGCGGCGCCCAGTGCGCCCAGGAAGAAGTACTTGACGCCCGCCTCTTGCGAGGCAGTTCCGCGGGTGGACATGACGACCATGACGTAGGTCGGGAGACTGACCAGTTCGAGGGCGAGGAAGAGCCAGATGAGGTTGGGGGCGCCCGCGCAGAGCATGGCGCCCGTGAGGCTGAAGAGGAAGAGTGCCCAGAACTCGGCGCGGTTGGTGCGGAGGGCATCGAACGGACGCCCGGCGGCGATCGAGGCTTCCTCGGAGCGGTCGACGGTGCCGGCGGCCAGCAGCATCAGCAGGACGCCGACGAAGGCGATCAGACCCTTGGAGAAGGGCATGAGGTTGGGGAAGATCGAGTCTGTGGGGGGCGAGTTGGAGGCGAGCAGGCCCGCGAGCACGAGCGTGGCCAGGACGATGAGCCAGGTCTGGTTGCGGACGTGGGGGTCGCGGGATAGGCCGACGATCATGCTCAGGCAGGTGCCCGCGAACATCGCCGCTTCGGGCAGCAAGGTGAGGAAGGTCGAGTTCATGGGGCGACCTCCGTTGAGATCGCGGCGTGCGCTGGAGAAGCGTCGGGAGCGACAGGGGCCGCGGGGGCGTTGCGGTGATCGATCACAACGCGGACGGTGTGGTTCACCGGCTGCTCGATGGCGTTCATGATCGGTGCGGGGAAGAGGCCCAGGGCCAGGCAGAGAATCGCGAGCGGGGCCAGGACCGAGATTTCACGGAAGGTGAGGTCGGTGGGCAGGTGGTTCGGATCGGCGTGGGCGGCGTGGGCGGCGTGGCTTGTCGCGCGGTGGGGGGACTTGTCGTGGGAACCATGAGACCCGTGTCCGCCGTGCGCACCGTGCGCGGTGTGACCTGGGGGCAGCACCAGGGGTCCCCAGACGACCTTGCCGGTCATGAAGAGAAGGTAGATGGCCGCGACGATCATGCCGGTGCCGGCGACGGCGGCGTACCACGGGCCGAGACGCCCGGGTGTGCCGGCCAGATCGGGGCGGTTCCAGGCGTCGGAGGATTGGAAGGTACCGAGCAGGCAGAGGAACTCGGAAACGAAGCCGTTGAGGCCCGGCAGGCCGACGGAGGCCAGGACGAAGAAGACCATGAAGGTGGACCAGACGGGCATGATGGAGGCCAATCCCCCGAGTTCCTTCATGGAGCGTGTGTGGAAGCGTTCGTAGATCATGCCGATGCAGAGGAAGAGCGCGCCGGTGGAGAGGCCGTGGTTGATCATGTAGAGGATGGAGCCTTGCAGACCGGTGGCGTTGAGGGCGAGCAGGCCCAGGACGCAGAAGCCAAGGTGGGCGACGGAGGAGTAGGCGACGAGCTTCTTGACGTCGGTCTGGACCCAGCAGATGAGGCCGCCATAGAGGATGCCGATGATGGCGATGGTGGCGAGGAAGGGTGCGTACTCGACGACGGCGGCGGGGGTGTAGGGCAAGACGAAGCGGTAGAGGCCGTAGGTTCCCAGTTTGAGAAGCACGCCCGCGAGGATGACCGAGCCCGCGGTGGGGGCCTCGGTGTGGGCCAGCGGCAGCCAGGTGTGGAAGGGGAAGAGCGGGACCTTGACGCCGAAGCCCAGGAGCATGGCGAACATGACGGCGGTCTGTTCGCCGATGGACATGGTGCGGGCGGCGTTGCCGAGCGCGCCGATGTCGAGCGTCCAGAGGCCGGTGGTGCGGTGGGCGAAGGCGACGACATAGACGAGGCCGGCCAGCGCGATGATGGAGCCGGTGAAGGTGTAGAGGAAGAACTTGGTGGCGGCTGCTTTGCGGTTTGAGGAGCCGAAGAGGCTGATGAGGACGTACATGGGCACCAGCGTGAACTCGAAGCAGATGTAGAAGAGGATGAGGTCGCGGGCCATGAACACGCCGAACATGGCGGCCTGAAGGATGAGGAGCCAGGAGTAGAAGGTCTTCTGGTTCTCGAGGATGGCGGTGAAGGAGGCCAGGACACAGATGGGGCCGAGGAGGCCCGTGAGAAGGATCAGGAGGAGGGAGACGGAGTCAATGCCAACGGAGAGTTTGAGGCCCAGGGTGGGGAGCCACTCGACGGAGCCTTCGTGGCTGAGGGCGCCGGGCTGGGACCAATCGAACAGGAAGGTGATGAAGACCAGGGAGAAGAGGGGCAGGATCATGCCGGCGAGGGCGACGGCTTTGGCGTGCTGCGCGGGGCGCGAGGGGATGATGGCCGCGAAGATCAGCGGGATGATGACGAGCGAGAGGAGGATGGCCCAGGTCATGGGGCGCCTCCGATCGTGATGAGCATGACGATGACGAGGATGAGGGCCAGGCCGCCGGCCATTCCGACGGCGTAGGCGTTGAGCTGGCCGGACTGCGACGGGCGGACGGCGTTGCCCAGGGCGCGGGGGAGGTAGCCGACGAGGTTGACCAGGCCATCCACGAGCAGGCGGTCGATCAGGTGGAAGATGTGGGCGGCGACGAACAACGGCGTGCGGAAGAGGAAGTCGTAAAGCTCGTCGACGTACCACTTGTTCTCGGCCCACTTGGGGATGGGGCCGAACTTGGCGGCGATGGCGTCCATGCGGCAGTGGGCGGCGGTCGTGCGGCCGATGAGGTGGAACCAGGCGGCGGCGGCAATGCCGAGGATTCCGAAGATCGCGGAGACGAAGTACATGACGGTGTGGGGGTCGCCCAGGCCGTAGAAGGAGGGGGCGTGGGCGGATTCCGCGTGCGGCTGGGATTGGTGGTCGTCGGCCATCACGCCCTGCTGGGCTTCTTCGGGCGCGTGTTGGATGGTGGGGGCTTCGGGGGCGGGGTGCTCAGGATCGGGCTGGTACGACGTGGGGATCACCAACACGGGTCCATGCTCGCCGTGTTCGTGGTCTTCGGTCCCCGTTGGGGCGTGTGAGGCGTACGGCGAGTGGTATCGGGCGGTGGAGGTTTCGAGCATGTTGCCGACCCAGCCGCCGTGCGCGCCGGGAGTGGAGGGGATGAAGTAGAGGCCGATGGCGGCGGTGGAGAGGAGGGCAAGGACCGCCAGGACGGCGTTGATGGCCCACTTGGGGGCGTGGGGGTGGAAGGCGTGGTGCTGCTCGGCCTTGTGCGCGGCCTCGGCCTGGACGTGGGCCGGGTGGCCATGATCGGCGTGGGCGTGCGCGTGGTCGTCGTGTCGGGCGTGGTGCTCATCGCCCGGCTCGAAGTGGACCGGGCCCATGAACACGCGGAAGAAGACGCGGAAGGTGTAGTAGGCGGTGAGCCCCGCGGTGATGAGCAGGATCCAGCCGATCAGGGGCGCGCCCCAGATGCGGGACCAAGGCGTCACGAAGGCCTCGGCCAGGATCATGTCCTTGCTGAAGAAGCCCGACGTGATGAGCGGGAAACCGGCGAGGTTTAGGCAGCCGACGAGCATGCAGATGGAGACGACGAGCCAGCCTTTGACCTTTGAGAGGCCCGAGAGCTTGCGGAGGTCGAGCTGGCCCGCGAAGCCGTGCATGACGGCTCCGCAGGAGAGGAAGAGCAGGGCCTTGAAGAAGGCGTGGGTCAGGACATGGAAGCCCGCGCCGGTGGGGGTGAGAAGTCCCAAACCCGCGAACATGTACCCGAGCTGCGAGACGGTGGAATACGCCATGATCCGCTTGATGTCGAACTGGGCCATGCCGATGGTGGCGGCCAGCAGGGCGGTGATCGTGCCGATCCAGGCGACGAGGGTCAGGACGTGCTCGCTGGACAGGAAGATGGGGTAGGTGCGGGCGATGAGGTACACGCCGGCGGTGACCATGGTGGCGGCGTGGATGAGGGCCGAGACCGGGGTCGGGCCTTCCATCGCGTCGGGGAGCCAGACGTAGAGCGGGAACTGGGCGGACTTGCCGAAGGCGCCGATCGCCAGCAAGAAGGCGATGAACTGGGCCTGGAGCGGGATCTCGCCCCAGCGGCCATCGGCGGCCAGCGCGACGTACTGGGCCAGGCGGTCGCCCGCAGCATTGCCCGCGGCGAACAGCTCGGCGTACTCGATCGAGCCGAAGTGGACGAAGGTGAGGAACACGCCCAGGGCGAGTCCCAGATCACCGATGCGGTTGACGATGAAGGCCTTCTTGGCGGCTGCGACGGCGGCGGGCTTCTTGTAGAAGTAGCCGATGAGCAGGTAGGAGCAGAGGCCCACGCCCTCCCACCCCAGGTAGAGCATGAGTAGGTTCTTGCCCATGACCAGGCAGGCCATCGAAAAGACGAAGAGGCAGAACGCGGCGAAGAAGCGGGCGTAGCCCTGGCCCCCGTTTTCGGGCAGGTCGTGCTCCATGTACTCGCTGGCGTAGAGGGCGATGAGGGTGCCCAGGCCGGTGACGAAGAGCATCCAGAGCGTGGTCAGGCCGTCGATGTAGAAGCCGAAATCGGCGGCGAAGGTGCGTGGGCGGGGGCCGTCGGGCCAGGAGACCTCGAACCAGCGCCACAGGCTGACGGTGAGGGTCTGGCCGTCGAGCCGAAGGTACATGGCGACGGTGAGGATGAAGGCCAGGCCGAGCGAAGCGACGGTGATCCATGCGGGGAGTTTGGACTTGACGCGGAAGGCGGCGCACAGGCCGCAGAGGGCGCAGGCCAGGAGCGGGAGCCAGACGATGAGGGAGATCCAGGCCGGGCCGGGCTGGGGGTGTGGGCCGGCCGCGTCGGCGGCGAGGAGGGCGGAGATGATGGAGGAGGGGAGTCCCAAGAGGGTGAGTTCCGGTTGCCGAGCAGAGGCGATCGACCTGTGTGGCGTCGGTTGGTGGATGCAAGACGAGGGGGTATGGGCGTCGCCGCGCTCGCTTGCGCGTCGCGTTCGCGGGCTTCAGCCCTTCATTTCTCCCCAGACTTCGGTGCTGAGGGACTCACGCTTGCGGAAGAGCAGGACGACCAGGGCCAGGGCCATGGCGGCCTCAGCGGCGGCGACGGTGAGCACAAAGATCACGAAGGTCTGGCCCGAGTGGTTGAGGTGGTACCGGCTGAAGGCGATCAGCGCGATGCCGGCGGCCTGGAACATCAACTCCGTACACAGGAACATGATGATCAGGTTCCGGCGGGTCAGGAAGCCGATCAGCCCGATCACGAACATCGCGGCCGAGACGAAGAGGTAGTGGGCCAAGACCGGGCTGGTCATGGGCTCGGGGAAGCCCTGCTGGGCCAAGAGGTTGAGGGCGGGCAGCGGGTTCATCGGGCCGCGCTCCCTTCGCGGGCGAAGGCCTCGGCCAGTTTGCGGGCCTGGCGGGCCTTCATGTCCTCATCGAACTGGACCTGGCGCCGGCTGAGGACGACGGCGCCGAGCATGGCCATGAGCAGCAGGATGCCGGCGATCTCGATGGTGCCTGGGTGCTCATTGAGCAGGTTGAAAGCCAAGGCCTCAACGTTGCGAATGTGAAGGGCTTCGGGCATGTCGATCGCCACGACCTCGCCGCGGCGAACCACCGACACCGTGCGATGCGCGGAGTCGATCAGCGGCGAGCCGTCCGCCGCGGTCGCGAAGCGATCCCCCTCAAGCCACAGGTCGGCCTTACGGAGTTCATTCTCGACGCGGCGTGGCAACTCGGCCAGAAGAGCGTCGCCGGTCTGCGGCTGCACCCGGGCGAGCGAAGGCGAGCCGCGAAACAGCATCGTCGTAAGGGCGGCCAGCAGGATGAACCCGACGATGGTGGCGAACACCGGATCCCGGCTCTGGGCGTCATAGTCGGCCAGACGATCCATGTCCTCTTCGCTGGGAGCCTGCGTCGCCAGCATGATGACGAACAGGTAGGTGATGAGGATGGCGCCGGCGTAGATGATGATGAGGGCGAAGGCCATAAACTCAGCCGAGAGCAGGAGATACAGACCGGAGGAGGCGAGGATGGTCAGGATGAAGTAGAGGGCGGCGTACACCGGCCTCTGGTGGCTGATGACGCGGAGCGCACTGCCCAGGGCCACGATGGAGAAGACGTAGAAGTAGAGGTTGGGCAGGTGGTTCTGATTGCGGAAGCCCAGGCCGATGAGGATCAGCCCGACCGCCACCGCCGCGAGAATCCCGCCGATCGCCTGCGGAGAGACGCGGGCCCGGGGCAGGGCAAGGCACACCCCGATCGCCCCGAGTGCGATGCCCAAGTACAGGATGTAGGGGTTGATGATCAGGTCCATCGCGCGGCAGCCGCCCACTCCCCCGCTGGCCACGGCACGATGCGCAGGCCGCCGCGCCAGGGGGATTGGAGGGTAGCGACCCCCCCACCGCGCTTCAACCAACCGACAGGCGCGGGGTGGGCGTGTTCCCGCGCGATGCCTCGGGGCCGACCGCATACCCTTGCGCACCGATCGCCCCAGGCCGCACCGCGGCGTGGAGTCGGGCACACTGAAAGGGGGGTTTGCATGATTCGTACCTGCCTCTGGTTGTCGTTTGTTGCGGGGCTGCTCATCGGCGGCTGCGGGGAGTCGCCCGCTCCCAAGGGGACCGGCGGAACCACCAGCGGCACGGGCAACCAGACCAACCCGCCGGCTGGCGCGACCGCGAGTGCGGTTTTGGGGTCCTGGGTCGTCGATCCGGCCCAGTACGCGGCCTATGCCCAGATCTTCGTGGTTCGCATGCTCACCGAGCAGGGCCAACCGATCACCGACGCGGTGGTGACCGAGGGCGTCTCCGAGGTGACCGAGAACGTCATCGCCGAGCCACCCGTGTTCACGTTCAGCGAGAACGGCGTGTTCGCCCTGCGCGTGGGCACGGACAATGGGCGCGACGGGACGTGGGCGCTCGATGGCGATGTCGTGCGGATCACCGCGACCGACGGCCTGCCGCCCATCGGCGATTTCCGCCTGCGGGATGGCAAGCTGGTGACGGTGAAGCAGGCGCCGCAGGAGATGGAGGCGACGCTGATCCGCCAGCCGTGAGCCGGTGCGGGGTGAACACGCCGCTGATTGGCCCCGCGCCGCCCGAGGCGGATTTGCGCGGGGTTCCTGGCGTCCGAGCACGCGTTCGCCTGGCGTCACGCGTGCGCGCAAGGCTCATCCGCCGCGCAGTTCCACCGCGAGCGTCTGGGCCTCGAGATTGCCGAGCATGGAGGCGTTGTTCGCGTAGTGCAGGGCACGCTGGGGGTCGCCCGCGCGGCGGTACCGCTGGGCGGCTTCCAGGGCGAGGGCGGCGTCGGTGGGGCGGGCGTCTGACGCGGCCCCGAAGGCGTGGGCCGCGTCCATCGGTCGCCCGAGGTACGCGTAGCACTCGGTGATCAGGGCGAGCACTTGCGGCTCGTGCTTCTCGGCGTCGGGCAAGGCGATGAGCAGTTGCAGGGCCTCTTCCGCGTCGCCGCGGCGTTTGAGGGCACGGGCTTCGACCAGGCGCCACAGCGTCACGTCGGGCTGGATCGCTCGGGCCTTGCGGATGTTCTCGATCGCCAGGTCGGCCTTGTTCTCTTCGAGGAACATGTCCGCCAGCGTGCCCCAGGCGATCGCGTTGTCCGGGTCCAGGTTCACGCAGGCCAGCAGGGTCACCTTGGCCGCGGGCCTCTGGCCCGCCGCCCGCTGGGCCTGCGCGAGGTACAGCACATACTCGCTGTTGGTGGGCGCGCCGGTGCGGGCGGCGTTGTAGTGCTCGATCGCCTTCGCGTGGTCGTCGATCTCGCTGGCCAGGAGGCCAGCCCGGAACTCGATCTCGGGTGTGGGTGGGCCGATCCTGAGGGCGGCGACGAGCTGCTCGTAGGCGTCGACCGAATCTTGCCGGCGGGCGGCGGCTTCGGCGTCAAGCCGCGCGGCTTCGGCTCCCGAATCGACCACCCCCGCGCCCCGCACGCCCTGTGCCTCGCGCTGCCACGAGGCCGTGGTCGCCCGACTTCGCAGCACATCGGCCAGTTGGAGCCGGAGTTCCTGATCCTGGTCGTAGATGCCGATTGCCTCCTGCAGAATCGCCTGGGCCTCGCCCCAGGCCTGGTCACGCATGGCATCGCCGGCCTGGGTAATGAACTCCTCGCGGGTCGGGGTCACGACGGACGGCGTACCGCCTGCGTTCTGGTTCGCCCGCAGGGCGGAGCGCAGGACCGTGAACCCCCCAACCAGGGCGAGCACGGCGACCAGGACCAGGACGAGCGGGAACTTGCGAGGGGTGTCGCTCATGGCGTCAAGCGTATCGGCTCGGCTACGATCGAACCTTCACGCGGGGTGCGGCGGCGCGGATGATTCGCGGCATCCGCCCGCGGCTGCGATCCCGCTGGGCGGGTGGGCCGCGCGGTTGGTGGCGACGCGAGATCGAGTGTCCGTGCGTTGTTCGCACCGGTCGGGCCGCACCGCCGGCGGACCGTTGGCACCCAGCGACGAACCTGCGCGCCATGAGCACCAAACCATCCCCATCGACGCCCCCCGCCCCGTCCGAAGGCCTGCCCGCGCAGTACCGCGCGGCGGACCACGAGGGGCGCATCCGCGAGGTCTGGGAGCAGTCGGGCGCGTTCCACGCCGACCCGAAGCGCGTGCTCAGCGGGGAGCGCGAGGCGTTCTGCGTGCTCATCCCGCCCCCCAACGTGACGGCGGCCCTGCACCTGGGGCACGCCTTCAACAACACGCTGCAGGACATTCTGGTGCGGGCGCACCGGATGATGGGTTTCGAGGCGCTCTGGATGCCGGGGACCGACCACGCCGGAATCGCGACGCAGGCGGTGGTCGAGCGCCGGTTGCGCGAGGAGGGGAAGCTCAAAGGCCCGCTGCGTGACGCGATGACACGCGAAGAGTTCGTCGCCAAGGCCCAGGCCTGGAAGGACGAGTACGAGGCCAAGATTCTGGTCCAGCTCAAGGCGATGGGGTGCTCGTGCGACTGGGATCGCACGCGGTTCACGATGGATGAGGTCTGCGCCCGGGCCGTGCGCGAGGCGTTCTTCCAGTTGTTCAAGGGCGGGCTGATCTATCGGGGCAAGCGGTTGGTGAACTGGGACCCGGTGCTGCAGACGGCGGTGGCGGACGATGAGCTGGAGGATCGGGAGGTCGAGGGCAAGTTCTATTACCTGCGTTATCCGCTGGTGGAGGAAGTGACGGAGGGCCGGAGTGACGGAGGGACGAAGAGAGCAGGCGATGGTCGCGCGGCGGCGCAGCGGGCTGACTGGCGGCCCGTGACGTGGAGCGAGCTCGCGGCTCGCGGGTACCCGGGGGCGCGGAAGTTCCCAGAGGACCAGCCCGCGTGGGTGACGGTCGCGACGACGCGGCCTGAGACGTATCTGGGCGACACCGCCGTGGCCATCAATCCGAAGGATTCGCGAGCGATGGCCCTGCGTGGCCTGATGATCGAGTTGCCGCTCGTGGGGCGCGTGATTCCGATCGTTGAGGATGACTATGTGGTGATGCCCGCCGGTGGTGGGCCGGCTCTCCGAGCCGGACTTTCTACGTCCTCTGCCCAGCCGCAGGACTCCCCAACTGCCGAACCAACCGCGGCTTTGGATGCCAAAGAAGACCCCAAGGCCAAGTTCGCGACCGGCTTCCTCAAAGTCACGCCCGGGCATGATGAGAACGACTACGCGCTGTATCAGCGGCACAAGGCGGCGATGGATGGGGCCGCGGGTGGTGACGGGCGGGCGCTGATCAATGTCATGGCGCCGGACGCATCGATAAGCGACAAGCACGGCTGGACGGACGTTGGCGATGCCCACCTGTTCGTGGGCCTGTCGCGCGAGAAGGCGCGGGAGCTGGTGCTGCGCGAGTTTCAGTCGCGGGAGATCGGGAGCGAGACGCTGCTGGAGGCGATCAAGCCGTACACGCACACGGTGCCCTACAGCGACCGGAGCAAGGTTCCGATCGAGCCGTGGATGAGCGACCAGTGGTATGTGAAGGTGACGGATGATCGGCTGCGGGGGGAGGCGCAGCGGGCGCTGGCGAAGGAGCAGCGGACGACGGCGACGTTTCCGGCCAGGCCGAGTGTGGATGGCGATGGGTCGATGCGGTTCTATCCCGAGCGGTACGCCAAGACGTATGAGGCATGGCACGACAATCTGAGAGATTGGTGTGTGTCGAGGCAGTTGTGGTGGGGGCATCGGGTGCCGGTGTGGACATTCGAGACGCTCTACTCCGGGTCTGAAGACGAAGACGCTTTCACCAAGCGCTTGGCGGATCGCTTTTCTGCGTACTTTGAATCGTTCAACATCTCAGACTCGGCAGCTTTGCAATGGTACTGGCATCCGCGGTGTAGCAATCTATGTGTTCATCTCGCGCTGCGCTCCGCAGGGGCGGAGAATGCAATGAGGTTGCTGGCGCAGTTACAGCCGTATACGCCGAACGCTGATACTCCCACAGATCCGCGTCTCCTGCCCAATGCACAAGCAAGGCGTGCGGGCGACGAGCTTCTTGAGTTGCTCGTCTGGGACAGCCCGGTGAACGCTCGCGACCCAGACGTGCTCGACACATGGTTCTCGTCAGGCGTGTGGCCGATGAGCACGATGGGGTGGCCTGGTGATGGAGGCTTGGTCGAGGGAGTAGGGGGGACCGGCTCGGAGAGCCGGCCCACCACGAGGCCCACCCCCGAGCCCGGGCTTCTCGCGGCGTTCAACCCCTCGACCGTCCTTTGTACGGGGCGCGACATCATCACGCTGTGGGTTTCCCGGATGGTGATGTTCAACCGGTTCCTTCTGGTGCCGAATGGTGGGCCGGCTCTCCGAGCCGGACTCCCGACTTCTTCTACAGAGCCTCCTGCGCCGAACAACGCCGCCGCGCGGGCCGTGGCGAGGCCCACGGACGACCGCTTTGACTGGGTGTCCCGGGAAGTGGCGGGGCTGGTCGATGGTGGAGTGGGTGCTGCGCGTTCGGACGATCGAGGCTTGGTAGCAGAGCTAGAGAGTCCGGCTCGGAGAGCCAGCCCACCATGTGGACTCCCTCCCTTCCGCGACGTCTACATCAACTCCATCATCCAGGACGGGCACGGCCAGCGCATGTCCAAGTCGCTCGGCAACGGCGTCGATCCGCTCGACATCGTCCACTCCCACGGCGCCGACGCCATGCGCGTCGTGCTCGCGCAGGTCGCCACCAGCACGCAGGACGTCCGCGTGCCCGTCGACCTGGTGTGCCCGCACACCGGCAAGACCTTCGAGCCCAAGTTCATCACAAGCCCGCAGGGCTATCTTGTGGCCGCCCCCATCCAGGAGAGCCCGGGCGATCCCTCCAAGAAGATGGTCACGCCCTATGGGGCGGCCAGCGGGGCCGCCAAGCCCACCACCGACATGCCGGTGGCCCGCAACACCTCCAGCAAGTTCGATCTGGGGCGGAACTTCTGCAACAAGTTGTGGAACGCCAGCCGGTTCGCGCTGGGGATTCTGGGCAAGGCCGGTGCCGGAACAGCCACCAACGGCGACGGCTCGGCCGTCGGCACAGGCTGCACGCCCGTGCTACCAGCCGACCTGTCTCTTGTCGATCGCTGGATGCTCAGCCGAGTGCAGTCCACGACTGTCGCCGTGACGCAAGCGATCAAGACGTACCAGTTCTCGACCTACGCCCAGCTCATGTACGACCTTATGTGGCGCGACTTCTGCGACTGGTACCTGGAGGCGATCAAACCGACGGTCGCCGCCAGCCCGGCCCAGCAGGCGGTGCTGGCCCACACGCTCAAGGCCATTGTCCGCCTGCTGCACCCGCTGGTGCCGTTCATCACCGAGGCGATCTGGGAGCGTCTGAAGGACATCGAGACCGCGCCGATCCAGGGCGTCACGCTTGGGCCTTCGCGCCTGGGTGGCCTGCTGTGTACCGCTGGCTGGCCGGTGCTCGACGCCTCGCTGCGCGATGTGCGGGCTGAGACGATCTTCGCCCGCGTGCAGGCGCTCTCGGGCGCGATCCGCGAGGTTCGGGCCACGCACCAGGTGCTGCCCAAGCGCAAGGTCGTGCTGCACGTCTCGCCCGAATTGGCCGCGGAGATCAAGGACGCGGGCGGCATCGTCGAGGCCCTGTGCGTGCTGTCTCGCGTGGACACGGGCGGGCCCGCGGGCCAGTCGGTCGCGTTCACGTTTGACGCGCACGAGTACCGCCTTTCCGACCTGGCCGACGCGGTGGACGCCAACACGGAGCGCGAGCGCCTGACCAAGCAGATCGCCGACCTGCGCAAGAGCGTGGCCGCCCTGGAAGGCCGGCTCTGCAACCCGGGTTACGCCGACCGCGCCCCGCCCGCCCTGGTGCAGCAGACGCGCGACGAGAAGACCCGCAAGGAAGCGGACCTGGGCGCGGCCATCGCGGCCATGGAACGCCTGACCTGACACACGGAGGCATGATGGAGCGGGAGTGGCACAGACGTATCGCGCGAGCGGCATGGCGGGCGGCATGGTTGCCGCTTTGGGCGAGCATGAATCGCGCCCTTGGCGCCCGAGCATGGCTGCCCAGAGCGGCAAGCATGCCACCGGCCCACAGCCTTCGGCTCCGACTGGTGCTCGCGGTCGGGCTGCTCATCACCGGGTGCACGGCGTCACCGTCGGGTTCCACCACGCAGCGCCCTCCGCGCCCGCAATCTTCTCTCTCCGTGACCGACGCCGCTCGCGCGCCCGTCACCACCGAGTCCTGGTCCTTCGGCGATGAGCAGGGCCGGCTCATCCGCACTCCGGCCTACCGCATCCTCACGACCGACAACTCGCCGCTCGTTGCCGATCGCATGGCGATGTTCATGGAATCGGCTCTGCTCACCTACCGCACCATGCTCGGGCCGCTCGACGGGCCAACCGTGCCTCTGGAGGTTTACCTGATGGCCACGCGTGGCCAGTGGGAGGCCCTGACCCGCCAGACCGCCGGGCCGCGCGCCGACATCTACCTCCGGATCCAGCGGGGCGGATACTCCGAGAACGCCCGGGCCGTCTTCTACAACATCGGCCCGCGCGACACCTTCGCCATCGCCGGGCACGAGGGGTGGCACCAGTTCACGCAGGCGACGTTCCGAGAAGCGCTGCCGATCTGGCTCGAAGAGGGCATCGCCGTCTCGATGGAAGGCTTCCGCTGGAGCGAGTCGGGCGACACGGCCACGTTCCTGCCGTGGTCGAACCTGGAACGGTACGACCGCCTGCGTGAACTCGTGAACGCCGACCGCCGCGTGCCGCTGGAGGCACTGCTGACCCAGAGGCCGCAGGATCTGCTAAAGGACTCGGGGCTGGCGACGCTGGATTACTACGCCCAGGTGTGGGCGCTCACGCACTTCCTGCGTGAGGCGGAGAACGGGCGGTACCGGGCCGGCGTCGAGCGACTGGTGCGCGATGCGTCCCAGGGGCGCCTGTCGTCGCGTCTGGCACAAGGCTCATCGGTGCGCGAGGCCCGCGTGGTGATGCTCAGCCGTGTCGGCGAGGCGCCCTTCCGCGCCTACTTCGGCGATGTCGAGCAGGCTTCGGCGCGGTTCGACGAGTTCGTGCGCCGGGCGATCCTCCCCGGCGGGCGCGAACGCATCCTGCGAGGTGAGTCGCCGGTTGTGGCCGAATCCGGCGCGTAGCCGGGAGGGCGCGACCGCATCCAGCGTCAACTGGTCCGGCCGCGCGCGCCAGATCACCCGTTCGGGCCGACGGACGGTGGCCGACTGCTCGCGCAGTCGGTTCTGTTGAGGCATGCCGAACCGGCGCTCCCGCTCATGCCCGCGGCCCAACCCCCAACCCCCGCGCCGCGGCCAGATACCCCCGCCACGCCGCCGTCAGTTCCCGCATCGTGTCACCCGCGAACTTATCGAGAACGCAGCGGGCCACCTCGAACGCGACCACGTTCTCCATCACGACGCTCGCCGCCGACACGGCGCAGATGTCGCTCCGCTCGTAGTGGCTCTGCTCGGCCGCTTTCGTCTCCAGATTCACCGACGGCAACCCCCGCAGCAGTGTCGAGATCGGCTTCATCACGCCCCGGACGACGACCGGCATTCCGTTGGTCATCCCGCCCTCAAGACCGCCCGCGTTGTTGCTGGGCCTCGTGAATCCGAGCGTGTGATCGCCGGCGCGGGCCGCTTCGAACGTAATCGGATCATGCACGCGCGAGCCGGGGCGGGCCGCGCAGGCGAAGCCAAGGCCGATCTCCACGCCTTTGAATGCCTGGATTCCCATCACCGCCCCGGCCAGTCTCGCATCGAGGCGCAGCTGCCAATCCATGCAACTGCCGATGCCGGGCGGGCAGCCGAACACGTGCGCCTCGACGATCCCTCCCACCGTGTCCTTGTCGATCTTCGCCTGGCGGATGATCGCGCACTGCTTCTGGGTGGCCGCCGCGTCCGGGCAATACGTCTGACTTGCATCTCGCGCCGCGACCAGTCCCCGCCACGTCGACTCGCCCACCACCACCTCAGTTCCCGCGTCCAGGATCTGCCTCACGAAGCCGAAGACCTCGATCCCCAGCGCCCGCAGCATCACACGAGCCACCGCCCCCGCCGCCACCCGGGCCGCGGTCTCCCTCGCACTGGCGCGTTCAAGCGTCTCGCGGCAATCGGTCGTGAGCCACTTGATGCTGCCGGCCAGGTCCGCGTGTCCGGGCCTAGGCCGCGTCACCGCGGGCGTCTTGGCCGGGTCGTCCATCCGCGAGTCCTTGTTGGCGATCCGCATCGCGAGCGGGCTGCCGATGGTGTGCCCCCCTCGCGTGCCCGCGAGAAACTCGACCACGTCGGTCTCGATCCGCTGCCGGCCGCCGCGCCCGTAGCCGCCCTGGCGACGCCGCAGCTCCGCGTTGATGAACTCCACATCGAGCGCAAGCCCGGCCGGCAGTCCCGTCACAATCGACAAGAGCGCTGGCCCGTGCGATTCCCCCGCCGTCTGGTAGTCGAGCATGCGCACACGATAAGCATCCCGACCGTGAGGCAGGGGTGTGAGCCGTCAGGGACGGCGGACTGTTCCTCGCCTCCACCCCCAGCGGCTCAAATCACCAGCATCGCGTCCCCATACGAGTAGAACCGATACCCGTCCGCGATCGCCCGAGCGTAGAGCCCCTTCAACTCCGCCACCCCGCCCGGCAGCATCGCGGCCACCAGTGCCATCAGCGTCGAGCGCGGCAAGTGGAAGTTCGTGAGCAGCGCACCCGTCCCCCGCCACGCAAACCCCGGCGTGATCAGCAGCCGCGTATGCAGCCACTCCCCGGTGGCACAGGCTTGAGGCCGGTTCCGGTCACCCGGGGCGCCCTTCTCCACCTCCAGCCGCGCAAACGCCTCCACCGTCCGCGCACTGGTCGTCCCCACGCACACCACACGCCCGCCGCCAGTCCGGGCCCGCTCCATCGCCTCCCGCGTCGCCGCCGGCCTCGTGCACCACTCCGCGTGCATGGCATGGTCCTCGACAAACTCCGCTTCCACCGGCTTAAACGTCCCCGGCCCCACATGCAGCACCACCTCGGCCCGCTCCACCCCCGCCGCCGCCAACCGTCCCATCAACTCAGGCGTGAAGTGCAGCCCGGCCGTTGGAGCCGCCACAGACCCGCACTCCGAACCATCGGCCGACGCGAGCAACTCTCCCGCGAACACGGTCTGGTATGACCCGACATCTCCGCCCGCCCCAACTTCCCCACGGCACGCGCGACCGCCTCCTTCCCGCACTGCCCCGCCGCGAGGCCCGTCGCCCTGCTCCGCACGCCTCGCACCCAGGATGTACGGCGGAATCGGCGGCAACCCCACCCGCTCCAGAATCGCGGGCGTCGACATCCCCTCTGCGCCCGCTCCCGAAACTTCGACAATCCGCGCGCCTCCCTCACCAACCGCATCCTCGGTGAGCGTCAGCACCACGCCGCCATGCACACCACCATCGTGGCCGCCCGACCCGACCAGCCTCACGCGCATCCCCGGCTTGAAGCGTCGCGCACGCAACATCACTACCCACGTCCCGGCCCGCGGCCCCTCGCGCAGGTACAACCCCTCCACCCCGCCGCCCGTGTCGTCACGCACCCCCACGAACCGCGCCGGCAGCACTCGCGACGCATTGGTCACCAGCAGGTCTCCCCGCCGCAGCAACTCCGGTAGATCCCGCACGATCCGGTGTTCCACAACGCCCCGCGCCCGGTCCACCACCATGAGCCGGGCCGAGTCCCTGGGCTGGGCCGGGTGCGTCGCGATCCGCCCCGACGGCAGGTCATACTCAAGGTCGCTCGTGCGCAGCATGGTGATTCCAGGCACTCCGTTGCGTTGCGTCCACGCCACACTCGCCACGCCGCACGGTTGATCGTCGGGCGTGTTTGAGTGCGCCCGCCACCACCGCCTCCGACCCGCGTCGTTCTCGGACCCCCGAGCCGCCCACCTGCCCGGCACGCGATTCGTCTCTGTCCGGGCATGCGATGCGACTCCGCCCATCATTGCCCGCCGCCCTGGCAAGGTCACATGCCCCGCCCCGTCGATCGCCCTCGGTGGAACCCTCGCCCGCCCGAGCCCAGCGACCACTGCGGCGAATCCCGCCGGCGTGAGCCCGACCGCTCCACCCCGTGCGCGGGCATCGCCGACGAGCACATCCCGGGCCGTCTCTCATTTGATCTCTACCTGCTCCGCGGCAACCGCCAGGCCCGCGCCGCCTACGCCGCACAATGCGCCCCCGCCCGCC
>Ga0163144_10007375_pt1 | contig 24117 bp, 19 predicted proteins | sample OliLak19BULKMAT1_FD_123175 | JGI IMG/M metagenome (GOLD analysis project Ga0163144, IMG submission 123175) | Freshwater microbial mat bacterial communities from Lake Vanda, McMurdo Dry Valleys, Antarctica - Oligotrophic Lake LV.19.BULKMAT1 | ecosystem: Environmental > Aquatic > Freshwater >...
AGTCTGGGAGTCTGGGAGTCTGGGAGTCACGTTATGACTTGAACGGGTTTCTGTTTTCGTTACTTTTCTCTATTGCCGTTGCCGTCAGCCGCAGAGCGGCTGAACAATATCAACCTCATTCGTTTAATTGGATTGACGCCGAAGCTTTTCCAATGAAAATAACCCGTTCAGTCAAACGTTGACTTCAAAACTCCCAGACTCCCAGATGCCTTTACACGAACTCTGAAAGGATGCCGTCGGCGACGGGCATTCCCTGCCTGCTGATGCGGTATCGGCCATTCGGGAGCTGTTCCATGAGGCCTTCGCGAAGATACTTCGCAAGCGGCGGCTGCGCGATCAGGTCCAGGTCCCAGCGTTTCAAAAAGTCGGCCGCATCCACGCCGCGTCTCAAGCGTAGTTCCAGAACCAAGGCTTCGCGCGCGCGCGCGGCCGAGTCGAGCGTCTCCGAGCTGGCTGTGGCGTGGCCGTTTTTTTCGGAGTCCGCCATGTAGCGATCCATCTCGTACTGATTGGTGCTGCGCAAAAAGCCGACGAAACTGGCGGCCGAAACGCCGACGCCGAGGTAGGCCTCGTTGCGCCAGTAAATGAGATTGTGCAGCGATTCCCTGCCCGGCCTGGCGTAGTTGCTGATCTCGTATTGCGGCAGACCGGCCTTGTCGAGCGTCTCCATCACGGTCCTGTAATGCTCGCCTTCGACGTCCGGCGTGAGCGGTTCGATGACGCCGCGCTGAACCGCCGATTTCAGCGGCGTGCCGTCTTCATAGATGAGGCCGTACGCCGAAATGTGATCGGTGCCGAGCGCGACGGCTTCATCCAGATCGCGGCGCAAATCATCGAGCGATTGCGTGGGGAGTCCGTGCATCAGGTCGACGGAGACGTTGTCATAGCCCGCCGCGCGCGCGAGCGTGACCGCTTCGCGGCCTTGATCGGCGCCGTGAACGCGGCCCAGCAATTTCAACAGATGCGGCTGAAACGATTGCACGCCAAAGCTGATGCGCTTGACGCCTTGATTCAGGAGGAACTCCAGCTTTTGCGCATCGGTGGAACCGGGATTGGCTTCAATGGTGAATTCGTCAACGCGGCTGAGATCGACGTAGCGCTTCAGCAGGTCAAAAAAAGTAGTGAGTTCCGCGACATTGAGCGCGCTGGGGGTTCCGCCGCCGAGAAAGACCGTTCGCGGCGCGTATTTTTCCGTGAGACCCAGCTCGGCCACACGCACGCGCAGTTCATTCTCGAGCGATTTCAGATAACGTTGCGCGCGCGCCGCCGCGTAGGTCTCGCTGGCGAAATCGCAGTACGTGCAGATGGCCGCGCAGAAGGGGAGGTGAACGTAGAGCCCTTCGGGAAAGGTCTGTGCGGCATTAGTGATGAGTGGTGATTCAATGGCGACCGTCATAAATCAATCGTAGGCTCAACGCGACCGCTTGGCAAACTGCGGATACACCAGTATTCCCTCCCTGACGGTCGGGCTTCGGAGGCGGTCGTTGCCGCTTGGTAAATTGTGCGTGATCTGGTGAACAGCCCAACCCGACTTCTTGTGAGTTCGGTTGGGCGCATAACCATAAATGGGTCAAAAAACAGTTTGATTTAGGGTATTGACTTTTGCGATCCCGCTTCGTTGTATATGTGAAGAGTGACGGTATCCCCTGCTGCTGGGTCTGGCGGCGTTTTTTAATCGCTAATTTTTAGGTTAAGTCGGCCTGCGGCTGGACTTGGGAGGGTTTTGGCATGATTGCTTCGGACGCGTCGTGGGAGGATTGTATTGGGGTTCGGGCGATGGCACGGGCCTCGGAGGCTCGGAAAGAGGTTAAATCGCGGGCGGAGACGCCCGCGTCACTGGGAAAATATAACAGGATCGCGCCGTTCGTTTGCAAGGCTGAGCGGGAGCGGCAGGTGTGGCGGCGGGTGACGGGGCTGACGGTGGAGAATGAGAAGTTCGCGGATGCGGCGGAGCGGCGGGCGGGGATCGGGCGGCTGGTGAAACAGATTGAGAAAAACGTTTCACCCCACTTTTTACCACAGAGGACACAGAGGACGGCGGAGGGACGGAAGACAGGAACGGAGAACGGCGGGGATAGACAGAGAGGAATTTTTTCCGCAGGGGGAGTCCGTCCCCAGCAGACAAGAATGGCTGCTCCACCTTTGCGGGGGGCGATTGGGTGTACGACTGATTGGATGCCGGAGATTGCTGCTTGGGCGCGGGTGATGAACGGCGGGGTTTCGATTGAGGGGATGTGTGAGCAGTTGGGGATTTCGCGGGCCAGGTTGACGCGGTTGACGAAGGAATATTGCGGGCTTTCGGCGGGGGAGTTGGTGGACGGGTTTCGGCTGCGCGGATTGAAGGCGGAACTTCTGGGTCCATTGCGATCGGCTTCGCGGGAGATTTGGGGAGCGCCGGGAAATTTTGCGGAACAGCTTTCTGTTGAAGGGGCGTTTTCTAAAGGGGCGAGTTTGTTGTCGGCGGATTGCGAGAAGCGGTCGCGATTTTTTAAGACGGTGGACTGGAAGGCGGTGCGGGAGGATGCGGCGGGGCGCGTGTTGGAACTTTTGGCGGTGCTGCGTGGTCGGCGCGCTGACTCCTCCCCCTACCCCCTCCTTCAAGGGGAGGGGATGCACAACGGCGAAGGGCAACGGATGGAGGAGGGTTCGCCCTTTTTTGAGCCGACAGGAATGTGTGCTCCACCTTGTGATCTTGAGACGTTGGCGATGCGGTTGGGGTTTGGGTCGGCGGTGAAACTGAAGCGTGCGTGCGTGACTGTTTTTGGAAAATCGCTCGCTTCGATTGAGCGGACGCTGGCGGCGGAAATTGTCGAGTATTATTTGTGTATCGAGGAGAAAGTGCTGCGGGATTTGGCGTCCCGCGCTGGGGAGTCGGGCCTCGTCTGCCGGGCGCGCTACCTTTATAGTGGCGATGATGAATACCGGCCTGAAGTGCCGTTTCTCGATAGGTATTCGGCGATGGAAGCGTTTAGGGCGGACTGGCTGGACAGGATGGGCGGGGAGTTTGGATAAGGTTAGCGTTTCGGGTTTGAGAATAGGTGTTCAACCGAGCTGAGTCGAAAGGTGTTAAACATCCAAGTGGCCGGCTGTTTAACATCTTTCGACCCTTCATTTGAGTTCGGTTGAACCCCTAGGTGTTCACGCTTCGGCCCTATCACACATTGACTGCAACCAGGACTTTCAGCGTCCCCTTGCGCGCGGCGAGGTCGAACGCGTCGACTCCTTGATCCAGCGTTTTGCGGTGATCGATCAGGGCGCGGACGTCTATTTTTCCGGACGCGAGCAACCTTAGAGCGGGCGCGAACGGTCCGCAGCGGCTTCCGAGAATGGTGATCTCATCGATGACGATCTTGGCCCAATTCAGTGCCGGTGGATGCGAGGGCGCGTAGGTGCTTTTCAGAACGAGAGTGCCGCGCGGCGCGGTCCATGTCACGGCGCTCGCGAGGGCGTCGGGCGTTCCGGTGCATTCAACCACGACGGAATAGCGTTCGAAAAATGCAGGCGTGGCGTCGCCCGGCATTACGGCCTCGACATTCCAGCGCCGTGCGAGCGCCAGCTTTTTTTCATGGCGTCCGAACAGTGTCACACGCGCGCCGAGCGCCGCACACACCTGGCTGATCAGCAGTCCTAATTTTCCATCGCCGATGACCAGCAAGCGCGTGCCGGGAAGAATGTGCATCTGTTCAAAAATTTCAAGCGCCGCCGCCAGAGGTTCGACGAAGACAGCTTCTTCATCGCTGACGCCGTCTGGAACGGACAGCAGATTCTGCTCGGGCAGGTCAACGAATTCGGCGAACGCGCCGGGGCGTTTGTAAATGCCGAGCACCGTGCGGTCGGGACAATGCCGGCCGAGGCCGCTCCGGCAGGTGCTGCAGCGCCCGCACGCCGCGTTGATTTCGCCGACGACGCGGCGGCCCATCAGCCGATCTGAACCGCTCACGACGCGGCCGGTGAATTCGTGGCCGGGAATGCCGCGGAAACCCATGTAGCCCTTGACCAGCTCCAGATCCGTCCGGCAGATGCCAACGAGCTTTACGGCCACGCGGCATTCACCCGCGGCCAGCGGCGGCAGCGGCACGTCGGTAAATGTCAGAGTTGCGGCGGGTTCGACAACGAGTGCTTTCATGAGGGAAGTGTAATCATGACGGCGATTTTCGTGAAGTCATTATGCGGGCTTAGCGGTTTGTTTGTGCGGAATGCCCTGCTGCGCGCGGGCTTCCTCGGTGATGGGGATGGCGTTGTATTTTGGGCGCATGCCGCCGCCGCAACACTTGGCGTAGACCTGGGTGAATTCGGCGCCGAGGAAAACAATCTGCGCCGAGTAATAAATCCAGAGCAGCAGAATGGCCAGCGATCCGGCCGCGCCATACGCAGATCCGACCGTGCTATGGGCCAGATACAATGCGATCAGGTATTTTCCGATCGTCAGAAGCACCGCGGTGAGTGCCGCGCCGATCCAGACGTCGCGCCAGGCGAAGAGGACATCTGGCAAATACTTGAAGATCAACGCGATTAAAAAGGTGAGAATGACTATCGGCAGGACAAAATCCACGACGGCCGGAACCCACGATGCAAAAGGGATCCGCGTGCCGACGAAGGCTAGAAAGGCGGACAACCCGGCGCTCAAGAGCATTGAGGCGAGGAGAAAAAAACCGGTGAGCAGCACCAACAGAAATTGCAGAAAGCGAGCGCGGAAGAAATCCATCCAGCTGAGACCCTGGCGCGGCGCGACTTCCCAGATCGTGTTCAGCGCGTCCTGTAGTTCAGCGAAGAGTCCTGATCCAGCAACGAGCAGGATGATGAAGCTGACCGAGGTTGCGAAGACGCCGGTGTTGCCGGCGCGCGACGCCGCGGTGATCAGATTCTGAATCGTGTCGGCGGCAGCGGAGCCGGTCCATTGCGAGAGCGTATAAAACAGTTGTCCACGGGCGGCGTCTTCGCCGTAGAGCGAGCCCGCGATGGCGATCGCGACGACGAACATGGGCGCGATGGAGAAGATGGCATAGAACGCCAACGCCGCCCCCAGGCGGGGAGCTTTGTCTTCCAGCCACTCTTCGACGGTCTGCTTAGTCAGTCCCCAGATGTTTATGTTCATTTTTTTGAACGTCGCTGAGCTAATGCGAGCGCGTGAATTCCGACAGCTAACGCGCCAATGATGCGGACGCCTTTCACAAAGTTAATGATATAGTACGCTAACGCGGCGCCCCAACGGGGCACTTTATCTTCTTGCCACTCTGAGAACGTCGTTTTAAGCAGGTTCAGCGCGGTCATGAGTCGGTCCCCTTTTGTAAATGAGGCAATAGTTGTGCCAAAAACGATGCGGGTTTTTTGAAGGCAGGTAGTTTGCATGACTCTATATAATGAGTGGCAATTAGTCTTGGCAATGGCCGCTTTTGGCATACAGTAACTCGGTTTTCAGGCGGTGCGCGGATCCGTGTGGAGGAAAATGAGATGGCGTTTTCAATGACGGACATGAGTCTGGAAGAGCGCTTTGCCGGGCTGGATGTGGACAAGGCGCGGTTCGTATCGAAGGTGTATAGCGGACTGACCTTTTCGCTGATGATCGCCACGATCGCCTGCATCGTGGGAATTCAGTGGTTTCAAACCATGCCGCGCCCGCAACTCAAGACGACGATGATTATTCTGATTGTCGCTGAAGTGGCGCTGCTGTTGATAACCTCCTTCATGCGATTGAAGGGGACGATCGGGTGGGTGGCGCTCTTTAGTATCGTGACACTCTCGGGTCTGACGCTCGCGCCGACGATCATGTATTACAATCAGATCGGACCGAGCGGCACCGTGGCGGCGGCAACGGCATTGACTGGAATCATATTCCTGACCCTGACCGGTTATGTGCGCTATTCAGGAAAAGACTTTTCGTATCTCGGCGGATTTCTCTGGATGGGCACGATCGCCCTGGTTCTGACGGGATTGGCATCCCTGTTCTTACCCGGCTTCGGTGCGGCGGTGCATTACTGGCGCGCGTGCATTGGCGCGTTGATTTTCTCGGGCTGGATTCTATTCGATACGTCGGCCGTGACCCGGCAGTACTACCGTGAAGAGAATGTTGTGGGTGCGATCCTGGCACTGTATCTGGACATCCTGAACTTGTTCATCTACCTGCTGCAGATTGTGGGAAACCGCGACCGTCACTAAGAGCGTGTTTGATTTGAATGTAACGAAGGCAGGCCTCGCCTGCCTTTTTTATTTAGATGCGCGGATGTCGTCGATGAATTCGGCGATGGCGGAGTTGACGTGTTCGTGATGCGTGAAAAATAACGCATGGCCGCAACGGTCGATCGTCACCAGCCTGGCGCCGGGAATGCTCGCGGCCAGTTCCTGTCCGGCTTTGTACGGCAAAACATGATCGCCGGTGCCGTGCAGAACCAGCGTTGGCAGATTCAATTTTTTCGCGGCATCAATCTGATTCTGCCGCGTCAGCGCCATGATGGCGCGCCCGAAATAACCGCTGGTGCGATCCAGTTTGCAGGTCACCAGCCATTCGGCTTCTTCTTTCGTGACCGTTCCGAAATAGGAGGTTCCGGCCACGACATGTTTAGCCAACCGGCGGATGAAACGGTGCGGAAGGTACCACGAGGCCGGCGCCGCCAAGCGCTGCCATAAGGGCAGATGCCTGGCATTGCCGAAACTGCCCATCAGGACCATGCCGCGCAGTGTTATCTTCGCTCGAATCGCAACGGCGAGGCTCACCGCGCCGCCCATGGAACAGCCCGCGAGAATGATACCGCCGGGGTGTTTATCCAAGCCGCGCGCGGCGACATATTCTTCCACGTGTCGCGCGAAATGGCCGAGGCCTTCCTCCGCGTCGGACGCTTCGTTGGGCATTTGAAAAAAATGCAGATGCGCCAGTGCGCCGAGCGGAAGTTGGCGGACGAAACCCAGGCCATCCATGCCCAGGCCGGGAAGCATGATGACGACCGGAGCGTCTTTGTCCGGACAGACATAAGGAGAGGATGGAGCGGGCACGAAAACTTCAAGCGCGCGCCAAGTGCCGCATTCGACGCACTCCAGATGCAGGTTGGTCTGACAGAGCGTGGGCGACGGCGGAAGGCGGGAGGCGCGGGAGGGCGGAGAGCCCGAGCTTATATTAGCGGCGGAGCTCATTTTTCTTTATCGAAAGAATCCCGGGGAAGTCCTTCGGGCCGCACGGGGTCGACCTCCGCGAGGCGAATCTTGTCGGCGGCACGCAAGGCCTCTTCGTTCTTTTTCCAGTAATCGATCCAGAAACTGCTGACGGCACGGGCGCCGCGCTGAGGGCTGCGCTGTCCGGAAAGTTTTTCCAATGCCTTATCGTAAGCGTCGACGACCTCGGTGTTGCTTTTGGTGTCGAGCTGCCCAACAGTGCTCATCATGGCAAAAGCGAGCGCTTTGATCGCGTCGGCTTTGATGAGCGCGGACGAGAGCGCTTCGGACGCTGCGATGCGGACTTTTTCAGTGGTGTCGGAAAGAGCGCCCATGAGCGGCTTCACGAAATAACCGGTGGGATCGGTTGTCGCGGCGATGGTCTTGCAGGCGCGCAAACGCACTTGTTCCTCGCGGTCGGCCAGAATGCCCGTGAGCAAACGGTGCGATTCGCGCTCTTTTAGGCCGCGGAGCATGTCGGCCGTCTCGGCCTTTCGGTCAGAATTTTGCGCGGTTTGATAGGCGAGCAGGAAACGTTCCCGGATAATCTGCTCGGGCGATTTTGCATCTATTTGAGAATCACTTTTTTCGACAGGCGTGCTCTCTCCGCCGCGCACCCTTAATGGAGATTGCAACAGCAGCATAATGAAAACACAGGAGAATTGAAGAATCTGACGGACGTTCATGAGCGGGCGCTTTCATCGTCTAAACACCTGTAGCATAGTATCTCATGAAATGGCCCGACGCCAAGTGTAGCCGAGTGAAACTGCGGCCCGATTTGAAACGCCTCTTCGCGATGCGCTTCAGCCGAACAGCTCTTTCATCATTTCGCCGTAGAGCGGGAAGGCGTTGCACAGATCCAGCGTGCGCTTGCGCAGTTTCTCATGCTCCACGGTGTCTTTGGGATTGGAGAGCGCGCGATCGATGATGTCGGCGATGACTTCGAAGTCTTTCTCCTTGAGGCCGCGGGTCGTGCAGGCCGGAGAACCGATGCGCACGCCCGAAGGATCCAGCGCCGAGCCGGTGTCGTAAGGCACCGAATTCTTGTTCACCGTGATGCCGATGTGATCGAGCAGGTCGCTAGCCGTTTTGCCGGAAATCTTCTTGTTGCGCAGATCGATGAGCATCAAATGATTGTCGGTGCCCTTGGAAATGACGTGGAAGCCGCGGCCCATTAGAGCATCGGCGAGCGTTTTGGCATTCTTGATGACCTGCGCGGCGTACTCGCCAAATGCCGGCTGCAGATTTTCGCCGAAGCCCACGGCCTTCGCGGCGATGACGTGCATGAGCGGCCCGCCCTGGATGCCGGGGATGATCATGCTGTCGAGCAACTCGCTCATCATTTTCGTGCGGCCGCTCTTTGCCGCTTTCTGTCCGAATGGATTTTCGAAATCCTTGCCCATTAGGATCAGGCCGCCGCGCGGTCCGCGCAGCGTTTTGTGCGTGGTCGTGGTGGTGACGTGCGCGTGCTGAATGGGGCTGGGCAGCAGTCCCTTGGCGATGAGGCCGGCGGGGTGGGCGATATCGGCGAAGAGAAACGCGCCAACCGAATCGGCGATTTCACGGAAACGCTTGTAGTCGATCGCGCGCGAATAGGCGCTCGCGCCGACGGTGATCATCTTGGGCATCTCGCGCTTGGCGACATCGGCCACGTGGTCGTAATTGATGTGCTCGGATTCTTTGTCCACGCCGTACGCCACGAATTTATAAAGCTGGCCGGAGAAATTCACCGCCGACCCGTGCGTGAGATGGCCGCCGTGGGAGAGATCCATGCCGAGGACTTTGTCGCCCGGCTTGATGAAGGTGAAGTACACGGCCATGTTTGCCGTTGAGCCCGAGTGCGGCTGCACGTTGGCGTAGGCGGCGCCGAAGAGTTTTTTGGCGCGTTCGCGCGCGAGATTCTCGGCGACGTCGACCCATTCGCATCCGCCGTAATAGCGTTTACCGGGATAGCCTTCGGCGTATTTGTTGGTCAGCACGCTGCCCGCGGTTTCAAGCACTGCGGGCGAGACGTGGTTTTCGCTGGCGATCATCTCGAGCTGCGTCTGCTGGCGTTTCACTTCGCCGCGCACGGCATCGAAAACCTCGGGATCGGAACGTTTCAATTCGTGGAGCATGGGTGAAAGTCCTCCTGACACAATCGGTCCGGACCAAAAAAGCGAGCCCACAGTATTCAGCGCGGCGCGCGGCGATTCAATCAACAAACGGTTGAACTTGGGGTCGCTCTGGTTGCAGGCAGCTGCGTGCGGCTTTCCCGATCGTTCCGTTTCAGCGGTCTCCGAAGCACGTCCCGACGAGGCGCGCGGAACGGATCCACGGATGATCGACCGGCACGGTTTTCTTTTTGCCGGCGACTTTCTCCAGCGGCACGGCCACGCAGTCGTCGCCTTTGACGGAGACCATCACGTTGTACACGCCGGCGGCGAGCAGTTCGGCGGCCTTGCTGCCCAAGCGTGTGCAGAGGAGCCGGTCCGTCGGGGAGGGGCCGCCGCCGCGCTGAACATGGCCGAGGGAGGTCATGCGCGCTTCGATTCCGGTGAGACGCTGCAGTTCGCGCGCCAGGCGGCTGGCCTTGGGTTCTTGAAACACGGGAAGGCTGTCGTCCTTGCTTTTCATGCGCAGGTTCTGGCGCTCGATGTCCTTGTCGATTTTGGCCTGATCCTTGGAATGCGCGCCTTCTGAAAGCGCGATGATCGAGAAGCGTTTTCCAGCCCGGCGCCGTTCACGCAAAAACTGGCTGACGACGTTAAGATCGTATTCAATTTCCGGAAGCAGGATGACGTCCGCGCCGCCGGCGATACCGGCGCCGAGGCACAGCCAGCCGGCGTTGTGGCCCATGATTTCACAGACCATCAGGCGCTGGTGGCTAGAGGCGGTGGTGTGCAGGCGGTCGATGGCTTCGGTGGCGATACCCATGGCCGTGTCGAAGCCGAACGAAATGTCGGTTTCGGCGACGTCGTTGTCGATGGTCTTCGGCAGCGTGAGAACGTTGAGCCCCCCCTTTTGATGCAGATGCAGCGCGTTTTTCTGCGTGCCGCCACCGCCGAGGCAGACGAGGCAATCGATGCCGAGGCGTTGCGCGTTTTTAACGGCGACCTCGGTCATGTCCATCTCTTCGCCGCCCATGATCATTTTCTTGGGCTTGTCGCGGCTGGTGCCCAGCAGGGTGCCGCCGTCCGTGAGAATGCCGCTGACCGCGTTGGATTCGAGCACCAGGGTGCGGTTCTCGACCAGGCCGCGGAAGCCATCCAGGATACCGATCACCTGCATTCCGTATTCGCCGATGGCCGCTTTGGCCACGCCGCGAATGGCGGCATTCAAGCCGGGACAGTCGCCTCCGGAGGTGAGAATTCCGATACAGTGGGTCTTGGATTTCGCGGGCATGTCGCCGATCCTTTCAAGTTGATTTCCAGCCAGTATAGCACGCGCTTTTTTCCGTTCCCGGGTCAAAAAGATGAGACAGACTTGATCCCGGCTTCACTCATTACTTACCATGGGCTGGTAGCCTCTCCCGGTGTGGATCAAGGAGGACTATAAATGAGGAAGGTCTTTGCGCGCAGTGCGCTGGTGGTGGAGGCAGATCCGGTTGTCACCGGCAAGATTGGCCTGTGGCTGGCGGCGGCGGGCATGCACATGGTTGCTGCTCGAAATGCCAAGGAGGCCATTCATCTCCTGCATGATGCTATTTTTATTGGCTGCACGTTTGATCGGCTGATTGTTGATTATCATCTGCGCGAAGCGACCGGATGCCGCGTGCTTTATGATTTCCAACACGAGTACCCCTCCGCGCCGGTGGCGTTGATGACGTCGCACGATGATATTTCGATCAACGTCTGGGCGCGCACGCGCGGCGTTCAACTGCTGCGCAAACCCTTGTGTGCGGACGTTGTGATGGAGTGGGCGCGGAGGCGGCACGCGGCGGCGTAGTTGAACTTAAGCCTGATAAAAAAAACGGAGCGCAGCGGCTCCGTTTTCCTTTAGTTGAATGTCTGAAACGTGAGATCAACCGAAGCGGCCGGTGATGTAATCTTCTGTCTGCCGTTCGCGCGGGGTGGTGAAAATCTGTTCGGTGTCACCGACTTCGATCAGCGTTCCCATGAAGAAAAAGGCGGTGCGATCGGAGATGCGCGCGGCTTGCTGCATATTGTGGGTGACGATGACAATCGTGTATTCCTTGGCGAGCTCCATCATCAAGTATTCGATTTTGCCCGTGGCGATGGGATCCAGCGCCGAGGTCGGTTCGTCCATCAGGATGACTTCTGGAGAGACCGCCAGCGTGCGCGCGATGCAGAGGCGCTGCTGCTGTCCGCCGGAAAGCGCCGTACCCGGCTTGCGCAAATCGTCTTTGACTTCGTCCCAGATGGCGGCCTTGCGCAGACTCTCTTCGACGATCTGGTCGAGTTCCGCTTTGGGCTTGTTTTCATAGAGCCGCACGCCGTAGGCGACGTTGTCGTAGATGGACTTGGGAAAGGGATTGGGCTTTTGAAAGACCATGCCGACTTTGCGGCGCAAGGCCACGACGTCGACGGACTTCTCCAGAATGTTCTGGCCGTCGATGTCCATGTTGCCGGTGTAATCAATTCCTTCGATAACATCGCACATGCGATTGATCATGCGCAGGAATGTGGTCTTGCCGCAGCCAGAAGGTCCGATGAACGCGGTGATGTGCTTTTCCAGGATGCCGAGAGTGATCCCGGTGAGCGCCTGTTTCTTTCCGTAAAAAAAGTTAACGTCGCTAACTTTGATCCGGTCCACCGCGGATTCAGTCTTGTTCTTGCTAGGAACATGCTGTGCAGGCAATTGCGATTGCATGCGAGGTTTTTCTACGACCTCTTTGGTGCTGTCAATGTTCATTTCGTCACCTTTGTTAGGCACTTCTGCTCCGTCCCAATCGGGCTCTCAGCAAAATGGCAAGCAGATTCATCGCCAAGACTACCATCACGAGCACAAGCGCTGCGGAGAAAGCCAGAGACTGTGCTTCTTCAATTTTGTTGGGTTGAGATTTCACGGAGAGGTCATAGATGTGATATGCCAAATCCATGAATTTTTCGAGTGGCGATGTGGGCAACTGATCTTTATGCGCCACCACGCCGGTCAGCAGCAGAGGGGCGACCTCACCGGCACCTCGCGCCACCGCCAGGATGACACCGGTTAAAATTCCAGGAAGCGCGGTGGGAAGCACGACGGTCATGATAGTAGCAAACTTAGTGGCGCCGAGCGCCATGGCCCCTTCGCGCAGTTCTTTGGGCACCGTGCGCAAGGCTTCTTCAGAGGCGACGATCATGACGGGCAGTGTCAGTAACGCCATTGTCAATCCGGCCCATAAGACGCACGGCGTGCCAAACACCTTTTCGCCGCCATAGAACATGCCATCCACCGAGCCACCCACGTACAGCACAAAGAAGCCCAATCCAAAAAGGCCAAATACAATCGAGGGCACTCCGGCGAGATTGGCGACCGCGAGCCGAATCAAATGAGTGAACCAGGTGTCGTGCGCATATTCGCGCAGATACACCGCTGTCGCAATACCGAAGGGCGCGACGATGAGGGTCATGATCAGCGTCATCATCACGGTCCCGTAAATGCAAGGGAGGACGCCGCCTTCGGTGTTGCCCGAGCGGGGGAAATCCCAGAAGAACTGAAACCAGTTCCACTGATCGATCACGGTAAAAGCCACGACGGGCGCGAATTCTTTAACCCGTTCTTCGGCCAGGTAAGCGTGCGGGCCTTCGCCCTTTTTGACGTGGTCTTTCAGCCAGACTTTCCAGCGCGGATCCACCGCCAGTGCGCCTTCTCTGCTGGTGCTGGCCATGAGGGCGTCAGCGGCCTTCTTGCGTTTTTTTGCCTCGTCCGGATTGTCCTGAAGATAGCGGGTCACCAACGTCCTGCGATTGATCAGGTTGTTTCCCTGACGGAAGTTCAAGGTGATGCTTTTGTCGAATTCGCGCGCGGTGCCGTCTTTGAATTTAACAGCAAACACGCTTTTGTCGGGATTGAACGAAAAATCGGATGCGTTATTAAATTCTTCCTTTTTTTCAGAGACCATTTTTTTGATCTTGGGCGCTGCAGGATCGTCTTCCCAGGGATCGGCCACTTCCTTGATCTCGTCTTTCCACACTTCGACTACCGTGCCGTCAGGAACGGGTGAGCCGCCGAAGGTCAGATTCAGAATCTGCGCGTTTCGGAAATGCTTGGCGGCCTGCAAAGGCGATTGGCTTTCAATCTTTCCCAATTCATCGACGGCGTCGAAATCCACATTTTGATTGATGACCGTTTTTGAAACCGAGCCATCGGAATGATACAGCACGAAAGTCGGGGAATAGAATAGCCGCGCAGACCCTCGGTAGAGCATGTATCCGAGCACAAAGAGGAGCATGCCGACGACGACAGCCGTTGCGCCAACGCCGAGGGAAATGAAAAACATTCCCTGGCGGGTTTTCTGTTCACGTACGGCATTCAAGTCCACTGTCGCCATGTTCGTCCGATTATCCTACGTGGTATCGCTTTTTAAGCCGGTAAATGACCTGAGCGGTCGCTGCATTCAGCACCAGCGTGATGAGGAAAAGCAACGCGCCAACAAAAAACAACACGTGGTATCCCGTGGAAAAGCGGGCCTTTTCAGACGCTTCAATCGCAATGGCGGCCGACATGGTGCGCATGCCGGTAAAGGGTGAGGCATCGAAAATAGGCGTGTTGCCTGACGCCATCAAAATGATCATCGTTTCACCCACGGCTCGAGCCAGTCCCAGCATCAATGCCGCGTAAATGCCCGGAACGGCGGCGGGCAGGATGACGCGCATCGCCGTTTCCCATGGGCTGGCGCCCAGGGCGAGGCTGGCCTCGCGAAAGGAATTCGGCACGGCTCGCATGGCGTCGTCGGCGACCGAGAAAATAATGGGGATGATGGCAAAGCCGAGGCAAAACCCGGCGAGCACGGCATTCAGCTGAGTGTACTTCGTCACACCAAAGAGCGGCCGTAGAACGGGGGCGGCTGCGTATTCGAGCCCGCGTCCCACGAGAAAAGCGGCGATGAAGCTGACCCCAAGGGCTCCCGCCATAAACGCTATTTTTGATGCTTTGCTCATCTTTCTGGAGGTCAGAATTCGAGCGCACAGAGCGGCCGCCACCAAAGCAAATACCAGTATCTGAAGTAAAAATCCTATCCACAGTCCATTGCTGAAGTAGGCGGCATGGGTAACGACGTAGTGGTTTAAGACCGGTGAGAGTGTCACGAAGGCGATAAATCCAATCACCACGGTGGGCACGCCGGCAAGAAGTTCAATGGACGATTTGATAATCGTGCGGCTATTGGGGCTTGAGAACTCGGCGACGAACAAGGCCGTCAAGATGGCAAGCGGGGCGGAGAATATCATCGCCCAGAGTGCGCCCTTCAAGGTTCCCCACAGCAGCAAAGGAACGCCAAATTTCTCTTCGCCACCTTCGCTGGCTTCGGTCTGCCAGACATACTGCGGCTCTCGATACCCTTCGTATTTCTGAGGCAGAAGCATCTTGTTTAGCGTGCCTCCGTGGTGCTTTTCCGGCTCAAGAATCAAGGGCAGCGATTCCATGGTCAGGAAAATCAAGATCATTGCGACGCCGAGCAGGACCAGCGTGGCCGCCGCCGTGATGACCCATCGGCCGAATTTGTCCGCGGTGTTTGCGCGCTTTAACATCGCCGCAAGCTTTTCAATGCGCGGGGCGCCAGCCCCTGGAGCGGCAATCCCAGGTGTTTCGGCGGTGCCGTTACGGGTCTGAGACACGGGCGACCTCACGGGAAGAAAGGGGAATGCCGCGCCGGCGGAAATGCCGGCGCGGCCAGGAATGCAGTGCTTACTTCAACTTCTCGATTTCTTTCAGGCGGAGTGCTTCCGGCATATCGACGAAACCGACTTTTTCACCGGCAATGATCTGCTGGCCTTCGGGAGAGAGCATGAATTCCAGGTATTCCTTCAGAACGCCCTTGGGCTTCTTGGGGATGTAGATCTGGAGAGCGCGGGAGATCGGGTACTTCTTGCCAGCGACGGTTTCGGGAGTGGCGGCGAAAGCCGGTTCACCCTGCTTGGCCGCGACCGGAACGAGCTTGACTTCGTTGGTTTTGTAACCGATGCCGCCGTAGCCGACAGCGAATTTGTCCTTAGCCACACCGTTGACGACCGACGAGGTGCCGGGCATCTCCTGCGCGTTGGCGTCGTAGTCGTGATTGTTCAAGGCATGTTCCTTGAAGAATGCGTAGGTGCCGGACGCCGCGTTGCGGCTGTACAGCGTAATCTTTCCATCTTTCCATTCGGCCGGCAAGCTGGAATCGACATCGCCCCACGTTTTGATCTTGGCACCCATGGCCTTGAATACTTTACCCTTGCTATCGGTGATGTCTTCGGCCGGATTCTGAGCGAAAATGCGCCCGATCTGTTCCACCGTGAGCTGGTTGACGGGGTTGTCTTTGTGGACGTAAATAACGATTCCATCCAGTGCAACCTTGAGTTCAATCGGCCTGAAACCGCTGCCGTTGGCTTCGGCGAACTTGGCATACTCTTCCGGCTTCATGGGGCGGGAGGAGGGGCACAGATCGGACTGATTGCCGATCATGGAGCCGATGCCGGCGGACGAGCCGGGGTCCTGCACTTCAACGGTGACTTCGGGGCGCTTGGCCTTGAACGCCTCGGCGGTGTTCTTCATTAAGTGGCTCATGGTGTCCGAGCCGATCGAGACGATCTTCGTTTCGCCCGCGATGGAGCCGAAACCGAGCATGGCGACGCCTAAGAGCGCCAGCACATTAAATATTTTCATTGATACTTCTCCTTTTCATCTCTTTGAACCAAGTAGCCGGTGGTCGTGGCGACTGGCCGCCTATCGCTACACCGCGATCGGCTGCACGGGTCCGTTTCGTTTTCGAGCTTGAGTCTAGTCTTTTGTAATGAAGCCTTAATGTGACCATTGTTAACCTTGTATTAAGATGCAACCTGTTTAAATACATAGGGTTGCATTGGGAGTTTCTAACCCTTCAGGTTTATTAAAGAACCGGGCTGATCGAAAGCCCGGTTTTTTTCTTAAAGTTAAGAGAGCGATGTCTTAGAAGGCGACTTGGAAGTTGACCACAAAGTTGTCGTTGCGCACTTCCTTCTGGAAATTGCGATTGCCCGCATTGTCTTGGCCCGACGGATCGTCAACGATATTGTAGTTGAGCTGGATCTTGGCGTTGTGATTCTTGATGTAGTAATTGATGCCCGCCGTGTAGACCTTCGTCGCGAAAACGTCCGTGGCCGTCCGCGTGTTCAAGTCGGCGACCTGGACGTTCTGGAATGTCTCGTACCGGGCGGCCACTTCGAAGCCCTTGGCCCAGCGCGGAACGTCGTCGGTGAAGCGGCTATCCATGATCTTGTAACCGAGTGCGACGTACCAGCCCTGCGTGCTGAAGGGATTGCCATTGTCCTGCGTGCCGTTGCCGTCGATGTCGTTGGCGAGCAGATCGATGACGGTGCTCTGAACGTGGCGGTCTTTCATGTACGCCCATTCGCCCTTTAGCCAGAGACCGCGAACCGGACCTTGCGGCGCATAGGAAGCCCACGCGTAATGGCGGATAGCCCAGTTTCGGTTGCGATTCAACCCGTTGACCGGGTTGTCGATCACGTTATCGCCGGCCGATTCGCGGTGGACACCCCACTGCGATGACATGCCGAGTTCCAAGCTGCCCCAGCATTCGTTCTTCCATAGAGGCCGCACGAGGACGCGATAGCCGATATCCTTCTCGTCGTTGTCGTCGCTGCGGTTCTGGAACTGCCCGGCGGAGGTGTGGAAGTTGCCGGGTGCGTTGAACGCGTTAATCCAGTACTGGAAGCGGCCATTGCCCTTGCCGTCAGCCTCCCACCATTCGCCGTGGATGGAGATGCCCAAGTCGCGCGCGTCGCCCAGCTGCCCGATCATGGAACGTTCGGCGAAATCCAACGCGGAGCTGGAGCGGATGCCTTCTTCGCCCAGCGGCGGCTTGAACTGTCCGATTTTAAAATCGTGGTGCGGAATATGGCCCGTGTAATGAATGAACGCATCCTGCAACAGGCGATTGCCGATCGGGCCGCCGGCGTCGCCGGTGACGATCCCGCCGTTGGAATTCGTGCCACGCTTGCTGGTGCCATTGTTCGTCGGGAAATTCGGGAACGTGCCCGCTTCGCGCGACGGATCGATCATGACTTCAGCCTTGATATACTGGCTGAAATCCATGCTGAATTTGATTTCAGCGCGTCGAATGCGGAAGCTATCGTTGTCGATGCGCTCGCCCGTATCGTTGATGTCGTTGACGTCGTTGTCTTCGAACAACGCCTCGTTGTCGTTCTGAATGCTGTAGTACCAGACCTGGATCAGACCGCTGATGTTCAGCTTGCCCTGTTTGGTCGTAACAGCCGAACCCGGACCGTATTTGCTTTCCAGCGCCTTTCTGACGGTGCTCGAAAGGGGCGTCATCTTGTCCTTCAGCGACGCGTTCTCTTTCTTGATTTCGGAAATTTCCTTCTTTAGCACTTCGAATTCAGCCTGGCTGATTTCGGCCTTCACCGTGCCAACGACGCACAGAGCCAGCAATGCTCCCCCCCACAACTTGACACGAGCCATTCGTCCCTCCTCGCAATAACCCCTGAATCACTGGTCCTCCTTGGACATGGGTCGTCGGAGGACAACAACAACACGGCCCGGCTTCAGGCGGATTGCCTGATGACGCACTTGCACCTGCGGCCTTTTTGAAGCAAGTGGATTATAGCGATAAGCGGCTAAAGCCTAATTTTGATTGTGTTAAGAATTGATGAAGCAGCAAACTTTTTTCACTTCGACAAATCGGATGATTTACTGCGCCCGAATGCGTTCCTGGATCTCTTCAATGTCTTTTTCCGGCACGCCCAGATGGGTTAAGCGCTGCAAAATGGCGTCAGATCGCGGGGCGCCTCTCCGGGACTGGGCAATGATCGAGAGCACGCGCACTTGCAGAGTGCGAAGTTCAGGGATGGGAGAATCCGGAGCGAGCTCCGCACGAAGCAAATCAGCATAGCTTTCCGGACTTAAGGATTTCGGCTGCATTTTTCTGCCGCGATAAATTCCGCGGAGGACCGGCGGCCACCACGCTGCCGGCCACACGCGAAATCCTTCGGCCAGGACTTCGGGCATTTTATCGCGCAAGGAGTCGTCGAAACACAGATCGACCCAAACCAGCCACGTCTGCAGCGCGTGGCTGACCCGCCAGCTTTGGCGAATGTACTCTTCGGCTCCCACGAGATCTCCGTCCGCGCGGCGCAGGCTGGCCAAGCCGCGGTAGGCGAGCATCTTCCGGTTGGTGCGCGGCCGTTCGGTGTGATAGCGCATGGTCGCGGAATCTTCCGCGCGCAGCGCCTCGTTGAGTTCGCGCTCCGTTGCAGCGCGGGTTTGTGAATCCATCGCGCCCGCGCGGCTGGCCTGATTCAGCAGGGCGTAACCGGCATTGAGCCGCACCGTCGAATGTTCCGGCGCCACTGCCGCGCTGCGCAGCCAGACGCTGGAAGGCGTGACAAAACCGGCGGCCCATGCGTGCGCTCTGAGGGACCAGAACAGCAGCAATGCGCCGGTGATTGCAAAGATCGCGGCGCGGTTTCTTTGAAACACAGGGACGCGTGTGGCGAGATAAAGGACGACGCCAGCGATCACCGCACAGACCGCCGCGCACGGCAAATAAACATTGCGCGCCGCGAGAAAATCCGGGCGTGGAAGAATGGAGTTCGTCGGCAGCAATAATAAATAAAAGGCGGCCAGCCCCAGCAGCAGAGGCCAGCGTCTCCCGGCGGACACGCAAACAATCAGAATGGCGGCGTTGAAAAAAAGCGCCAGCCAGCATGCGGCGATGGGCCACCCCGGATGGCCCGTCTCCAGCGAGAGCCGCACACAGGGCACCTGATCGAGCAGCGTCATGAATAGCAGGGGGCTTTGAATTTCGAGCGCGTAGTTCCAACCCTGGCCGTGCGCGGTTTGCGCGAAAAGTCCCGCGGCGCGGTCGCTGCCCCTGATACCCAGCCAGCCCACGAGGGCCAGTGCCGCAACGCTGCCGGCAAGCACCATCAAGGCGCCCGGGCGCGACCACAGCGTGAGCCGTTTCCAGACGACGGGCCACGTTAAAACCAGAATGACCGCGGGCGCGATTAGAAAATTTTCTTTGCTGCCGTAAGCGGCAAGACAACACAGCGTCATGGCGGCGAGACTGGCGGCGCGCCAGAGTATCGGCGAGGCGCGATGCAGCGCGTGACACCAGAAGAATAGGGCGCCCAGAGAGAAAAGCGCGCCCATGCTGCCATTGCGCGCGGACACGTAGCACACCGGCTCCGCCGCCCACGGATGAACCGCAAAAATCAGCGCCGCCAAGCCCGGCCAGAGCTGCCAGAGCGCCGCGTTTTTATCATCATCACCAAACTCATCCGCGTAGAGCGTCAAGAGGCGCCGCAATGAAAAAAAGAGCATCACAACGCACAGAAGATGGAACAGCAGATTGACGCGGTGCGCGTCCTTCGGCGAATAATCGGGGCCAGCCAGCCGGCGTTCCAACGCAAAGCTCAGGCGCCAGACATAACGGTCGGCGATCAACGGCTTGTCATAGCCCGGCAGATGGATCGCGGGGTCTGCACTCTGTGGAAGCGCGGGAGGTGGTTTGTGCCAGTTGAACGGAGAAAAAAGCGCGAGCTGTTCCAGGCGTGGATCACTTAAAACATAGTCGGCATCGTCGTAGAACCAGGGTGCTTTTAAGGCCACGCTATAGACGGCCAGAGCGCCCGCAATAGCCAGAACCAGGAGCAGCCCGGGGGCGCGTTCAAGCCAGCCCGCCGTTATTTTTTTGGCTCCGCCGGGGATTGAAACCTGCTCCTTCCGCATGCGTTAGCCTGCCCCATCCTAAAAAAATTAAAAAAGGTGGAGCGGGTGTGTCGGACCCGCTCCACCAAGCACTGATACAATTAGGTCGTTCAATATGCCAGCCTATTACCTGGTGAATCCACCTTTACCTAGCTTGGCGCTATAGATAACGGACAGGGTCTGATCATATAGCTTGCCATCCAGAGTGATCTGGACGCGCACGCTCTTGGTTGAACGATCGACGTCGGCATCAATGATGCCTTCATCGGCCAGTGACGCGCGGAAGTCACCGCTGAGGTTGAATTGGAACTTGGCGTTCTGGGTGGTGCTTCCAGCCGGTTTCTTGCGAACATAGAGCTTGAAGCTGTTGCCGCTGGAGGTGACGCCTTCGGCCAGACCGCTCTTGTTCAACGTGAAGTTGCGCAGGATACCGCCGACATTGAGATCGACCTTCTTGCCTTCCAGCACGATATCATTGCGGACATTGAGCGTACCGATCATCTTGGCCTTGTCTTTGTTGCTTTGATTGAACTTCATAAATATCTGCAAGCGGCCGCCGCCCACCGCGGCGCGGACGACAACAGATTGCGAATTGGTGATCGTCTTGCCGGTCAACGAATCGGTTCCGACCACCGTCACCGTGTATGTTCCCTGGCTGATGTAGGTCTTGGTGACTGACGCATTGGCTGCCGTAGTCGTCGGGTCCGCCGACGTGGTGCCGTCGCCGAAGTCCCACTTCCACAGTATCGTGCCACCCGAGGTCGTCGTGGCGGTGATGGCGAACGTCGTGACCGTATTCACAACAGGGTTGGCCGGAGTAATCGAGAAGCGCGCGCTGCTGCTGGTGATCGTGGGCGTCGGAACGCTGAGCGGATTGAACATCGCCTGGAGCTGGCCCTTTTCGACTGTTTCAGGCGTATCTGAACGGTGAGCCTGATCGGCGACCAGCCACCAGCCCGCACCAAGAATCGCGGTCATATCAATCACACCCGACGCTTCTTCGTCAGTATTGAAGCTGCTGGAAGGTGCCACGCCGATGTCGCCGAAGCGCGCCGGATCGTGTTTGGCCAGTTCTGTCAGGGTGCCGTCCTTAATGGCGTAGTTCCACGTGCGCGCCAGATGTTCCTGATTACCCGGGTCTTCCTGCATGACAATGTTGCCCAATGCATCAATGCCAATATTGTCGAGCATCTGCATGGCTTCTGTGCCATCCAGCAGCATCGTCACATCGCCGCCCGTTTCTGGAGCAGCGAGATCGGTGAAGCGCAGGCGCCACAAGCGGGTGCGACCGATCTGCGTGCCCTGACCGGTCTTGACCGTGTCAAAGCGATCGGTGGTGGCGAAATAGAAGTCCTTCGGATTCACTGGATCCCAAGCACCGTCTTCGGGGCGAAGCCACTGGGTGATACCCAAAGCGTCGCTGTCACGTTCCGCAATCGCTGTGTTCAATTTTTGATCGGGAAGGGCAGCCATGGTGAACTTACCCGCGACGCCCTTGGCCAAGCCGATTCCTGTTTCGCGGCTTTCAGAGAGAATGCCATTGGCGACGACGCCGTAGAGGATGCCATTGTTCAAACCGGCTCGGTCCACATCGGTGCCGCTGGAGGTCTTGGTGCCGACATACACGTAAACCTGGCTGTCGCTGGTGGGGACAATGTTGCCGTCATCCAGACCGACGACGATTGTTTTTTCCTGGCCGAACGGACTGGCCACTAAATTTTCCCAGGGAACACGGAGGCCGAATCCCGGCAGTTCATACGAGACGCCGCCACCGGTGGTGCCGGTCACGATATGAGCGAACCCGCGTCCCGATGAAGAATCTTCTTCACCGCTCATGAAAATTCGGGCTCGGGTACCCACGCTCGAACCATCCGGCTTGGTGAACTGGAATGCGGACACCGGCGGAAGGTCGGCTGAGCAGAGGCGGCCGATGTTGCCGAGCGTCGAGATGCCGTCATAGACCACGTACTTCTGTCCCACGCGGTCCCACAGATTCAGCCCGCCGGCTTTGATCAAGTCTTCGCCTTCGATGACCGCCAGGGTGGTTGAGTTAATGGTCCACCGGGAGACGAAAGCGCCCTTTCCGTTGATGTTCACACTCAAATTGCCATTGGTGGAAACGGCATGATGCCGACGCGGAACACCCAAGGTGCTGCCAATTTCATGATTCACAAGCAATGTGAATGTGCCATCGCCATTATTGAAGGCGCCCAATCCGTCGACCAATCCGACGAGCCGGTAAGGATCACCGTTCGGTTTGTTGTTCACGGATTCACCGACCGTCAAAATCGAGATGAATCGAACGTTGGGCGCAACCGCCACTTGATACGGCGAATCCACGGTGCTCGGTCCACGTCCCGCTGCTGTTGTCACTGTGCCCGCGTGAGCCAGATTCATAGCTAGAATCACACTCACCGCAATGGCGCTTAAACTCCACGTACGCATGCAAACCCCTCCTCAGGAGTTCAGGAGAACTCCGCCTGTAACTAAAAAGCTGGACACTGTGAGTACTTATTTAGCAGGCGAACAACAAGATTTGATGAAGCGGGCTTAAAGAATTGAGAGGGCACTGCATAAAGTCTTTATAAAGGAGGCGGGAGAATTTCGATAAGACTCCAGCCTCCCCCTAAAAATTCCCCATCGCTCACCCTGCTTTTTCAAAGGCGTTTAGATCTTCGGGAATGGCTTCGAGTGTCGTGGCTATGCGCTTGAGATGACGGCACGCCAGCACGACTTCCACAAAGGTTTCAGCGTCGTTGCCGCCGCGTGATATCGCTTCCATGATTTTATTTTGTATCACCGAGATCTGGGCGTGAATGACCACCGTTCGCGCGTTGACCAGCGGTCTGATCTCCGACACCGGCATATCGTGCTCGCGCTGCCAGGTTTTGCGCACGGTCTCATGCAGCTTCAACATATCCGCCATGACGCCGGTCATATCCTGCATCACGTCCTGCACGGATGTTCCAACCAGCCGTTCAATGCGCCGCACCAGCGCGTTCGCCAGTTCGTTGATGCGCTCGTAATCGTGTCCCACCCGCAGTGCCGCCATCGAAAATTTCAGGTCGTGAGCCATCGGGTGTTCGCGCGCCAGCAGCAGCAGGCAGCGTTCCCGCACGGTCCGGGCCAGCGGATCGATGTCCACCATCGCCGCGCCCGCCGCCACGTCTTTATCGTAGGTCAAGCGCAGCAGCACCGACCGCAAGTTGTCGTCGACCACCGTCGACAGCCGGTCCAGCGCTTCACGCAAGCTTTCCAAGCGGACTTCCAACAGGGGATTTGACATGGGCATCTAAGACCTTCGCTGCAGAATTTTCTGCGACCGGTTCGAGTGGTTAATCAAAATCGCGGCTAGCCGAACAACACACCTCATGAATAATAACACAGCAGGCCTGTTCTCTGCAATATGTTGCTCGGTTAAGTTGGTGTAGCGATAACGATTAAGAATAGGTAATAGTGGTTGAAGTCTCTCCGGACTCCGCGTTAATGAGGCTCTCAAATTGAAAATCGGCTCCGGGAGGGCAACATGTCCAAGAAGCGCATTCTGATCATTGAAGACGACACCGACATCCGAGAATTGATTCGCCACAACCTCACGCGCGAGGGCTACGATATCGCCGGAACACCGGAAGGCGAAAAGGGCCTCAAGCTCGTTGAGGAAAATCATTACGATATGGTCATCCTCGATCTGATGCTCCCCGGTATGCACGGCTTGGAAGTTTGCCGCCGCATTCGTTCCAACAACGCGTTGCGCGGCACCGGTATTCTCATCGTCACGGCCAAGGACGAAGAAGCAGACATCGTCTCGGGATTGGAACTGGGCGCCGACGATTACCTCGTCAAGCCCTTCAGCGTCCGCGTTCTGCTCGCCCGCGTCCGGGCCGTGCTGCGCCGCGTGTGCGAAGCGGAAATGGATGCCGACGAAAAGCCCTTCGAACTCGGGCCGCTCAAGATCGATGCCGCGCGCCACGAAGTCACCGTCAAGAATCAGCGCATCGACCTGACGCTGGCCGAGTTCCGTATTCTACAGAATCTGGCCAAGCAGCTGGGCCGCGTGCTGACGCGAAATCAACTGCTGGATCTCGCGCTGGGCCAGGATCATTTCGTGCTCAATCGCACCAT
>Ga0163144_10007376_pt1 | contig 24111 bp, 18 predicted proteins | sample OliLak19BULKMAT1_FD_123175 | JGI IMG/M metagenome (GOLD analysis project Ga0163144, IMG submission 123175) | Freshwater microbial mat bacterial communities from Lake Vanda, McMurdo Dry Valleys, Antarctica - Oligotrophic Lake LV.19.BULKMAT1 | ecosystem: Environmental > Aquatic > Freshwater >...
AAAAATTGGTTCCGCCACGGGCCAACCCATCGGCACGACTACGCGCGGGCCGACTTCAGAAAACTATCGGGCTTCTGAAGGTCCGACTTTGCGATAGATTTGATGAAAAATGAATAATTTTTCGCCTACTTTGGATCTTCGTCCAGCGCCGACTCCAACTCTCGCCCATTGCGCGGCGGGAGTGGGGGTCGGAAGTGCGGGGGTCGGAAGTGCGGGAGTCGGGAGTGCGGGAGTCGGGAGTGGGGGAGTCGGGAGTGGGGGCTGCCCATCCGCTTGGGCTTCCATGACCAGGAGCCGCTTCGCGAGACGAATCGGCCCACCGACACTGCAACGTCGGTACGATGTTCTCTTCCAATCCCTCAGCAACGTCGTCCACGCCTCATTACCCCTTCCCTGAATGCCGTCCACACTCCACCAGCGATTCGTCGCATTGCTCTGTGAAACCTGCGGCTACGGCTTGGCGGGCCTCCCCGAGACGTCCGACTGCCCTGAATGCGGCACGCCGATCGCTCGGTCACTCCCGACCCAACGCGCGGGGTCGAGATGGCTACGTCGTCCCGGCCTGTTTTCATGGGCCCGCACGAACTGGGACGTTGTCCGGCACCCCAAGACCACCTTCCGCTCGCTTCAACTGGTCGGCACCGGATGGAGACCGTTCCTCGCGATCAATCTTCTCATCGCCGCGTTCCTCCTGGTCGAGCCGTACACGGGCACGTTCATCGGGGATCCCCTCCGGAACGCCCGCGCCTTTGACAACCCCGCCGCTGTCGCCGGATATGCCTTCGCGATCATCTCCCGAACCGCCGGGGCGGCCCTGCTTCTCTTCGGTCTCACGTGGATCGAAACACTCGGGGTGCGGTTTTTTGCGGCCCGCCGCGGCTGGCGAATCACCAAAGCCGCGGCTTGGCAAATCTGCGCCCACGCCTCGATCGGTTGGGTGCTCATGGCCCTTTTGCCCCTGCTGGTGCTCGCGCTGTACTTCTCGATCAACCTGTTCTTCGGAAGCGAAATATCAAGATGGACCGGACGATCCGTGGATCTCCGTCCGGTCATTGGCATCAGCTCGACGGTCGGCGAAGTCGGGGTCGTCGGCCTCACGCTGGTCGCCTACGCAGCCGGGCTGGTCGTTTTCGAGTCCCTGGTCTACGTCGGTGTCCGCAAGTGCCGCTACGGGAACGCGCCGACCTGATTGGACAGCACCCCTCCCCGCGATCTGGGGACCTGGAAACGAACCGGCGGAACCGCACCGCGAACTCTCGGGCGAGTCCAACGTCTCCTGTTTTACATAATATGTATTATAGGACTTTGGACGTGGGGGCGGTTTCTCGCCTCGGCCGGGCCACCACGCCGTCAAGCCACAACCTTTTCAAGCCGCGCCCCCAGCACCCGCTGCTCCCGCGGCGGACGTCGCCCGGTGTGCCGCGAGCGCTGTGGCCTGAGCCGCCTGAGGTCCGCCGCTCTGCCCCTCGACCGCCATGTTCACGAAGGTGTAGCCGAAGCCCGGCAACTGGTTCTCCCACAAGAGCCCTCCCGTTCGAAGGTCCAACGCGTAGATCTTCCCGGCACCGCCGATGAAAACTTGATTCCCACTGACCAGGATCGTGGGGGTCAACGACGAAAACGGGATTTTGGTCTTCCACAGGATTTATCCGGTGGTGCGCTCGATCGATGCCGCGTTCTTGCCCGTAACGAGCACGAAAGAAGAGTTCATCGGAGAAAGTTTAGCAGAGCTGCGGTCGTGCGTGATGACCCTTGTTTGTAACTGATTCTGATATACTGGCGGGACATGCGAACGCCTTCTCCATCGCTCGTTCACGTCCTGTTCGCCGCCGCCTGCGGGCTGTCAGCGACCCTCGCCTTTGGGCAGGACGGTCGGGTTGTGCCGTCCGCCGACTACCAGCAGCGTCTCAAAGGGTTCTGGCTTGGCCAATGCATCGCCGACTGGACCGGCCTCCGCACCGAAGGTGCTAGGCAAACGGCGCCGTTCCTCACCGATGCTGACTGGGGGCAGCCGTTCGGCGGCCCGTTCCCGCTGGATTTCGTCACAGGGGGCAACCCGTGGCACGCCGACGACGACACCGACATCGAGTACGTCTACCTCCACGCGATGGACCAAGCCGGTCACGCGGCCCTGAGCCCGGACGAAATCCGCAACGCGTGGTTGGCCCACATCCAAGGCCATATTCGTCACCTGTTCCGAATTGAGCGTCGTGGGCGTTGACGTTCCGAACGTGCCCGCCACCTTCGACCGCGACCTCAACGGCCTTACCACGACCGACGATCTTTGCGAATGGGAGCGGTCGCCCGCCGACCTCGATGGCGACGGGTTCGCCGGGGGAGCCGACCGGGCGTATCAAACTCGGGCGGTTCGTTGGGGCGAGCGCACGGCGATGATCTCAGGCCGTTGAGCAACCGTTCCACTTGCCCGCGGCAAACCGGACGCCGACAGTTCACCCATGACCGCCGACCCGATCACGCTGCATGTATCCCTCTCAACCGGGCCGCTCACCATCGCTCAGGTCGAAGCGGTCGCCCGTCGTGGTGTGCCGATCGGTCTGACTCCCCAAGCCGTGTCGGCGATGCAGCAATCTCGCTCGGTGGTCGAAGCCGCGCTCGGTGACGGCCGCCCCCACTACGGTGTCAATACCGGATTCGGCTCCCTCTCGCGTCAACGAATCGCGCGCGAAGATCTTCTGACGCTGCAACGAAATCTGATCCGCAGTCACGCCGCAGGAGTCGGTCCGCCGTTGCCGGAAGAGATTGTTCGCGGCATGATGCTGCTGCTGGCGGCGTCGTTGTGCCGCGGCTTCTCGGGCGTGCGTCCCGAAGTGCCGGAATTGCTCGTGGCGATGCTCAATGCCGGCGTTGTACCCGTGGTGCCCGAAGTCGGCTCGGTCGGCGCTTCCGGCGATCTCGCCCCCTTGGCCCATGTGGCCCTGGTGCTGATCGGTGAAGGCGAGGCGTTCCTGAACGGCGCCAGGACGAGCGGGGCCGATGCGCTCCGCACCGCCGGCCTCACGCCAATCACCCTCGAAGCGAAGGAAGGCCTTGCGCTCATCAACGGCACCCACCTCATGGCCGCCTCCGGTGCACTCGCGATTTCTGATGTCGGCCGGCTGTGGTCCCACGCGGTCCTGGCCTGCGCCATGAGCATCGATGCCAGCCGGGCCACCGATGCCGCGCTCGATGACCGGATTCACATGGCCCGGCGGCAGGTGGGTCAGGTGATCGCGGCGGAGAGCCTGAGAGCCCACTTGGCGGGCAGCGAAATCGTGCGTTCGCACGCCGAAAACGACCCGCGAGTCCAAGATCCCTATTGCCTCCGCTGCGCCCCGCAGGTGCTCGGGGCCGCCCTCGACGGCATCACCGCGTGCCGGGCGACCGTCGAGCGCGAACTGGGGGCGGTCACCGACAACCCCTTGGTCTTTGGTGAAGGTCGTGGCGGCGATATTATCTCCGGCGGCAACTTCCACGGCATGCCGCTGGCCATTGCGCTCGATTCCCTCGTCATCTCGGTCGCCCACATCGCCGGTATCGCCGAGCGGCGAATCTTCTGGATGCTCTCGGCATTCGACAGCGAGAGCCACCTCAAGCCCTACCTCGCCGCGGGCCAGCCCGGGCTCTCCTCCGGCCTGATGATCGCCCAATACACCGCCGCCGCCTGCTGCAACGAGATCATCGGACTCTGCACCCCGGCGAGCGTCTCCAACATCGGAACGAGTGCCGGGATCGAAGACTACAACTCGTTCGGGCCTCGGGCCGCCGCGAAACTGCGCCGCGCCATCGAACTCGCCGAGAACGTCGTGGCGATCGAGTTGCTGACGGCCGCGGAAGGCATCGAGGCGCACCGCCCGCTCCAAAGCGGCGCGGCGGTTGAAGCCGTCCACGCCCACATCCGTCGGGCCGTCCCCAAACTCACCCGCGACCGTCCACCCGCAGCCGACATCGCCGCAATCGTCGAGATGATGCGACTGGACGTCCCACCTGACCCCGCACCCCCGATGCCCTGATGCCCTGATGCCCTGATACAACATGTCTCACGCCCCCGGGCTCGGTGCCATCTCCCTCATCCCCTTTCGGCCTTCGCTTAAGAGCGGACGCGACCAACCGTCCGACGTACGCTTTCACACGCCCTCCAAGTAGGAATGCCCTCAATGCCCAACGCCGTTGAGCACCCGTCGAGAATCCATACGACCGCCTTCAGCGACGGTGCCCGCCCGGTCCGCGCAACCCGCGGCACCGTCCGGTCGTGCAAAACCTGGCAGGCCGAAGCGGCCCTTCGGATGCTGATGAACAACCTCGATCCCGAGGTCGCCGAACGACCCGATGAACTGGTGGTCTACGGCGGTCGCGGCAGGGCCGTACGCTCGTGGGCCGCCTTCGATTCGATCGTCGCCACGCTGCAGCGGCTCGCGCCCGATGAAACGCTCCTCGTCCAATCGGGCAAGCCCGTGGGCGTCGTCCGCACCACCACCGACTCGCCCCGCGTCCTCATCGCGAACTCCAACCTCGTGCCCCACTGGGCGACTCAGGCCAAGTTCGACGAGTTGGAAGCCGCCGGGCTGATGATGTTTGGCCAGATGACCGCCGGCAGTTGGATCTATATCGGAACCCAGGGAATCCTGCAGGGCACCTACGAGACGTTCGCCGAGTGCGGACGGCGTGACTTCGGCGGCGATCTCGCGACTCGGCTCTGCGTGACCGGCGGGTGCGGCGGGATGGGCGGCGCCCAGCCGCTCGCCATCACCATGGCCGGCGGAACCGCACTGATCGCCGACGTTGATATCACCCGCCTCCAGCGCCGCAAGAACGACCGCTATCTTGATCACGTCTTGGGTGGCGTCGACGCCGCCATCGATGCGGCCGTCGCCGCCGCAGCGAGCGGACGGGCCGAATCCTTCGGCGTCTGCTGCAACATCATCGAATTGCTCGAGCGGTTGCTCGACCGCCGCATTACCCCCGACGTCCTCACCGACCAGACCAGCGCCCACGACCCACTCACCGGGTATGTGCCGATGGAGATGACCAACGTAGAGGCCGCGGCCGCCCGGACGAATGATCCTTCGGGCTATCAGCGGCTCAGCCTCGCCGGGATGAAACGCCACGTCGCGGCGATGCTGCAACTTCAATCCCGCGGCAGCGTGACCTTCGATTACGGCAACAACATCCGCCAGCGCGCCAAAGACCAGGGTCTGGCCGAAGCCTTCAACTTCCCGGGATTTGTCCCCGCCTACATCCGTCCGCAGTTCTGTCTTGGTCGCGGGCCCTTCCGATGGGTGGCGCTCTCGGGCGATCCTCGCGACATCTTCGTAACCGACCATGAGATACTGAAACTCTTCCCCCGCGAAGGCGACGAGTACACCCAGCGCCTCCACAATTGGATTCTCGGGTGCCATTCCAACCCCGATGCACTCGTAGCGGGCGACTTCGACCGGTGCGGACCACGCTTCGGCTTCCAAGGGCTCCCCGCCCGCATCTGCTGGCTCGGGCTCGGCCAGCGCGATAAGGCCGGCCTCCTATTCAACCGTCTTGTCGCGGACGGAAAGGTCTCCGCCCCGGTCGTCATCGGCCGCGATCACCTCGATTGCGGCAGCGTGGCTTCCCCAAATCGAGAAACAGAGGCGATGCTCGACGGAACCGACGCCGTCAGCGATTGGGCACTCCTCAATGCCATGGTGAACATCGCCTCGGGCGCCAGTTGGGTGAGTTTCCATCACGGCGGCGGCGTCGGCATCGGCTTCAGCCAACACGCAGGCCAGGTCATCGTCGCCGACGGAACCCCCGACGCCGCCCGACGTCTGGAGCGCGTCCTCACCAACGACCCGGCCATGGGCGTCTTCCGGCACGCCGACGCGGGCTACAGCGATGCCCAGGCCTGCGCCGATCGACTGTCGGTGGATATACCGATGAAGGGCTGGTAGTTCGCGTTGCGGTACGCCATCGCCCTCGTCGTGCTCTGCGGGGCCCTGGTCCTCGGTTGGGCGGTTGCGTACGGCACCGCTGCCGACGTCGGCATGGCGACGATCGCGGTCTTCGCGGTCGTCTTTTTCTCGACCCTCCCCGTTCTCTTGGGCGTCGCCTCGCGCAGAGCTGCGAACCGTCGGGTCGGCGGGCTCGGTGTCTCCGCCGAGTCGTCCCCAATTGTCGTTCGCGAGCGTCCGGCCAGCCCGGCGCCTGCACACACGGCGTCACCGTCACACCCCGACCCGAATCCCGCTCCACACCTCAAATCGACCGGCAATCCATCGGCCTGAATCGCACCTTTGTGGCATCGCTCCCCCCATGTTTCAAGGGCGGAGTTTCATACCACGCAGGAGATTCCCGATGAATATCAAGACCTTTGCGTTCGTTTCCGCCGCTGTGCTCGCGTCTTCGGCCGGCCTCGCATCGGCCGACATCATCAACGCCACCATCACCGCCGACAACCACTATGCCCTCTACACATCAAGCGGCGACGAGATCACCCTGATCGGCCGCAACGAAATGGGCGCCGGAGGCTCGTCCGGAACCTACAACTGGTCCGCGCCGGAAACGTGGGCCTTCGAGGCGGGCGAATACATCTACATCGCCGCGTGGTCCGACGACGCCGTGGCCCAAGGTGTCCTCGCCAAAATGCAGAGTGTCAACGACACCTTCCACAGCGGGGATACCCGGTGGGAAGTCCTCGCGTCGGGTGAAAACCTCGGCGACGGTTCCCCCGCGCCGTCCACTTCCGACATCGCCGCCCAAGTAGCGTTCGCCGATGCCAACAACACTTGGGAAACACCCTTCGTCGGCGGCGGCAACGGGATCAGCCCTTGGGGCACTATCGCCGGGGTCGGCAACGACTCGAACTGGATGTGGCGAACCTTCGGGGACGACCTCAACCCGCTTCTGGGCGGGGCCAACGCGGAGGAATACCTCATCTTCCGAATGCCGACCTCTGTGCCCGCACCGGGCGCCCTCGCCCTCGCTGGCCTGGCGGTGGGCGGCGTCTTGCGTCGCCGCCGCTAATCGCCCTTAGAACTCCACGCCAAAAACTCCACTCCAGAACCCCACGACGCCCCTTTCCGAAAGTCACTTTCGGAGGGGGCTTTTTCATGCCCGGCGGGGGCACCGCTGACCGCCATGGCGCCCGACCACACGCACCAACCGACTCTCCGCCACCACAAAATCGTCTTGCACATTCCAATCGCCAAATCGATACTTCAAGCGTAACACCCGTGGAGCTCCTCAAAATGCGCAACCGACTCTTGATCCTCGTCGCCGGGTTCGCCGTCACACCCACGTTCGCACACACCGGCCTCCGCGTCACCAGCCAGCAGGCCGTCGCGGTGTACGGCGGTGCCCAGGGCGTTCTCCGCTACGCCGGCGGCGGCAATGCCCACGAGAACAGTTGGTCACGACCGGTTTCACACTCGATCGAGAGCGGCGAGTCCGTCTATCTGGTCGCCCCCGCCAATGAAGTCGCCATGCGCGGCATCCTCGCCGAGGTGAGCGTCCCCGGCGAGCATGTCCTCAGCGGCGACGCCCGTTGGGAAATGTTTACGATCAACCCCGGCGATTCCCACATCGGAACTGCCCCCGATGCGCACACGCTGTTTGCGTGGGTCAACATCGCCGATGACGCCCGGGCCTGGCGATTCCCCGATCTCTCTGGCACCAATGCAGAAACCTCGCCCGAGTTCCTCGATGGCATCCGGGATTCGGCGGCCCGGATGTCGCGTCGATTCGCCGCTGACATCTCCGCCGACCTGGGTGACGGCGCGCCCAAGTTCGTCGTGTGCCGCCTGCGCTTCCCCAATAACCCTGTCGGCGATCAAGACAGACAATCACCCCACCAGCAAGCGGCCCGCCCCGGAGTCGGCCCCGCGGCCGCCGGCGGCGCCAGCGGCGCCCCGCAAGCGAGCGGCAGTCCTTCGGGCGGCGGCGCGGATGGCGGCGCCGGGCCAACCGCTCAACGACCGGGTCTCCTCGATCCCGATCTTGAGGACCCCACCGACCCCACCCATAACACGCCGCTCACAGGCGCCGCCGATGACGCCTCCGCCGTCCAACCTCCCGCAGAGCCCACGCCGGTCATTCCGACCCCACCGGCCACGCCGCCTTCCGATCTCATCGCCAGCACCCCACCCGTCAATCCCAGCGATGGGCCCAATGTACCACCGTTCGAACTCCCGTCCGAGGCACCGACCAACCCGCCTAGCCCCCCCACTCCTTTGACATCGCCTGCACCACCGCCTCCCGCTGTTCCTTCACCCGGCACCTTGCTCGCCGCTGGCTTCGGTATCACGATCGCGGTGCTTCGCCGCCGACGTTAAAGCACGGTCGGGTGCGCTCGCTAAATGAAATCGGGCTCATCCGGGTCCTCTACTTTCCGCAGCGAGGTACGCTGCGGACATGATCCTCAACCAGCGCTCGCGCTCCGGCCGTCGTTTCCCCACACGCCTCCTCATCGCCGGGGTTATCGCGCTGATTTCGGTCGTCACCTATATGAGCCGGAAGACCACGAATCCGCTCACCGGAAAGACCCAGCACATCAGCGTCTCGCAAGATCAGGAAATCGCAATGGGCCTTCAGGCGGCCCCCGAAATGGCCGCCCAGTTCGGTGGCCTCTCGCCCGACAGCGCGGCCCAGAACTTGGTGGACGCGGTCGGCGGCAGGCTCGTCGCCGTTCTTCCGAAAGAAGCGATCGATTACCCCTACGACTTCCACGTTCTGGACGATTCCAAGACCGTCAACGCATTCGCCCTGCCGGGTGGCCAGATCTTCATCACCGCAGCGCTCTTGAGCAAACTCGAAACCGAGGGTCAACTCGCCGGCGTGCTGGGGCATGAGATCGGGCACGTCGTAGGTCGCCACAGCGCCGACCGGATCGCCAAGGCCGAGTTAACCCAAGGTCTGGTCGGTGCCGCCACCATGGCCGGCTCCGATTCGCAGATGGGTGCCCAGTCGGCTCAGGCGGTCGCCTCGATGGTCGGCAACATGGTGAACCTGAAATATGGCCGCGGCGATGAACTCGAATCCGATCGTTTGGGTGTGCGATTCATGGCCTTGGGCGGATATGACCCCAACAGCATGAAGCGCGTCATGGAGATACTCCGCGACGCCAGTGGCGGCGGCAGCCGCCAGCCCGAGTTTGCCAGCAGCCACCCCGATCCGGGAAACCGCATCGCGGAAATCGATTCGGCGATCAAGGAGCTGTATCCGAACGGGATCCCCAATGGGCTCAAGCCATAACGCCATCGGCTTTATCCTCCGACGTGGGGCTGCCCGGGCCGCGCCCGCTGAGTCAGATAGCGATCGATCAGTTTCACGACCTCTTCGTGCAACTCCAGCGCTGCGACCGTCTGATCACCGGTCTTGATGTCGTTCACCAGCACGCTGAACGCGACCCGTCCGTTCGTCTCGTCGTTCACGACATACCCCGACAGACACCGCACCCCGTCGATGAACCCGCTCTTGGCGAAGAGTTGGCACCCGAGCTTTACGCCTTGGAAGCGCTTCCGCAGCGTTCCCTCACCGGGCGTCGCCATGCTCTCTGTAAAGACGTCCCGCATCGAATCATCCTCGGCCACCGAATCCAGCCAGCGGGTGATCGTCGCCGCGGCGACCGCGTTGTTGCGGGATAATCCCGATCCGTCGACGATCGTCGTCGTCGCCGCAAACTCGGGGCCGATCTTCTGGCTGATGAGCATTCGCACCACCGCCGACCCGTTAGCCCACGAACCGGGCTCCTTGGTCACTTCGTGCCCGCAACGCTTGAGCAAGGCTTCCGCGTACAGGTTCATCGAGTCCGAGTTGCACCGTTCCAAAATCTCGTGCATGGGCGTGGCGATCACCGCCAGCGTCCGACCTTTGTCAAATCTCTCATCCGCGGCCGCCAGCCGCACACCCTCCGGCTCCGAATCGGGCGACGGTTGCCCCTTGCCGACCTTGATCCCCTTCGCGTTTAATCGCGACGCCAGCAACCGGCCCGTCAGGTCGGGGGCTCCGTGGATCGGAACGCGGATGCCCTCAGAAACCGGGTAACGAACGTCGCCGCGCAGCACGAAGCGGTTCTGATCCGGCTCGCGGCTCAGCCACGGCGAGTTCTGACCCTGCCCCACGGTCCGCGCCCGATTCTGGATAGATATCCACGGGGCATCGGGCTCCACGGACATGGTCGGCGGCCGACCCACGCCGTCCCGGTTGGGCTTGGCGAACACCGCGATCACGTTGCAATTAAAGTTGATCCCCGCCACCTCCGCCGAGTGTGGCATGAGAAAGTTCCGGGCGGGCCAATCCGCATGCAGATACTCGCGGTCAAAGACCCGGTCATCGACGATCAACTCGGATGCCCCGGTGACGCCGGCCCTGATCGCCGCGTCGGCCAACAGATCTAAAACGTCCGTCACCGAAAGCCTCGGCTTCGTGTGGCCCAGAATCTCTGGGTCAGCCAAGGCCGGATCGCCGCTGCCCACCAGCACCAGCCGGTCGCCGTCTTGACGCAATTCCGTCTCGAACGAAAAGTCCGAACCGAGGATCATCAGCGCCGCCCCGCTCGTCAACAACTTCTGGTTAGATGCCGGGATCATGGGCTTGGAAGCCTGGATCGCCGCCAAGATTTCGCCAGATTCCGTGTCGACCACGCTGATCCCCGCGACCGCCCTGCCCAGTTTACCCTTGTCGATGAACCGCTGAATGTCGGCCGTGAGGTCGGCACCCCGTTGTGAAGCCGGGACCCGTTCCGAAGCTGGTAACGGTGCAGCCCCACCCCCTTCGGCCAACGCCCGGCCATCACCGCCGCACAGCGCTGCAACCACATGGAGGAACGCCCACAGGCGGAGCCACGAACGTCCATTCATCAAATTTGACGGCACGAATCTCTCCACGCGTCCGACACCACCATTCCCGCGACGACCGACCGACGTCTCATCAAATCGGCACTTGGGGTCCGCGGACTTCAATCCCCGTTCAGGCGGGGTCGTGCCCTTCACAATCGGTCTAACCGGCGAGCGGCCCAAGCCGCGCCAACGCAAACCCGAGGCAGTCCTCGAACTGGCCCTTCCCCTGAAGCTCCCAGGTCGGCCATTTGATATCGCGGACCTGCGGGGCGTGGATGAGCCCGTCCCGCAGGTATTTCGGCAGTTTGCGCATCGGCAGTTGCTGCATCAGGTCGGCGCTGAAGGGCACGCACATCCGCAGATGCTCCGGGTCCGGGATCAAGTACACCCATGCCCGGCCGCTTTCGCCCGTGCTCGAGTAGGTGAACGTCCACTTCCACACTCCGTGCCACAGCAGCGTTTCGCCAACCCCCGCCGCGGCGCTCAATTGTGCCCGGGCGTGCACCGCCACAGGAACCAGGTGCTTCGCGATCGCTTCCACCAGTTCCTTGGGGTCGGGCTGGCGGAACCGGTTTTCCCAAAGCGTTCGGTTGGGGGCGGGAGGTATCGTCATTGAATCGGGCAACGGTCAACTCTATGGGGCAATCGCGGTCCATGCGCCGGCCTGCGGATTGATCGAAGATTTCCGACGATTGCCCCCCGCGTGCCGCCCCCCGCGCGTCAAAGATTGGGCCCATGACCACCCGTCCCATCCCCGACGACCTTTCCGCCTGCTCCGTGCTCCTTGTTGACGACAACGAACACAACCTCGAACTCTTGCTCGCCTATATGGACGATCTCGGCTGCGAACTGCGCTCCGCCAGAGACGGTGTTGAGGCCCTGGAATCCGTCGCCGCCGCCAAGCCCGATCTGATCCTGCTCGATGTGATGATGCCGCGGATGAGCGGATTCCAGGTGTGCTCCCGGCTCAAGTCCGACCCCGCCACCAAGGGCATCCCCATCGTGATGGTGACCGCCCTCAACGAAGTTTCCGATGTGGAGCGGGCGGTGGAATCGGGCGCCGACGACTTTCTCACCAAACCCGTCAACAAACTCGAACTGACCACCCGCGTCCGCTCGCTGCTGAAAGTCGGCCAGTTGCAGAGGCAACTGCAACAGACTCTTGCCGAACTGCGAAGACTCAACCCGGGCCAGTAGGGAGAACACAAGAAGTCACAAGGCGTGAGGACAAGTCACAAGCGTCATCAACCGTCACACAGACTCGCGAAACTCGCGCCGGCTCCCCATCTGGTTCCTGCTGACTTCCAATGACTTCCAAGCCTTAACACCCACCCTCCCAACTTCCAAAGAACGCGCCGATGTCGTCTGAATCGGTGTCGCCGTCATTATCAAAGTCGGCTTCCCCCTGCTCCCAGTCGCCGAAGAAAGCGCCGATGTCGTCGCTGTCGACGTCGTCGTCGCCGTCCCAGTCGGCCGGGCAGCCGGGCGGTGCCAAGGGCGTCGTGTTCGCCACCAGCAGCACCACGTTGTACGCCTCGTCGATGCTCGCGGCGTTTCCGCCGACGGCCGTCGGGTCTTCATACAGCCCGTCCGTGTTGACGTCGTAGGCAATCCGCGCCGAGAGCACAACCCCGCCCACGTTCCGTGAATCTTCGGCCGAGAGCGACGACACATCGGAGTTGTTCCAAGCCGTCTGCGATCCGCTCGAACCCCACACCGAGGCCGTCGAAACCGAATCCGTGTCCGCCACGTTCAACGTCGCGATCCGGTAATTCCTCGCCGAGTTTCGTCCCGCCATCACATCACCGACCTTGGCCACCACCTCAAGGCGGTAGCAGAACGTCGCCGAGTCATACACCGCCCGCACCAGGCCCACGCCAGTATCCTGCACGATGGACGCCCCGCTCAGGCGATTGGTCCGGATCGCCGAGATAAAATACAAGTTTCCCGCCGCGTCCATCGTCGGCGCCGACATCGAAGGACCCGAAAACCCCAGCGAGGTTTCCGTGAGTGACGCCAGCCGGCCGATCGCCGAATCGTTCGTCAGCACGCCGTCGCCTTCTCCCGCATCCCCGGTGTTCGGAGCCCCGTCCGAGCCAAAGTCGCCCGTCAACGCCTTGCCTGTCATCGCCGCGCCGTCCACCCACGCCGCGATGGTCCATGTCGCGCTCGAATTGGGAACCGTCGGATCAAACCGCACCGCCGCAACGGCGTTGGTCCCGTTCGCAGGATTGGGCGCGGACCCGGCGTACAGCGTGGCCGCCGCCACAGCACGACCAACGGCGTCCTGACCCACGACCCCCGTGCCCGTTCCGCCTCGAAAAGTCACCTGGCTGTCGTAGTTCCGGAACTCGCCACCGGCCAGCGGCCATGAAAAGGCATCGCACGTGTCCAGCAGAACTCCCGGCAACACAAGCGTGCGGGCCGTCACCGCACTTCCGCTTGCATCGAGGCCGAAGACGCTCAACGCATCGTTCTTGCTTCCCCCACCCGCCACGCTGCGCGAAACCATGACCCCCGTTCCCACCGTCCCCGCGAACACCGCCCGCCCCGACACATGCGGGCTGCCGCGATGATCGGTCGCTTGGGGCCGGTGAGCCGTCGCGGTGGTGATCGCGTTCAATCCGGTCTCACTCGCCAACCGCCCCAAAAAGTCGCCCGCGACCACAACGTTTCGGCCCGCGACATCGGCTCCTAGGCAGGCCGGGGTGCTCAACGTGGTCGTGCCACCGGCCAAAACAAAATCCGTCGTGCCCGCCTCGCTGCCGCCCAAATTCGAGATCACGTTCAGCGACGAATTCGTCCGATTCTGCATCCGCACGCGGATCAGGTTATCGCCCGTCAACACGTTGCCGGTCGCCGTCGACGTGAACCCGTCCCCTCGAGCCACAACGTTCCCGACGCTGTCGACCGCGCCCAACCCGAACTGTGAGGTGTCACTCTGCGTCGAATTCGTGTTGTTCTGGGCGGCGACCACACGAGTCACATACAACCGATCCGGAACCGCCGGGTCAAACGCAATCAACCCGCCCGTCACTTGGTTGGTGAAAATCAATGTCGGCCCCGAAACCGTCTCCTCGAAGTCGAGGAACGCAAACCCAAACACCGAGGCCGCCCCGGTCGGGTTCAACGTCGAAACCAGCGCGGTATTGTTATCGGTCGCGTTAATCCCGCCGCCCGCCTGCGTCCACAAGCTGTACGCGGCCGACGGATACGCCGCCGATGTCCGCACCCTCTGGCTCACCGCTGACGACCCGTTGTACGCCGAAAATTTCGTCGGCACAATGCGGCCCGACTTTGCGATCGGTGCCAGACCCAGCAATGTCCCTCGCGACGTCACGATCGGCGACAAATCCACGACGTAATTCATCCGCTGCGTCGCCACGTTCCAGGGTCCTAACCCATCCCCCGGCAGCCCGTTCCCACCCAAAAAATTCCGCGAAACGCTGTCTTGGGCTCCCGCCGCCGCCGCCAAACCGGCCACCACCGTCAACGCCCCGTAGACAAGCGACTGAATCGCCATGGACGAATCCTTTCTGATTGAACCCAACAGTCCTGAGTCCCCGGGAAAACCCCGCCATTCCGGCAACCCGTCGCGTGAGGCTTACTAATCCTCCCGCTGCCTAGATCGTACATCAAGTTGTCCGTTCCTCCAACCCTATTCGCAGGGATTGGGTCTTCCGAGCCACGAAAATCCCCGAACCGCACCGATACCGGCCGCGATTGCGGCCCCTAAGCCTGTGTTCGCCCTCACCAGCGCGAGATTCGCTTCAAGTGTTCGCCCGCCGGAAAGTTCGTGCAGCGCCGACAACATCGCTGGCGTCACCCCTCTGCCCCGTGCGCCCACCAACCGCACCCGAGCTTCCGCCGCGCTCAGCCATCCGCCCCAATCATCCTCGGAAATCTCCGCTTCGACCGGAATCGGGTTCGCAATCAAGATACCTCGTCCCGTCCGGGCCAGTGTTCGCGCCACCGCGTCCGTCAAGCCCTCGATCGAATCAAATCGCGCATCGACCCCGTGGTCACGCCCCCGCCGGTAGAACTCCGGAAACGCGTCCGTCCGGAAACCCCAGACCGGAACCCCCAGCGCTTCCAAGGCCTCGCGCGTCGCTCCGACATCCAAGATCGACTTGACCCCGCTCGCCACCACCGCCACCGGAAACCGGGCCAGCGCCGCCAGATCGCCGCTCACGTCCAAATGCTCCCCATATCCACGATGAACCCCGCCGATCCCGCCGGTCGCGAACACCCGCAAACCCGCGGCCGCGGCGATCTCCATTGTCGCGCTCACCGTCGTGGCCGCAGATGAACCCGCCGCCATCAGCGAAGCCAGATTCGACGTGTTGGCTTTGGCGACCCCCACGGCCACCATTTCCGCCAACTCGTCCCGAGAAACCCCCGCAACCGCCCGCCCTTGGACAACGCCAATCAAGGCCGCCGGAACCCCGCCTGCCCCCGCGATTTTGGCCAGATCATCGTTCAATCCCGCGGCCCGCTCGCGTGCCACGCCGTGACACAACAACGTCGTCTCGAGCGCCAGGGCCGGCGGGCCCACCCGACAATCAACAGCGATCATCTCGCTCCCCCCGCTTGACTCCCCCACCACCTTTGTGGTACCTCTATCACCATGACGCTCTTACTGATGGCGATCGCGATGCTCCTGGTCCTGACCGCAGCGTATGTGCTCTACGGCACCATGATCGCTCGCCTCTTCCGAATCGACGACTCCCAAACCACACCCGCTGTCGCCAAATCCGACGGCATCGACTTCATCCCCACCCGGCCCTTTTATCTCCTGCCGCAGCACTTCAGCGCCATCGCCGCCGCCGGTCCTATCGCCGGCCCGATCCTCGCCTGCGGCACCTTCGGCTGGTTGCCCTGCCTGCTCTGGATCGGATTCGGCGTCGTCTTTATCGGCGCGGTCCACGATTTCGCCGCTCTGGTCGCTTCCATCCGTCACGGCTCCCACTCAATCGCCGAGATCGCCCGGAAAAATCTCGGCCGCCGCGCTTGGCTCAGCCTTTCCGTGTTCATTTGGGTGGCCTTGGTCTACGTCATCATCGCCTTCACCCAGATGACCGCAGCCAGCTTCGCAGGCGTTTCCGAAGAATTCCAAGGACTCGGCGTGACCTTCAACAAGGGTGGCGCCGTCGCCGCCTCCAGCGTGATGTACCTGGGCTTGTCACTTCTGCTCGGTGTGGTCAACCGCTATTCCAAACTCCCCATCGGCATCACGACCCCGATCTTTGTCGCGGGCGCGCTCGCGTGCGTCTGGCTCGGCACCCGCGTGGATACCGCGCTCGTCCTCTCGCCCCGAGCCTGGTTCGCGATCATCCTCGGATACTGCTTCATCGCCTCCATGCTGCCCGTCTGGCTATTGCAGCAGCCCCGCGGCTATCTCGGCGGCTTTGTCCTGTATCTCGCGATCGGCGTTGGCGTGGTAGGCATAGTGGCCGGCGGCTTCGAGATTCGCCAACCCATGCTCTCCGAACAGGCAACGGCCCTGCTCGATCCGCTCGCCGCGCTCCGCAAGACCGACACGGCCGGTGCCGGGGCGGTCACGCAGATGGTTTTTCCGTTCCTCTTTGTGACAATCGCCTGCGGCGCATGCTCCGGCTTTCACGGCCTCATCTGCGGCGGGACCACCAGCAAGCAGATCGCGAAAGAAAGCCATTGCAAGCCCGTCGCCTTCGGCTCCATGCTCCTCGAGGCCTTTGTGGCCGTGATCGCGCTGGCGACCATGATGATGATCGCCCCCGCCGACGCCAAAGGTCTCCCGCCCGCCCGCATCTACGGCGACGGCCTCGCCGCGTTCCTCACCGTCATACTCGGCAAAGACGCCTTCCTCTTTGCCGCCACCTTCGGAGCCATGGCCTTCAGCACGTTCGTCTTTGACACGCTCGACGTCTCCACCCGCCTGGGGCGCTACCTCCTCCAGGAAGTCTTCGGCACCCACTCGAGACGGGCCGGCTGGATCGCGGCCGCCGTCACCGCGGGCACGCCCCTCACGATCCTCATGTTCAGCGACCCGAAGGGCTACCTCCTCTATTGGACCCTTTTCGGAACTTCCAACCAATTGCTCGCGGCCCTGACGCTCTTGGGAATCACGGTCTGGCTCAAACGCAGCGGCAAACGCATCTGGTTTGTCGCCGTTCCGATGGTGTTCCTGATGGTCATCACAGTCACGGCTCTGGGTATGCAAATCGCATCCGGCGTCCGCGCCGTCTGGCGAACCGGCGCGTTTTCTCAAGAAGCCCTCAACGCCGGGGTGGCGACCCTCCTGCTCGCCCTCGCCGCGATCTTCGTCGTCGAAGCCCTCCGCGCCGGCCGAACGCACCGTTAGGATACCGGCAATTCTGATCACTCCACTTCCTATTCCCTATGCCTGATCCCCAATCCGCCATCCCCATCATCCTGGCCACCCATCGCTTTGTCGTCGTCAACAAACCATCGGGCCTGCTTTCCGTCCCCGGCATCGGCCCTGAAAAACAAGACTGCGTCATCAGCCGCGTCAAGGCGATGTTTCCCTCCGCAACCGGCCCCATGATGGTCCACCGCCTCGACATGGATACCTCGGGCGTGCTGGTCGTCGGGCTCGACCCCGACTCCCAGAAGAATCTTTCCGCCCAGTTCGAGGCCCGCACCGTCGGCAAGCAGTACCTTGCGCTCCTCGAATCGGCTCCCCAAGTGCCGGATTCGGGAACGATTTCACTCCCCCTCCGCCTCGATGTCGAACGCCGCCCCTACCAAATCGTCGATTTCGCGTTCGGACGTGAAGCCGTCACCCACTACGCCATCCTCAGTCGGTCGCCCGGCCTATGCCGCATCGCCTTTACGCCCGTCACGGGGCGCACCCACCAACTTCGCGTCCACGCCGCGACCCCTCCGAGCGCGTTCAGCGACAACGCCCTCCGCACCCACCATCACTCCGCGGGCGGCCTCGGCGCACCGATCCAGGGCGATCCGCTCTACGGCACCGCGCCCAAAACGACCCGCCTCATGCTCCACGCCTCAAAACTCTCGCTGCGCGATCCTTCCACTGGCGAACACATCACCTGTGACGCCCCCGTCCCGTTCTGACCGGTTGGCCGCAACTTCGCGTGTTCTCTTCCTTCCCTTCCGCTCTGTTTCCGTCTGCCTTCAGGCCGTGGTTCCCCACTGAGCAGCCGCCTGAACCGGACCCGCCAAAAGTCGTAAGGGCCGCCGGTTCGCAAAAGAAAACCGGGCCGGGGCACGTTGGCCCCGGCCCGTCGTAAATGTGATCAACCCCGACGAATCGCCGCGCCAATTACCGGCGGCGACGGGCGATCCAAAGCCCGCCGAGAACGACCACCGCGGCCCCCGGTGCCGGAATGACATTACCAGAGAACGTCACCATGTCGAAGCGGTAATTGCCGGCGGTCCCGTTATACACCTGCAACTCGGCGCTCGTCCGCTGGAACGCGGAGTTCGCCGGCTGCACGCCGTTGGCATTGGTGAACTGCACCGGCGAGAATGCCGAAACAATCTTGAAGCCCAGGTTCGGGTTGTTGTTGGCGCCCACGATCGAACTCAGATTAAAGTTCAGACCGTTGGCCCATGCGTCACTGGTGGCGTTGAAGTCCAGAATCCCGCCGAACGACGTGAAGCTCGTTCCATCAAGGGTGTACTGGAACTGGGCGTGACGGGGCGATCCGTCCGTCGCGAAAAGGTCGAGGCTCACCACAATGTCCTGAAACCCGGCAGTGGAAGCGTTGAACTGAGCCCCCGAGAGCAATTGGGTAGTGCCCGACCATCCATTGCTCTGGCTGCCCCGAACACGCCAGTGGCGGTTCGGTGCGTCCGGGTCGGAAGAACCGGTGGCGTTGCCGATGTCGGCGTTGTTGAGCCCTCCGTTCATCCCGACGGGCGTCGCGGAACCAGCGCCCACCGAGGGGGCCGGGGTGTTGTTCACACCGAGCGCCGTGTTGAAGTTCCACTGCGTCAACACGGTCGCCTCGACCGATCCGACGACGCAGACCATGGTGGCAAACGCCGCGGCCCGGGCCGCATCACGAAGATTCACAAGTTCCAACATTTCTCTCATCCTCTCTTCAGACCTTTCGGCCAGAAATCGAACACCCCGTTGACGTTACACGCCGACCGCGCCGATCAGCAGTCCATTGGGGCAGGCACGGATGGGATGCTTGGACGCCAGAAGTCGGCGGGCGACGCCAGATTGCGCTAAAAGTGTGTTAAGAACGGTGCCGAGTGGCCAACCGCGCCCCGGCACTCGCGCTCGATGTTGGCCCTGCGCTACTCCAGCGGCCCCGCAACGGCCGAGTCGAAAACGCGACGAAGGCCCGCGTGACCGGGTTCGGGCTCCACACCGCGCGCACCCGCCGGTCTCCTACTGCACCAAACCCTTCGTCAGCCGCATAAACGCCGTCTCCAGGTTCACCGGCTCCTCTGCAAACTTCGTCAGCCGGAACCCGTTGTTCATCAGGATGTTCGGTATATCCGTGAACGTGCTCCCGGCCCCGTCGTCATAACTGACTTGCAGCACCTTCCCCGTGCGGGCGTTGTCCGAAGCCTCCTCGGGCGCCGGCGTCACTTTCTTGACTCCCGGAATCTTCAGCAGCAACTTCGTCGCTTCCTCCGCCTTGTCCGTCACCCCCACATGCAGCACATGCCCGACTTTGGCCCGCCGCAGAATCTCATCAACCCCGCCCGAGAACAGCAACTGCCCGCGCTCGATGATCCCGACCACGTTGCACATCTCCGCCAACTCGGGCAAAATGTGACTCGAAATCAGGATCGTCTTCCCCATCCGCCGCAATTCCTTCAGCAGCTCCCGCATCTCGATGCGGGCCCGCGGGTCCAGCCCGCTCGCCGGCTCGTCCATCAGCAACACCCTGGGGTCGTGCAGCAGCACCCGCGCCACGCTCAACCGCTGCTGCATCCCGCGGCTCAGCGAATTCACCTCCGCCGTCGCCTTGTATCCCAAATCCGTCAGTTCCAGCACATCGTGCACCACCTTCTTCCGCTGGGCCCCGTGGATGTTGTACGCCGCGGCGAAGAACTCCAGATATTCCGTCACCACCATGTCTTCGTACGCGCCCATGAAGTCCGGCACATACCCCACCACCGGGCGGATCTGGCGGTTCTGAAACCCCACCGTCAGCCCCGCCACGTTCGCCTGCCCCGAAGACGGCTTGAGCAGCGTTGCCAGAATCTTGATTGTCGTCGTCTTCCCGGCTCCGTTGGGCCCGATGAATCCGAAGCAGTCCCCTTCATTGATCGTCAGGTTCAGATTGTTCAGCGCGACCAGTTCTCCGTAGCGCTTCGTAAGGTTGATCGTTTCGACAATGGGCACGGTGGTCGGATCCCCCCTGAAAAAAATTGATTACCGCGTTCCGCCGTCGTCCGCCGCCTCGGGTGCGGGCGTGTCCGCGTCGGCGTCCGGCACCGCCGGTTCCGTCTCTGGTTCCGCTTCAATCTCGCCCACCCGGCCCGTCTGCCGGAACGCTGGCGGCGCCGTCGGCAGCGGATACACCCACCGCACGATCGTCCGCCCCTTCGTCACGATCGCCTCACCGTCGAGGCTCAGCGGCACCGGCGATGGGGCATCCGCCGACGGCCCGTCACCCGTGAGGTGCCCCACGATAATCACGCACGGTTGCGTGAACCACCGGCCCAGGTCCCACCCGTGCGTCGACCACCGCTGCGCGGCGTAGCGGGCTCCCGAGTCGTCGCTCTCAAGTTCGGGGGGCTCCAGTTGGTTAAAGAACGCCCACGCGGTCAATTGATCCACCCGGCTGCCCGGGAAGTCCTTTGCGCCCTGACCGCTCAAGTTGTATTGCTGTATCTGCGGCCGCAACGTCTTTACGTAACCTCTGAACGTCGGTATCCCCGTCTTGGTCGTCATCACCGCGAGGTCCAGCGGCTCATCCGCCGGCCACTCCGCGTGCTTGAAGGCGTACGCGATGTAATTCTCATCTCCCGCCCGCGCGGCGAGGTTCCATCTCCGCACGTCCTGCTGCCCCGTCACCACCACCATCGTGATGTCGCGCAGCGTCCCCGGCAACGAATGAATCAACCGGCCTCTCACGACCGGCTTGTCGCGGGCCCACCCCGCACCGTCGGCGAGACCGATCGTCCCCCTCCCGTCCGCCGAATCACCGTCCGCCATCGGGATCGGCATCTTCCACGTCGGCCCCCCCACCCAGTCCGCGCGAATCTGCTTGATCGTCTGCCGCACCGGTATGCGCAACGTGTCCAGCCCGTTCGCGTCGGTGATGTACGGGCGCGAATCCGGGAACGCCAGCCCGCCCGTCGCCTCAGGTTCGTCCCACGCCGAGATGACGTCCATGCCGGTCACATCCGAGGCCGCGCCCTCCCCCACTTTCAAACTCGCCGTCCCATACCGAGGTACTAGCACGCTCGCGAACATCCGCGCCTTCTGCACCGGCTGCCCATAGACGTGGTCCAGCACCGTCAGGTGGGTCGCCTCCGCCGCGCCCGGGCGCAGCACCGCCGCCCCGCCCCACGCAATCGCCGTGAACACCCCGCCCGCGGCCACAAACGCCACCCACGCATGCTGCCGCAGCCCCCGCTGCTTGAGAACGTAATACCCCAGCGGCCCCGCGATCAGCCAGTACATCCCGAACACCACAAAACCCAGCAGCACCCCCGCCGCCGAGCGGCCCGTTTTCCCTATCTCCAGCGGTATCGCCTGATCAAATACCCACGGCGTCCGATCCCGCGTCCCCACCAGCGCTGCCCGCGACTTCGCATCCGGCTCCGCGCCCGTGCCACGCTTCCCCAAAATCCGATTCCAGAAGACATCCGCCCCGATCGCGTCCGGTCGCTTGTAATCCCCCACGTTCAGGTCGATCCCGATCCACGTCACCGCCCCGGCCCCCACCAGCCGCCGGACCACCACGCACTTCCCGCTCGGATCATTCAGAATCGGCATCGCCTCCCCCGGCAGTGCGTTCGCCAGCGGCTTGAACGAGTGCAACGGGCCGCGCTCCGGCAACTTCGCCGTGAGCGACGAGGTAATCAAGTACCGCATCGGTTTCAGATCCGCATTCTCCTCGCGCGACACCGACACCAGCGGCATGATGTCGTACAGGTCCGTCAAGTTTTCGTTCGTCCACGTCTGCCCGGCGCTCGGCAAAATGATCACCAGGTGCCCGCCCCGCTCCACCCATTCACGCAGGGCCCGGCGGTTCGGCCCCACCAACGTCGATGGTTCCCCGTTCCCCCACACGATCACATCCAGAGCCGACAGCCCCACCGCCCGATCCGGCAACTCGTTCGGCTGTGAGAGCACCACCAGCCGCGTCGTTTCGTGGCCCTGCACCAGGATCGAATCCTGCGCGTTCCCGGAATACGACTGCAGGTCGTAGTCAACGTCCCCGATCACCGCCATCATCGCTTCGCCCGGCGGACGAATCGCCGAGGCGTTCCGGGGCACAACCAGCAGCCGCCCCAACGACCGCCCAACCTCATACTTGCCCGATGCCCCCCCATCCAACGCCTCGTACACCTTCGCCACCAGCCCGCGTTCGTCGAATGCGTACGGCAATCGGTGGTACAGCCAGCAACCCACCGGCTCCACCCCGCTCAGGGTCACCACCTGCTGAAAGACCGCCGGATCGCCGTCCGGATCCTTCCCCTCCAGCCGCACCAGCACGTTCCGCGGCGTGTCGATCGAATCCGTCAGCCGCAACCGAAACCCCGCCCATTCGCCGCGGCGCACCATCCCGCCCACGCCATACCGCTCCACCTCAATCTTCACTTCCCCGGTCGATGGCACAGGTGCGAGTGAAGTATCCGCCGTCGTGTCACCGACAACCGCGCCCCCCTCGCCGGTTTCACTCTGGGCGACCGCCCATGGTGTCACGCTCAACAGCCAAAGCGCCGTCACTGCATACACCACGATCCTGCATCGTCTGACGATATTGAGCCTCATGTCCGGATAATCCACTTCGGGCATTCTACAGATCGTCAAGCCCGAGAGTTTCCCGGTCGATCCTTTTCTTGTGACATCCGTCCCGAATCCCGCCGTCCTCGCGGTCCTTGGCATTTCGATCGCCGCGGTATTGTCGATCCTGCACACGGTCGCCGGTCACCTTCGCCACGAATCCAAGGTCCATGAACTCCGCGTCCGCGTGCAGGAACTCCGCCGCCAGCAAGCCGATCGCATCCGCCAGCTCGCCGAGGACGCCGTCGCCGCCAACCCCGTCACGTTTGGCGGAAGCCCCGCCAAGGGTCCGCAGCCCCCGGCCTCATCGCGCCCCACACTAGCGGGCGCAACACCATTGCCACACGAGAGTTGAACATCCGCTCAACCACCCGCAATCCGCCCCAAGCCAGGCGGCGACCCGTCTACAAGCGTCTTGATCTAAAACCATGCAAAGCCTACACTTTCTCGTCGGGTAACGCCCGAGTTTAGGTGTTTTCACCGATCAATCTTCACGAATGTCCTGATCCGGCTCCGGGAAATTGGGTCCTAGGGCGGATGGTGGCAGCAACCTCCGAAGGTTTACGCCAAATGTTTCGACCATTAGTAGAACGCGGGCACCTATGGATGACGACGACCCCGAACCGCACTGACCACGGCATGCAGACCACTGCCTGCCGACGACCGCATCCATCCGCCTCCATCTCGACCGCACTTCGCTCGCACATCCCACCCGAATCTCTGAACAACCGGTGACGCTTCTCCCCGCCTAAGGACGGCGGCAAAGCCTTACCCGCACGTTACTGAAAGGCAGAATTGGCAATGGCCGTTTCCACTCTCATCGACCTCGCCCACACCCGCAACTTTGGCATCTGTGCCCATATCGATGCCGGCAAGACCACCGTCTCGGAACGCATCCTCTATTACACGGGGAAGAACTACAAGATGGGCGAAGTCCACGAGGGCACCGCCACCATGGACTTCCTGGAAGAAGAGCAGGAGCGTGGCATCACCATCCAGTCCGCCGCCACCACCTGTCCCTGGACTCACCTGGGCGCCGAATACAAACTCAATCTCATCGACACCCCGGGCCACGTCGATTTCACCATCGAAGTCGAACGCTCCCTCCGCGTGCTCGACGGCGCGGTCGCCGTCTTCGACGGCAAAGAAGGCGTCGAGGCTCAGTCCGAAACCGTCTGGCGTCAGGCCGACCGCTACAAAGTTCCCCGTCTGTGCTTCGTCAACAAGATGGACAAAATCGGCGCAAACTTCGATTTCTCCTACGCCACCATCAAGAGCCGCCTCGGCGCCAACGGCATCGCCATCCAGTACCCCATCGGCCTCGGCCACGACCACAAGGGCCTCGTCGACCTCATC
>Ga0163144_10007377_pt1 | contig 24111 bp, 20 predicted proteins | sample OliLak19BULKMAT1_FD_123175 | JGI IMG/M metagenome (GOLD analysis project Ga0163144, IMG submission 123175) | Freshwater microbial mat bacterial communities from Lake Vanda, McMurdo Dry Valleys, Antarctica - Oligotrophic Lake LV.19.BULKMAT1 | ecosystem: Environmental > Aquatic > Freshwater >...
AAACTGGCGTAGTGCCACCCTTGATGAATACGCCGCCTATGAACACCTGCGTGATCTGGACGATGAGGGCATCACTGGACGCGACGAACCACCGGACTATGCCGTTGACCCCCTGCTTCAGACAGCCATTGCGTTGGGTGGTGTCGTGGTTGAACCGGAAGTGGAAGTGCCAACACCGCAGATCGAAGATGGGTCAGCGTTTCAGGCGTTAAGCGCTATCGGCATAGAAGCGGAAAACTTTGACCCGACCAAAGACCCGCCGCCTTTCTATGATGCAGAGACGGGAACGGCGTATTGGATCGGTGTCTTTCAGCCCGATAAGGCAGACCGCGAGAACTGTGTCACCTCTATTCTGTCACTGGGACGCAATCCTGAAACGGGTGCGATGGAAGCGCAGCTCGCGCCCTGTGTCCCCGGCGAATGGGACAAGGCGTATAACGCTGCCGAATATCTGATTCAGGTCGCGCAGAAAGGCGGCATTGACCGCTGCTTTGATGCGGCTGAAGGCATGGCGCTGGCAACCGATCAGCGTGCGCTGTGGGAGAACGAACGCGGTGTGGCACTGGAACCGGATGCCGCCAGAGAGATTGCCGACTACACCCGTGATGCCTGGGAGGTAGAACTGTGAGCGATGTAGAAGTCAACGAAGTCAAAACACGCAGTTTCACCATCCGGCTGACCCCCGAAGATCAGGCGGCGCTGGCAGAGTTGTGCGACCTGTATGGGTTGGATCGTCCTGCAAGCGTTCGCCGCGCCGTGCGACAGGTGCTGGCATGGAAGAAGAAGCTGGGTAAATCCGGCTATTTCGTTCCAGCGGGTGAGGCGCAGCCGCCGGAGTTTCTGATCCGGCTGGAGCGAAAGGACGCGCATGAGTGATACCGGCACCGTGCGCCACACCGCCGCAGACGGCTCCATTTACGCTGTCGAAGTCGTTCCCCCGGAGCGCGACGACTACCGGGCGCAGTATGGCGTTGATCTGGTTCGCGCCTCGACAGACCGCTGGGGGCTGGAACACGAACAGCGCCTGCGGTTAGATGCGTATGGGTCATGGGGTTCTGCCGAAGAGCATCAACTCGAAGTCGAAACCGCGCTCGAAAAAGACGGCTTGGACGGATTGGGTGAGGATGCCCGCCGAGTGGCGCAGATGCCTTATCTCGACGGGCAGTATCTGGCAATGGTTTTTCCGACGGATGGCTCGACGGGGGACAGTGCGAAAGTTCATCTGCTCTATATCACTGGTGAACAGGTGACGGCGGCACTGGTCGCCGATGGGCGCACGGAGGACATGGAAAATCTCTGTGGGCAGTTGGATCGCGCCTGGGTCGAAGGTGGCAACGAACGCCTGCTCAATACGGCACAGCACGAAGCGGAAGTGCGGGGACAGGTCGCGCCCGGCACACCGCTCTTTGACGCTGTACCCCATCGTGATTTGTCGGACGACTTACCGTTCACCTTTGGCGAGGGGATGCAGCCGTTTGATGCCCAGGGCATTGGACAGGCACATCACATTGACGGCGGCGGGACAGCGCACTGGTTCGCCGTTGTCGAGAACGCTGAACTGGAAGCGGAACCCTACGAACTGCGCTATTTCCGGGCATTAGAAGTGAGCGACGGAATACTGACGCATGATTCGTACCCGGTCATGCCGCTGACTGACGACGATCCCGGTACGGCGTGGCCGCTGCCGGGCTTAGAAATGTATTTAGAGAAGGGGGATCTCTATATGGCGCAGCAGTTCGCCCACGATGTCGCCGACCATCATGGGCAGGCTTTCCCTGATCCGCTGGATTTGCCCGCGCTCAACCCGCAGCCGGAATACTACTTTGGCTACGGCGTGGGTCCGAACAATGAACCGTCGCTGGAAGCGGTCAAGACCTGGATGAATGGTAGCGAACGGCGCTTCGACAGCTTCACGGTTGCTGAATACGGCAGGTGGGATGAAGCGCAGCCCGATGAACGTGAACTGGAAGACACCCTGAAAACGCAGGGGTTGGAAGCCGCCATGAACCAGGCGGAGCGTATGGCGGTGGCGGGTGGCTATCTTGACTCGCACCGCACTGATGGGCGGGTTTTCTTTGAGGACGACGCGCCCCCCGATCCCTTCACGAGTGAACGCGAACAAGCGATGGAGCGTGAGATGCAGAACGATGTGACGTATTCCTTCGACTACAACCGGTTCGGCGACGACGCGCTGGCGTTGGAGGCGCATAAGGCATGGCACGAACCGAATGGGACAGAGCGTAGCGATTTCATCCTGCTGGATTTACACGAAAGCGACAGCAGCGGGCAGACCATTGAGCGGTTTGAGGCGGAAGTCGAGCGCCTGACCGTGATGCAGCAGACGGCTGGATTGGAAACGGCGATGAACGAAGCCGAAAAGATGGCAGTCGCTAATGGGCTACTGGACGGCGAACGTGCCGATCCACGTCTGTTCACCCAGGGTCCGCCTGACCCGTTCACCACCCTTCGTGAGCGGGAGATAGATGTTGCCGAAATAGACACCGAACCCGCCATCCCTGTCTCAATCCAACCAGACGTGCCGGATTATCCAACGATGTACCGGGAGTTTGCTGCCGAAGCTGCCCGTGAGCGCGAAGCGAATGCGGCGCTGGAAGGGTCAGCATGGTTTGAAGCAACGTTTGAGAAAGCGGAAATGGAACTCCTGCCATCGGTGAACGATACCGTAAACTACGCGGTAGGCGTACAGGCTGTTGATCCTTGGACGCTTGATCTTGTGGTTGAGAAATACTGGAAGGAGCCTGATGGTCGTCTGGGGGTGGATTCACTGACAATCAACAGCTATGACGCGGAAGATGGTCGTGAACAGGGAGAACACGAACGCGCCCAACTGATGGAGGTTTTTGACGAGCGCGGTCTTGAAGCCATGATGCATAAAGCCGAACTCGCCGCTGTTCAAAATGAATGGCTGGCTGGGGATCGCGCGGATACACGGTTGTTCACCCAGGGGCCGCCGGATCGTTTTGAGACGCTGGCGCAGCAGTTGGTGGATGAAATCAATCCCTACTGGAATACGGATGGGGAGAAGATCGAAGACCCTGCGCCGCTGCCGGAGGTGGAAAACCCCTACTGGCGGCTTGATCCAATCCCGGTGAACGACCCGGACGGGGAACCGTTGGGGCATGCCCTGCATATGGTCGTCTATCCCGGTGTGGAACGCGACCCGGATGCTGTTGGCAGTCCGACGATGGCAGCGGATGAACCGTTCCAAATGCTGGAAATGGCGCATTTCGAGACCCCGGAGGCGGTGGACAAGTTCGGCAAAGAATTCAACGGCTATCTTATCCCTGGGCTGCTGGACGGTCCCGAACTGGCAGTGGAGGTGGCGCGACTGGAAGGACTGCCTGCCGAGTGGAAGACCCTCGAAGGCGATGTCCTGAAAGCCTACCAAAACGCTGAACTGACGCTCACCCGCGACCCGGCGGACTGGCATCCCTACAACCCCAATGCTGAACGCGATGCCCGCATCTCTGCGGAGGGCTTGTACTACGACCCTGTACACCAATCTATCCCCTCTGACGAATCACAGCAAGATGTGGCAGTGCCTGACATCGACTTTTGATCTTGCCTCAAGTCTGGTAGGTAGAAGTCGGGCTTGCAGTTGTATCAGCTACACCTATCTGTGTGATGATTTGCATGGACGACCTAATACGTGGTCGCCCATGCAAGCCAGCCCGGTATTTTGCGATAGGCATTCGTGCAGCTGAAATGCGCTAGAATAGACGTTAGCATATTTTCTCGATTATCCCATGATTTATTTGGCGAGCATGGACACTCATATGCAGGATATTCATAACTTTGGCGAGCAGGAAACAGGTGAAAAGACTCTCTCAGAGAAGATTCTTGGGCTGACATCGCAACAACGGACTGATCTACCAATACACGCCCCTTATTGTTGTGACGCGGCGGGTAACTTGATACTTGTCTATGTTGTAATCGCGGAGACAGGAAAGCCGGGATTGCTTGAACAAGCGATCAAGTGGTCTACACCAGGTACAGATGAAAAAGCAGTAGTTCCGCCTCCAATTCCCGAAGGTGTCTCCGGTTTCTGGGATCCTGAGCAGCGGATTTTTCGTTCCCGCTATCTACAGCCGCTGGCTTTCGGAAAAACGGTGTATTCTCCAAAAGAGGTGACTACTCAACTTAGTTTGCGTGATGTCTTTGATGTAGTTCACTTCCTTCGGTCTGGAAAGCTGTTCGCTTTTTTCGACAGGTTTGGCCTACTGATACCTCCTTCCAGGCATGATGCCTTGATATATCAGTTCGAATATGACGACGTTACCTATAATCTTTCTGTTGTATATCGCGGCTGTCCATTTCCGTATGAGTATCCGTTCCGCCCCAGCGCTTTTCGGAGATTCTCCGCCGTTGATACCGGATTTGAAGAACTGAAACGTTATGTGTCTAACTTGGTTATTGAGAGTGCTTGGATAACGTGGCAAGTCCATCTTAAACCCGTTGATGTAGAGACTATAATTCAACAATTCAAGATACTACCTTGGACCTTCATGGTCGATGTGACCTACGATCTTAATGTTGCCGTAGGTTTCGCATTGACGCACGATATGGAGATACCAGATCACATCCCCTGCATTTATCAACTTCTTGTAATGCAGCCTGACACTTACGAAATCGGTGCCCATTCTGTTTGGAAAATTCCCAATATAGCCAGACTTAAACAACAGCGCGCACTTTCGTTTATCGGCTTCAGTGAGACGATGGCGGATCCTCATGGTTTTGTGATTTCGTTGAATGAGTATGTGCTTGCCTCCAAGCGGACGGGCTACGGGTGGCATTGGCTTGGCTTTGAAAATGTCCGGCAGACTATTGAAGAAATCGAAGAAAAGCTGCGAACACAACGCAATTGGCTCTTTCCCCCTGAAGAGAAAGAAGTACATTCTTTTGTTCACAATGTCGTTCAAGGCATTAGAAGGAAATATACAACTTTTGAGCTTCGTCCCGATTTGCTCAAGGAAATTGATCAGCGACTAGGGGAGCTTGAAGACGAGATGAGCAGTTAAAGGGATGGATCAGCATGACTAATAGTAATAGCGTCTTTATCAGCTATCGACGCGATGCTAGCGCATACGTGGCGCGTGCCATATTCCAAGATTTACATTCTAATAAGATTGATGTTTTTCTAGATGTGGAAAGTATTAACCAAGGACAATTTGATAAGATCATCATGGGTCAGATCGCTGCACGCCCATATTTTCTGTTGGTACTGACACCAGGAACTTTGGAGCGCTGCCCAGAGCCGAATGATATGCTCTTAGCTGAAATTGAAGAAGCGCACCACTTAAAGCGCAAGATCATCTTGGTACATACGCCCAACTTTAGTTTCAAAGACATTGATAGTTTTGTCAGACAGGAACTGGCTGAAGAACTCAAGCTGTATAACGCAATTGATGTTCCACATAATTATTTTGATGCGGCGATGGATAAACTGCGCAATCGCTTTTTGAAGCCTGTGGATTTGCCCTCTGTTCCTATATCTGAAGCGGATGCTGCTAAGGTTAAAGAAAAGATTGACCAAGCAGTCTCCCAACCGCCTGTTACTGAGCAGCAGTTGACTGCCCACGACTACTTTGAGCGTGCTTATGCCCGTGACGAAAAGAGGGATGTGGACGGGGCTATTGCTGACTACAACGAAGCTATTCGCCTAAATCCGCAGTATGCTGTAGCTTATAACAATAGAGGCAATGCTCATGATGAAAAGGGAGATGTGGACGGGGCTATTGCTGACTACAACGAAGCTATTCTACTCAACCCGCAATTTGCTGAAGCCTACGTTAGTCGAGGCAATGCCCGCGCTCATAAGGGCGATCTGAATGGAGCCATCATTGACTATACTGAAGCTATTGTGATCAATCCACGACTTGCAGCAGCTTACAATAACAGGGGTGGTGCCCATTACCAAAATGGTGACGTGGATGGAGCTATTACTGATTGTGCCGAAGCCATTCGCTTGAATCCGCAGCTTACCGAAGCCTATCGCAACAGGGCTAAAGCTCTTTATGCCAATGTTGACCGAGATGGGGCTATTTCTGACTATAATGAAGCCATTCGCCTCAACCCGCAAGATGCCGAATCCTACTTCAACCGGGGTCTTGCACGCGCTCAGAACGGCGACCTAGAGACGGCTATTGTAGATTGGAGCGAAGCCATTCGCCTCAACCCGCAGGATATCACCACTTTTAATAATCGGGCTATTGCTCGCCGCAAGAAAGGTGATCTAGAAGGGGCTATTGCAGACTTCAACGAAGCGATCCTCCTCGATCCCCAGGATGCCGGAGTTTATAACGACCGGGGCAGTATCCGGTATGAAATAGGCGATCTAGAAGGGGCTATTGCGGACTTCAACGAAGCGATTCTCCTCGATCCCCAAGATGCGCATAGTTATTATAATCGGGCGAATGCCTACCGCGAAAAAGGTGACTTGAACGCTGCCATCGCAGATTGGACCGAAGCCATTCGGTTCGATCCGCAGCTTGTCAATGCTTACTACAATAGAGGTATTGCCCGCTACAAGACAGGCCAACTGGAACTTGCTATTGCGGACTATACCAGAGTAATTCGTCTCAATCCGCAATATGGTGAAGCGTATAACAACCGGGGTATAGCCCGATTCATTAACAGCGACTTTGCTGGAGCGTGCGAAGATTTCTCACAGTTCTTGAAGCTTTCGCCAAGTAGCCCACAAGCTGAAGCAACCCGTCAATTCATGACAACACATTGCAAGTGAGCGCTACTAGCTCATCCTTATATTTGTGATTTCAAATCCGAGGGCGAGCATTTATGTCAGTGGATGCTGATTTTGAATGAACATCAAGCGCGTTCTTGCAGATTTCTCGCGTTGGTTGCTCCTCTTTAGATTTGTCTGATAAATACGGTGATTCAATCCCAACTAAGTGTTGAGGCGCTGCCTCAGATATTTGCTGGCGCGCAAGGCAAGCCGCCGGATGCGGCGCGGTGCAGGGGTAATTGTCACACCATTCGTCAATTCGCCAGGCTGCTCGCCCCGATCAATGGTCTGCGTCTCCAATACCATGAAATGCTCTAACTCAATTCGCCCGCCCGTGACGAGTTCTTCCGTCCAGACTTCCACCAACGACTCAAGCATTGCCTGAACATCGCGGTTCTTCAGCCGTGTCCGCCGCCCTATTTCACGCACCATTTTGTTCTTCGTCAGGGTCATGGATTCACCTCTTTTGCTGAGTTCAGTAACTTCTCACGTTTCACGCGCATATCCGTCATACTCACCGCCTGAACTTTGCCACTCGCCTGCTTCTGTGTTTCAGCAGCTACTTTCGCCATGAGTGCGGAGGCAGCCAATTCCAGTGTAGGCTTTGGTGCAGCAGACATTGTTTCGGATGCATTGGAAACTGGTGTAGGCGTTATGACTGGTTCGACAGGCTTCAGATTCAGTGAAATGCCGCGTTCCAGCAGCAGCGGCGGCACCTCTTTGGCGGCGCTCAACCGTTTCTTCCAGTCTTCGCGTTCGTAGAAGCGCGTCAGCCGCGCATTCAAGACGACTTGCGTTGCAAAGCCCGGTTCCACGTAGCGGGCAAAGATCGTGCAGTTGCCCACCTGCGGGGTGATGACCTCATCCACCGTCAGCAGCGGACGTTGGCGCAGGTGGCTGTTGGGATCGTCAGCGTTGGCATCGGTGGTCGCCGTCCCGCTGGCTTTACTGTAGAACTCCGCCGTGTCCGCGTCGCAGCCACCGTAAATCACTTGGGTCGCCAGACCCGTGAACAATGCCTGTGTGCCCTCGTTGCCGTAAATCATGTGAAACTGTCCCTTCGTCTGCGCGCCAATCATGATCGAGATGCGGCGCTTACGGACGAGGTTCACATCGGCTACCAGACTGTCCAGCTTGCCCAGTGTCGGGAACTCATCGAGGATCACACCCACCGGAACCGGTAGTGGTCCTTTATTGCGTTCACCGATGGTATCCAGATCGAGCATCAGCTTACGCAGCGTCGCGCCGAGATACGACGCATAGACAGCACGCATACGCCCCGGACAGGTCAATACAACAACCGTAGGTTGCTCCACGACCAGTTCAGCATCAAAGTCCGAGGCGCTGGTGTTGGCACGCACGTCGGTAGAAGCCCAGCCCGTCAATGCCGTCGCCAGTGTCGCTACCACGTTCGAGGCAACTTTGCCATCCGAACCCACCGACGCGATGAAGCTGTTTGCCAGTAGCGCCGCATCGTCTTTCTTTGAGGCAAGTTTTCCAGCCAATCCTTTCAGGTCATTCATGGCGTTGTAGATTTCACCGAGATTGGGGAAGCGGATCAGGCAGGCGGACAGAAGCGCCGCCGCGCTGTCTGTCCAGAAGCGATTATCACCAGCTGCGGATGGAACAAGTACATCGGCAATCGCACGGGCATCCGATACATTGTCAATCCCTTCTGCCAGATTGTATCGCGGCCCAATCGCACTGGTGGGGTCATGGACGACGACCAGATGGCGAGTGACAGCAGCATACTTCAACACATGTCCGGTGATTTCACCCTGCGGATCAGCCACGACCAGCGAATGTCCCGCCAGCATCCGGTCAGCGATAGCAGGCAGGATAATACCCTGTGTCTTACCTGAACCCGGACCCCCAAGCGTGAGAATACCACGCGCTACATCTTCGCCGCCCAGACAGAACTGCCCCATCCCTAAGTCCAGCCGCCGCTTCTGCTCCCCCCAGAATGCGCCGAGCAGCGTCAACCCTTCGGCCTCTTCGCGGCGAAAGCGTTTATACTCACGCATAGTGCAAAAATGCGACGAACCAAGTGCCCCACGTTTGACCTGCGGATTACGGAGACGATCCACCCGTTCGCGGAGCCAACCGCCGTTCTTGATGCCGCTGTGCAGCCCGATGGTCACGAAAAACCATAACATGACCAGCATCATGCCGAACATGAACAGCCGGGTGGCGTCGATGTTCGGTGGCGTACCTGCCAACATCTGGATAAAGCCATTCGTTGGTTGTCGTCCGGGTGTCGTCTGCACCGCCATATCCCCTAACAGCGCTAGATAGCTAGCGGATACCCCCAGCAAGACAACGATGTGTGCGAATAACTTTGCACCACGTTTCCAGCCCATTGCCTGTTGAGGACTACTGGTGCGCTGAATGCCTGCCCCCATCATCGCGCTCACTAGAATCGGGGCAAGCAGTGTCAGACACAGCAATGGTGCAAGGCAGCCGCCGAGCAGTGCTCGTCCATCGGTGAACAACCAGTAGAACATGGGCTAATCCTTTCTCAACCGCTTTCCGAAGAAGCAGTAGACGGCACTTACCAATCCAATGACGACTAATGCGGCGACATAGAGCGCTTCGCTCATCTCCAGACCGAGCAACCGTCCAACTGCTGCCACTGCTGGGATGAGCGTCAAGAATGTGAATGTCCCAAGCACCGATTGTGTATTCAGGTAAGACATGGCGCTTCCTATCTTGGAAACCAATCGTCGAGATTGTCTTCCAACCGTACAGGCGGCGCTGGTTGTTGTATTTCCGGTTCTTCACGCAGTCGTCGCCATTCAGGATCAATGAGCCGGTCTAAGGCTTCGGTGAAATGTTTGCTGGCAATCTCTCGAAACAGGGCATCATGTCCCTTCTCTTTGTTGTTGTAGACCGCCTGCCGGTCAGTTCCTGCCAGTGGCGCGGTTCCGGGCAGAACAACATGGGTGTGTAACTGCTGCAAGGGTTCGCTGTCATCGTCCGGTTTAGTCAGCCGGTCATGCAGCACATAACTGTATTCCGGCACTTCAAACCCGCGTGAGGTGTAATACTCTTCGACGATGCGCTCAGTCAGATCGAGAACAAGTTCAGGGCGCTGATCTTCTGGTACGAGTGCCATCAGGTCGGGGGCAGGTGAAATCACCCATGTCCAGGCGAGAACATGTTTGCTTTGCAGCTTATCGCAGTTCTCGAAGATGGCGCGGTAGTGCTGCCCTAATCCGTGATCGACCCACCGTTCGTCATCTTCAACCTGCTGAATGTGCTGGTTACGGTTATCGCGGTATTGCAGATATTTGAGTGTGGCACGCAGCCCTTGATGCCCTGTCCCGCGACCTTTACGTCTGGATCCTTTGTAGGCGAAATCCGTCACAATGATGGCTTTCATTTCATCTCGCGCACGGCTTTAATTTGTGCCAGCAGGGTATTCCCATCCCGTTTGGCGGCAATGATCGCGTCGGCGATAAGTTCATGGCTGTCTGGTTCGAGTGCTGCCAACAAATAGATGAGGACGTTGAGGTGAAATACCAACGCCGCTTCCAGCTTGTCTAACCGCTCTTGCAATGACTTCTGGAAGTGTTTACGGCTGCCGATGATGTCTTCCTGATTGTCCAGATACAGTCGGACAGCCTCACGGATAATATCGGCTTCAGTAGTATCACGCGGCTGCTTGCTCACCAGCAGCGCGAGGCGGTCACGCATTTCCTGCGTCATGGTGATACTGCGCCGCACCGATTTTTTTGCCATCGCTGGTCTCCACACATGCAAACTTATTGTTCATTATCGCAAAGTGAGGTGCTGCGACTCGTGAAATTTTTCAGTTTTCGGTTAGCAGTATTGGTAGGATGCGGGGAAAATTACATAAGTTGGTATAACGTCCGACAATGACTGGCGTGATGCTGCATTTTGCTTTTCGGACGCGCAGTGTGCGTCCGGTCAGCACGGTAAACCGTGCTGACGCGCTGACCAGCACTCAAGTGCTGCGTCAGCGGTGCGGCGCGTGAGCGCGGCACATCAAGCCCTCCGGCGCGTGAGGAGCCAGCGTTTTAGCTGGCGACCACCTCAGCCGGGTTTACGTCACATCCGTGCGCTACCCTGCTGCTCCGCTCAACGTGTGAGACACTCGTTGTTGGCTGAGGTGGTTCGGCGTTGCTTGGCAACGCTGGCGCTGCTGCGAGGCAGCGCCAACATGAACGCTGGATGAAGGATACAACAAGTGTAAAATGTCAGCTACCTCATGTATCTCACTGATGTATAACTCTTGAACCATTACTGTCCTGTAGATTCAGAAACACTCAGCTATAATGAGATGAGAAAATTTCCGTAAGTTATGGCCCTATGTTCTCACGTCTATGAAACTACCTGAATTCCCAATCACAATTGACACATCGTCGTCAGACATAATTGCTGATTTCTTCGTGCCTGCATTAAATGCCTCAGTACGGTATGACAGAGGTGTTGGTTATTTCAGTGCTGGCTGGCTCCGACTTACAGCCCATGGTATGGTTGCGTTTGCGGCTAATGGCGGTCGCGCACGTTGGGTAACCAGTCCTATTTTGGATCAGGATGATTGGATTGCATTGCAGCAGGGTGCGGCTGCACGGCAAGATATAGCTTTGTGGACTGCACTTGAGCGTAATATCTCTGAGCTTGCCAAAGCATTAGAAAAGGACACTTTATCTGCTTTAGCGTGGATGGTTGCTGACGATATCCTCGATTTTCGACTGGCATTGCCGCGCAACAAATTGAGCGGCGGCGAGTTCCATGACAAGTTTGGCATCTTTACTGACGGTGACGAAAATCGAGTAAGTTTCAACGGTTCTTATAACGAGAGTATTCAAGGTACGCGGAATTATGAGTCTATCCGCATATTTTCCTCCTGGAATCCATCATATGCTCCCTTAGTTCAAGCAGACCATGAACGATTTGATCGACTGTGGAATAACCTCGACTCAAACGTTCAAGTTTACACTCTACCAGATGCAGCACGAGCAAGTATCTTAAAACTGAGGACGGAAGAGCGTCCTTATAATCTTCCTAATCGAAATATTCTTACGCTGTCTGTTACTGAACCTCGTGTGCCACCAGAACTTGCGCTGCGGGATTATCAGCTTGATGCAATTGAGGCGTGGTTTGCAAATCAATGTCGTGGCATTTTTGAGATGGCAACTGGAACGGGCAAAACAAAAACATCGCTTTCAGCGATGGCTCGCCTTTATGACCGCGAGCGTCGTTTAGCATTGATTATCTCTGTTCCTTATCAACATCTCGTCGATCAATGGTTTGAGGATGCGAAAGCTTTTGGCCTTCAGCCTATACTTGCTTATAAACGCAAAGCTGATTGGCTAAACAAATTGCATCAGCAAGTGTTGGAATATAATCATAATAATCGAAAGATAATATCGGTCATCACCACTCACACCACATTTATTGATCCTGATTTTCAAAACATTATCTCTACGCTTCAAGCTCCATGTTTATTGATCGCAGATGAAGTTCATCATTTGGGTGCTTCACGAAGCCGAACAGCATTGCCGGAAAATATTTTTGCTCGGCTTGGCCTCTCTGCCACCCCAGATCGTTGGTATGACGATAGTGGAACCGTTGCGCTGCGCCGTTATTTTGGTGACACCGTTTTTCAACTGGACTTAGGTGATGCGATTAAACGTGGGATTTTGGTTCCGTATATATACTATCCACAAGTAGTTGAGCTAACCCTCGATGAGATGGTAGAGTATCAAGAAATCAGTGAGCAGATTTCCAAACTCGCTGCTATGCTCTCTACAAAACACGATGATGCCTTAGAAGATCGTTTAGAAAGATTACTTTTCCAGCGCACTCGTCTGTTAAATAGCGCATCGGAAAAGCTCAAAGCGCTCAAAGCGCTGATTACTAAAACCCCTGATGCTCAACATACACTGTTTTACTGCTCTCCGGAGCAAATCGATCAAGTTTGTCATGTTGTAGGTTGGGAATATGGGTGGAATATCAATCGTTTTACTGCGGAAGAGGATAATGCTGAGCGCCAACGCTTGCTTGCTGACTTTGACAATTGCAATATTCAAGCGTTGGTAGCGATGAAGTGTTTGGACGAAGGTGTTGATGTTCCAAGCACACGTACAGCTTATATACTTGCCAGTAGCAGCAATCCCCGCGAGTTTATTCAAAGACGTGGACGTGTGCTACGACGCGCTCCAAACAAGGAAATTGCAACTATCTATGACTTTATCGTTGTGCCGCCACAATCATGGTACAGTGAGAATAGTATTAACAGCGATAAAAGCATCGTCGAACGTGAATTGCGGCGCTTCAAGGAATTTGCAGATAGCGCCCAAAATAAGCATCAAGCATTGAGCATAGTCTGGGATATAGCCCAGCAATACGGTATCCATTTATAGGTCAAATCATGGCATCATTACAAACACAAATCGCAAGTCTATTTGACGGTATTGAACCGGACGTTCTCGATCTCGTGACCAAAGTTCTTGAAATCGAGAAGGAATTTCTCCATTTGGAAAGACCACACGGTGTTATGGAGAAGATCGAGGAGGCATTAAACTTGGTTGCTCAGGCTTCTATCAAGAATGAGGCACATTCATGAGGATTGAGCGCGTCGATTTATTCAACTTCCGACAATATTTCAGCAAGCAACGTCTAAAATTTTCTACACATGATCAGCAAAATGTTACCATTATTCATGGTGTAAATGGCGCGGGCAAGACATCGTTATTTCTCGCGCTCAATTGGTGTTTATATGGCGAAGGGGTTGACAATATTGGACAAATTATCAGCAAAGAGGCTGTAAGTCGTGCACAGTCCGGCGAGTTTATCGAAACGAAGGTAGATGTTACATTTCATCATGCTGGTAAACGCTACACGGCTTCTCGAAAGCTCATTGGACAAAAACAGGTGACTGGCAAAGTATTAGAAGCGAAAACCACCGCCGAATTCATTCTCATGCGAGTACCACCCTCCGGTGTTATGGAGCGTGTTGATAATCCTATTGGGACGATGAACACAATACTGCCCGCAAATGTGCGGACATATTTTTTCTTTGATGGCGAGAAGATTGATAATTTCGCTCGTCCTGAACAAGCTACAGAAGTAGAAAAAGCCATTTATCAGGTACTTGATTTAGAAACTCTCACGCGGGCCATGCGCCATCTTCAAAAGGCTGCCCAAGATTTACGCGGCCAATTGAAGCAGATTTCAACGGGTGAGTTACAAAAACTTGTTGAAGAAGATGAACAAGCGCGAGCAAGAGACACTCAGTTGCATGAGCGTAAGGAAGCTTTGAAGCGTGAGAATACTGAGATTCAACGACACCTCGATGATGTGAACAAACGATTGCGCGACTTTGAATCCGTACAGGAGCTTCAAAGATTGTACGACCAATACACACGAGACATCGAATTTGCACAACAGGGACTCGAAAAGGCTATTCGTGCAATACGCGATAGTGTAAGTGGCAGCTATGTTCGCTTCTCATCGTCATCTATTGATGCAGCATTGGCAATTTTAGAGGTAAAGCGTCAACGCGGTGAGATTCCCAGCAACATCCGTGAACAGTTCATTCAAGATTTGCTTGCAAGACAGGTTTGTATTTGCGGACGCCCATTCAGCGAACATGAAGATGCTTTCGCGCATCTCACTCAACTTCTGAAGACTGCGACACCGACTTCGCTTGAAGACGATATTATTGATACCGCAGGACGACTGCGTGGACTCCTTGAGACAGGGAATAGACAATATGTTGAGTTGAATACTCGCATGGCAGAACAAGTGGACTGGCAAGATCGTATCACAAGCCTAACGGCACAGCGTGATGATGTTCATCGGCAGATGAAGGGTGCAGATGAACAGGAAATTCGAGAGCTTACTCGGCAGAGAGAAGAATTCACGGATGATCTCAGCACAAATCATGTTGAACAGGGACGTATTGAAGCTGAGATAGAAAGTGTTCGCACACGAATCAAGGAACTTGAGCGTCAAATTGAACAGGCAAAGAAAAGTGATAAACGTGCCCGTCTGCTAAGCAGAAAAGTTGAACTGGCGCAAAAAGCGGCAGACAAAATTGACGAAGTTCATGGCACTTTTGCAATCAATAAACGGATAGAAATCGAACAAGAGACACGTCGCATTTTTCACTCTCTTGCATGGAAAGGCAACCACTTCCAGGATGTACGACTGACAGATGATTACCAACTTGAGGTAATTGACCGGTATGGATTACCTGCACGACCAGAACTTTCGGCTGGGGAACGGCAGGTACTCAGCCTGTCATTCATTACAGCGATGGCTATGGTCGCACAGCGCGAAGCCCCATTAATCATGGACACACCTTTTGGTCGATTATCATCTGCACATCGTGAGGCAATCACGTATAATTTACCCATGCTTGCTCCGCAACTGGTTCTGTTCGTGACCGACGAAGAGTTGCGTGACAAAGCCTTGGAGAATTTGAAGCCGCGTATTGGTGCAGAGTATCGGCTACGTTTTGACGCGAATACCAGCTGCACGACTATCGAGGAAATGAACTAATGTCAAATACCTTTGCACGCAGTACAAGACGTGTCGGTATCGATGCAAGCGTCCACGATTTCTACAAAGAATTGACGACGGGCAAAAGTGCCGAGGACTCACCGTTCCTGACAATGAAAGACCTGTTTATGCTGGCTGCAAGTATTGGCTTTAGGACACAGCAGCGAAAACCACTTGGCAGACGTGAACAACCATTTCACTATTCAGTGTTCACTGAAGCAGAAGATTTACCCATACTCAAAGCAATGGCGATAGCGACCACCGGAGATGTTTCAGTTCTTGCTGATCCCGATCAAATCGTCCAAATCGCTGAAGAATATGCAAATGCAGGCATCAGCGAAATCCGAGCAGTTGTGGCTGATAACGCTGGGCTGCCTTTGTGGAATTTAGTAGAAGCTATTCGACAATCCAATGAAGAGGTACGCCAATGATTGTAGCAACGGAAAACCTTCGGCTTGGTGACTTAATTTCACGGCGAGTTCCATTTGTTGTGCCTAAATATCAACGAGCCTACGCTTGGGAAGAAGATGAAGTAAAAGATTTCGTAACTGATATTCAAGGTTTATATAACGCTCGAATTGCTAACCCAAATACACCACGTACGCATTTCATTGGTGGGCTTGTAAGCGTTGACAATGTAGCCCCTAATACTTTCACTGGAAGGAGTTACGATGTTGTCGATGGACAGCAAAGACTTGCAACTTTCATAATGACAATATCAATTCTGGTAGGTACAATTGAGGAACTTGGTGAACAAGCTGAAGCGGATGGTGAGACTACCGTCGCTGATTCAGCTCAATCATATGCAAATACAATAAAATCTGACTTTATTTTTTATTCCGAAGTCATAAACGGTCAAATTAAGCCAATGGTACGTCTAAAGCTATCCAAGGCGGACGCATACTTTTTTGAGCAATTAGTCCGTGAACCACAGCAATTGCCGGATGCGACTCGGGACTCGCATAAACGACTTAAAAGAGCTTGGGATAAGATACGTTCCGAGTTAATGCTTACGCCCATTCTAGCTGACACAACAAAAAATAATGCACAAAAACTGCAGCACTTACTTGTACTCTCCGCCAGCTTGACAGAAGATTGCTACTTAATTCATATAGTTAGTGATAATCTGAGTGAAGCTTATAAGCTTTTCGCAATTTTGAATGATCGTGGCAAGACGCTAAGTGATGGGGATTTGTTACGTTCCATAACTTTAGAGATGCTGGAAGGATTTCCTAGTCAACAAGAACGTGTTGAAGCTTGCTGGGACGAGATCCTAGCTTATAAAGATTCGCAAATTGATGACTATCTTCGCGCATATTATCCGTCGTATTTGGGGGATCGTGCTCCGAGTCGTGACTTGGCTGACAGTTATCGCGGGAAGTTCTTCAGACAAAACATTCCCTTAAATCAGTCCTCAGCAGATGAAGTGGGTGCGCGGATTATAGGAATGCAAGAAGAGTCACGAAATTATTTCGCTATTGCGGATGGGAAATGGCCTTATGAAGTTCCTAGAGCAAAGAGATGGGAAATCTACCGTTTAGACCGCCTGATTAAAGTTTTGAAACATACTATTTGTCTGCCTCTGCTCATGAGTGCTTCTCGACATTTACCAGAAGTTCAATTTGCGGAAATTGTGCACTTGATCGAGCTTTTTGCGTTTCGGTATATCACTATTATTGGGGCACACGCCGGGAGTTTAAGTGCTTTATACAATCGGCAGGCAGCTCTAATCAGAACTCAAGGTACTGCATATAGCGTTCAGGGGCTACGAACCGCCTTACAGACGTTGCAGACAAGTCGAGCAACAGATGCGGCATTTGAGTTAGGACTAGATGAGCAATTGATCTACAACGAGAGAAACACTTCAGCCAAGCAGATTATCCGACATTTTATTACTACAGTTGATGATTACCTCCCATGGTTCAGAAAAGGGGCTGTTGGCGTGCCTCACCCGGATAAATCACACGATTTTGATTTGACTCTAGCAACTATTGAGCATATCTACCCTCAGAATCCGCCTCTAGCCCAACGGGACGCACAGCTTGAGCCGCATACACATAAACTGGGAAATCTTTCGATATGGGCACCCGATGAAAATCAGAACGCTGGTAATCAACCGTTTCTGGTAAAAAAGCCATTGTATGACAGATCAATAGTGCGACTCAACAAAGAACTTGCTTCTTTGAGTACATGGGATGATTCGGAGTTACAAAAGCGCAGGACAACGCTTATTGATATTGCAAAATTGGTGTTTAAAGTGTGATATGGCTGTGATACTCCAACTTACATCACCTGCAAGGAGCGAAGTCTACTCACACTTGCCACTAATTGCTGTATCGTCAGTAAAATGGATTGCTCAGAGTTGTTACGACCTAAGCCAATTCTGATTGCACTATGCGCCCTATCTTCCCCGAAACCAAGCGCGAGAATGACGTGGGAAGGCTCAACGCTTGCTGATGTACATGCTGATCCAGTTGAAAGCGCAATATTCTTGAGTTGAACGATTAGCGAACGGCTTTCGATCCCCTTGACAGATACATTGAGGTTATGAGGAAGACGTTGTGTAGGATGACCATTCAACTCAACATCGCCAAGCTGGTCACGAAGTTGCTGGAACATCATCTGTGTCCATTGGCGGTACTTTTCGCCCTCGTTCTTCATTTCACGTTTTGCAATTTCCAGCGCTTTTCCCATTCCAACGATGCCGGGTACATTCAAGGTGCCGGAACGAATACCGAGTTCATGACCTCCCCCATATATCACCGGAGCTACTTTCACACGTGGATTTCGACGACGCACATAAAGCCCACCGATTCCTTTTGGTCCATAAATCTTGTGCGCCGAAAATGAAAGCAGATCGATATTCATCGCTTCCACATCAATCGGAACATGACCAACCGCCTGGGCAGCATCTGTATGGAACAACACTCCATGTTCATGGGCAATTGCACCGATTTCACTTACAGGTGCAATCGTACCGATTTCATTGTTGGCAAACATGACAGAGATGAGAATAGTTTGAGGAGTGATTGCTTGGCGCAGCGCATCAAGATCTACAACCCCATATTGATCCACTGGCAGATAGGTTACTCGCTTACCCATTTGCTCAAGACGTTTGCAGCAATCTAGGATGGCTTTGTGTTCGGTTACGCAGGTGATGATGTGATCACCCTTGTTGGCATACTTCTCCGCGACACCAAACAGAGCAATATTGTCAGACTCGGTAGCACCACTCGTAAAAACAATTTCTTTGGGATCGCTCGCCCGGATAATGCTGGCGCAGTGTTCACGGGCTGCTTCCACAGCACGCTTCGCTTCATGACCTGCCTCATGGTCGATACTCGCGGCATTCCCAAAAATCTGCGTGAAGTAGGGAAGCATTGCTTCCAATACTCGCGGATCGACTGGCGTGGTCGCGTTGTGATCAAGGTAGATGTAACCCGATGTATTCACGAGGATTCCTTCTCTACTTCGACATTGTACTCACGCACGAGACGGGCGAAATCTCCTAAGTGCTTCACACGCCCAAATAAAATCAAAACACCCCGGTTCACATGCGCGCGAAATTGGGCCTCTAAATCACGTTCTAAATCAAGACCATCGTGGAAACACCGCTCCCGCAGGAGAGCGACGAAGTAATCGTCCCACTCTCCCAGCAAGGTATAACGGTTGATTTCACGTTCACTGTCAGGAGGAAAGGCTTCTGGATCAGGAACAGTTGGGTCATTCAAGGAGAGACAGAATCCAATTCTGCACAGCAAATTTGGATTCATGCCCGTTCTGGATTTCAGATGAATAAGGCGTTGATCGACTTCTTTGCAAACGCGAAGCCGTGTCATTTTCATGATATTGCCTCCATTTCCGCAAAATATCGCTCTTCGACTTCAGTGCAATTCTTGCCCATGTTGAAATTCAGCAAGTAGGCACGAGAAATAGACGGTGACAACAATGCATACCCTTCTGCATCCAATTCGGTATCTGTTGATAGGAGTACAAGTTGGTGTGCTGCATGAGGGAAGAATTCGGTCAACAGTGTGCGCCGATGGTCTGTATCAAGGCGTCCCATTGGTGTATCAACAATGATCGGAAGCTGTCGACCAGAGACAGAACGTAAAGCCCAAAGGAGAGACATGGCATAGAGCTGACGTTCACCCGCAGAAAGACTTGACTTAGGTAGAACTTCTCCATTTTCTGTATACAGGGTGACACGATAATGATCGGGGTCAATCGCTACACTGCGCACAAGTTGTTGTTTACGGCACAAACGATTGAAATACTCTGCCACACGTCCTTGTAACTCCTCCAACTTAATGTCTGTAATGCGTGCTTTGTACTCGTCCAAGACGACCTGTATTTTTGCAGCACGTTCAACACGTAGATCAATATCGCCGAGCGTGGCAATCTCAATCCAAACTTTCTTGCGAAGCCGCTCAATTTCATCAAGTTGAACCTGATATTGACGTATCACTTCATCTTTTTCATTGACTTGCTGATTGATCTCACCGGTTTGTACTGCGAGACTTTGAAATTCTTCGATCAGAGGGTTCGCTAGTGCCTCATCAGGTACTTGGCGCAATTCTTGAGCAATTTTTCTTTGTCGTTCTTCCAGCCCCTCAAGTTGCCGTCCAAGTTCTTCCATTCGACGAGGTACTTCATCAAGCACCTGGTCGATAAAACCAATGAGCTGTTCACGTCGTTGAACGGAAAGTGAGTGCAAAACAGGCTCATAATTTTCAGACTGATCAGGAAGCAAAAGCTTTTTTATTTCTCGTGTAAGCTTTTGCCAATCACGATCTGGAATGTTGGACAACACTCGTTTTCTAAATTTTTCACTCGATAATGCCTGTGCAACTTTTTCAGCACTCTCTTTATGTAACCGTAAAGCCAAACGCGACTCGTCAACTTGCGCTTCATGTTGGAGGCGCTGGCGCAATACACGACTCCAGTTGGGTGTTACTGCGAATGGAAGGAGTTCGTTTGCGAGTTCCCGAATAGCGTTTCGAGTACGCTCCAGTTGACGTTCAACTTCTTTTTGATCGGTTTCGAGCCGTGTGCGTTCCTGAAGGAAGTTAGCACCTTCGCGCACCAGCGCCTGCCGAGCCGTTTCTGTACGCTTCCGCAACTGATCTAATCTCGAAATAAGTCCTGCTCTATCTTGTCTTAACTCAGACAATTGTTGTTCGAGTTGAACATATTGATCATAAAGTTGTTCAGCTTGCTGCTGAAGACGCGAACGCTCTTGCTGTTCTTGCTGTCGAACATAAAGATCGAGATCAGCTTTCAATTGATCGACTAGATTGAGGTTTAGTAAACCGCCAACTGCCGTTTCTAATGCTTCGGCTTCTGACTCTTCGTCAGCCAAAGCCTGGATTTGTTCACCATCGAAGAAAAAAAGGTTAGCAATACCTGGTGGAATTAAATCACGGAGAAACTCATTCCAATGTGCATCATCGACATCTCGAAAGATCTGCCCATCTTTGTAAATGTAGACACGCTCTTGAACGTTTTTTGCTTCAACCTTCCATGTTCGTTGCGCATCATACACGCTGCGGACTCCCGCATGAACAAACTCAAATCCAATTTGAACGGAAGCTTGATGCAGTAGGGTATTATCAGCGGGTCGATGTATACGTTCTTGAAGATAGCTGTTATAGTCGATTTTTCGCACACGACTCCCTAAAGCGTTGCGCCCGTAAAGACAGAGGCGAATTGCTTCGAGAAGGGTTGTTTTACCAGCCCCATTCTTTCCTCCAAAAAGAATGATTGGAGGAGTCTCATCTGATAGACGACGTGGGCTTAGATCGATGTCTACCTGACCGCGAAAAACCCCGAAATTCTCTAAAGTCAGACGTGTGATGATCATTCTATTTCTGTCTCTTCGCCATCTTGCATTGTTGGCAACTTGTACTGATGCCGAATAGCTTCTTCATCTCGCCATTCTTCACTTAAGACATCATTTATACGAGCGGAAATGCCAGCGCGACGATGCATTCCCTGCACTTGGCGTTCCTGCTCCATGAGGCGTGCGATTAGATCGGTAGGGATGTCACTCTTTTGGCAAATCTCATCAAGAACGCCGTATTCAGTTGCTGAAAACATGCCGATGTCGTCCTGCAACCAGCGTAAATGTCTGCCAGTAACCTCATGGTAAATTTGCGGGACAGAATCTTCCCAGTCTTGACGTTCGGTACGCCAAAGACGTCGAATTTCGTGAAGTTCTGCTTCCGAAATAAGTTCCATGTTTGGGTCTGGACCTTCAGTCTGGACTTGTTTCTGTATGGTCAATAATTGATGCAAAAGTTCTTTACAAAAAGACAGACGATAGGGTCCTCGGATAAGTTTAGGATCGACCACCTCTTCCTGTGTCTCTTCGACGTATTGATCGATGTTTCGTAAACCACGTAGCCGTTTACCATCGTGCGTTTTACCTTCTACCAGCACTTCGCCTGTGCGACGCTTATGTTCCCTGTAGAGATGTTTTTTCTCTGGGTCTTGTGTCGATGTTAACCAATCTCGAAATTCTAGTAATGGCAGCATCCACTCCTCACCATTATCGATCATGGCCTCCATCGATTTATCCCGGGTAACAACGGTGCATGTCCAGCACCCAAATCGGCTGTTTCCACACGAGGGGGTTGTATCATCCACAACCAGGGGGCATTCGCCAGAATTTGCTGAACGATACAACGCCGCAAGATCCCGGTTATTCCCGCCCCAAGGTGAAGGGACTTGCAACAAATATGTCCATACATCATCCGTAGAGAAGTCAGCGATGGGGGTGTAAACATAAGCCCGAGACAAAATGTGATGTCTTCCAAGTCGGCTTCCTGTTACTTTTGGTCGAGCGGACATAACCTGAGCACGGCTCGCGCTCTCGCTCTTACGCCCACCCAACACCATAACAACTTCGCCAAACTCTGCGGCGCGTTCTAGAATGAATCGATTAGCTGGTTGAATTTTCATCCGTTCGGTACACCAACGAAAACGCTGATTGGGCGCGGGGTAGCCTCGTCCGATTAAATTCGACCAGAATGTATCTGTAACTTGAGGGGTTACTTTATGTGCCTCAAACTTCAGACCCTGTGCTTCGGCTCGCTGATTCATCATTCGAAGCGTTGATGTCAAATGATCAACAATAACTGGGGTTTCGACGAGTGTATCCGACGCGATGATATAAATCGGCCATTTGAATTTTTCGCGTGGCATCTTTGAGAGTGCATACCACACGAGTTGAACGACTGTTGTCGAGTCTTTACCACCACTGTAACCAATAACCCAGGGCAATCCACTTGAAATATAAGTCTCTTGAATTTCGGCGTAAATCTCATCGAGTTTACGAGTTTCAAAGATGGATCCTTGGGTATTGGGCATATCAATTTGAAGGTTCATATTCATTTTCCGCCATATGCTGAAAGACGATTTTGTAGTGTAATTTCATCTGAATTCAAAGGGAGACCCAACTCTCGCTTGATGGCGATTGCGGTCATTTTGACACTCTTATTTGCTTTGCTCATTTTCCCTTGTACGATGGCGCTGCCTTGCCAAATGCCGTTAGAACGAAGCCAATTAATCTGGTTAATGTCTCTTAACTCAGCTTCCCACTGATCAGATCGCTGAGTAACTATTTGTCCAACAATTCCCAATGCTTGTAAGACGACTCCATGAGCGTGAACATAATCATCACGCAATTCTGATGTCTTCATTTCGTGTCTCAAAACCGCCTGCCATTCAAGGATAGCGTTGCCCAAATACGTCCAATAAGCAGTGGCTAGTTGGGCATCTTCTAACGTGATTGGGTCATTTTTACTCTTGCTCAAAAGTGCCAATGTAGCCTGGTGGATTGCGCTTAAAGTAAAAAGTTTCGTGCTACGATTTGAAATTGAAGTCTTTTCGAGTTCTGTAAGCCCATCTGAAAAAATAGGAACATCTCGCATCAGATCACGGCAAAGCTGGCTCATCGGTTCGCGTCCATCGTACAAAATCCCAATCGAACGAGATGGACGAACCGCATGTTTGTTGAGATCGGCAAACCATTGCTGACTTCGTTTCAATCCAGCATCCATAAATAACACCACTGAGATTGACTCGTCCCTCAGCTTTGGGCATTGCTTAAGCGCTTCGGTAATTGCTGCTCGGCGATGTTGTCCATCGTTCACAATAATTCTGCTGTCCATATCAATATGTAATAAGCCGAGATTTCTTTGAGCACCTTTGGATGTAATTGGCTCAAACTCGACATCTCCATCAATGCAAGCTGTGATGGAAGACAAAACATAGTCTTCTTGATTGGTGACTAAATAACGAGTGATATCTGGAACTCGCGCTCGATTGAGTATCCTTTGCGCCCGCATATTGGCTGGCACTTCATCATCGTCGAAGACAAACAGACGAGACACCAATTTTAGAGGACACATGACCACGTAATATTCACGTCCCGCTTGAATGCCGCGTACAGCAGGAAATTGGTGATTGTTTCCATTCATCCTAATTTATATCCCACTTGGATGGAAGTTTATTTTTCTCATTTGGAAGTTTAATTTAAAACTCTCAAATGAGCAACTGCTTGTTACATCCAACACATAATGAGGATGAGGCGAAAAGCCTCATCCTCAAGAATTGATAGCTTAGTCGCCTAAAACGGAATATCTTCTCCGCTCTCCGGTTCGTCGTTCTCCAGCCGATCCAGTAGTACCAGCCGGTTCGCGTCTAAATCCAGACTTGCCTGCGGTGCGCCGCTCTTGTGAGTTCCAATATAACTTGAGACGAGACCGAACCATTTCACTCGAAGAGAGGGCTACTACTCAACGGACGAC
>Ga0163144_10007378_pt1 | contig 24110 bp, 19 predicted proteins | sample OliLak19BULKMAT1_FD_123175 | JGI IMG/M metagenome (GOLD analysis project Ga0163144, IMG submission 123175) | Freshwater microbial mat bacterial communities from Lake Vanda, McMurdo Dry Valleys, Antarctica - Oligotrophic Lake LV.19.BULKMAT1 | ecosystem: Environmental > Aquatic > Freshwater >...
GCGCGCGCCGGCTGCAACACTGGCCCTCATGGGAACCCAATCCTTGAACGCAGAGCGCACCTGGGCGCCGCGGCCCGCGGACAAAACCCGCATTGGGCAGTTTCCGTCGACAAAACAGAAAGCACATTGGGCCCGTGCGCAAGTGAGGCCAAAAACCGCGTCTGGGGTTTTTCGGACGCCCCGACGCCACTGGCACCCTGGCGGAGACGCCCAAGTCCGCGGGGACACTGGGTGTTTTCTGTATTTCATTTGCACGAGTGCGTCGACGCCCATGAACTACGTGATTGATGGGCGGAATCGAAGGGTGGGCAAGAAGGTCAACGGCGTGATGACGCAGGCATTCCTTTACGAGGACCAACTGCGCATCGCGGCAGAGTTGGACGCAACTGGGACCATTGCGAGCGTGTTTGTGTACAGCGGCAGCCTCAACAGCCCGGACTACTTGGCGAAGGCCGGGGTTGCACTCCGAGTCCTCAAGGATCACCTTGGAAGTCCGCGCGTTGTTGTTGACTCGACGACAGGTGCCGTTGCGCAACGCATGGACTTTGATGAGTTTGGTGTCGTGACGACGGAATCTCCAGCGGCCTTCCAGCCGTTTGGATTTGCCGGTGGCCTTCATGACCAACACACCAAGCTCACCCGCTTTGGGACCAGGGACTACGACGCCGTGAGCGGCAGGTGGACATCGAAGGATCCAATTCGATTCGAAGGGGGCGATGCCAACCTGTTTAGCTACGCGGGAGAGGATCCGATTGATAATGCCGATCCAACCGGAAATCTTTGTGAATTCGTGGGCACGACAGTTGGATACGAGGATGACGACACAAACGACCCAAACGCCGGAACGCTTGTGGCGGATGAAGGTGGGAGCGGGGTCATCAACACGTTGCCAATCCGTACGCCAGGATGCGCGACCGGCTGGGCAATACAAACGTATCACCATTTTACGCGGTACTACTATTCGTACCGCCTCGTGGTGTACGCCTTTCGTGGCGAGGTTGGAGATCGGTGTCCTGGGTCGAGCGTGTTTGCGCGACTGCGCGACGCAACGTTGGCGGATTTTGACGTTGGGTACATCCACTTTGCGACGATTTGTGTGGATGCGCCCCCGCCGAACGGAGACCGCCTAACATGCCGCTGATCTTGATTTGCTTAGTCCTTGGTCTCCAAAGCAAGGCGGCGAGCGCTGAGAGCGTGGACTGCAGTCCCTCGACAGTCGCTTGTCCGTGTACTCAATCGGACGGACAGATCGCCTGTGACACGCGCGCCGTTATCTCCGTGTTCTTCGTAGAGGGAACGGACCGGCCTGTTGTGCTCCAACCAGACATAGACACGCTCCGCGCCCTGGGCGGGTGGCACGTCAAACCCGACGTCACCCTTTGGAAAGTAGGAAGGGCGAGTTCGAACGATGCCCGTCTGGCAGCGTTGCGCCGCTACTTGGCAGAAGCCGGAGTAGAGGCCGCAAAGATAAGCCTGGTCGAGCGCGAGCAGACTGGGTCACGGCGTGTAAGTCTGACAACCACGCTTCCATCTGCCGAGATCCGATTCCGTGACACCAAGCTGCCGACCCCACTGGGTGAAATTGCGGCGCGATGTTCTGCCGGGTCATTGGGGCGCATTCCGCTCCCGTGCCTCCAGCACGATTCAGAGACCTTTTGCGATTCGACGGCGCGGTTGACGCTCGATCTCAAGGTCGCGGGAGCGCGCATGAGGCCTGCGGAAGAGCATCTTCTCCAGCTCACGTATGCCGCATTTCCCCGAACCACCCTGATGGTCGAGCTTGGCAACGACGTCTTTGACAGCAGGCAGGATACGGAGGCCGTGCGCGATTACCTCCAGTGTATGGGAGTGTCCCCAGAACGGACTGCGTTCCGCCGCGCAGACTGGCCAGCTGAACCTACACGTGCCTGGTTCACCTTTCGTGGCGACGTGAATGTGCAGTCTGGCAACATGTTTGCGCACTGAGCGTGACTACGGAAGTTGGGGCCTGGCGGGCAAAAGCACTCAGAGCCGCTCAGGCGCGTTTTGGCCGGTCTGCCCCTCGTGGAAGCCGAGGGCAAGGTCAAACGCACAGCTGAAGGGAAATGGGATGGCCAGGGCGCGCGCCGGCTGCAACACTGGCCCTCAATTGGTGCTTGGCGGCGACCCTGCTCCGCGCATCATCGGTTTTGATTGTTGGGTGCCGTGACTCATGCACGAATCCGAGCATCCATTCACAGTCGCTCAGTACCTGGCGCGCTTTCATGAGACGAATGACTTGAGGATGGTGATCAAGGCGGCGCTCGAAGCACTCAGGCTCGCCAATCGCGGCGCCTCTGTACGCGTTCTTAAGTATGCGTCCACGACGTTGTCTGAAGCTGGCCACCAAGAGGCGGTCGGAGTCATTTCAAAAATACTAGCTGAGGACACGCCTGAGTTGAGCCAACAGCGGGAGTTGCTCAAGTTGATGTTGCAAGTGGCGCCAACGCGGACACCGGCTCCGGCCCCGGTTTCCCACCTTCAGTGCGCATTCTGCGGCAGCAGAGGCAGCCCAGTCCGAGGGTATGCCTGTCAACGCTGCGCACGCGACCTTTCGACGGTGGCTGCCGACCCGCCAAGGCACTATCCAGCTCGAGGTCATCTTTGCTGCCTTTGTGGCCATGAGCGCGTGGGCGACACGCACTACGTTGGCTGCCCGAGCGGAATTGTCTGTGAATCCTGTTGGCGGGCCGCGCTCCAAGCTTGGACCGAATAGCGCAATTGTCCGAGGGGGCGTGGCGCGGGGTGCGGGGTGCGGAGGTTACTTTGGAGCAAGTGGATGCATGCCGCGTGACGCGACCCATGTCTGAGAATGCCGCGTTATGGAAAAGCGGAGCGCCGGCCTTTTGGCGCGGAGCGTCTTTCTCGACGGGTGTCATCGGATCACCCATCGCGGACCAGCATTTGGCCGAATGCTTTAGCGGCTATCTCAATCCCCAAATTGATCGGCTCTGTTGGCCATGAGCGGGGCACCAAGGGACTTCGAAAAGGCAGCGCTCGATGCGCTTGCCCAATACTCAAGAACTGGCAAGCCGGATGCCCTCGTCCAGGCTGGGGATCTTTTTGCAAAAGCAGGCGTTAGGGACAGAGCAAGGCAGGCGTACCTCGATGCTGCCGAGGCCAATGAGCGGGAGGGCAAGTGGCTACGGGCTGTCGTGTGCGCGCGCAGGGCGCAGACCACCACAATTCCACCCGATACCAAAGTGGGAGCGGACGTCATGCAGCGGGTGGAAACGTTTCTGGGCGCCGCCGGAAAACCAACGCCATCCCCAGATCGTTGCATTCGATGTGGCCGCCACGAGGCGGAGCTGAGACGCCTGGGTTTGGCGGCAATCTGCAAAGAGTGCGTCAACACTTTGAAGGAGCACAGAATCGTACTTATGGGCGCGCGTCCTGCGTGGATGAGTCGACCGGACCCGCTCATTCGCTGCGGCTCGTGCGAGCGACCGGCGGATGCCGTGGACGGTTTCTACGCACAGGGGTTCGGGCGTATTTGCTCCACATGCATAGATGGCTTGGTCGCCGCCTGGAGTGGCTGACCAGGTAATGGCGCGGGCCATGCCAGTGCGTGGGGGCGCGTGTGGTGGCTTGCATGGCGGTAGAGGGAGACTGCGCGGACCCCCGCACTTGCCTGCACGCGTCCACGACTTCCCGCCAGCGGCCTGGCCCTCTCACGCCTTCGCGCGCAGGGCCTTCATCCCATCAGGCGACGCGTAGATTTCCGCCCGGCCCTTGAGCACCAGATCATCAATCAGCCGGCGGCGCACATCCGGATCCGCATCCATGGCCGGCGCTCGCCACCGCGTGACGAAGTAACTCAGCCCCAGGTACCCGCCTGCGAACTTGTTCTCGGCGCGGACAATTTCCTGGAAGCATTCTTCCAGCGGGTCACGGCGGGGACCCTGGGATGGGACGCGCTCCACGACGGGTTGGCTGGGCACCATGATGGGCGAGGCGGGCGTCAGCGTGTGCGCGTTGGCACCCTCTTCAAAATGCGCCAGGCCACGCATCAGGTCCACGCTGGCGTACGCCGCCGTGGTCAACGCAGAAACCTCAAGCTGCCCCCACGACGCCACAAACGTCCGGCAACCCAGCTGGGCCAGGGTGGAGGCAATAATGGCGTGTTCTGTGTCCGGAGAGACCAGCACCACCTGGTCAAACGAGCGGCGCGCGGCCCCCGTCAGGATTTCCGACGTGAACGAGATTTCCAGCGCCCGGTCTGAGAGTGCCCGGTTCTTGGTGGCGCACTTGGAGCAATCCACCGGGCGCGCTTCACGAGGGAAACGGCGGACAAAGAAGCCGGGCTCATTCTGGAGCATGTGGAGGAATCCGCTGAGGCGGTGGGCGCCTTCTGCGTTCTCATCCCCGGTATCAATGCCGGTGAAATAGTAGCTGCCCTGGTGCACGCCACCGCCGCTGGCGGCGAGGAGCCAGTCAGCCAAGAGGGAAAAGCGGATTCGTTTGCCGAGGGCGCGCTCCCTCCACCCGCTGTAGAATTTGCGGCCATTGAAGAACAACGCGGTCTTCATGCAGGGACACCAATGCCAAGAGGAGAAGGCCGCGGAACGGTAGGCGCCAGCCGAGTGGTTCTGGGAAACAGACTTGACAGTTGAAGTACTCTGAGCGCCGGTATGCCATCCCACCAGGCACCTCAGAGACCTTTTTGGCGCCCTCGCTAGGGGCCCTGGCGGGCGCCAGGGCCCACGAACACCCACGAAGGCGGGCTCTTCCCTGTGACTCAGCGGGTACTGCTCGATTTGAGCCCGTTTGGGGCGATTGGGGTACCTGCCCCTAGCCGGTGCTCCGGAGCGCAGCGGAGGGCACCGGGTTAAGAGGCCTCAAAAGAAGCCTCTAAAGAGGGGTGGGAAGTGGCATTTCTCCGCGTATGGACGCGGACTTGGGCGTGTGCTTCCGCGGGGGTCGATCCGTTTTTGATACCTTTTCCGCGGGGGTCGATCCGTTTTTGATACCTTTTCCGCGGGGGTCGATCCGTTTTTGATACCTGCTTAGACCTTGGGCCGGAGCGCCTTTGTCAGTGCCGGGCCCATGGGAACATCCGGTTTTGCTTCGGCGCGTTTCAGTGTGGCAATTCCTACCCCCAGCTCTTTGGCGGCCTGCTCCTGCGTCCAGCCGCGGCCCTTGCGGAACTTGGCCAACTCGGCGCCGGTGAGAATGGGTGGTGGTGGTGACGGCTCAATGGGCGTCAACTTCCGCAGTGTCCGATCCAGCGCCCATTCCGGAGGGTGCAGTTCCATCACCCCGGCAAGGGTGTGTTTGTCACGCTTCCATTGCCATTGTCCCAAGCCACCGATGCGTTGAAGCTCCGCCAGGTCGCGGTCCAAAGCGTTCCATGCTTCAGCAGGGTGCGTGCTTCTGTACCTGATGCCGGCCAGTTCCAGCACGTTGGCACCGGTCAATTCCACGTGGTTATTGCCATCGCCTTGTGCCCACCTCCAGCGGATGGGGAGCACCAAGCCCAGGGCCAGTGTGTAGGGGTGGTGCACATCGTCAACGTGCGCCAGCTCAATGGGGGCAGGCTGCCAGTTGCTACCCAGGCTGCCATTGCTGGTTCTCACGCCGCGGTAGACGGCGGAATTGATACGTAGCTCCATTCCCTCCAAGCGCCATTCACTTCCGTGAAGCCGGTCAAACTTCTTGCCGACGTGTACCAGTGGCGCGCGTTCCCGTTCGTGTCCGTCGTTGTCGTAGATGGCCAGCTCCATTTCCGTCAGCAGCTCCACCTCTTTCGCAACGCGCTGGCGTTTCTTGAAGTCGCGTTGACCGCGCAAATCGTAGCCAAGGGCCGCCATGTGCGTATCCAGTGTCCAGCGTACCCAGCCCTCGCGTTTTCCTTCTACGGACAACAGCCGTTGTATTGCGGCCCAATTGCGCAAACCGAACCAACTCCGCCAATCACGGATTGCATGCACCAGCGCTTCCGACGTGCCTTCTATGGGCAGTGTCAGTTGCACGTCGTGCCCCGGCGCCAAAAGCTCCATGCGCCCTTTGTCCGTGTTCATTGTCTGGGGCTTCCCATTTTTTGGCAGGTCGCGCATGCCGGTCAGCATCCCGTGATGCGCTTTGCTGGCGTCGATGGCGATGGAGCGCCGGCGTTGTCCCTCGCGCACCTCTCGCTCTGCCATGAACAACAGCGCCAGGTGGAACGTGGAAGGGATGGTCACCGCATCGTCGTGCGCATCTTTGACCTGCGGGAACATCTGGGCTTCTGCCTGCTTCACCAGGTCATCACCGCAGCCGGGGCGTAGCGCGTTCATCTTGCCGCGGGCCCACTTCATCACGTCGAGCGGCGCAGCTTCACCGGGCCACCGAATCCAGAGGCGGTTTGATGGGTCATCGTGGTCCTTCATTGCTGCAAGTTGTAGGAGCTCCAGCGCGTGGAATGCGATACGCCCGCCGGCAAACGCTGTCGGCCACATCCAACGGTCGGTAATGATGCCGATGCGGGCCAGCACTGCTTGCAGCATTTCCGGCGCCACCCATGCGCGCGCGGTCTCAACAATGTGCGTCGTCATGTGCTGCACAATGTCCGCGCTGTCGCGCTCCACCACCGTCAGCGCATCAGCCGCAGTGCATGGCAAAGGGAGTTCCGCGGTCCAGGTGTATGGATAGGCGTGCGTGATGGGGCCGTCGTGGGTTTTTGGGTAGCCAAACTTAGCTGCGATGACGTGTTCCAGCGGGAGCGCCACGCGTAGCCTGGCCAACTCCATGGCCAAGCGTTGTTCCAGCGCCGCTGTAAGCGCAGCTTCCGGCGCGGGTGCTTTTTTCACATCGTCACCGTGCGTGGTTCAATTGCACCCTCTGAAAAACTGTTTCCATCCCATGACAAGTGCACCCATCCAGTGCGTCCTGCGCGGACTTTCGCCAGTGCCACATGCACTGGCCAAGGTCCGTCACCGCTGTCAGCGTCACGCTTGGCCTTGCCAATCACCATCACACTGTCGGCGCTGAATTCGATTTCCCCAGATTCTTTTCCCATCCCAATAAACTGCGCTGGGTTGCATTTCTCATCGCCGAACTCAGGTGCGCTGGCTTCATTTCCGTTGCCATTGACCTTGCCGTAGTTCTCCCGCGCGGTACTTGAGATCAGCAAGACGGCGGCATTGTGCATGCGCGCGACTGCGCGTGCTTGGTAGGCCGCGCGCGCAATCCGCTCCCGGAGATCCAGCCGCTCAGTCACGGTATTGCCCTGGCTGTCCACGGTTATCCCCGCTGACACCAATTGCAGGAAGTCCACAATGATCAACGGCGATTTGTTTGGATGTTGGTGCGTCAGCGCTTTAGCGACGTGCTGCAGGCGCGTGTAAGGCCATCCGTAAGGCTCCCCTTCATCCACGTGGATGGGCAGCTTGCGCAGCTCTTCCGCGCACAGGTGGGCCTTGGCCATGTCATCACGAAAGCGTAGTCCATGGTCCGGATTGACGGCGCGTCCATGGAACAGCTTGGACCAATGCACGCCGGACATGATGCCCAGCAAGCGCATTGTCACTTCATCGCGTCCCATCTCCAGGCCGCAGTAAGCCACGGGTGTCCCGGCGCGTGCAGCGTGCAGCGTGGTTTGCAGTGAGAATTGCGTTTTCCCAACGCCAGAACCGGACACCAGGACATGCAGGCCGGGCCACAGTCCATTGCCTCCGCCGCTCAGCATCCGGCCCAACGTTGGCCACGGAAGCGGGATGGGTTTTTCTTTTCCGCTCTGGCGCGCGGCCATCAGGCGCAGTGTCCCGTCCAGTGTGTCGGCCAGAGGCGGCAGGGGCACGGATTGTGGCGCGTCATGTGATGACGGCGGGATGTCTTCCGCGTCTTCCGGGTTGAAGCGCTGGCCTGCTTGATGCGCGCTGTTCACATCCTTGTGCTCAACCATGGCTCCCCTTCTTCCCGGTCCAGCGCTTCACGCGCAGCAAACCCGCACGCATACGAGGCGCAAATGTTCCCACAATGCGGTCCTTGAATTTGTCGCCCTTGGCATCCAGGTCCGTGGCAATGCAGATGGTGCAGCCGTCAGGAATGCGCGCGGCCAGGGCATCCGTCCATGCGCCTTCCACAATGCCGATCACGGCGGGCGCTCTCTTGTCCGCATCACTGTAAGACAGTGTTGCAGTCAGAAAGTCTGGCTCCCCTTCCACCAGGACAACACCAACCGGCAGGGACGCCAGCCATAGCGCTGCAGGAGTTCCATCACCGAGCGGGGCACCGGAAAGCATGAGACGTCCAAGCGTGTCTGCCAGCACCAGGCCGCGGATGGCGTAGCCGCTGGGCGGCAGGCTTTTGGGGCATCCATCCGTGGGTGCCAACTCGCTGGATGCAAACACGCGGCGCGCACGCACACTGACCATGTGCCCGGCATCGTCATAGAGCGGGAACACACAGCGGTATCCAAGTGCAGGCCAATGATTTCCGCTGGTCAGTTGCCCCTTGAACCACGCCCACCGCGGCACACGCTCATCAGTGCGGATGACGCGAGCCAGGTTGCGGTCCGCCACGGCTGCAGCATCGATCTTCCGCATTCCTCCCAGCCATGCGGACACTTCCTCATCTTCATCCACGCGGCCAGCTCGCTCCCAAAGCGCGTGCACTTCGTCATGATGCGGGCGCTTGGCGGGTGCCGCCGCCGGCACTGGTGGAGGATTGGCGGGCACCAGGTTTGGCGCGGCGCGCATTGCACCTGGTACGGCGCACAATCCACGGCGCGTGCACTCTTCCCGCACCTTGCCCCAATCACTCCTGATGGGCCTATCCGTTCGCAGCGTCATCCATGCTGCCAAGGCAATGGCGTCTCCTGTGGCGTCACAACGGAAACAATGCCACCCGCTTCCATCTCTGGTGAGGCCCGCCGCGCCGGCGTTGTCTGTGCTCCCGCGTTTGTCAGCACCGCATGCAGGACAAGGAGACAATGCCCGATGGGAGCCATGGCCGCGCACCACCTGGATGTTGAACGCGTGCGCCACGGCTTCCAGGCCGTGTGCTTTCACATCGTCCATCCAGGTTCGGGCGTGCGCGGACACCAAGTCAGCTCCGCCGCGCTGCTGTCACGCGCGTTAGCGCAAAGCGCAGCGCCTGCTCCGCATCGTGCAGGTGATCGTCCGCGTTGCCTGCGTCTTGGGCTGTCTCGCACCGCTGTGCAGCCAAGCGCGCCGCTTGTGCAGCTTCGGCCAATACGTTCGCCCAATTGCCTATGCATTCCCCTGCGTCGAACACATCCCGCATGTGACCGGAGACGGGCCTCAATGGTGGACGTTGTGTAGACATCAGCGCCCCACTTTCTTGCCGCTGTGCTCCGCCTCCAGCGCGGCCAGGCCCTTGGCAATGGCCAGGCGCAGCACCTTGCTGCGGTCAAGCGTTCCCATGGCGACAAGTTCCGGCACGTCCTGCATGCGCTTGGTCAGTGCATCCGCGCGCTTGATGAACTCATCCGGCAATCTCAATGATGTTGGAACTTCAGGCATTGGCAATTCCCTCTCAGGCGGCGGCCACCAACTCCGCTACTTCTCCAGCCATGTCGCGGCGTGCGTCGTCGTAGACTTCCAGCGTGCGCATGTCCCGATGGCGGCTGAAGCGCTGCACCTTGCGCAGGTTGCCGTTGGTGCGCTCCAGCGCTTCCGTGATGCCGGCGTGACGCAATCCGTGGGGGCGCACCTTCAACCCGGCAGCTTCACCGCAGGCACGCACCAGGGCGTGGATGCCGGCGCCAGTGAGGCGTGAGCCCTTTCCGGCCCGGTCAAAGTTTGTGAACAATGGACCGGGCACAGTGCCGCGCACTTCTATCCAAGCGCGCAGCGCCTCCAGTGTTGGCCGCGGGATGGTGAGTAGTTCACGTCCGGTGCGGCCCTTGCCCAGAACGGCCAGCTTGGATGTGACTAGGTCCAGGTGCTCCAAGTCTAGGGACACCAGCTCCCCGCGGCGCAGTGCCATGTCACGCAACAGGCGGAGAATTGCCACGTCACGCTTGCCCTTGGCGTCCTGGCGCGCGCCCATCACCACCAGCATGCTGCGCACACCGTCCGTCCCCGGCCCGCGGGTGTCTCGGTATGCGCAGGCTTCAAGACCCTCTACCTCCAGCGTCCAAGGGACCATGCCCAGCGTTCGCGCCAGCTTCACAAGGGAGCGCAGCGCAGCCAGGCGCCGGTTGATTGTGGCCGCCGCCAGCCCGCAGTCCACCATGGATGCACGCCACGCCATGGCCAGAGCGTTGGCCTCGCCCAGCGGTTTGGTCAGCAGCAGCCTCGCTGCGGTTTCAGTGGTTGCCAGCTCAGTGAACGAGGCAAAAGCCTCCAGGTCCTTGCGGTAGGCGGCCAATGTGCGCGGGTTCCGCCCCCCTAAGAATGTCGTCAGCAGCATGTGCGCAGGAGCATCAGCCAGGGACCTGGCCTGGGCGGTCGTCAAGGCGGCGCTGTCCATGGTCCCTGCGTAGCTCATATGTATTTTGAACGCAATACATATCCGGCCTGAATGCCACGCGCGCCGGTAGACGTCTGGATGTTTGCGATAATGCGCGTTTGCGCAAACAAGATGGGGCATCCAGACGGCGGGCTGGTTCCATGAACCGAATCATACTGTGCAAACCGTGCAAACGATATTTACTCAAGTGATATCCCGATCCGCGTCCACCCGTTCAGTCTTCCCGCGTTGTGTGGTCAACCCTTGAACTGGCCATTCCACTTACCCCAGCCACGCCGCGACATGGCAATTGGCTTCCGGCCGTTTCGCTGTTTGTCGGCTCCCAGCGGCGGCCTTCGGTGGTGTCAAGAAGTCTGTGTCTGAGCAACAGCCGGCGAGTTGATCAATGCAGCAGCCCACGAGCAGCGGCTGCGGTGGTGTTGGTGGTGCGCTTGTGATTCTTCAGATTGGCGATCTTCGGGTTGGTGATGGCGGCCGCGTGCCAATTGGCTTCAAGGCGCAACGCCGTGAACGCCAACAGCGCTTTGAGTCCGTTCGGTCCGACGGTGTCCATGGCTTTTGACCTCCGCTTGAACTCCCGGTTCACCCTTTCAATCGGGTTGGTTGTGCGCAGCGCGGCCCAATGCTCTTTGGGGAAGTCATAGTGGACCAGCAACGCCTCCTTGTCCTTGCCAAGCGACGCCAGGGCGTCTTCGCAGCTGCTGCCCCACGTCGTCTGTAGTGCAGTCCATGCGCGTTCTGCGGCTTCCCGGCCCTCCGCGTAAATGACCTCGTCAAGGACGGGCTTGAAGGCTGCCTGGAATCTCCGAGGCACGCGCGTCAGCACGTTGCGCATCTTGTGGACCCAGCACCGCGCCACTGCCGCGTTGGGGAACGCGCTCCGGAACGCGTCTGGAAGGCCTGGCAGGCCGTCCATGACGCCCAGCGTGACCGCGGTGTGGTCCAGGCCCCGGGCCTTCAAATCCGCAAAGACGCGCTCCCAGGCCGGCTTGCTGTCCTTGTCGCCAGGAGTCATGCACAGCACGCTTTTGCGGCCGGCCACATCCACGCCAATCACAACCAGGATCGGCTCCCTGCCAACCGTTCCACGGCGCACGTGGAAACCAGTGCCATCCACGTACAGGTACATGAACTTCCGCTCCGAGAGCGGCCGCTCCAGGAACCGTTGTGCATTGGGCAACAACACGTGCAGAGAATTGGATACCTCCGTGCGGGAGATCCGTACGCCCAAAAGCGCATGGCTTACCTGAGACAGCGTCCTCGTCGACAAACCAGCCAGGTGCAGCAGCGCGAGGTCCTCCTCCAATGCAGGGTCATACCGGCGGTCTTTTGGAAGCACGCTCGTCTTGAACTTTCCGTGACGGTCACGTGGTACGCGCACCCGGACAGTCCCAACGCCTTTGATTCCGTACGACCTCGTCACAAAACCGTTGCGCTTGTTCTCCTTCTGCGCGTCCTCGCCGAGGAAGAGTTCCAGCTCCGCCGCCATGATCTGCTCCAGCGCGTCACGGACGACGTCCTTGGCGCCGTCAACAACTTCACGCATGGCTTCCTTGGGATGGTCCTTGAACCGCCGCGCCATCGACACGACGTCCTGGACACGGAGTATTACTTTCATCAGCACGCTCTGAATTTGATCCATATGTCCGTCCCTCCTGTAGGGCCGGCCGCTGCATCAGACACATAGAAATTGACACCACCGCGGCCTTGACTGTTTGAAAGTTCAAGACGTGGCTGGAGCATACGAAATGGTATGCGGGCGCCACGAAAGGGCTATCCCATGAACCAGGCAGCGTTTGATTCCATCATGCAGCAAGTGAGGCAAAACAACACAAGCGGGCGCGTCAACGAGGATGGTTGGGCCGTTGCCGTCTCGGTCGTGCGCGGTGCGTTCTCTGAGGACAGGTGGGTTTACGGCATGTTTGAGATTGGCAACCCACAAAACCACACGAATGACAGCGACCACCCGTCCAAGACGCCAGAAGATGCCGCGCGGAAGGCGCTCACCGAATTGGGACGCCTGCTCAAAATAAACGTCCCAGCCTCACGGCCGGCCAGGCTTCCTTCCCTGCTTCAAGGGCTCCACACCAGTCAGGGCTGCGCGCGCTCCGCGGGCCGGACATATGTCGGCCAGGGCTCGTAGCCCGGCTCGCACCAAGCGCTCTTTGGCTCTTGGTGGTCCGTACCTTGTAAGCCATGGCGCGCTCATCAGCTGTGATTCTCCGCCCGCGCTGGGGAACTCAAAGCGCGCGGCGAGTGTTGCACTCCCCCTCGCCCTGAAAGTGCCCCAGAGTGCGAATTGCCGTGTCCAGATAGTCCCTGGCGGTAGTGAATGAGCCCGGGAACCCCGAGAGGTTGTACTTGGGTGACGGAAAGAGGTCTGAGGCGCTCACTTGGCTCAGCTCTGCGTCCGTCGTCGTCCCGTCACGGTCCAGGTCTCCGTCGGCAATCCACTGCGCATAGAGGTCCGTGGTGTGGTTGAAGTTGGAGAGGAACCAATGGTCACCATGCAATGTTGGCTTGAGTTGCACAGTGCCTCCTGACGGAACCGCAAAGCCCGCGAGCCCCTCTTCGGGACCGCAGTCCGCGTACGACTGTCCGAGCCGAAGCGGCCAACGAAACCGCACCGTCTCAGCAGTAACGCAATCCGCGGGCGCCGTGGGACGGCAGGACATCCCTCCGGTTTTGGTGATGGTTCCCTCAATGTACGTGCTGTATCCGTTGCCGGTCATCAGCATGAAGTCCGCATCTGAGACTCCCGCCAGCTTCTGTGACGACGTTGTGGCATTGGTAATCTGGTAGCTGACCCTGTCCCATTGCACCGCAGCCGCGTTCTCAAAGGTGGAGATGACCAGCGCAGAAGACGGCGTGTTCAGAAGGTCCACAATGTAGACCTTGTCGTCGTGCAGCAGAGCACTCGCATCATCAGAACGCCTTGCCTCAAAGTTACCAAACGCGATCAGGAACTTCTGGTAGCGGACTTGCCATCCGTCATGGATGAAGCCCGCTTCCATACCCGGGTCCATGCCGGTGGTGATGTTGTCCTCCGGTGTCAGGAACACCTGGACGTTGCCGGTGCCCGTGGTGGTTGAATTCTGGCCGCATGCGGCCAGAATTAGACCGCTCACAACAACTGCTGTGATCTTCATGGTTGCTCCTGCTCGCGCAGCGTCCACGGCAAGGCCGGTGGCTACGCAAGGAAACGGCATGAACCACGCCGCGGGAGCAGCATGGCGTGCTCGCGAACGTACGCGTATCAGCGACGCGCATACGATGCGTTCAGTGAATGCTTCAAATGTTGAAAAGGCCACGCACGGTTTCGCGCAGGCCGGAAAGAGTCACACTGGGGATGGTGGTCCCTGGGCACTTCTGACAACGAGGAAAAACGCCGGAAGCGGCCGGTGCTGCTCACCGACCTCGGCGCCAGCGTTGAGAACGTCGCAGTGCGGCGGTCCTGGCATGGGAACCGCTTCTAACGTCATGCCCGCCGCGCAATGGAGCAATGACAGGCCCGCGTGGTCCCGCTCGGAGTCCCTCCGGGCCGGAGCGTCTTGGCCAGGCACCGGCGCGGAGGGGACGAACAGTCCCTCCAGGTCCACATGGAACTGGCCGTTGCCATGCTGATGCAGTGCCGCGGCGGGCCAGCTGGCCCGCGGTGCCACGTGCGCCAGAGCGCCATGCACGTGGTCCATCCGGTGACACGACGCGTGCAGTACCGGCGAGACAACCAACCCCAACGCCGCAACCATGAGGAGCACAGCGGCGGCCTCCTCGCGTGGTGTGGCTGGTTGGTTGAGGGGTTTCATGGAAGCGGGTGCCTAGCTAGCTTAGACGTCTCCACTTGGCCAACGGACAGACGCGGTGCCTCGTTGGGGTCAAGAACTCGCACGTGCTGGCAATCAAGAAATGGACGGCAGGATCTCGTCGGCAACGGCGCCAGCAAATGTAGGTGCTGAGCGCGGGTGCAGGTTGCCTGCGGACCTTGGGGTGGGTTGGGCGGGAAAAGCCGGACCCGGTGGCGCCAGGGGTGACTTACCCAGGGCACCTCGGCATCTCCTCCGGCGCCCGGAGAATGGCCTGGCGGACACCAGGACGCGCGAACGCCCAAGGGCGGGCCCCACACGCCTGGGCCGTTTGTGTTGGTTGGGTGTCTTGCGCCGCGCGCGTAATTGGTGAGCTTGGCCAAACCTCGGGCTTGGGCGTCAGCCCACTGGCCTGCGTCCCTGTTTCAATGGCTCCACGTCCGTCAGCACCGCGGTCAGTGCCGCGTTGGACATTCCGGCCAGGGCGCGCAGGCCGGCCCGCACCAACGCGCTCTTGGTAGTCCGCACCTTGTGAGCCATGGCGCGCTCTATCAGCTGCGCCAGCAAGGCGTGATCATCCGCCGGCATGGTGAACGTGTCCCGGACAACCAGTGCCACTGGCGTGGCGCGTTTCCCACGGGTCATACCGCCGCTATCGAGCACCTCATCAGCCCGCTTGAACCGGTCGGCTCTGGCATGGCTTTCCGCGGCCAATGATGCCCCCAACGCGCCCTTGATTGCTCCTCGATTCGTCGTCATGCGCGTCCACGCTTTGTATTGTTTGTACGGTTTGCACGATTTGAGGGCTCGCCCAGCAGCCTCAGCACCTCTTCCGCCAGCGCGTCCACCTCCTCCACCGCTTTTGTGTCTTGAGGCTTCATGCCGTGCACGCTGGTGCCAAACACCGCGGATTGTCGGAAAGATTGGCGCAGCCCAAGTGTGCTGGATGCCAGCGGGATGCCGAACTCCTGCAACGCATCCATCGATTCCCGCGCAAGCGTGGTCCCTGGTTGGGTCATGTTCACTACCAAGCGGGCCTGCATGGTTTCATTCACTTCTGCGCAGCGTTGCACCAGGTCTCGAATGCCCACCGCCGCCCAAAGGTCTGGCGGGCTAGGGATGACTGGCATCAGCACCACGTCCGCCACCATCAATGCGGATTGCGGCACCATGCTGTCCACCGCTGGCGGGCAATCCACCACCACCAGGTCATAGTCCGGCAGGAACTTGGCCAGCTCCCGGTGGACCTTCCCGCCGGCGGCCGCCACGCCAGCCACCGCGGCGGGAAATGGTGTGTCATCCGGTGCAGCAGCCGCCCACCGGGTGGCAGTCCCTTGCGGGTCCGCATCCGCTACCAAGACCTTGTGACCAGCACGCCCCCACGCCCCGGCAAGTTGCATTGCCGTGGTGGTTTTCCCGCAGCCGCCCTTTTGGTTCGCCACCACCACAATCTTGCCTGTCATGTTTGCGCCTCCATGTCGGAGCGCTTCATACCGTGCAAACGGTGCAAATCGTTAGCGGAGCCTTGGCGCCGACGCGGCACAACGTCGCTACAAATCGTTTGGCACCAGTCCGGTGGTGCGTCCAATCCGCGCCGGCCGGATGGGCACGGCGTGCTGACCGGGCTACCTCTTGACGACACTCGCGGCACGCTTGAGGGCAGCGGCTGTTTGAATGCAGGACGCAGGCGCGAGACGAGGCGAGCAAGAGACGCACAAATCAATGTTCCCGCCGTTGGCCGCGATCTTGAGGTCAATGAACGACAGGGGCAAGCCGTCGGCGCGCGCGCGCAGCGCGCGTGCCTCCGCCTGCAGCTTGCGCATTCGTTCCCCGCATCGGCGCAGTGTCTCGTTAGAGGCCGAATTGCGCTGGCCGTCCATGCCGCGTCCTTCGGCAAGCAATGCTGTGACGCCGTCGAAAGTTGCGCGTGCCTCTAGCTTGATAGCGGCGGTTGCTCTCGCATCCTCGGCGCGGGCCACGCTCTCCGAGGCGCCAATGTGAAACGATTTGTTGGATTCGACGATGACGCCCAGGTCCCCACGCTTTACCAACCGCCCCTTGAGGTGCTCCCCGTTCTCGCCGATGACCGCTCTGACTGCTTCGGGCTGGACGTTGGGGACCGGCATCACAATACGCACCTCGTAGCTCCCTGTCGGGAGCGGAGCGTGGTTGGCGGTGAAGGGCCCCGCGGTGAAAGCGCCGTTTGCAGCTACCGCGTCCGCCGCAGCGGCGTAGCCACGGGCCCCCGCGACCCGAACGCCGAGCTTTGTACCATCCGGCAAATTTGTCTTGCCCCGGATGACTGGCTTCCCATCAGCCACGTCGACGTCAGTCTCCAGCTCCACCGCGCCCGTCAGCGGCACTGCCGTCCGTGGCGTAGACGCCATGCGCGCCTTTTGTTGGATCTCAAGCACGAACTCATCCAACCCCTCAAGTTGGGGTGCAATGCGCTTTGCCTCAATTACAACGGGCAGCGCCTCTTCGGGCTTGCTCTCCCCGACGAGCAACTCCGCGTAAGCCGCGTAAGTCGTAGCGCGTACGCGGTCCAATTCAGCCGGGATCGGTCCCAGCTTCTCCGCGGCCTTGTAGGCCTCGTAACAGCCTTTGGTATCGCTGGTGAGGCCGAGGTCACGCGCTCGCTGAAGCAGAATACGCTGCTCGTCGCCCTGGCCGACCGTCGTCGGTCTGTCCCTCTCGTCGAGAGTTGTCTCGACCCGCGCTGGTGGAGCATTTCCGATGCCGCTTGCCGGTCGGGGCGGCACAACCTCGGCTGGAGAAGCGCTGGGGCACCCAAGGACGGTGGTGATCACAAGCAGCAGCGACCAGAAGCTGGGATGGGGGCGCGAAATCGGAGCCATGGAGCCGTCCAGTGAGTTCTGTGTCGTCGGAGCGCATCGCTTGGACGTGAATACGACGCCCAGACGCACCGGCTACGGTCCCCCGTCCACCCCGTCCGCCGCAAGCAAGAAGCAGGTTCCCAAGCCCAGGTTGCCATCGGCGGTGCACGTCCCACCTGACAAGGTCCGCATTTGTATCCCCCATATCGTGCAAATAGTTTGCACGGTATGATTTTTAGGTCTGAGACGGATGCGGACCAACTCCCACACGGCCAGCTCCTGGGGCCCACCGATGGCCCTGGCGGGCCCCAGGATGAGCGAAAGCGGGAAGACCCATGCCTGGCAGGGGCGGACCACCAGGAGCTTTCCTGGGAGGTTTTCTGCACAGACCGTGACACGGCTGCACGCGTCAGCCCGAATTCGCCTACACTGCGACGTGTTCGGATTACATCACGGAAAGCGCAAGCTGCCTGCCATACTTCAGGGAGTGTCTATGCGCTTGCAGGTGCCGTTGTTTGTTTTGGTGTTGAGCGCTTCATCCTGTTCCGATCCGGTTTCAGAAGGCGTGACGGCCTCAGCATCAACGGTACTCAGCCCGCTGAATTCGGCACCGCTCACCCAGCACTTCAGTCTTCTTGCGACTGGCGCCATCAACGTGGGCACACAGGCGCGAGTGACCTCGGGTGACGTTGGCGCGGGTTCCATCAACGTTGGAACCAAGGCAGGAATTGCAGGCAACACCCTGGCGCCAACTGTGGCCCTTGGTGCGCACGCAGCCACCGCGGACATCCAGACCAACGCACTGACCGCACATTCAAAGGCCACCCACGGCGCGGTGGTGCCGTTGACCGTCGCATTGCCGGCGATCCCGGCCGCCACGGCAACGCCTGGCTCGCTGAACGTCTCGGTGCCCGTTCACGGAGTTCAAACACTGGCCGCAGGGGCGTATCGCGACGTCACAGTGGGGACATGGGGCACTCTCGTCCTCAGCGGCGGAAGGTACGATTTCCGCAACCTGACAATTGGCACGCTGGCTCACCTGCAGGCGTCTCAACCCGTCGAGATTCACGTCTCGCAGACGGTGAACTTCAGCACGCAGTCAAATACCATTCTGGCTGCAGGGCTGAGTGCAAACGATCTGAGGATCGAATCCATTGGCACGGGCACGCCCATCACCCTTGGCACTCAGGCCAATGTCCGCGCCCTGCTGCTGGCACCGCAAGGAACGGTCACCGTCGCGACGCTGGCCGCACTGAACGGCGCCATCGCTGCTGCCGCTGTGACCCTTGGCACCTTGGCAAGTGTTACCTTTCAGGACGGAATCACTGGCGGCCAGGGCTGCACGCCTGCCAGCTGTGATGATGCAAATCCGTGCACCACTGATGCCTGCGTTGGCGCCGGTTGTGTAAATACGGCGGTGGCCGTGGGGACGTCCTGCGCTGACGCCACAGTGTGCAATGGCGCGGAGACGTGCAACGCCGCCGGTGTTTGCACCGCGGGAACACCGCCACAGATTGACGACGGAAATACGTGTACGGATGACGCCTGTGATGCTTCCGCTGGTGTGACACACACCGCCCGCGCGGAAGGCGCTGCTTGTCCAGACAGCACGGTCTGCAATGGCGCTGAGACCTGCAACGAGTCTGGGACCTGCACCGCAGGTGCACCGCCCGTTGTTGATGACGGCAACGTCTGCACGGATGACGCATGTGATGCCGTCGCCGGCGTAACGCACACGCCGCGTCCTGTGGGCTCTGCTTGTCCGGACACCACAGTCTGCAACGGCGCTGAGACCTGCGGTGCCACGGGTGAGTGCACCGCAGGCGCTCCGCCAATCGTTGCCGATGGGAACCCGTGCACCGTTGACAGCTGCGATCCCACTCTTGGCGTGGTGCACACGCCACTCCCGCCGGATGACGCTTGCCACCTGGATGTGGATGACGACGGTGACGGATTCACAGAGAATCATGGCGATTGTGATGACGGGAACGCGTCCATCCACCCCAGCGCAGCGGAGGTTTGCGGGAATGGCGTGGATGAAGACTGCTCCGCCGGAGATCTGCCGTGCCCCAACTCGCTGCCCGCGCCACCCTTGGACCGCACCGTCGCAACACAGATGCTGGAGTTGGGCTCGTTCCTCTACTCCGGCACCGCGCCGGTCCAGACCGGCGTCATTGCCGGAACCATTGACCCGCGGCGCGCAGCGATTCTCCGGGGACGCGTCAAGGGCATCCTGGGACAACCGTTGGAGGGTGTGACCATCATCGTCCGAGACCACCCGGAGTATGGCGCCACACTCACGCGTGCGGATGGGCGATTTGACCTTGCGGTAAATGGCGGCGGAGTTCTTGCGGTCCGCTACGGCAAGACCGGCTATCTGCCACTTCAGCGTACGGAGTACGTGGCCTGGCAGGAGTTCACGCTGTTACCGGATGTGGTCCTGATTGCACCCAATCCGGATGCAACCGCGGTTGACCTCACATCACCGAACGTCCAGGTGGCCATTGGAGCAGAGGTCTCGGATGCGGATGGGCCGCGTCGGCCCCTGGTGGTTGTGGTCCCCGGAACGGCGGCGGAGATGGTCTTCCCGGACCTCTCCACCACACCAATCTCAAATCTCACCGTGCGGCTCACGGAGTACACCGTGGGGCCCTACGGCCGGCAGGCAATGCCGCTCAATCTTCCCCCGGAGAGTGATTACACTTATGCCATTGAGCTTGGCATTGACGAGGCGGACGCCGCGGGAGCGGATTCGGTTGCGTTCTCACAACCGGTACGGCTGTACCTGGAGAACTTCATTGGGCTTCCGGTGGGAACCATTGTGCCTTCCGGCACAGTGCAGCGGAAATGCGCGCAGTGGTGCGGAGAACCCAACGGTCTGGTCATCAAGCTGGTGTCAATTTCCGCCGGGATGGCCGACCTTGATACTGACGGTGACGATGTTGCCGAGTCCAGTGCAACGTACGCCGCCTTGGGCATCCTTGATGTTGAACGCGCGGAGCTGGCCAACCACTACACCGCCGGTGAGACGCTCTGGAGAGTGCCGCTCAGCCACTTCAGCTCGCAGGATTTGAACCTCCCGGAGCTCATTCCAGATGGTTCACAACCAGGAAATGGCGGCGGAGGCGGCGGATCGGTTGATGAGAGCTGCGAAGCGGAGGGCTCCATCATAGACATCCACAACCAGGTGCTGGGCGAGCGGGTGGCAATCACGGGAACGCCGTACGCGCTCCGCTACGCCAGTGACCGTGTTGCGGGAAGGACTGCGCAGTTCAAGACGCCCATCATCTTGAGTGAGGCTGTTGTTCCTCCGGACCTCGTGCGGATTGTTCTTGATATCCAGGTTGCCGGCCAACAGCTGATTCAGGATTTCCCAGCCGCGCCAGACCAGAGCACCACGTTCACGTGGGATGGCCGGGATGGGTACGGACGCCTCATGCAGGGACGCCAGGTCGCGCGTATCCGGCTGGGGTACGTCTACACGCCCACGTACATGAGCCCCTCCAACGCCTTGTCCAGCTTTGGCATGACCGGGTTGCTGCCGCTCAACGTGACTCGGGTGGGCAATGAGGTCATCCGCTGGCGGGAGCACCGGGTCATGCTGGGCGGATGGGACGCGAAGGCATTGGGCCTTGGTGGGTTCTCCCTGACTCCGCATAACGCGTACGGCGCGTCCCTTGAGCGCGGAGTGAGCGCGTTGTTCAAGGGAGATGGTGATGAGCAGTCCGCAGAGTCAACCCGCAATGTGGTGCGCACCGTTGCTGGAAACCGTTTGTCTGGGTTCACCGGTGACAACGTGCAGGGCCCCACAACAAGGCTCAGGTTCCCACGCGGAATTGCGCTGGATGCTGAAGGCAACCTCTACATTGCGGATGACGGAAACCACCGCATACGCAAAGTCCAAAGGGACGGCGTGATTGTCACGGTGGCCGGGACCGGGACCAATGCGTTCACACCGGATGGTGCACCCGCGGTTACCTCGTCCATCCGCTCTCCACGGGATGTTGCGGTGGGTCCGGACGGCAGCCTGTTCTTCTGGGAAGGAGATGCAGGCCGGATCCGCAAGATTGGGATGGATGGCATCCTGACGACGGTGGCGGGCGGCGGTGCGCTGGGACTGAACAACGGAGGCGCCGCAACCGACGCGACCTTGACCGGGTTCTTCAATGGGGTGGCCGTTGGCCCGGATGGCACCGTGTATTTCTCGGACAATGGTAACCGGCGGATCCGCCGCGTGGACTGCAACGGCATCATTCACACCATTGCAGGCACAGGAACAGATGCCCTCAGCGGCGATGGCGGACTTGCAATTGCTGCGGCAGTTGGATCGGTTTTTGGTGTTGCGGTCGGGCCTGACGGAAGCATTTACCTGGCAGCCACCACCCAGGGCCGCATCCGCCGGATCTCGCCGGAAGGCATCATCACCACTGTTGCGGGTGGCGGGTTTGGTGGCGACGGCACGCCGGCCATTGGTGCAAACCTTCACAGTCCCGCGGATGTGGCGGTGAGTGCCGCTGGCGAGTTGTTCATTTCCGGCGGTGACGGTGTCCTGCGCGTCAGTCCGATGGGGATCATCAGCAGTCTGACCGGTCCTTTTGCGACCAGCCGGTTTGAAGAGGGCGGGCGCTCCAACGTGTGGGCTGTCGCGTCCAACGGGATCGCCAAGGGTCCGGACGGCGCGCTCTACGTCAGCAGCGCGGTGGGCCACGTGGTGCGCAGGATTGACAATGGACTGCCGTTCAGCGGCGGTGGGAACATCGTCGTGGCCTCGGAGAACGGCAAGGAAGCCTATGTGCTTGATTCTGCGGGACGGCACTTGAGGACGGTGGACCCGACAACAGGCGTGACGACATTGACGTTTGGGTACACGCCCGGTGGATTGCTGCAGACGCTGACTGACCGGAACGGATTGGTGACCATGGTTGAGCGGGATGTGACCGGCCGCCCCACCGCCATCATTGCGCCGCACGGCGAGCGCACCGAGCTGACGCTGGATTCCAATGGGCGGCTGGCCACCATTGCGGGACCGGAGAACATCACGCGCCAGTTCACGTACATCGGCTCAACGGGCTTGCTTGCGACGATGACCAATCCGCGCGGCGGCGTCACTGATTTTGAGTATGACGCGGACGGGCGGTTGACGCGGGACAATGACGCTGCGGACGGGTTTCTCACGCTGACACGGACGAGCACGCCGGACGGTTTCAGCGTGGTGACGGAGACCGCGGAATCACGGGTGACGCAATTCAATGTGGGGTCACCAGGCGCGGGCGGGCAGACAAGGGCCAACACCTGGCCCAGTGGGTTGTCTACGCAGGTCCAGAGCGCGGAGGCTGGCACAACCTCCATCCAGCGACCGGACAACACACTGAGCGTGACGACGCTGACGCCCGACCCTCGCTTTGGGATGCAGAGTCCTATCCGCAGCATCAAGGAGACGTTGCCGTCCGGGCGGGTCCGCAACCTGGTCCGCAGCCGGACGGTGCAACTTGATGACCCCATGGACCCGTTCTCGGTCAGCAGCGTTGTTGATGTGACCCGGCTCAACGGCGCGCCAACCACGTCCGAATACCTCAGCGCATCTCGCACGCTCACGACAACAACCACACTTGGGCGGACCGCGGTCACCACGCTTGATGCAGCCGGCCGGGTGATTCAGGTCAGCCCAGCGGGAGCAGCGGCGACGAACATTGTGTATGACTCGGGAGGGCGCCCGGTGGTCATCACCACTGGCGCGGGGCCAACCGCGCGGCAGACGGTGCTCACCTATGACGCCCTTGGCCGGCTGGAGACGGTGACGGATCCGCTGCTCCGGGTCACGCGCTACGCATACGACGCGGCGGGCCGCACGACGCTGCAGACGCTGCCCGGCAACCGCGACGTGGCAACAACCTACGACGAGAACGGCAACATTGCTTCAATTGCCCCGCCAGGGCGGCCGCCGCATGAATTTGAGTACACTGCGGTGGACTTGGAGCAGACGTATTCACCGCCGAACCTTGGGTTCTCACCCAGGGAAACCAGCTCCGAATACAACGACGACCGGCAGTTGACCTTGATGAGCTACCCCGACGGGAAGTCCGTCACCAACGCCTACGATGCCGCGGGCCGTCTTGGCACCGTGGCCTTTGGCAGCAACAGCCGCACGCACGTCTACCATCCGGCCACCGGCCAACTTACCCGGGTTGAGGACACCAACGGCGATGCCTTGGCGTTCAGCTATGACGGCAAGCTGTTGGCTGGCAGCACATGGAGCGGAGCGGTGAATGGCTCCGTGGCGTTCACCTTTGACAACAACTTCCGGGTTGCACAGCGCACGGTCAACGGTGGGTCTGCGGTTTTGCTTGAGTATGATGGTGATGGGTTGCTGACCCGGGCCGGGGCTCTGCAAGTGAGCAGGGATGTGGTGAGTGGGCGGGTCACGGGCACCAGACTGGGAGGGCTCTTGGACGGATTCACGCACAATGAGTTCGGCGAAGTGTCTGACTACGTGGCGCAATTCGACACGGGGATCCTTCTGGAGGACGTTTTCCACGTCAGCTATTCCAGAGATGCGCTTGGGCGCATCACCACGATGGTTGAGATCATCCAGGGTGTCACCCATACCCGAAGCTTTGAGTATGACATTGCTGGGCGGCTCAAACTGGTCCAGACGGACGGCGCGTTCACTTCCGAGTATACGTATGACTCAAATGGCAACAGGCTCAGCCATGTGACACCGACGGGGACAGTGACCGCGGATTATGATTCACAAGACCGGATGCTGCGGTACGCAGACTACAGCTACTCATACACGCGCAACGGAGAGCTGGAGACCAAGGTCCACGTACCCACGGGCGCCACGACCACGTTTGTGTATGACGAATTCAGCAATCTGCGCCAGGTTGGGATGCCGAACGGGGATCAGTTGGAATACGTGGTTGATGGGAAGAACCGCAGGATTGGCAAGAAGGTCAATGGCGTGTTGACCCAGGCGTTCTTGTACGAGAGCCAGCTGCGCGTGGCGGCGGAGCTCGATGCTACTGGAACGGTTGCA
>Ga0163144_10007379_pt1 | contig 24110 bp, 16 predicted proteins | sample OliLak19BULKMAT1_FD_123175 | JGI IMG/M metagenome (GOLD analysis project Ga0163144, IMG submission 123175) | Freshwater microbial mat bacterial communities from Lake Vanda, McMurdo Dry Valleys, Antarctica - Oligotrophic Lake LV.19.BULKMAT1 | ecosystem: Environmental > Aquatic > Freshwater >...
ATTGGCGCTTCGGCGACTACCTAGGAATTGGCGCTGGCGCACACGGCAAAATTACTGACCTAAATACGCAGCGCATCACACGGTTAGAAAAGCAAAAAAATCCTCGGCTGTATTTAGCCAGCGCGGGTCATGCTAGTTCAATCCAGCTGCGCGAGCTGCTTCCTGATGCGCTGCCATTTGAATTTATGCTCAATGCGCTGCGCCTGCATGAAGGCTTTTTGAAATCAGACTTTCAGGCGTTTACCGGGCTTGCTTTGGAAAGTAATTCTGGCTTTCATAAGGCGCTAGCAAAAGGTTTGCTGGAGCGGGTAAGCACCGCAAAAGGCGAACTCATCCGCCCAACTGAGCTCGGACAGCGCTTTTTGAATGATTTGACTAATTTATTTTCCTAATCATGTTTTCGTAATCAAAAATGGATCAAATCGGGCCTGCAAAATGTACGCTTAGGAAAACGCTAATAGCCACGGTGATTAACGGTTTGATTTAGCAACGCCATTAGCCAACTAAATCGGCCATGGCTACCGTAAGATTTGGAAAGCCAAACTTAAAGCCCTTATTAAGCGCCGCGCGCGGCTCTATCTGTGCGCCTTCAAGCAGCAGCGGCGCGCGCTCGCCGAGTGCGATTTTTAATACGAATTCGGGTATCCGCAGCCAGCGCGGCCGATGCGTCGCGTGGCTGAGCGCAGTCGCAAATTCCAGGTAGCTTGGGCTTTGCGGTGCAACCGCATTTATCGCGCCCTTCCAACTCGGCTGCTCTAACGCCGATTGAATTAGCTTGATTACGTCGCCAAGGTGAATCCACGCGACGCGCTGAAGTCCAGAGCCCAGCACCGAACCGCCGGTGAGCTGAGTGCCGAGCTTCATCATTGGGAAAACGCCGCCCGATTTACCTAACACCAGTCCAAAACGCAAATTCACTACCCGCATGCCCAGCGCTTCTGCGTGTGCGCTGCTTTGTTCGACCGCCTGACATAGCTGAGCGGCAAAACCCTGGCCGGGCGCACTCAATTCATCTATCGGCTGGCTGGCTTTAGTTGGATAAAATCCTACCGCAGAGGCCTGTATCCAAACTTTAGGCGGTGCAGCGGTTTGCTTTAACTGCGCTAGCAGCGTTTCAGTTATGCCGACTCGGCTTTCCAATAACAGCTTTTTCCGGCTTGCGCTCCACGGCATTGCAAATATGTTGGCACCCGCCAAATTAATAACTGCATCCACCGGCGAACTCAGTTCGCTAGCCTGGCTGATTGACTCAATATTGAGTTTGGCCTTCGCTTTTGCTGGATTTCGTGACAGCGCAACCACGCTGTAGCCCTGCGTTTGCAGTGCTTTAACCAGAGCGCTGCCAATGAATCCGGTTGCTCCGGCGATCAGTACGCGAGGATTGGCAAGGTTGCCCTGCATATCGACAATTTGATTCATGAGGTTTGGGATCGGTAGGCAAGATACTTTCGTTTCTATCACTAGCGGCGTGAAGCTGGCATCGCTTTAACAGCGTGATGAGCTCGACGAGCGCGTCCGCTCCAGAGTGCCAATACCCAGAGATATCGCGAAGATGTACCGATTGCCTTAGCGAAGCTTCCGCAATTCCCCAGGCCCGCGCTCGAAAACTGCTGTGGTCTGTGCGAATAAAGCGGATTAAAGCGCCTTCAGGCGTCTGCAAATTTGCCTTTCGCAGGTCAAAATTTTGGATTGCGGGCAGCGCGCTTGAGGGTAACAAGACAATCCAAGTAGGCCGTCTTGCGAAAGCGGGTGCGGATTTCTTAGGCTGAAGCATCCTGAACTCCAAAAGATCAGTTCTCGCCATTATATTCCGAAATTACAGTTATTACAGAAATAACATAAGCGTGATCTTCTCGCGTCATTGCAAAGCCCTGATTCCCTGATGCGCCTGAGAATTGAGTACACTCGCGACTCATGTGAATTTTTCTCTAGGGCCATTTTGATGGTGCAAACCCCGTCTAACTCTGCACCAGGGCCGATACTTTATTGGCTCAACGGATCTGGCCAGCTTCGGTGGATTGCGTCTAATGTGCGTGCTGAGTTTGGGCTAGAACCCACTGATTTATTCGGGCGCGCGCTCAGTGAATTCATCCATTTCGAAGCCGACGCTTCCCCGCAAGATGCCGATTTGTCGGGCTTAAGGGTTCGTTTCGGGAAACTGCAAACGGCGCGCGGGCCGATTGCCGTCAGCGTTACGGAAACCAGGGGTGAAGGTTTGCCGGGCTTGGGCGCGATTGCGTTGCAGTCCGTCAATGCCTTAGCAGGATTTTCCGGCTCGGCTCCGATCGTGCTTTGGCGCTTTGACGTTCCGAGTATGACGCTGACAGCATACGGTCAACTTGTTGAAACATTTGGCTATAAACAGGGCCAAATTGCCGATACGCAGTGGTTTGATCTGGTGCATCCAGAAGATTGGTCGAATGCGCAGGAGCATTTCACCGCGCTGTTTTTACGTATGGCGGAGCGTACCGAATTTGAAACCCGCGTGCAGACAAAAAGCGGCGATTGGAAATGGGCGCTAGTCTGCGGTGAAATTGTGCAGCGCGATGCGAACGGACATCCGATTGAAATGAGCGGCGTTTGCGTCGACATAACCCGTCAAAAAGCCGAAGCGCTGGAATCAGCCGGGCATCGCGCGCTGCTCAGGCGCAGCTTACGTTTGGCGCGGGTTGCAGCGTGGGCGTACGAGCCTAAAAGTGGCGCACAAATTTGGACGGAGGAAGCCAGCGAGCTGCTCGGTGTGCCGGTTGGATACGTTCCAGATGAGCTTGTGGGGCTGGAGTTATTTGATGGCGAAAGTCAGCTGCGGGTTCGCAGAGCGCTGCGCCGAGCCATCGAGGAAGGCATCGGTTTTGACCAAGAGCTGCTGCGCATAACGCCGCAAGGCCGGGTGCTTTGGCTTCGCGTCGTTGCGAATCCTGAGTTCGAAGATGGCGCAATGATTCGACTATCCGGCCTGTTTCAAGATGTTACTCGCCAGCGCCGAATGGAACAGGCGGTGCGTGATAGCGAGCAGCTGCTCAAGCAGCTCACTTCCGGCGTTCCGGGCGGTATTTTTCAGCTTCGTCGCAGTGCCGAAGGCAGCTACCATCTCGATTTTATCAGCGTAGGCGTGCGCCGATTGCTTTCCTTGAGTGATGATGCAGCGCTGCCTGATTTCAATCAGTTTTACGAGGCGCTCGATGCCAACACGCAGCCAGCGCTGCTGCAAAGCCTTGATCGCGCGGCCAATCTGCGTGAACTATGGAGTATGGATTTAGCGCTCAAGCCAAGTCCTGATGGGCAATCTAAAGTGCTGTTCGGGCGCGCGCAGCCAGAGTCACAGCTCGACGGCAGCTGCCTTTACTATGGCTTTATCAATGACGTAACCGAGCAGCGCCTGCAAGAACATGCGCTGAAAGATGCCGAAGAAAGCCAGCAGCGTTTGGCGAGGTTAGAAGCGGTAGGGCAGCTTGCCGGCGGAATTGCGCACGATTTCAATAATTACTTGACGTCGATTGTTATGAGCCTATCGCTGCTAGAGGCGCAGCCTGAGCTTTCGCGCGATGCGCTGCAGCTGGTTCGCGAAGCGCTTTCGGCCACCAGCAGCGCGCAGTCGCTGACTCGGCAGCTGCTGACTTTCTCGCGCGGGGCGGCACCGGTCAAGCAAATAATTGAGCCGGAAATTTTAGTGCGCGAAGCGGTTGCGTTTACCCTTCGAGGTAGCGCTTTGGAGGCCAGAGTTAGCGCACAGGCGAAGCTTTGGAGTATCGAAGTAGACCCAGGGCAAATGCAGCAGGTGCTGCAAAATTTGGTGCTCAATGCTAGCCAAGCGATGGCAGGCCAGGGTTTGCTTCGGGTTGAGCTTGATAATGTCGCGGCCGCTGACGTTGATCTGCCGGGCATGAGCAAGCGCGATTACGTGCGCATTCAAGTCATAGATCGCGGTGGCGGCGTGCCGGAGCTCATTCGCACCAAATTATTCCAGCCCTACGTGACCAGCAAGGAAAGCGGCTCTGGATTAGGGCTGGCGAGCGCGTTTTCAATTGTGCGCCGCCATGACGGCATGATTGTCTATCGCGGTGAGGCTGAAACCGGGCAGCCGGGCAGCGTATTCGCGATCTGGCTGCCAGCGCACAAGCAGCGCGTAGAAGAGCGCGGGGCCAGCGTTGGCCTAGCTAGCGGTACCGGCGATATTTTGGTGATGGACGACAACGACGGCATTTTGAAGATGCTCACGCGCGCGCTATCGCACTTAGGATTTACCGCCGCCATTGCTCATGATGGTGAGGAAGCAAAGCGTATTTTGATGAGTGCAATGGCGGAAGGCCGCAAGTTCTCAGCGGTCATTCTCGATCAGACTATTCCCGGTGGCGTCGGCGGAGCAGAAGCGCTGGCGCTGCTGCGCGAAGTGGATCCAAATCTGCCGGCAATCGCCACCTCCGGCTACACTGAAGCCGACACCATGGCCCGCTACCAAGATTATGGCTTTGCCGGAGTTCTGAAAAAACCATTTAGAATTCAAGATCTTGCGAAAGTTTTACACGAAATTCTGAGTAAATAGCGCCATGAAAACGCCTGATGATGCACTGCAGCGAATTTCCTATCTCAAAACTGATCGCGGCGAAATCCCGGTATACGCCAGCGGAATCGTCGAGCAAGATGAAAGTGCGTACACAAAAACCGATCATCAAGTTTGGCAGCAGCTGTATCAGCGCCAGCGTGCGCTGCTGCCTGGGCGCGCATGTGATGAGTTTCTTAACGGCCTTGAGGCCCTCAATCTAGGGCCTGATCGCATTCCAAGCTTCGCTGAAACTAATGTTTTATTGCATCGCCAAACCGGCTGGCGGCTGGTGGCGGTAAACGGCCTGCTGCCTGATCTGCGTTTTTTCGAGCTTTTGGCGAGCAAGCAGTTTCCGGTTACCTGGTGGATTCGTAAACCAGCGGAGATCGACTACATCAGCGAGCCGGATTTGTTCCATGATTTTTTTGGACACGTGCCGCTGCTCGCGAACCCGGTTTTTGGTGATTATTTGCAAGCCTATGGCGCGGGCGGCGTTAAAGCCGCCGGGCTTGACGCACTGGCTTATTTAGCGCGGCTGTATTGGTACACCGTGGAATTTGGCCTGATTCAAACCAAGGCTGGCCTTAGAATTTATGGCGCAGGAATTCTATCTAGCAAAGGCGAAAGCGTGTACAGCTTAGATAGTAAGGCGCCGAACCGCATTGGCTTTGAGCTACAGCGCCTAATGCAAACCCGCTATCGAATTGACAGCTATCAGCAAAGCTATTTTGTCATCAATAGTTTTCAGCAGCTATTTGAAGCCACCGCGCCGGATTTCACCCCGGTCTATCAGCAGCTTGCAGATCGGCCAACGCTGGCGGCGAGGGCAATCACTGACAGCGATTTAGTTTTGCAGCGTGGCACCGGGGAAGGCTTTGCCGAGCTTGGAGATGTGTAGGGTAATTTTTTTTGCCCTAACTAGCAGCGCTGCTTAGCGCACTCTGCAGCTTCTTCGCACTCACCGGCTCTGCGGTTTTTAACTCAGGCGCGAAGACGGCAACGCGAAATTCTTCCAACAGCCAGCGAAACTTGGAATCGTGAAGCGCTGGCGTGGCGTTGAGTTTGTCCATAAACGGCAGCACGTCCAGCATTTTGCTTTGATCTTTCACCGGGTCATGAAATAGCCGATCAAGTCGTATGCCGAGCGCTTTGAAATAGCGCGCGTAGTGCCCTAGCTGCGCGTTGCTAACTTGGCGCGCAAAGCCCTTAAACACTAGGCCGCTTAGCTGCGCGGAGACGTCATCAAAGTTCGCCTTGGCAAAGCCAATCACCGGCTGCACGAGCCTGCGTTTGAGGGCGCTGTAGTTTTCCAGGGCCTCGTTTACCAGCTGACTGCGGGTAGCACAAACGGGGCCAAGCTGTGCGCGCAGGTGCTCCGACATGCGCTGGAATTCAGCCTGGCTGCGCACGCTTCGCGCTTCCACGCTCGCCACTTGCAAAAAAGCCGCCTCGACTAAATCCGCGCGTAAGTTTTCGCTGGAATCTACCGCCGCATAGGCCAGAACGGCGGTGGCGCTAAGCGCAACATGCCGGCGCCAATAGCGCAGCTCATCGGGCAGATGCAGCCGCAGCAGGCGCAGCGCACCGCCCGCATGGGCGGCGTCTGCTTCTATTTGCTGTGCAAACGCCTTCAAGCCCGCGCTTTGTTCGGATTCATCAAAAAGCGCGGGAAATGCCGCGCTACCATCGTCACTGCGGATTTGCGGCGGTAGATCAAACGGCCAGGTTTTTAGGCCAGTGCGGTTGTACAGCGCGCCGACTTTAGCGGTAAATGCCGCCGCCGCCTGCTGCCGATAGTCCGTTTGCAGCGCTTGCATATCGCGCGCTGCGCGCAGCACTTCCCCGGCCGGGCCTATTACTTCAATGCGGAAGTTCAAGTGCGGCGCAAGTGCGGCTAAATCAAAATCAGTCGGGGCAAAGTTAGCGCCGCTGATTTTAGTAAAAAATCCGGCCAGCACGTCCTGAATCCAGGCTTCAGGGGTATCTGAGGGATCACAGGCTTCCAAAAACGCGCGCGCATAATCAGGTGCGGGTACCACCAGCCGGCGCAAGTTTTTCGGCAGCGTTTTTATCAGCGCGACGACTTTTTCCTCACGCAGCCCCGGCACCAGCCAGCTTAGGCGCGCGGCGGAAACGGCGCCTAGCTGCGCTAACTTCAGCGCAATGGTGGCGCCGTCCTGCTCTGATGACGGATCAAAATGATAGCGCAGCGGCAGCTTAAATCCGCCCGCTTGCAGTTCATCGGGGAATTCACGCAGCTTAGGCTGATCGGAAATCAGCAAGTCCATCACGCCCAGGCGCAAGTCAGGCTCTGCCAGCTTGCCTTCGGGCGTGCGCAGCCAGTTCATCAGCGCGGGCACGCTGCGAATGATTTCCGGAATGCGGGTGGCAAACCAGTCGGCTAGATCGCTGTCATTCTTAAGCAGGCCGCGCGTGCGCAGCTTGTCCTCTTTATCGACGGCTTCCTGGCGAATTCTTACGTTGTGGGCCAGTAAGCGGTGCGGCGCGTTAGTTTCCCCGCGCGCCATCGCGTGCAATAAAAACAGCGCTCGAGCAGCAGTCGCGTCGATCGGTTCAAACAGCACGCGGCGTTTGCGCACCACCAGCAGGCCCAGCAAATTCTGATCTTCATAGCAGCGCGCGCAGCCGCTTTGCTCATCCCAGTGCGGGTCATAGTGGCGGCGCTTAATCAGATGCTGGCCCAGTTCTTCCAGCCAAAGCGGCTCAATTTGTGCAGCGCCCATGGCCCATACTTTTTGAGTGTCAAGCAGTGCGTCGGCCATAATCCAGCGCGGATTGCCCTTCACTGATGAGCCCGGAAAAATCTGGAAGCTGCGGCTGCGCGTGCCGCTGTACTGGCCTTTTTCTTCATGCTCGCCGCACTGGGTTAGCAGCGCGCTCAGCAATACCTTGTGCAGTGCGGCGTAGGCGTCCTTGGCTTTTTTGTCGTGGCCGGCGGTGCTGCTTTGCTCTGGAGTTGCGGCAGGTTTAGTTTGCGCTGCCATTAAACTAGTCAGCCCGAGCGCCTGTGCATGACGCTTTTGCTCGGCTGCGGAAGCCTTTGCCCAGTTGCGCTGCGCGGGTTCCGGCTGAGCTTTGCCAGCGCGCTTGTTATGGGTGGCGCTTCGTGCGGGCGCTATTAGCGCGCTCACGGTTTGCGGCGCAAGCGCTGGCAGCGGCGCATCGTGTACCTGCCAGCCCTGTTCACGCGCGCGCTCCTTGAGCTGCTGAACCAAATCCTGCCATTCGCGCAGCCGCATAAACGATAGGAAGTTGCGCTTTGCCCAATCGCGCAGCTGGCTTTGCTTCAGGGCGATCCGCTGATGCTGATAGGCCGCCCACAGATTAAGCAAGCTTAAAAAATCGCTGCGCTCATCGGCAAACATGGCATGCGCAGCCTGCGCCTGTTCGCGCGCTTCAAGCGGGCGTTCACGCGGGTCTTGAATCGATAGACCCGCGCTCAAAATCAGCGTTTGATCGAGCTGCGGCGTCAACTTGGCCGCCACCAGCATGCGCGCGTAATGTACGTCAATTGGAAATTCGGCCATCTGCCGACCAACGTCGGTCAAGCTGCGCTCGGCGCTAATAGCGCCTAATTCGCGTAAAATCAAAAAGCCATCGTTAATCGCGCGCTCGTCGGGCGGCTCGACAAACGGGAACAGACGCGGATCACCTAAGTTAAGCCGCAACATGCGCAGCAAAACCCCGGCGAGTGAGCTGCGCAATATTTCAGGATCAGTAAACGCGGGCCGAAGCTGAAACGAAGTTTCATCATAAAGCCGCACACAAATACCGGCGGAGATGCGCCCGCAGCGGCCAGCACGCTGATTCGCGCTGGCTTGGGATATGTCTTCCACGTGCAGGCGCTCGATTTTAGAGCGCGGCGAATAGCGTGAAATGCGCGCAGTGCCAGTGTCAATCACCGCGCGAATGCGGGGCACGGTGATTGAGGTTTCTGCCACGTTGCTCGCCAGCACCAGCCGTCGTTTAGCACCCGGTTTAAACACCAGCTCTTGCTGCGCGGCGGACAGCTTGGCATACAGCGGCACCACTTCCGTTAAGCGAAATGCGGCCTTTTCCAGCGCGCGTTTGGCATCGTTGATTTCGCGCTCGCCCGGGAAAAATATCAGAATATCCGCCATCGGATCTTCAGAGTCTAATTCACGCACGGCGTTAATCACGCCGCTTAGCAATGCACGGTCGCTGCGCTCTTCTGCGTCACCTGCCAGCGGGCGATAGCGCAGCGTGACTGGAAAGCCCCGGCCTTCCACAACAAACACCGGCGCGTTGTCAAAGTGCTTGGAAAATCGCGCGGTATCAATGGTTGCGCTGGTAATAATGAGTTTCAAATCGCGCCGCTTTTGCAGCAGCTTTTTCACGAAGCCCAGCAGGAAATCAATGTTGAGCGAGCGCTCGTGCGCCTCGTCAATTATTAATGTGTCGTAGGCTGACAAATAGCGATCCGACTGCGTTTCCGCCAGCAAAATGCCGTCGGTCATGAACTTAATCAGCGTTTGTTCGCTGCTTTGCTCAGTAAAACGCACCTGATAGCCCACCAGCCCGCCGAGCGTGCTTTTAAGCTCTTCCGCCACCCGCGTCGCAACGGTTTTGGCGGCGATTCTGCGCGGCTGCGTGCAGCCAATCAGCCCGCGCACGCCCAAACCTGCCGCCAGCGCCAGTTTAGGCAGCTGCGTGCTTTTCCCCGAACCGGTTTCGCCCGCCACGATAATGACCTGATGCTTTTGCATCGCACTGATAAGCTCGGCTGCGCAGGCGCTGATCGGCAGCGCGTCATCTAGCTCAATCGCAGGGATGCGCGCACGGCGCTGCGCCATTGTTGCGTTTGCGGTTTTGACTAGAGCTGCAAATCGCGCATGTTCGGGCGCATCGAGCGGCTTGCCGCTGAGCTTTTGCCAGGCGTTGACAATCGCCTGACGCGTGCGCGTGGGCAGCTCGGTTGGTAGTTCAGCGCGCACCGATTTAACCACAGCTGCTGCCAAGGCGTTTGCGGGCTTTGTCGGCAGGTCGCGCAATTAAGTCAGATTCTTCGTGCATTAGGCCAATCTAATTTCAAACAAAAAACATCGCGATCCAGCAGCCCGTTGCGGCTAACCAAGCCAGGCTGCGCGGCGTCGCATGATTGCTAATATAAAGCAGGCCGTAAATCAGCCGCAGCAGCACCCAGGCGACCGCCAGATAGTCAATGATTGCGCGAGGGCCACCGGCTAGGTGCGCAATGACAACCGCAGCTGCAAACGGCGGCAATGCCTCAAACGAGTTCAAATGCGCCCAGTACGCGCGCTGCGGTTTGCCAGTCAATCCCGCCTGATAGTTGCGCGGCGTGCGGTTGTTAAAGCCCGGGCCCGTTAGCTTGGCGTAGCCTGTCCACATGATGGGCATCAGTGCCGCGATCAATACGCAATAAAATGCCAAAGTCATAAAGTGCTCCAGATAAATAATTGAGTTATGAGTGAAAAACGTTCTTTGATTTTTAGTTTTGCTATTTTGCAATTGCTTAGCGCAACAGCCAGTGCAATTTCATTTTTCAATCTAAGCGATAGCCAAGCACCGCCGCGAGGATCGACGAGTGCGTACTGCGATACGCCGAAGAAGCCGCAGCAGCGCAACGACGCTAGCACTTAGATTGGAAATTGGAATTTTAATGAAGTTGACCGGCCTGCCTGAGCTGCGCGCTCTGCGCTAAATCGCTGGCTAGCGTGCGCCAGTAATCGCGCACGTCAAACAGCAGGCTCGGCAGTTCACGCATCAGATCTTCCCGCTCAGCATCGCTTAGCGCGGCAATTTCTGGATCAAGAATGTCTGCAAAAACGCCATCATCAACGCCAAGCGCCACAATGGGCGACAGCAGCTCAATTAAGCTGGAATCCGCCTGCATTTGGATTTCCCAATCCTGCGATTGTAAATCGATGCCCATGCTAAAACCCTGGCACCAGCCGCCAACATCCACCTCTACCGAACCGGCTTCGTCATCATGGCGCTCGGCAAAAATCGGCTCCAGCGAGTGATAGTCGAGCGCATGATCTATTGAGCCGGCAAGCTGCACCAGCGCCTGCACCAGCTGCTCGGCAGATTCAGCGTCGGGCATCACCGGGTGTTCACCTAAAATTGCCGGAAGCCAGTACTGCGCTTCGATTACTTTGGGGCCAACCGATAGCGCGCACAGCAGGCCCTGCGCGCCATCGAGGCTTAGCGCATCGTCGTTTTCCAAAAGCTGCAAAAGCCGATCCAATTCCATTAGATCTTCTTCATCCAGCATGGTGCTGGTGGTGGGGTCAGACATGATAAAAATAGCCTTATTGGGGTGCGGGCCGACCTTTAAGCAGCGCGCGCTGGCCGCCAGTATACAAAACCCGGTGGCGAAGCTATTCAACAGTTCGGGGTTTATACTAAAGCTTATGCCAATCCCTCTTTTTAGTTCAGCCCAAGTGCGTGTACTTGACGTGCAAAGCGCAAAAGCGCAGCAAATCTCTAGTTTTGAGCTGATGCAGCGCGCTGGCCGTGCATCGGCTAACTTCGCTCTACAGCATTGGCCGTTAGCGGAGCGTTTTATGCTGCTTTGTGGCCCGGGCAACAATGGCGGCGACGGCTACGTGTGCGCGCGCTATTTGCAGCAAGCGGGTCGATCGGTGCAGCTTTACGCGGATGCGGTGCCGAATTCGAAGAGTCCAGACGCCGCGCAAAATGCGCTGCTTTGGTCGCAAATGGGCGCGACGCTCACTTTGCAGCAGTTTATCGACGGCCCGGTCTGCTGCCCGGATGACGTCATCATTGACGCGCTATTTGGCATTGGCCTAAGCAAGCCCTTAGATCCAGAATTTGCAACTGCAATCGTACATGCGAACGCGCAGCGCTGCGGAAAGTTTGCTCTAGACGTGCCAAGCGGGCTGAATGCAGATACCGGCGCGGCGCAGGGCAACGCCGCATTCCGGGCCGACTACACGCTTAGCTTTATCGTTCACAAAACCGGCCTGCACACCGGATCAGCGCGTGCGCACGTCGGTATTTGTCGGTTGGATTCGCTATCTCTACCCGCTGAGCTGCTGGCCTCTGCCAAGCCTGCCGCTCAGCTTTTAATACAGAACGATCTGCGATTGCCAAGCCGCATGGCTGACAGCCATAAGGGCAAGAATGGCCACGTGCTGGTGCTTGGTGGTGAATTAGGCATGGGCGGCGCGGTGCTGCTCGCCGCTGAGGCCGCGCTTTATGCCGGCGCAGGCTGGGTGAGCGTGGCAACCCGTTTGGAGCATATCTCTGCATTGATGGCGCGCTGCCCGGAAGCGATGGGTTTTGATGCAAGCGATACCGCGCAGTTAAATCAGCGTGCCGATCGCGCAAGCGTTTTGGTGCTGGGCCCAGGGTTGGGGCAGCGGCCTGATTTTGCCGAGTTACTGCTGGCGTTGGTGCAACAAGATAAGCCCAAAGTGCTGGATGCCGACGCGCTGAACTGGCTTGCTGAGCGGTCAAAATCGGCTGAAAATAGCCAAATTGACGAACAAACTGTGCTCACGCCGCATCCGGGCGAGGCCGCGCGGATGCTGGCTTGCAGCGTGGCGGAGGTTGAAGCGGATCGCTTTGCCGCACTCGCAGCGCTGGTCAAGAAATTCCGCTGCATGGTGGTGCTCAAAGGCGCCGGCACGCTGGTGGGCGCGCCTGAGCAGCTCCCTGTCGTTTGCGGCCTAGGCAATGCAGGTATGGCGGTCGCCGGCATGGGCGATGTGCTGAGCGGCTGCATAGGCGCGCTATTGGCGCAGGCTAGCAATTTGCAGTTGAGCTGCTTTGAAGCCTGCGTGCAGGCGGTTTTGGCGCATTCGCATGCGGCAGATCAGCTGGCGCTGGAAGCTGGCACACGCGGGCTGCGCGCCAGTGAGCTAGGCCCAGAAATTCGCAAAGCCTTGAACACGCCAAGCGGTGCGGGCGCGCAAAATGGGGCTAGACGGTGATGCAGTGCTATCGCCAAACATTTCCCGATACTCAAGCCACCGAAGCCTTTGCAGAGGCGCTGCTGGAGGCATGGCGCAGTTTGGATAGTGCACCGCTGCGGCTGCATTTGTGCGGGCCGCTGGGCGCGGGAAAATCAACCTTCGCACGCGCGCTTTTGCGCAGGCTTGGCGTGCTCGGCAAAATTAAAAGCCCGAGCTATGCGCTGATTGAGCCCTATAGCGTCGGCAAATTAAGCCTGTTACACGCAGATTTGTACCGCTTAGCCGATCCGCTTGAGCTCATCAATTTAGGCCTGCTTGAAGCGCTATCTGATGCCCAGCTGGCGTTGATCGAATGGCCGGAAAAAGGCGGCGTATTAATGCCAAACCCCGACTGCACGCTAAATTTAGAATACAGCGTTGAGGAAGATGCGCGTGAATTAGCCATGCAGGCCAATTCGCCGCTTGGGCAAAAGCTTATTGCACAGTTAAGGGCTTAAAACCGCCCATAGCGATAAGGCGCCGGATCAATATGCGGTTTTTCTCCACTTAATATCTCGGCGATCAATCGGCCGGTTCCGGTCGACATCGACACGCCCAGCATTGAGTGCCCGGTAGCCAGCCAAAGGCGCTTAAAGTTCGGCGCCTGATCGATGATTGGCACGGTATCAACGCTCATCGGCCGCCATCCGGTCCAGGGTAAGCGCTCACCCGGGCCGGTGGGTTCGTGTAAAAAAGCTGCGGCGCCGTCAACTAGCGCTTGCAGGCGATCTGGATTTAGCGACTGGTCATATCCGACAAATTCCATGGTTGAGCCAAGCCGATAGCCGCTGGCCCAGGGCGTTACCGCTACGCTTTTTTCCTTCAATACCAGGCAGTGAATCGGGCAGCGCGCCGGCCTGCCCATTGCAATGCTGTAGCCTTTTCCGGGCTGAATCGGCAGGCTAAAGCCCAGCCTTTTGCTGAGCAGCGGCGACCAGCTGCCGGCCGCCAAAATCGCCCGTCCGCCCTCGATCTTGCCCTGCGCTGTTTGCACATAAACGCCATCTTGGTGCTCTTCAATATTCATTACCGGGTTACCGGTGCGAAATTGCACGCCCATTTCCCGCAACCGCTTTGCCAGTTCATTGACGTAATAATCCGGGCGTAAATTGGCATCATTTGGAAAATGGTAGCCGCCATAGATGGCATCGGGTTTGAGCGCAGGTTCTAGCGCAGCTAAAGTTTTGGCATCTAATGTGCGCACTTCCACCCCGCACTCACCATAAATGCTTCCCCAGCGGGCTTCTTGCTCAAAAGCCGCTGCTGTTGAATACACGTAAATGCAGCCGCTCTGATCGTAGTCAACCTGCAATTTTTCCTCGCTGATCAGCTCATGGAACAGCGTGCGAGAGCTGGCTAAAATGCTTGCTAGCGCCGGTGCGGTGGCTTTGACTTGCGCCATTGAGCAGCGTCGCCAGAAGCCAAACATCCAGCTCATAAATTCCAAATTAAACTGCGGCACAACTTTGAAGGGCGCGGATTTCTGAAACATCCACTTGAAAGCTTTCCATGGCAGCCCGGGTAGCGTGTTGGGAAGCACGTGGCTGGGTGAAATCATGCCGCAATTGCCAAAACTAGCGCCGGATCCGGGCTCCGCCTGGTCGACAATCAATACCGAGCGGCCCGCCCTTCGCAAATAGTAAGCCGCGCACATGCCGATTACGCCTGCGCCAACGATGATGACGTCAGGTTTGGTTTGCGTTTGCACTATGCTTTTACCCTGTAGTTCTGCACTCTGGTTTTGCATTAATCGGGCCCACAAAAAATTGCAGATAGCGGTAATTTAAAAGACGATTCATCCGCGCGGTCAAGCACTTAGTTTTGCTTAAGCGGTGGAGCGTAATCGACGCCGAACCAGCAATGGTGCAGGACGCGTCATCGCAACGGCCATCAAAAATAGCCAAAGCGCGCACATAACGCACGTTAATAAGATACTGGGCTTTACAAACAAACCGGGCAGCGCGGCCGCTGAAGCGATCAGCGCAGTCGAGCTGTTGCTTGGCAATCGCTTGCGAAACTTCTCAAACGCAACCGTCGCGGCCATGCTGATTGCGTACGCGGTTCCGGCGGCGCATAGAAAGTTGCTTATTTGGATTCCAAAATCTGGAAGTAGGGTTCGGCTTACCATGTAAACGACGGCCAAGCCGACACTGGCCGCAAAACCCCAGACTAAAATGTGCAAAGACTGATTGCTGCCGTACTCATCCACTATGCAGGTCGTGAGGCAAATCGTAAAAAATAGCGGCGTCAGCGCCAAAATCTTTCGCAGCGTGCTGCCAAAGCCGAAATATGGCGAAAGCAGTATGAAGATTGAAAATAAGCTAACGCATGCAAACAGCTGCCAGGCTCTGATTTTCATGTCGTTAAAATGCCTCAGACTGAGTAGGTGGGTGCTAGAAGCCACGCGTAAAAATTCGCACGCGAACGCTTAGAAACCGGCGGAAACTTTAGCAGAAAAGCCCAATCAACTGCGCTTTTTGAATGCGCACTACGCTTATGAACTACTCGCTGCGCCACCAAAGTGTAATCGAATCACCCATGTTGGCAAAAAAGCCGCCTTCAACGCCCGATTCCAAGGCAATTAGGTTGCGTTCGGCTAACAATTCCTTGCCCAATCGCACGCGGACCTTACCCAGCGTCGCGCCCTTCGCAATCGGCGCAACAATCGGGCTAACCAGCTCCATACTTGCATTAAGTCGCTCGTAATGGCCCCGTGGAATCACCAATCGTAGCGGCTCGGCAATGCCAACTGGCAAAGATTCCAGCTCGCCCTTCCAAATTGCTGGCGTGCTCAGCGCTGCGCCCGCCGCATAGAGCTGGTGCGTTTCGAAAAATCGAAAGCCGTAATTCAATATGGTCTGGCTTTGTGCGGTGCGCGCGCTTTCGCTTTCAGAACCCATTACTACCGCAATCAGGCGCATATCTCCGCGCTTGGCTGAGCTCACCAAGCAATAGCCGGCGGATTCGGTGTGGCCTGTCTTCATGCCATCAACGCTGGCATCGCGGGCGAGCAGCTGATTTCGATTGTATTGGCGGATGTTGTTCCACGTGTATTCGCGCACCGCGTACCAGCGGTAGTAGTCTGGAAACTCGGTAATAATAGTGCGCGCTAACGTTGCGATGTCCCGCGCTGTGCTGTAGTGCTGGGCATCCGGTAGGCCAGCCGCATTGCTAAAGTTAGTTCCGGCGAGTCCAATTTTAGCGGCGAAATTGTTCATCAATGCAACAAATGCTTCTTCAGATCCGGCGATATGCTCCGCTAATGCGACCGTTGAGTCGTTGCCGCTTTGCACAATCATGCCGAGCACGAGCTGTTCAACGGGAATTTGATCGCCAACTTTCGCAAACATACGTGAGCCCTCCATTCGCCACGCTTTTTCACTGATAGTGACTTGATCTTCAAGCTTTAGTCGCCCAGCACGCAGCTCATGGAAAACCACATAGGCAGCCATGATTTTGGTGATGCTAGCGGGTTCTACGCGCAAATCTGCGGCCTGTTCGGCCAGCGTCGAGCCGGTGTCAAAGTCAATAGTGATGTAGCTTTTTACCGGCAGTGTGGGTGCAGCTGGAATAGGCGAGGGGCCGCTCGGCTGAACTTGCGGCTTTGGTACCGCAGCGGGTGCGGGTGCGGGTGCTGGCACAGGCTGCGCTAGCGCTGTCGCTGATAGCAGTAGCGCCGCGCAAACCGCGCGCAAACAGTTGGAAAGCCACATAATTAAAGCATGCCTGAAAGAGATCTAGCAAAAGAGTGTGCAGGCGCATCACCCGCGTTTCGCTGAATCGCCATAAATCCGGTGTGGTGGCGTTCGTGAAACATTGCTAAGCCGGTGCGGACTTCGAACTGCTGTGCTAGCGTTCACGATTAAACAACTTAACCACGCAAGCAACGCCAATGAGCATATTTAATGAAGTTCTAAAACACATGGATGGCAACGCTATTGCAGGTATTGCACAGCAGTTAGGTGCTACGCCACAGCAGGCGCAAAGTGCGATTCAAGTTGCGCTTCCGGCGATTTTGGGCGGCATGCAGCGCAATATCGCTAACGGTGGCGCTGAACGGCTATACAGCGCGGTCAACAAAGATCACCAGGGCATTGATTTGGGCGGGTTGATCGGCTCCGCGCTTGGCGGTAACGGGGGCGGCGGCGGATTGTTGGCGTCAGTCATGGGGAAGATGGGCGGCGGCGCGAATCAGCCTCAACGCCAAGTTGAACAAGCGGGCGCTGGCGGTTTATTGGGCTCAGTGCTAAGCATGATGGGTAGCGGCACGCAGCAGCAATCACCAAATGCGGCGGCTGGGATGGGCATTCTTAAGCACGTTTTGGGTGGCAGTCAGACGCGAGCAGCGAGCGGCGTGTCACAGGCGTCGGGCTTGAACGCTCAAGGTTCTATGGCGCTCATGGCAATGCTGGCTCCGATGGTGATGGCAGCGTTAGGTAAAATCACCGCAAATAACGGCTTGGATGCCGGTGGCTTGGCGGGCGTGATTGGCGGTGATTTGCAGCGTTTGGGTCAAAGCCAGCCTGCGCAGCAAAAAGGCTTTATGGGTGGCTTGCTTGACGCCGATGGCGACGGCGACGTTGACGCCGCAGACTTGCTGTCGCGCGGATCCCTGCTGATGGGCCTTTTTGGAAAGCGCTAGTTCGAGGTGTCAGTACGTTTCAAAAAAAGCTTGGCTTCGGCAGAGCTTTTTTAATTTTCCTTTGAATTTCTTAGATTTCTTGCGCGAGCACAAGGCCCAATAGAAAACCTGGACTGCCGCTTTTTTTGCGGAAAAGTCGGCGTTTTTCACAAGATCGTGAATCAGGGCTAGGCCAGCGTCAAAAGTTGCGCTAGACTGAGCGCTACCATTTCGGTAAAAGTCTTTGGGAATCAGTGAGATCGCGCCCATGCTTAAAAAACTACTTTCAGTTGTAGCTGCAGTTTCATTCAGCTGGCTAGCGTCCGCCGCCGAACTTCGGCCGGACCATCCAGACACCTACACCGTTAAGCGCGGCGACACGCTGTGGGACATTTCTTCAAAGTTTTTAAAGTCACCCTGGAACTGGCCAGAAATTTGGCAGGCCAATCCACAAGTTGAAAATCCGCACTTAATTTACCCAGGTGACGTACTGAGCCTGATTTATATCGACGGCAAACCCATGCTGGTGCCGCTTTCTGGCCCTCGTATTCGGCGCGAGCCGCTAGCTGAAGCCATCAAGCCAATTTTGCTTTCGGAAGTGCAGCAATTTCTTGATCGGCCCAGGCTTCTGACTGAAGCTGAGTGGAAGGCCGCGCCGTATATCGTCGGTTTAGAGGAAAACCGTCTGCGCGGCATGAACGCGCAGCTGGCTTACATCCGCCAGCTTAATGACGGTGTGGTTGGGGCTAGATTTGCGATTGCGCGCCCAACCATGGTTTACCGCGACGTGCCTGCGAAATATCCGTGGGATTCTGAAAATCGCGTACGTCGTGCAGATGATTGGCGCAACGAAAAGAGCAAGACCCTCGCTGGTGGCGCGAATTGGCTGTGGCGGGATTGGATTTTCGAGAAAAACACCCGTGTTTTAGGCTATGAACTGTTAGAAATCGGCACTGCAGAAATCGTTGAATACGGCGATCCGGGAACCGCTTACGTGCGCTATGTGGACCAAGAAATTAAAGCGGGTGATGTGTTGCTACCGATTAATAGCAAGCCCTTTGATCTTGAGTTCATGCCCAGAGCACCGAAAAGCGTGCCGGAAAATAGCCGCATTCTTGCCTTTACCGATGCCTTTAATGCGGCAGGTTCCAAGCAAGTTGTGGTGATTTCAAAGGGCAGCGCTGACGGAATTGAAAACGGTCATACTTTTTCAATCTATACCTTAGGCGATACGATTCGCGACACGGTTAAATATGGCAATGACAGCGCTGATTTACGGCTGGTGTTTAATCCGAAGAAAGCGCTGGTAAAGCTTCCTGATGAATTTGTCGGCCACGTCATGGTTTTTAGAACTTTTGAGAATATTAGCTACGGACTGCTGATGGACGGCATTAAGCCTGTGCATTTGGGTGATCGCCTGCAAATGCCGATCGAGTAGCTTTTGCAATAAATTAAATGTTAAAGGCGCAGCGATGCGCCTTTAACATTTCTATTGGGAGTACAGGCGTGAGCATGCCCTTGGAAGTACAGGAAAACTGGCTTGCGCTGATGATGGCACCGGGCTTAAGTGCTAACCGGCGCCGTGAATTGCTGAGCCTAATTGGTGATATCAAATCGATCAAGCACATCAGCAGCGCCGTAGCGCAAGCGCTTAAACTCAAGCGCGAAACGCTGGATGCGCTTATTAAACCCAATCAAGCGGCGATGGATCGCTGCAATGAATGGCTGGCCGTTCCTGGGCGCAGTTTATTGAGCATCGCGGATTCAGACTATCCGCCGATGCTGGCGCGGGTCGTCGATGCGCCGATAGCGCTGCTGTGTGAGGGCGATACCCAGCGCCTGCATTTGCCCTGTATTGCCATCGTTGGCAGCCGAGGCGGCACGGCGGGCGGATTAGATTTTGCAATTTCGCTAGCGCGCGAGTTCAGCGCAAGCGGGCTCACGGTAGTGAGCGGGCTAGCGCTGGGCATCGATGCCGCAGCACACAGCGGCGCGCTGAAAGGCCCCGGCACCACGGCGGCTGTTATGGCGACTGGGGTTGATCTAGTCTATCCAAAGCAAAATCAAAAGCTTGCGCGTGCGATCGTAGACCAGGGCGGCGTGTTGCTTTCAGAAATGCCGCTGGCAACGCCGCCTTTGCCGGCACTTTTCCCGCAGCGCAATCGTATTATTAGCGGGCTTTCGCTTGGCGTAGTGGTGGTCGAAGCGAGCTTGCAAAGCGGTTCACTTGTTACCGCGCGCATGGCGGGTGAGCAGGGCAGAGAAGTGTTTGCAGTTCCCGGATCGGTACACAATCCAATGGCTCGAGGCTGCCACGCGCTTATTCGCCAGGGCGCGAAGCTCATCGAAAGTGCAGAGGATGTTTTGAGCGAGCTCGGTGCACTGCTGCAAGCCGCCGCAAATGACCGACAAATTCCCCGGCGATACCACAGCAGAGCCAACAGTGGAGCCAATAGCGTTGCATCAACAATCCAGCAGGCGCTGCCAGCGCTCGCGCCTGAGGATCAATCCATTCTGGATGCCATGGGCTTTGATCCCATCGCCATTGATCAGCTAGTTGAGCGTACCCAATACAGCGTGCCAGCGCTCTCCAGTACATTACTGCGCTTAGAGCTTGATGGATTCATCGATTCATTAAACGGTGCGCGCTATCAGCGAAAGTTGGTCAGTTAAGCGCAATCTCCACACTTTGCATTTGTGCGCGTTAAACTCCGGCGATTAACCGCCTGTAGAGCCGCTATGACGCCAGCTGGACGCCCTGAAAATAACAAAAAGCCCTACCTGCTGCTGATTTTGGATGGTTTTGGCCATCGCGAGGACGCACCCGATAATGCTATTTCAGAGGCAAATTGCCCTAACTGGCGCCGTATGTGGGCGAATTATCCTCACGCGCTTATTCGTACGGATGGTTTGGCAGTCGGGCTGCCTGAGGGGCAAATGGGTAACTCGGAAGTGGGGCACATGAATTTGGGCGCGGGACGGGTGGTTTTTCAGGAGCTCACGAGAATAAATTTAGCGATTGAATCGGGCGATTTTCAACACAATTCCGGCCTGCTGCTTGCTTGCGAGCGTGCTAAAAGCATGAATAAAGAGGTAAATGGAAATCTTGGCGCAAGCCGCACGCTGCACGTACTTGCGCTGCTTTCAGATGGTGGTGTACACAGCCATGAAGATCACGTTGCAGCTTTTATTTCACTAGCGCATCGGCAGGGCGTGCGTAGCATCGCAATCCACGTTTTTTTAGACGGCCGCGATACCGCTCCGAAAAGTGCGCAAGGCTCGTTGGAGCGGCTGCTGCAAAAGATAGATTTGCTAACGACGCGCGGTGGACCGAATATTTTTATAGCGTCGGTATCCGGGCGCTACTACGCAATGGATCGAGATCAGCGCTGGGAGCGCGTCAAGCAAGCGTGGGAGGCAATCGTCGATGCAAAATCGGAACTGCGCGCGCTTGACCCCTTGAGTGCATTGGCAGAGGCGTATTTACGCGGTGAATCGGATGAATTCGTGCAGCCCTGCGTGATCGCGGGCAGCAAGGGCGTTCGCGATGGCGACAGCGTCATATTTCTAAATTTCCGCGCTGATCGCGCCCGGCAGCTCACGCAGGCGTTTATTGAGCCGAATTTTGGCGGCTTCCAGTGCCTGCATAGGCCAGCACTCTCAGCTTTTGTAACCCTAACCGAATATGCCAAGCAGCTTCCGGTCAGCGCGGTAGCGTTCCCTGCACAAAGCATGCATGACACGCTGCCGGAAGTGCTTGCCGCGAATGGGCTGACTCAGCTTCGAGTTGCTGAAACCGAGAAATATGCGCACGTCACATTCTTTTTTAACGGCGGCGTGGAAGCGCCGTACCCCGGCGAATCCCGCATTTTAGTACCTTCCCCTAAAGTGGCGACCTATGACTTGCAGCCTGAAATGAGCTGCCCGGAAGTCACTGCAAATTTAGTGAGCGCAATTAAAAGCCAGCAGTTTGATTTTATCGTCTGCAATTTGGCGAACCCCGACATGCTAGGCCATACCGGGATTTTATCCGCTGCAATAAAGGCCGTCGAAACGGTAGATGCTGCGCTGGGCCTTATTGAGGCGGCAATTTTGCAGGTAGGCGGGGTTTTAATAGTAACCGCCGATCACGGCAACTTAGAAGATATGTGGGATGAGCAATCCGGCCAAGCGAACACGCAGCATTCAACGAATCCGGTGCCGCTAGTCTTGATTGGACACCAGGCCCAATTGCGCTCGGGTGGCGCACTCGCTGACGTAGCACCGACAATCTTGGCGCTGATGCAGCTAGATCAACCCAGCGCGATGACTGGGCGTTCATTGCTGAATTAGTTCAATGTTTAGCGCTACCTCTTTTTGCGCAAAGGCGATTCAGATCGCAGTGTTGCTGTGGATGACGAGCGTAATTTATGCGCAAATTCCATCCAGCTCGCGACCCGCTGAAAAACCGAAAGCGGCCGACGTGCAGCAGCGGTTGGTGGCACTTCAGCGCGAAGTCAATGCGTTAAAAGACGTGCTAAAAGCCAAAGATAGCGAAAAAAGCGATGCCGAACGCGCGCTTCAAGCTGCCGATTTGGCAATCGCCGAGAGTGCCCGCGCGGTGCTGAAATTGACGGCGGATATTCGGGAAGCACAGGGCGAGCTTGAGGATCTTAATGATCGCAAATATCTGCTTGAGCTTAAGTTAGAAGCCGAGCGCCAGCAGCTCGCGCGATTGCTGCGCTCGGCCTACGCAATTGGCCAGTTAGAACAGGTGAAATTAGCGCTGAGTCAATCAAAAGTAGCGCAGGTAGGCCGCGTTTTGGCTTACCACACCTACGTTAATCAAGCCCGCATCCAAGTTATTGATCGAATTAAGTTAGCGCTGAGTGAGTTGACCCAAATACGCGTTCAAATTCAACAGAAAACAACGGCCTACGGCGCCCTGATTTTGCAAGAATCACAAAAAACCGCCGAGCTTAAAGCGGGGCGCGCGGCACGCGCTAAACTGCTCACTGCACTGCAAGCTGAGCTTGCAACCGGTGCCGACGAGTTAAGGCGGCTGAATGCCGATTCTGAAGCGCTCAACAATCTTTTGGGTCAGCTGAGCGATTTGCTCGCCGACATTCCGAAAGATTTGCCCAATACGCGAAGCTTTGCCAGCCAAAAAGGCGCACTCAGCCTGCCGGTTCAAGGCGGTTCAATCATTCGTCGGTTTGGTGAGCTCAGTGATTTAGGCCGCCGTGCAAACGGCTTATTGATTGCCGGGGCGCAAAGCGCGCCGGTGCGATCCGTCGCCGGTGGGCGAGTTGCGTTTTCGGGCTGGCTGCGCGGGCTTGGGCTATTGACCATTATTGACCACGGTGATGGCTTTCTAAGCCTCTACGGGCATTGTGAAACGCTGCTAAAAGTGGAGGGCGATTGGATTAACGCCGGTGATGTGATTGCGCGGGTTGGCGCTACTGAGCTTAATCAAGGTGGGCCTGCGCTGCACTTTGAGCTTCGAAGCAGAAGCCTCCCGATTGACCCGAGGCGCTGGTTTAAGCGGTAGCGCAACCCGCTAGTTTGGGTGTCAAAAATTACAAGGTGAGCGCATTTTGATGTTGACACCGCAGCGTAATCAAGCATCATGTGGCATGAATATGCCCGCCACCATTGGTCTTGAAAATCAGCTTGCAATGCTGATAGAACGCCTGCCTGATCCGGTATTTCTTAAGGATCAAGCGCATCGCTGGATTTTAGTCAATCAAGCTTTTTGTGAGCTCATCGGGCAGCCGCGCGAGGTGCTGTTAGGTCAATCAGACTATGATTTTTCGCCAGCCGAAGAGGCCGATGTTTTTTGGCAGGCGGACGACGCCGTGCTGAGTTCGGGTATTGATAACATCAATCTAGAGCGCCACACCGATACGCACGGCCAAACGCGAATCATTGAAACCAAGAAATGCCGCGTTTTTATCAACGGTCAAGCCTGTCTGATGGGCACGATTCGAGATTTAACCGCCTTCAGCAGCTTGCAAGCCGAGCTGACAAATGCCAATCGGGATTTAGAAAAGCGCCTGCATGAGTGTTCGGAAGAGCTAGGCCGCGCCAATGCGCAGGTGCAAAATCTGACTTTTTTTGACGGCTTGACCGGCTTGCCCAATCGCAATCTCGTCTTGAGTGCGATTGAACGGCGGCTCGCTCAGACGGACAAACCGTTTGCGCTGTTTTGTTTGGACTTAGATAATTTCAAGTGGGTCAATGATTCACTCGGCCATCCAGAAGGCGATTTACTGCTGCTGCAAGTTTCAGAGCGGCTACGCGTGCTGCCAGGATTTTCGATGATCGGCCGAGTCGGCGGCGACGAATTTGTTGCGATCGGGCAAGACGCAGCGGCACTCGATCAAATGGCACTGGCAAAGCAGGCGCGCGCGCTGCTCAGTTCGGTCGAACAGCCAATTCAGGTTGAGTCTCGTGAGCTGAGCGCGAGTTTTAGCGTGGGAATCGCGGTGTTTCCGACCGATGGCAGCACGGTATCGCAGCTTTTAAAAGCTGCGGATGCCGCAATGTTCCGTGCTAAAGAGCGCGGCAGAAATCAATATGCGTTCTTTGCCGATAGCCAGCGCCAGCGCGCCCACGAGCAAATGCTGCTGGAAGCCGGGCTTCGACGCGCGCTAAAAAATAAGCAAATTCAAATTGCGTTTCAGCCGGTGTTTGACGCAAAAACGCGGGTCAAAATAGGCGTTGAGGCGCTTGCACGCTGGGAAGACCCAGAATTGGGCATGATTTCGCCAGATCGTTTTATCCCGGTGGCTGAATCCTCTGGATTAATCCACGAGTTAAGCAGCTACGTGCTTAGGCTTTCACTGCGTCTGGCGCAAAAATTGCTGCCATCTCCGCTGCGTTTGAGCGTGAATTTGTCGTCTCTGCAGCTGGATCGAATGACGCTCATTGAAGAAGTTCGCCGTGCGCTTGCGGAATCTAAATTTCCCCCCAGCCGGCTTGA
>Ga0163144_10007380_pt1 | contig 24109 bp, 17 predicted proteins | sample OliLak19BULKMAT1_FD_123175 | JGI IMG/M metagenome (GOLD analysis project Ga0163144, IMG submission 123175) | Freshwater microbial mat bacterial communities from Lake Vanda, McMurdo Dry Valleys, Antarctica - Oligotrophic Lake LV.19.BULKMAT1 | ecosystem: Environmental > Aquatic > Freshwater >...
CAGCACCAGTTCGGTCGCTTGCCGCTTGGCCTGATCCCAAGTTTGGATCCGTTCCAGCCCCGTCATTTCCGGCTTCTTGGCGATCGCCTGATTTGCCGAGAGAATTGTCATCGACCCGATTTCGTCTGACATTTCCTCCGACAGATCCGCCGCGTGCTGGGCGAGTGTTCCCGCCGCCGTCAGTTGCTGATGGAGTGCTGGCGCTTTGTCCTTCATCGCCTGCTTGATCATTTCGGGGAAGTGTCTCATCTGGTTTATTCTCTACCGCTGGGGCGTCAAAGTCAAACGCATTTTGCGCCGCCTTGGCGATCACCGGGGCAGACCTCACCGCCTTGGGCGTTGCGCTGGCTGACTGGTGCAGCGCCTTGTCGTTCAGCGCGGACATTTTCGGCCCCTCCATCTTCGGGCCGTCATCGAATAGCGATTGCGACTGCACGTTTTGGTAGAGCGATTTCAGGTAGGGCTTAATGACTTGCCCCAAATCTGCAATCATGGCCCTCGAGAACGCGGCAAACGAACGTGCGCCGGCCTCGATATGGAACGCGGCTAGTTTGATTGCTGCTGCGGCCTGCTCGGGATCCATGCCCGAATTCAATTGGCGCAACTTCGACTTGAGGAAGGCGCGCGCCGCCTCGGCGTCGGCAATCGACACTACTTTATTGTTTGCGCCATACTTGGTTTCTGCTATACTGTCAACATTAGATAAGGAGTCATTTGAAATGAGACCAATTCCAGATAAATTCCCCCCAGGTTGTGAGTTCGTACCAACCTTCGGCGGTGACTGGTTTGTAGAGTTTCCAAAAGACGGCTGGTTCAAATTGTCGGATGACGGCAAATTCTTAGGCCCTCGCCCCCTCATGGCACCGGGCAGAGCGGGCGCCCCAGCTGGTGGAATATCATTTAGCGATAACCCTGCTGGGTTGCTTGCAGCAGCAGCGCGCGACTGATGCGCTGCTAAAGCGGCATCGTAGAAGCCCATCATTGCCGCATAAATTTCCTTCCCAAGTGGCGTATCTTTGCCAGCCTCGCGCGCCGCCTCGTAAAGTTTGTGCCCACTCCCTGACTTCGCAGACAGCATTTCGCCTACGTTAATCTGAATCTCCGCAATCACGCCGGATGGCAGAACGACGTTCAGCAACAAGTCCGTGTAGCCGCCAGTATCAGTGGGCGATGCAGTCTTTATTTCCTTTCCGCGCGACGTAATGGTAACTGACCCGGTTCGGTTCTTTGGATCGCGCAGCAGTTTGAACTGCTGTTCTATTGAGCTCAATACGCGCTGAGCATCCGAATAGCTTTCCACTACGATTGTAGAGCGCAGCATGTCCTTCATGCCGCCCACGTCGAAACCTTCTTCAAGCGCCAGCTTTTCCGCCGCGCGCTTAATCCCTTTTACATCGGCCAACATCTGACCAACAGCGCCGGTAGCTTGCACGATATCAATAATCTTTTGATCGAACCCTGCCTTATCTGCGATGGCACTTGTAATGATTGGCCGCAACAACGCCTCCGCTTTGGCACGGTCGGCGCTCGACAATGCAACTGGTGGCCGGTCAACGTAATACTTGCCTACATACTCGTCGACTTGCTGCAGCACATCGGCAGGCATGAATGCCGCCTGTTTTGGCGGCTTGAAGTTGTCGAGCTTGGTGTATGGTCGACCATCAATCGTAGCAACCAATACCGCAGATCCACCTGACGAACGCTTCGCGCCGGGAAACTGATTCACCAATTTAAGCAGGTTGCGAATTGGCGTGTTAATGCGGATGGTCGGGATAGATTCGTTACGCTCAACATGCCCAAGCCATTGATGATGGCCGTCAAGCACATAACCGTCAGACGACACCATAACAGCACGGCCACCGCGCGCACCGCCCGCCGCAAAGTCGTCTACCTTGTTGCGCGAGTATTCCGACTGTGTTGCGACGAGACTCGCAGCCTCAACAACTTCATTCTTATGGCTAATGCCCCGCGCATCAAGAAACTCAAGAAGCGCGGGGCGATCTGCGCCCTTTATTTGTGGCATCTGCGCACGCGGCACCCCTAGCGACTTCGAGAACTTTAGCCATTCTTCTGCGCCTTTGCTTTCGCCAGCACCTGTGTCAGCGCCTTGCGTAGCTGCGGGTTCTTTTCCAGCTGGTTGGCCAGCCGGAACAGTCCCGGCGTTGCTTTGCGTGGTAGCGTTTTCGGTTTCGTCTTTGCCATAGATTTTCTCAAGTGTGGATTTAATCAGCCCTGATTTAGTTGCCTTCGGCCCCTCATCGAACATGCCGCCTTGTTCCAGATTGCCAAGACTCTCAACCGCTTCGGCGTAGCCTGACAGAAATTCAGCCACCTTGCGATGACTTTTCGACAATTCCGCCATGGCCTCCAGCAGTTGCACGGTTTCGTCGGAGTATTGCTTGCCCAGCAAGGAGCCTAGACTGAGTTGGTCCGCAACCGAAATGCCCTCGTCACGTAACCGTGAGAATTCTTCAACGGCTAACGTGAAGTCCGGCATGATGTTGAGCGTCTTGTCGAGCTTGCCGTCCTCCATGCGAGTGACCATATTAGCCACGTCGGGCGCCGCAATCTTCATGCCGGTACTGAACCGGCGTACATTGTCCTCGTTCGACACCAGCACACGCTCGAGCTGCGGACCCGTTCCGTATGCCTTGGCAAACACCGCGGCATTGATGCGCTGAATACCGGTCGCGCTAATCTTGCCGTCCGTCGCCATCACCATGTTTCGATCAACGGCAGGAACTGACGCAACAAAGCGACGAATAAATGCCGCGCTCTTGTCGAGATTGATATCGCCGTTATCGTTGGTAATGAGGCCGTTGAAGTTCTTGAAATTTCCGGAGTCGTCAGCTGCCTGTTCCGCGTTCGACAGCCTTAGACCGCCGCCAGCGTTCGACAGCGCGCCAATGTTGCGAATCTCGCGGTTGAAGCGGTCCGGATAGACGCGCACCAGAATTGGGCTCTTGAGTGAGGCGATGACGTCGGCAGAAATGCCGAACGTCTGCGCCTGCTCGGTCAAGTCTTGCAGGTACTTTGCCGCGGTGCCGTTGCTATGCGCCTGCTGCAAACCCGCCACACGGCCGTTCGTCAGGGCAACAATCGAGCCGTCAGCCTTCTCTTGCTTGTAGGCGATGTTTGAACGACCATCTGCCGAGTTGGACGCAATAACGGTATCTGCGTCGACTACCGCATATTGAAATGGCAGCTTGATGCCATTATCGAACGTCATCCGACCTTTGCTACCAAGCTGTGCGTCTGGAATGCTGGCTGCGTCGTTTTTGATCGACACCACCGGCGCGCCCATTTCCGGAGAAGGCGCTTGTGCCAGGCGGTCAAAATCTGGATTGTTTGCAATACCCTGCATTTGCGCCACCGAGGCAGCACGATCGCGGTCGCGCGGCTGCATCTTGGCGTCGACAAACGCGAACGGCTGCTTGGTGTTGCCGTCCTTGAGCCATGCCTTGAACTCGCCCGTAGACGCCTCGGTGATCGACTTGATACCGTCAAAGCCTTCGGCGTAGTTAGCCTTGTACCCAGCTTCGGCTTCGGCTTGGGTATTGAACCCGAGCATCACCTTGTGCTCATCGAACCCGCCCTTCGCGTCTTTCTGATCAATGACGAATACTTTTTCGCTCGCCGGGCTCGGCCCGATGAAGGTATCGATGTGATCCTTGTCGCGGCCCTCGGTCCCCTTGATGTAGCCGTAGTGACTGGCCATAGTGTTCGACCACTCCTTGCCGTCATCATCAACGCCGGAACGGGTAGATCCTACCGGGTTCTCCACGGCGATGTTAAGTCCTTGGAAGGTGACGTGCCCCTTCTTGTATGGTTCTGATCGATCATTGCTTGGACTGGTCGCAGCTTCATTGGCGAGCTCGTCCAGCACGGACGAATCCACCGGGCCCGTGTCGGCCGCACCTTTTGGTTTGGCCTGTTCTGCATTGGATTTGTCGCGCCTAGATGCCGCGCCGAATCCGGCGCCCATTACGCCACCGACCGCAAGCCCGCCGAGCCCTTGATTTAGCGCGTCGTCAGCAATATCTTGGTTCGGGTTGGCTTTCTTGATGGCGATGTTCTCGCCAACTTTCGACAGGTAGCTTTGTGGCAGTTCTTCAAGCACACCTTCGGCAAAGCCTCCTTTGAGAATCCGCGTGATGATATTGCCGGTCGCGCCGCTGGTGAACGCGCGCGCCATAAACCGATCGCCCATACCGCCGAATATGCCCGTGGCAATCCCGCCGAGCACAAAGCCCAGCGTGCTCGCATCCTTCGCCAGAGTTTCTTTCGCCGCCGCGCGCGATAGTCCGGACGCGAGTAGCGACTGGAACGCCTCAGACTGATCAAGCACGTCATCCTTGAGCTTCATCACTACTTGGCGCACTTCCGCACCGGACTGTCCGGCGCCCAGCGCGCCCTCAGTAAATGCGCCGGCAATGGTCGCCGCCGTGGCTGCTGCAGTACCCGCCGCTTTTTCAGTCATGCCCCGTGCAATCGCGCCGGCATAGGCCGACTTTGCTACGACCATCGCCGGGCCCATGCTGATGATGGTTCCCGGTAACGACTCGACCAGCCCGCCGTAGTAGGCGCGTGGATCCCGCCAAGCCGCGCCAAACGTACCAGCTTCGCTATCCCACCACTTCTTTTCGCTCGCCAACTTCTGTTCCGGCGATAGGTTGGCCGTGTAGTAATCCTTGAGCGGTTCAAAGAAGTCATCACGTTTACCGACGATCGACGCTTGCAACTTCTCGAGCCCGACACTTGCCAACTGGCCCAGCGGTCCGGGAAAGAGTGTTTTTGCCACATGGCTACCCGCTTCGGCTGCACTTTGCGCCACGACCACCCCGCCGCGCCCGAGCATGTTCACACCATCGGACAGCACACCGCCTTGCGAAACCGGCAGTTTGTCGACCGCCGCGGCGCGCTGTTCGGCCGCCTTGATTTGTTGATCAAAGCGCGCCGCCTCACCCGTCGCCAAGGCGTCAATTGTCGGGCCCGGACGTACTGGCCCCATCTTTTCAGCCGCCTGCTTGGCCGCTTGCTTGAGCCCGAGCATATCGGGCGTGTTGTTGATCCGGCCGGTTGTGGATGCGAACACGTCAAGGAAGGCGCGTTGTGACGGTGTTGGGTTGGATTCGCCCAGCAATGTGCTTGCGCGCGCCGCCGCCTGTTCTGGCGTGAGCTTGTTGAACGCAGACTCCACCGCCGAATAAGTGCCCGGCGATACCGTTTTAACCTTGCCTGTCACCGCGTTAGTGTCGACGACCGAATCAGGCGCAGAAGCGAACGCATCCTTGGCCGCGTCAGCCGCAAAGTTACCGGCGCGTTTGGCTGTATCCCAAATGCTGGACGTTGTGGTCGGTTTGGTGTCCTTGTCAAACCCAGCGCGTACCGCGTCAAGGTCATCGGTCGCCACCTTGGGCGCGATAAAGTCCATAAAGTAGGCGTTCCGCAATTGCTCACGGCCAGCCGCATCCTTGCCGGTATACGTTGTCGAGCGAGTGACGTCAGCCCACTTTGGCGCGGCGGCCGGCGCGGCAATTGGCGCGGCCGGTTGCACTTCATCCATGTACTGCACATTGATCGCGCCGCCAGGCGCTTGTTGCGCCGTGAACTTGCGGCCCGAGCGTTGCGCTTCCAGCACTTCGCGCGGGATGCCTGCTCGAGCTGATTCTGCTGCTATATCAATTGGGGGGGGAGCGTTTGCCAGAGAAGGCGAAGAAGAAATACCAGCACGTTCAGCCGAAGGTGTTGGCTTGAGAATGTCAGACAGACCGCCGCCCGTAGGGATGCGGATAAAGTCATCAGGTGCAGCGGAGTCAAGACCGGCCATGTGGCGGTTCCTTAAATTGAATTACTGGCGAACGAGAAAATTCCAATCTGTGCCAGATGGCGATGCTGATGTCGATGACGTCGGCGCGGCACCGCCAGAGAGCCCGGCAGCACCCGGTCCTAGCTTCGCTTCGCGTTCAATTTCACGATAAGCTTTATCAGCCGCCGCCCCAGTATCCATACCGCCTTTAATGTATTGTTCGCCAAGAACAATCATGCGCAGGTATTTGGACTCCGCGTCCTTCGGGAGCGACATCTGGCCCATGGCGTCGAGTTTGCCGCCCATGGCAGTAAAAGCCATGGACTTGAGATCTTTGAATCGAGCATCTTGGGTTTTTTGGGAGACAGAATTGCCAGATAGTGATCCGCCGCCGCCAGTCACCGCGCCGGTTTTCTTGTTGAATACCGTACCGTCCTCGCTTCTGCCAAATTGATCCGGTGAAGGGTTGTCAAACATTTCCCTTGCAGACGATAAGCCGTTTTGATCACGGCCCACAGATACCAGCTTTTGGCCGGGGTTGACTGCTTTAATCTCTGGCGCCGGCGCGCGCGCCCGTTGCAGCGCCTCAAAGTAGGAGCGAGGCACGCGCTTAACTTCCTTGCCCTTGTCATCAATGAACACGATTTGCGACTTGTCAGCCGTCATCGCCATATCGCTGATCTTCACGCCCGGGAAGGCCACCGACGAGTCGGATATCAGCTTTACCGCTTCCGCAGGGTTTGTCTGTGCAATCTGCCACCACCGATAGGCCAAACCTTCCCGGTCATTGGCTTCGGCTTGCGCCAGCGCAGAGTCCTCAAGAGCGTCTTTGCGTGGCTGCATCTCCACCCCGCGTTTGAAAGCCTTGGCTTCCGCATCTTGCCGTGGCTTTTGCCACTTCGCTTTGAACGCCAGTTCAGTCGCATTGTAGTCGGCAATAGCCGAGCGCGTCATTCCTTCGGAGTCGCCGCGCGCCCGCTGCCCGTCTATCATCGCCGAGAAACCGCCAGCGGCCATTGCTTGTTCGTCGGCAGCTTTCCAAGCCCGCGACTTGCGCATGTCCGACAGCCCGGCGTCCGCCGTCTCAGCCTCACGCGCAATCTGCGCCTTTCGCGCCGCGAACATTTCGTCCTGCTGCTGTTGCGTCGCGTCTTGCCGCTGCTGATTCTTGATCATCTGCACCCCTGAATTCACGTCAAGGAAGGTGCCGCCGATATTTGAAAGTCCGTTCATGGTTTTCCTTTAGCTGTCCCAAGTGTTTCTTAGATCACCGCCCGCGCCATTACCGCCCGGCGTAGAGCCGCCCCAGCCGCTAAACGCACGACTTAACCCCGGCATCGCGCTCTGGAACATCGCGCCAATACCCGCCGAGTTGCGCGAAGCTAAGTTGGCGTTGTAGTTCGCCACGCCCGCCTGCGCATTGCCCGCGTTCGCAAACCCCGCCGACGCTTGGGCAGGCAAGCCCTTGCCGAGCCCGTACACGTCCATTCGATAGGCGCGGCCCTTGTCGGTCACATCGGAGCGCGCTTTGTTCTGCGCACCGGCAGACGCGGCCGCTTCTGCCAGCCCCATGCGCGATAGCGTTGTCGCGTAGCGCCCTGAACTCGGGTCAACACCCATTGAATTGAGCCGTTGTGTCAGCCCTTGCCGCTGCGCCTCGAAGGCTTGCGTCACGTCGCCGTGCGCGTTTTCACCGGCGCGCGCGTAGGCTTCCGGCGAATCAATCTTGTCCGCGTCGGCAACAAGCCGAGCCTGCAACGGCTTGAAGGTTTGTTTCCAGTCGGCCCATTGATCTTCCGCAATTGCTGATTGACGGTTGGCCGCGTCCGTTTGAGCGTTTGCTGCGTTCGTCGCCGCGCGGTTTGACCTACGATTGAACAACCCTGAAACAAGACTGCCCCCAACGGCAGCACCTACGGCAGCAAATGACATATCGGACTCTCCTGTGATAACTGGTTTTTGATTTGTCTGCAGTTGGGTTGCCCCAACAGTTCGTCCGCTTTCGCGTCGGTCAACAGCTCAATGAGTTTTGCGGTATCGGTTTCGGTTGTGGCGTGATATGTCGTCAACACCGTTTCTTCATGGGCGTATGCCGCGCGCTTGGCCCCGGGTTCCGACATAAAGGTGCACGGCGCTTGCAGCCGCTTCATTACCCCGCCGTCAGTCCAGATGGTTACGTCACCCTTCGATATGGTCACAATATGCCGAGTCTTATGCACCACACCCACGGCCACAACGCCTTTCGGTATCGTCATTTCACGGACGTACATATCGCCCGTGTGGTACTCCACCACCGGGCAAGCAGCCATCGGCAGCGCGGCGATTTCGTCCTCAAGGCGCGCAACTTGCGCGAATGTGACAGAAGGCGTACCGATCCGCCATGATGTACGGCCCGAGACTAGCGCGGTCATACCTTACCCTGCTTCGGGAACTTGTCTTTCACCCCACGAACCCGCTGCATCATCACCTGAACCTCGACCGGCACCTGATTGATCGGTAGGCTTTGAATGAACTTCCACAGCGCATCAAGCTGGTCGCCAGCCTCCGGATATTCCTTGCGGCGACGGTCATCCGCGTTACTCTGATGTTTGATCTTCATACTTGAATTGTCACGTTCGCAGATCGGTATTCCGGCGAAGTTAAGGTAATTTTGTAGAGGCCGGGATAGGTGAAGTCGAACTCAATATTGCCATCGCCTACGGTGTAGGTTTGCCCCTCTACCCTTGCCTTACAAGGGTTAGGCAGACCAGAAATAAGCAATCCCGACTGCACGATTGCCATTGTTTTGAGCGGCGTCACCAGTCGAGTGATGAGGTCGATGTATTCGTTTTGTGGGTCTACCTTGACCGGCAATGCGGCCTCATTGATGTGGCCGACTTGTTGGTCAACCATAGCGCCTTGGCAAATCCCGTACCGGATCACTTCACCCGTCTGCGTGTTAAACACAACGTAGTCGCTCATTCCGCTCATCGCAGCGCCCCCAACACCGTTAGTTGCCCGTCGAAGGCGTCCATCTGAATTGTATTGGTTAGCGCATAAAGCGTATATGTGTGCGTGCCAACGCCTGGATCGTCCGGCGCTCCCCCGGCTGGCGCGCTAGCGTATCCACCAAGAACAGAGATTGAGCCGCCATAAATACCATTTCCGTTACGGCGAAGACCAAAATTCAGCTCGCCGGGCCCAGCCCCACCAAATGGGACGGTCCTGAACGAAAACAGCACCACCACTTTTTGCGGCGCAAAGCCCGCTGCGTAAGTCACCACTACGCTCGCTAAATCTTGCGTTGTCGACGTGAGCGTAATTGGTGCACCTTGGAAGGCATTGACAGGAATCGTGACCGCGTTCCCAGCGATCTTGATCGTATCCACCGTGGCGTTGCCGATATGCCCAGCGTCGGCCACAAAATAACCCATAAAGGCCGCAGGCATATAAACGCCAGCCGGTCGCGTAGTGCCGTTTGACACGAATGACTGTGTTCGGACAATGAACGGTATCGCGTCTAACGTACCCACCGGATCGCCCGGTTCGCCCGGCCCGCCAATGGCAAAGGTATTTGCCCGCACAATAAACTGGCTGCTGGACGCACCGGCTGCGCCAGCATTCGTAGCCGAAAATCCAAACCCGGACACACGGCCGCCGACATCGAAGCGCAGCGTGAACTGCGCGCCCAAATACCCGTTAATAGTGGCTTGCGTCGAAAGATTTAAGCTGATCGCAGCGGTGTTCGCGCCGACCGTCGAAGAAAGTGTTGTGACCGCCGAGGCCGTAGCGCCCGCTTGGCTGGTCGTCGTCGTCAGCTCGGTCCTGATCGCCGCCACATTCGCGCCCGTTTGCGACCATTGCGTCATTGAGCTCTGATAGAACGCATTACCATCGTTGATGCGCTGCACCACTTCGTTTTGCAGGTACAACTCTGAGCGACCGACCCGAGCCAGTAAACCGGTAGTCGGCTTGGTGATCATGTCGATGGCCTGCCCTAGCTGAATATAGAGCGGACTGCCGGCAATGTCGTTTTGCAAGTCACGAATAATGTCCGCCATCCTTACGCGGCGCTGTCCGCTGGGGCTGACCGGCGTAGCGTCCTCTGTGAGCATGTTGAAGTTATCGCTGCCCAGCAAATCCTCTAAGCCCGCCCTAGTCAAAAAAGCGTTCTCGCCTTTGCCTACGTCGCCGTTTCGTACCCGCAAGACTTCGGTAATCGCCTGCAACACTCGGCGCGTTGCCGGATCCGACACCCCGGCCGAGTCCGGTATCTGCGGAACGACGTTGTTAGCCACGGGCGAGGGCTTCCATTGTTGGCGCCAGCAATACTTCCTGCACTGATCCGCTCCCCTCAAGTTTGATCTGGTAGCGCCGCGCTTTGAAGCCGGACGGCAACCGCGCCGTACCTTTGCCGGTCGCAAAGGTGATGGTCGGCAGATAAACCTCGTCGGCAATCACTGTCACTTGCACGCTTCCGTTTCCAATCACTTGAAGTGCGCCTAAGTTGGTTGGTCGATCAAGTGTAAATTCTTTCGATATCCACACGAACGTCTGAAACCCCTCCCCCCCTGCGTACTGGAACACGCTGGTTCCCACGGCAAAGTACAGGCTGTCCGCAACCACCAGCGGAAACGCCCCCGCCGCGTTCAGCGTCGGAGCCTGGGTGTAGTTTCCTTCGGCCTCGTCGAAACGGATGATGAAGCCGCCCGCGCTTGTGGTGAAGCCAATCAGCGCGCCATCGTGGTACGCCAGCTTCATCGTGCCGAGCACCGCGCCGTAGCGTGTCTGCCATTCCTTGCGCGAGAAGAACCGTTGCGACATTTCCAGCGAGGCTTGACCGCCCCGCACCATCACCAGCCCGTCGTTTGACGCATAGACCACAAACCCGCCGCAGTCACAGATTGCGTTTTTCGCAACGCCGGCTTGCACCGCCTCAATCAGATCTTCCTGCATCGCAGAAGGCAAACTGCCATAGATCAGGTACGGCTTGCCTACGGTTGTCACCAGCAGATTGCGCCCGGACAGCACTGCGCCGACCGCAACGTATTGCAGCTTAATCATGTTCTCGGGGTTCCACGCCCACGGCCGATAGGACTCAGAAAACCAAACCTCATCCCCCTTGAACCCGGCAATAATGCCGTTTGGCATACTGACAATATTGGTCAACCCAGCAGGCGGCGGCAAGAATCCAACAGTGTCGAGCACCCTGCCCCATAGCGTGGGGCTGATCGAAGCGGTGTAGGCCACCGGAGCCACGTTTGCGAACGTGAGTTCTCCGACTAGCTGATAGTCCGCGGTGCCTTGCGATGTGGTGATCGTGCCATACACTCTTGCCCGCGTAATGGTCACCAAGCCGGTCGCCGTCACGTTCGGCAGCGTTAACTCAGGGTTCTGCATGAAGTCATGCGAACAAGATATCGGGTCCGAGGGTGCGCCTTCTTCGTTCCAGGCGTTGACCAGCGTGTAGACAAACGCGCGGGTCTGTGTAAAGCCTTCGCCGTACTTGAGCGTGACTGTCACCGGCGATGATGGTGTTGAAGTGACTTCAACGACCATGCCGTTGACAGCAGACACTTCGTTGTTCTTGGCAAAGCTACTGTTTGACGATGCCGCCCGGAAAGCTTGCGCGCCAGCAGCCGTGCCGATGATTTCGACGCACGGGATCGCGCCGATCGGTGTCTGCTTGAGCGTTTCAGCCGTTTCCGTTTTCAGCGATGCGCCGACAGCGGCCGTCTGCGTTGTGACTGTGCCGGTCGACGCCGAAGGCGTAAGGACGGTGGTAGTCGTCGTCGCGGGCGTGCCGGTCGTCGTATTCGTTGTTGTCGTCGCACCAGGCGCAGCGTTTACCGTGGTCGCTATGTTCGTCGCCGCCGTGCCAGGCACTTCGCTGGTGAGCGCGGGCGCAGTAAAAGTGTAAACACGGCCAAGCGTCACTTGTGTGGGCGTGATGGTTTGCTCTTGGTACTTCACGCCGCCAGATTCGTAGTAAAACCGCCACGTCAGCGCGATGCTGTCCGGGATCGCCCCTCTGGCAACAACAGAAACAGAGGGTGCCGCAGGCGGGCGCGGCACACCGACTTTGAAGCTCGTTACAGGCGGGCCGCCACCAATGACCGCTTGGGCGCGTTGCGTTACCCGAAAGTCCGAGGCGCTTGAATAATAGAGCCGCTCGAATTGATCTTCGCGCACCGGCCCGCGCACCACGTTGACATCCTCGGGCCACGTCAGAAATGTGGTTCCGGCCTCAGTCCACAGGCTGACAATGCTTGCTGCCAACGTGCGAAATGTTGCGTGCGCTTTGACTGGCCACAGCGCACCGCGCGAGAAGTCGCAGTTTTGCGCCAGCACAGCGGCATTTTCCGGCAGAATTGGAGAGGCCGTGCGCGGAATTTCGCCAGTGAACGCGCGTAAATGAATCATCAGCGCCTCGTATGGTCCTGCGGGGTGTAGCTATGCGCTTCGGCGTGGACTTCGCCTTTCGCGTGGCGTAGTTCGTGGTCGATTACATTGCACGAACCCACTTGAGTGACCGCCGTTTCGATTGGTTCACGAACCAGAATATCGACAATGTGGGTATCGCCCACAACCGTTCTGGCAGCACAGCCGCGTACGCCAAACTGCCGACAGGTTCCGGGATAGTTTCTCCAGTCCGGTTCGTGGCGAATCGTGATGATTGATGCGACCGGCTGCGTCTTAGACCATGTGTATCCACACATATCAGCCTTGCCTACTTCGTTCGGCTTTGACGTGTCGCCACAGCCCCCAAGCAGCAGAGCAATGACGATGCTGATCAAGGCTGCCGTAGGCCAACTGCACCACTGGAAAATTCTCACTTGTGTCGTGTTCATTTAATCACCTCAACAGGGGTTGGCGCGGGATTACGCAGCAAGCACAACTCGCACACGGCAGTCGAGGCAGAATCGACGATTGCTTGCGCTGCGGCCCTCTCTGCCGTGTCTGTTTCATCATCCTCGACGACCGGCAAGCTCAGACGCACATTCGCGCGCTCAAGCGCCATGACACTTTTCAGCAGCGCCATGTCCAGCCTCGCGGCGCGGGTATTGTCATCAGCCGTCTCAACCAGCGTTTTGACCCGCATGATTTCCGCAAGCTCGTCAGCCGTTGCGGTTCGCAGGCTGGCGACGTGCCCGATCATAATCGTGCGTAGCTCGTTCTGCCTTGCTTCGCTCACGACGCTCGCCACTGTTTCGCGGGCGCGGTTGGCAATGTCGGCTTCAGACCACACATCGTTTTTCATTAAGTCGATCATACTTTTCTCCCGACTATTTGCACCCACGCCGAAACTCCCGGCGCGGTGCCGAACCTGATTGTTTCTTTTTGCCCGTCGAACAGTCGTGTCCACGTTTTGCTGGCCCCTTCTTCCCGTAGCGTGCCTGCGTTTGCTACTGTGGTTGCTGTGTAGCCAACAGGTAACGCGAAATCGGTGAAGGAGATAGACACACCCGAAGCGGCAGCGGTTGCTGGCTTTGAAATGTAGAACACCGCGCCTAGAAAGCCGGTAATGTTCGTACTGGCAGGAATGCCTGACCCGGTGACGAACATGCCGATGTGTGATGCGTTCGGCGTAACACCCGATACGGCGGTCAGCGTGTTGGCGGTCGCTGCGGCAGTGGTCGTGGTTGCGGTAAAGCCGCCAACGTAATCAAAGATTGTTTGCGTTCTGCTTTGTGCCGCCGCTGCTTCGCCACGTCGCACCAATTCTTCGCGTAACCCGTAGGCTGGAATCGTAACGTCAACTCCCGGAATGGTGGTTGCGCGAGACAGCAGCTTCACGCCGGATTGTGTCGCGCTCCTGCTAAATGTGCCTGACGACACCGGCGCAGTGGCGGTGCGAACCAAGCCTGTAAACGTCGATTCGTTTGCGCTTGTAATCGCATTCCACTGATCAGTGAGATCATCGTATGCAAGGTCGATGATGGCGTTTGAATCTGGCAGCACGCACTTTGCACCTGCTTGAAACATTGCCGCTTCCTGTGCGTACATCCACTGTGCCTGCTCTGTGGTTGGCACAGTTGCGCCGAGTTTGACCAGCGTAATCGAGCCCGGAAACGCCGCGTTCAAATCGCGGTTATTTCCAACGGTGAGAACCGCTGAAGCATTGTTTAGCGTCAGCAGCGGTGCGCCAATGGTTTGCCCAACCTGCACGGCGTTGACGAGTAAAGTCAACGAGCCATCGGTGCGATAGCTGACGCGGGCTTTAATCGGAGTTGCCGAGTTGTAAGCGACGGCGCTGGTGACGGTGCGGGTAGTGGTGCCGTCGAATACACTTGCGGTCAGAAGATTGCCGGACGTAATACCAAACGTGATCGAGGGTCCGCTTGAAAACGACCGTGCGAGGATTGTTGCCGCCGCCACGTTGCCGGTTGGAATATTCACAAACGCCGCTGCTGTCCAATCTGCGACACCGAAATCCAGATCGGCGCTGAATGGCTGCTGCGCGTAGTTTGCTGCACTAAATCCAGAGTACGCAACAAGGTCGCAACCAGCCCCCACGACTGCCGTGGTCAGCGTTCCGAAAATTGAGAGTGGTTGATTGCGATAGCTGCGATCGGCGATGACTTCTCTAACGGAGATGTTGTCAACGTCGAATGTCTCAGCGGCAAGCGCGCCTGCTGCTGCGGTTGCGGAAACAAAGTGCGCCGTGGTGGTGGCGATGAACGCCACAGAGATAGTACCGGTGCCGCTGGCGAGCGCGACCGTTGCGGTGCTAGCTCCACCAAGTGCTGTGCCAACCGACAGGCTCATGTTGCCCGTCACTGCGTCTGCTGTGACTTGCATCGATGCAAGGTACGCCGTACCAACCACGCAGGTAATCGCCCGCGACCCGTTCGCCGCGCCGTTGGCTGTGACTGTGATTCTGAGGGCTGCACCGACAACCGACAGCGTTGCGTTGCTGCCTGTCCAGCCAGCCGTGTTTACATCAAACGTCCCGTTCGTCACCAACTCAGGCGACGATATAGACCCAACCACGTTGGACGATAACAGGCAGCGGCGAATGTCGCCGGTCATGTAGCCGGTGTTGAATAAACTTTGAATGGTGGCTACGAGCGTCGCAGTGGTTGTGCTTCTATTTTCGCGGGCGATATGAACCCCTGAATTAGTCGCTACCGCAAAACGACCTCGACCGCCCGCTATTGCGTTTTTCCCCAAGTTCGGGCCTACGGGTGGCAATGTTGCCGTGACCGCATAAATTGTGGTGAAATCAGCAGCGTACCGTGGGGCAAAAGCCACACGGATAAGCTCAGTCGAAGCGGAGTCACCTGTGATGATGTCTCCGTTCTCTCGGAAAAACACTCGATTTAAGCCGCCTAACGGCGTAACCACTGTTCCATCGTGCCGAATCACACTCACACCACCAGCCGTTGCCACGGCAATCGTCGGAATCTGCAACCCCGTCACAGGGTCGAATGGCGCATCGGGCAACACAGTCATGGCGACGGCGTTGACGCCGCTATTAACAATCACCGCTGGCCCCGCCTCGGGGAGCAATGCTGCGGTATTACGGGTGGCAATGCTATTCTGGCGCGTGACTGCGGCAGAGGTGCGGACTCGAATAAAATCTGCCGCCAGATCAATGCGGCCAAGGCCGGACGACCCCGCAACTTGTATGCTGCCGTTCAGTGCGGCAATGCCGTTGATGTTGCCTACGGCCAATGCGCCACTGGTTACGATCACTGCCCACATCGGGCGTCCCGGCTGGTCGCCTGCGTAGATCACAAGCCGCGCTGCCTCGGCTACCAGCAGCGGCAGCGCGGGGGCTTCGGCGGTGTTGCCACGGAACGTTTCTGTTACCGATGTGCCGGTGTTTGCTTGGTATGTCGTCGCCACTGCACTCAGTTCGCACTGTGCAGTCAACACCGAGCCAGTAACCGTAAACGTCACGTTGGAGCCTGCCGTGACCACAAAGGTTGTTGCGGTTGGCGATGTATGGGTGACTGGCGTGCCTGTCACAAATGTCCCAGAGATTGCAACTGAGCCGGTTGAGCCGGTTGTGCTCGACAGAGTGTATGTGCCTGCACCAAGCTGTACAGTTTGCGTGCCAAGCGTGGCGGTGCTGAGCAAGCGGTTTTTGTTCAGGCCGTAGAACCTGCCGTCTGTCGTAAGCTGGAAGAAGTCCCCAGTGGTGGCGGTTTGGGTGACGATTTCTTGACAGGAAATGTTATCAAAGTTTGCTGTGTTGCCAGTTAGCCAGCCACTACTAGTGCCAACCTTTACATACGACGCGCTGCCAGTTGCGATGAACGTGAAGACAGCGAGCGCGCCCAGTACTGGAACCGCTACGACTGCAAGCTCTAAGCTGGTTGAATCATTGCTACTCGATGCTCCCATGGCTATCCCACTTGCACCTGTTGCTACGGAACTCACAGGCATTACGCTGACCCTGTAAGTTCTACCGGCGACGGTTGCTATTGCGGAACTAATTGCTCTACCAAAACCATCGGACACTAGCGTAACGCGGAGAGTGCCGCCTACTGCTGAAAGCGCACCTTGAGCGCCCGCCGTCCACCCCGTCGTGTTTGTATCAAACGTACCATTCGTCACCAACTCAGAGCCGTAGGTTGATGCGCCGATTGTTCTCGCCAGCGATTCGGTTGCATGAGCATTCAGCCACTTGCCGCCCAATGGCTCGGTCATCCACGACTTATCGCGCATCCGCTTGCGCCACGCACCGGCGTCCGAGTCTTTTGCGGTGTCGTACACAAACAGCGCGGTGATGGCATTGGGTGAACGATGCAATGCGGCGGCAATGGCCGATAAGTCTTGCTGCACCACGCTCGATGCGGAGAGCGCAGAGGCGGCGGCGTTGCTGGCAGAGTTGGCGGCGGCAGTGCCCGCTGCATTCATGGCGGCGGTGTTACCAAAAATGGCTAGCGCAGAGGCGGCAGAACCCGAGGCGGCACCTGCGCTGGCGTTGGCGGCGATAGCCGAAGCCGAGGCGATACCAGCATTGGCGGCTGCACCTTGAATGGCGGCGATGTTAGCGGCATTGGTATTCACCGCAGCAATGTTGGTGGCAACGGTCGCAACATTGGCCGCGACACCGGCAACCGTCGCAACGCTGACCGCAACACCGGCAACCGTGGTGACGTTCGCGGCCACGCCGGCGACAGCGGTGACGTTACCCGAGATCCCGGCGACGACGCCCACATTAGAACTGTTTGCAGCAACGGTCGTTACTGCTGCGGCCACACCGGCAACGGTGGTGACGTTGGCCGCTATCGGGGCCACCGTGGCAACACTCGCGGCAACTGCGGCCACTTGCGGAATACTCGCGGCCACCGCAGCCACAGCGTTGACGTTGGCGGCGTTCGCATTGACCGCCGAGACCGCCGCCGAAATACCGGCAACGGTGGTGACGTTGCCAGATATTCCCGCCACGGTATTGACGTTGGCGATATTGTTGGCAACGGTCGTGATGTTAGTTAGCCCAGCATTGACGGCGATAAACGCGGCGTTCGCCAGGACAGCAGAAGCGGTCGCCGCCGATCCGGATGCGGCCGTTGCCGAGATCCCTGCGTTGGTGGCCGATGTGCTGGCGTTCGTCGCGCTAGTCGAGGCGTTACTTGCCTGTGTGGTGGCAATTACAGCTTGCGCCGTGGCGATGCCTGCCTGTGTGGTCGCGGTCGTCGCACCAGCCGTCGCAATGCCTGCCTGTGTGGTGACAGCGGCCAGCGCACCTTGCGCCGCAACCAATGCCGCTTGGCTCGCATCCACGGTCGGATATGGCGTTTCCGTCAATATTTGGTGCAGGTTGCTCGGACTGTTTGGCACGCTGCAAAACGTGTCCATGATCTTGCCGGCGTCCGGATTGTAGGCTTTGACGCTATAAAGGGATCCTGCAGCACCAAGCGCGTTCGGGAACAGGTTGACCACGACCAGACCGCTCGCATTGGCGATGGCTTCGATCCGTTCAGGGGCAACAATGCCGAGATAAATCTCGCGGCGGTTCAGTTTGAATGTGACGGTCGCACCGGCAACGCCGTTGCCGTTCTGGTCGTTGAACTGGCAGGTAACTGGTTGGGTGATGACAGGCATGATTTATCGGTACTCCAATCGTGAGCGCAACTTGGCACCTGTATAGGCTTTGGACTGCCGGGCAAACGCTGTTGACACGGCCATGGCGTACTGCGAACCGTGATACCCGGCAAGGTTTGTGTCGGTCCACGCCTTCTTTGCCTGCATCAACAGCCGCTTGGTTGCGCCATGCTCGAGCGCGGTTTGATATTCGGCCGCCAGCGCGTCGGGTATCTCGGTCGAAGTGAGCGTTGGCGCGAGCGCCGCGGTGATGATGATCTTGCCAATTACCGAGGGGTGAGGCGCCAGCCTGACCATATCCGGGGATTGCATCGTCAGATACTTTGGGTCGCCTGTTTCCGTTCGCCAATCGGCATATAGGCCGGCCAGTTGCGATTGCGTCTTAACGGTCAACGGTTCAGCGCCAAACTTGGCACTCAGGATCGAGACCACGCGGGCACCGGTAGGGTGTTCAATGTCAATATCTCGTACCGTGATCGACACATTCAGCGCATCGAGCGTTTCTTGCCACACCTTTGTCGAGGTGAAGAAGTCTTGTGCAGTCTGCTGCAGCGCCGTGATGATCAACGGACGCGGGCACATTGGGACATTGACCGCAATGTTTGGCACCATGGCCACGTAGGTTGTCATCCTGGCCTGCCTTCTTTGATCACAACTTTGGATTGCAGTGACACGCCGAGAGCTCGCTCCACGAACCCAAGCGCCACAGAGGCGCGGCCGGACAAGACATGCTCGTCGTCCCGAGACTCAGCTTTGTAGACGATGTAATGCGCCGCCACATCGATGTAGGAGTTTGGTAGCGGAACGGTGCCACCAATCAACAAATCAACGGGTGCATACGCCGCTTGCGCCACCAGCGTGATGCCGGTCAGCGGGCGCGGGTAAAGTAAATATTTGGTTGCATCGCGCTTGGCCGGGTCGCTCGGGTGACGCATCCAGTGATACGGGGTGCCGGAAGGCTCCGAGGCCCAGCCCGGCACCGCGCGCGAAAGTGTTTCATGGTCGCACTCGGTAATTGCCGCACCGCCCGTGACCGCGTACACGTCATAGATCGCCAGAGCATCCTGATCAATAACGTCCTGCTGCACGGTATCCGGCGTGGTCGGCAGCGCCGCATGCTGGATCGTGAATAGGTCAGGCCGCACAAGCGAGACAGAATCGAGGAAAGCGTTGAGCGCGCGCAGCAAATCGGCGTCAGGATAGCGCACCTTCGCTGCGTCGTTCAGATCCAGCCGGGCAAGATCAATCGCGGATTGTGCGGTAAATGGCATTACTCAACGATCCTTGCGCCCTTGATCAGCTGATTTACCTTGTCAACCAGCACATCTTTTTTCAGGTTGGCGTCGAGCGCAACACCGAATGTCCGGTGCGCGTACTGCACCAATACCGGCTTGGTCATCGCCAGCACATTGACGTTGGCGAAAATATCCTCGTCGTCGTCTTTCTTTTTTTCCGGCTGCTTGATCACTTCTGCTTCCACTTCGCCTTCGGTCGTGAACGAGTCCGCATAGACCAACAGCGCGGCCGCGACTTCATTTTTTACGTCGATCGCAAGGTTTGGCGTCCAGTTCAGCCCGGAGCCTGATGGAAAATCAGGCAGTTCGTCTTTTGGTCCGATGTACTTAATTTTGGTCATGGTGAAACTCCTTTGCAAATTGCGGCGGAGCGAAAGCACTCCGCCGCGAACGGGTTTAACGGACTTGGACGACCTTGCCGTTGACCACAATGGTCAAGAGGTCGGCCACGACCAAGCTCGCAGCAGCCAAGACCGCGACAATGCGAACGTCACGATCAAAGCGGATTGGCTGCGAGATTGACTGTCGACGTGCCGCAGTTGCAACCGTCGTGCCTGCTGCAAACCACTGGTTTGTCACGGCCGTAGGGCCGAGTGCGTCATCCGGCTCGAAACCGATCGTCAGCGTTGCTGTTGCAATGGCGCTGTTGATCAGTTCCAAAGACGTGACTTCGGTACCGGCCGGGATGATGCCGAAAAATAGCTTGTCGGCAGCAGCGGCGGCGCGGGCGAACCGGTGAGCTTCGTTGTACGCGTTGCCGTAAGCGTGGCTGTGCAGGGGAAGGTTCTTATATGAAGCTGCGAAGATATCTGGCATGCTGAAATTCCTTTCGAGTTTGTTGGGCCGGTAGCGAAAGTGCTACCAGCCCGGGCCGGTTTAGAGTCGAACTGCGACGTCGATGACGGCCACACCGTGATCGGTCGGGATGGTGTTGCCCGCCGCGTCCGGTACCGCGAAGCGTGTTTTCGCCTTGCCGCCCATGAAAGCGCCTGCGATTTCGCGCTTGCGCTTGAAGTCGTACACATCCTCCATGTACTCGTAGTAGAAATCCGAGCCCGCATTGCGGCCGTACACGTTGCAGAGTGCTTGTGCGCCCAGCAGCAAACTGCGTTCAACGCCAAAACCGGCAGTCAAGCCTGCGTTGACGGTCTGCGTTGTTTCGGTCGCGGCGGCCGCGTTGGCCGACGTGACGATCTGCGTCGTGTCGGACGGCAGGAAGCGAATCGAGCGTGAAATCTTCTTCACCAAGATACCGTTCCACATGCCGACTTCGCCCTTGAACAGCGGATGCTTGGAGCCGGCCGAAGCGCGGTTCCAAGCATTTTGCTGAAAGGCGCGGATGCCGGACGCCTGCGCCAACAACTGCGCATACATGCGCGGCGAGGCCAACAACACCCACATTGGCTCGTCGGCCGCATACGGGTCATCCGCGATCTGCACCGGCTGGAGCGGGAACTCCAAATCGTCCAGCCAAATGCGCAGCGCATCCAAATGCGCGAGAGTGAACGCATCGGTCGAGGCGATCGAGCCGAGTTGCTGACCGCCAGCCGTCAAGTTGGCCCCGTTGACAACCCAATGGCGGTTGAAGGTCGGAGCGCGAACAGGGTTCACCATGATTTCGGCAAACTCAGCGTCAGATTGCAGGGGCACCGCCCAGTCGATACCGCCTTGCACACCGCGCGCACCGGCCATGTGCACAAGGCACTGCTGCGACTCAAGGCGAGGCATGTAGCCAGCCAGTGCCGCCATGCCGATCGTGCGCAACTGGTGCACAGTACGCTGCTGTGTCATGCGGCCGCCAAGGTCAACGACCTTGGTCGCCTGGTCGATCGCCACATCCATGCTGGAGAACGTGAGTTTGTCGCCCTTGCCGGATGCAGTACGATCGCCCATGACCGGACGCCCGCCGACGATGTTGAACATATCGACGGAGATTTTATCGCCGGCACACTTGCTCAGGTCCGTCACACGGACGATCGGCATACCGGGAGCGGTTTGGCCTTTCATCTTTGCTTCGGCTTCGGATTGCGTCGGCGCATTGCCCGTGAGATTCTTCATCTCGTTCGGGGTGCGGATGGTGGTGGCGAACAGAGCCGCCGAGAACTTCTTGACGGTGACTGCATCCGCCGTGTTAATTGAGGTTGCTGCCATGGTATGTAGCTCCTAAATGAAAATTTGGAAGCCGACTACCGGGTGACGAAACGCAGAATGTCCTCCGTCGATTCCATCTTCGAGAGCTGGTTAGCAATCTCGGAAGGACTCGCGGATTCAAGTTGCTGCAAGGCGTTTTGCGCCGTGGGTGTGCCGCCCGGTATATCGGATAGGGTGTTGATCACAACGTCGTCAACCGTTGGAGCCGGTTTGGCCGGCTTGGCTGACGGTGCAACGGAGCCCGTTGGCATGATTGAATCGCCGTGTTCGGCGCGCATGATTTCGACAACCTTGTTGAAGCGGTCAGACATGGACTTCGTAGCCCATTCCGGCTTTAACTTCAATCGGTCATCAATTGACGCAGCTTCCGCAAACAACACTGCGTTGTTTGCCTCCCATGAAGCAATAGCCGGTACCGCATCGATTGCCGCCCGAACTTCCGGGGGCATGCCATCATCGTCAGCAACTTGCGCCTTCGGTGCGACAGTTGCGGCCTGCTCTGCTTTCTCCACTCGCGCCACCAGCGCGCCCAAGACATCGGCTATTTTCGGATGTTCGTCAGCCAAGCCGTCGAGTAACTCGCGTAAATCGTCGGCTTCGGCCTGTGTCGCTTGGGTTTGCTCCCCGTTCGCTTTCGCCGTTTCAAGTTCTTTGATGCGGGCGCGCGCGTCCTCAACGGACTTCGACAATTCGGTGTTGCGCGCTTCGGCCTGTTCTCTTGCCTTGCGCGTATCTTCCAGAACTGAATACGGGATGGTGTGTTTGCCGTCCTTTGTCGCTACTGGGGCACGGTCCTCTATCGCGGGACTCACGGGTACTTCTTCGGCCTTTGTTTCGGGTTCAGACGCTACGACTGGTTCGGGTAGATTTGCTGCGGGTTGCCCCTCGAGTGGACCGACCGCGCCGCCAGAGATAGCCTGAATTAGCGCCTCCATGTGAGCAGGGTTGTTCTCGTCGAGATTGTCAATATTCATCATCATGTTTTCAAGGGTTGCCATCGTTCTCTCCATGTATCGCGTGGAAGCGGAAATGCAAAAAGCCACCTTGGCGGGTGGCTTTTCGGTTGGCGGTGTATCGTCGCGCCTCACGTAAAAATCATTTTCGATTACGGCCATTGGCCGCAGTCGGAATCAATCTTCGTCTAATTCGCTCATGGCAATCAGCATCAGCAGGTCTTTCCGGCGCTGCACCTTTTCGATCTCCAATGCGGCTGCTTGTTGTTGTTGCAACATAGCTTCACGCCCTGCTTGCCGGATCAATGCGGCGACAGCAGCCGCCGCGCCTTTGTCTTGTGGTGCCGCGGTGATGACTGGCACCGCGTCGGAAAGCCCGCCATCGCCAGGCCGAACAATCGGCACGGGTTTAATCGGCACGGTTTGAACAGCAATCGCTTCCGGCTCGTCCGGTTCGTCCGGTGGCATGACAAAGCCGCCCGGCATGAACACCACATCAGCCCGGCCAGAACTACCGCCCGAGTAAGTCGGCGGCGATACGGGTGGCTCGACTGCGATAGGTACGCCGCCAGTCTCAGCGTCGGCCTGTGCGGCGGCAGCGCCCGCAGACGTCGCAACCGACGCGACAATCAGGCCAGATAATCCGGTGGCGGTGGCAGCGCCCGCAACCGCGCCGACGCTCGTATTGGTAGAGGCTGCAAGACCCACGACCGCTGCAATACCAGCAGCCGCACCAACCGATGCCGCGACCGCGCCCGATACTGCAGCACCAGTCGCAGCACCCGCAACCGTCGCCACGCTGGTACTAATAGCCGCGCCGATGGCCGCTGCCGTTGCAACGCCGTTGGCGATGGCGTCTGACTCTATTACACCGCCGCTTACCGGCACGTAATCAAGCAGAAAATCTACTGCCGGGAATGTCGGCAGCGTGTAGGCCGCCAGCGCAAAATTTACCGCGCCGGGGATTGCCGGTGTAAACGCCGATAGCGCCTGCGTGGTGCCGGGCAACGCTGCCGGGGTGATCGCGTAAAGCGACTGGTCAACCGCAGTCAGAATCGGCGGCGTGTAAGGCATTTTATTGCTTCAAATATGGCTGCGACAATGCCGTGTAGTACGTCGGCCCCGATTTGTACTGCGTAAATGCGACACCGACTTTGCCAACAGAAATGCTGGAACTCCAATTGCCGGATCCGTCCGAGGTCTTGGTTTCAACGAGTACCGCGTTGGTCATCAATTCGTCGTCAGCTTCGATAATCACAACTTTCGCACCGGCTACGCCGACCGCGCTCAATGTCACTTGGCCGCTGATCGCAAACGTGGCGATCGAGTCCTCCTCCCACGAACAGGCAACAAACCAATTGTTCATTTGCAACGTGTTTGTTGCCACGGTTGGCGCGACGACTTGCACCAGCATTGATTCGTTCGGACGTAACTTGAACTCTTTTCCGCTATTCGCCACCATTGCCGGTAAGGCGTTTCCATCGGCTGCGATAAACTGCTCGGCAAGAGTGTGAGCCCTGGCGAGATACTGCTGCCACACGATGTTGCCTGCCGTTGCCACAATCGGCAATGCGTCTGCCACTGCCGCCGACATGACGACCTTCGGGCCGCTCGCTGCCAGGGCGGTATTAAACCGCCCGCCCGGAAGCGCCGCGCCGCCGCTGATGCCCGTCGCACGAGACGTTTTCACCAACGGCATGACAGACGTGAGTACAGCCGTGTGATCCAACTGTATCAACAGCCGCCGCACGTTTACATCGACGCGCGAGCCCAGCCGGTTTTCAATCACGAACAGGTTTTGCGTCAGCGCCTCATTACCGAGTATCGCAAGCCCTGCGGTCGACCCGACAAATGTGATCGCC
>Ga0163144_10007384_pt1 | contig 24107 bp, 19 predicted proteins | sample OliLak19BULKMAT1_FD_123175 | JGI IMG/M metagenome (GOLD analysis project Ga0163144, IMG submission 123175) | Freshwater microbial mat bacterial communities from Lake Vanda, McMurdo Dry Valleys, Antarctica - Oligotrophic Lake LV.19.BULKMAT1 | ecosystem: Environmental > Aquatic > Freshwater >...
CCACCAGCCCAATGATGGCCGCCGCCGCACCCGCGCGGGCCAGCGTGCGAGGGATCCTTGAGGGCGGTGTTCCATCATTTGGCAGGGTCACGCTGCGCTCCTGTTACAGGGTCTTGAGCACCCGCAAGCCACCCATCAGGCGCCGCTTCAGCACGTCCATCACCGACGACAGCGGCACCCACGGTTTGTCCACCACCCGCGCTTCCACTGCAAATTCCGGCGCCACGCCCACCTGGAACTGCAGGCCCTTCACCGCTTCCGTCACCATGGTGTCCAGGTGCTCATCATCTTCATTGGGGAACTGCCGCTGAAGCTGCGTACCCAGCCGGGCGCGCGCCAATGACGAGGGAAAATCCGCATCCACCAGACCCGGGATGACGGACGCATCCAGCTCAAAGGGCTCCAGCGAACCGCGCGCAGGCACCCGGAACTCCGCGCGCATCAGTTTCTCTTCCACCGCGCCCACCACTTCACCCATGCCCTCACGGCCCAGCGCCATGCACCGCGCTTCCCCCAGCGCCTGCACCACGTGGAAACTCACACGCGCCTGCCACGCTGAGAGGCGCCACGGATGGGTGGCAAACAGCTCCACCAGGCGCTCCACAATCCACTTGGAACCGCCGCGCTCGCCGCCGCCAAGGTCAAACGTCAGCGGATTGAGATTGACGGGCTGAAGCTGCAAGAGCGGGCTCATGGTGCCCTGGTCATCAAACGCGTAGGCAAAGATGTTCAGCCAGCGCGTGTCCGTCTCCGGGAGCTGCTCCTGCAGCGCAAGGAACAGTTCCGGGTGGGTGCTCTTGGCCAGGCGGTCCAGCGCCAGGCGCGTGAGCTCCGCTTCATCTGGCGGCGCGGGCTCTTCCTCCGTCTCTTCCTGATGACGGGCGGGAGCAGCGGGACGGGGATCCTGGCGGGGGCGCTTACGGGTCATGGTCACTCACCGCGCGTGCAATACGCGCGCACTGTCCACAAAGGCCTGCAGGGAGGCCTGCAGCGTGGGGCGGAGCTGGTTGGCCAGCGTCTCATCAAAACGGAAAGGTGAACCCTCTTGCATGTACAGCCGCTGGCTCATTTCAAGCTGCAGAGCGTGCACGTTCTCTGCGGGTCTGCCAAAGGCGCGTGTGATGTAGCCGCCTTTGAACGGCTTGTTCTTCTGGAAAGTGTAACCGCTGTGAGCATGCACCTCCAGCACAGCGTTGGAGAGGGCTGGCGCGGCGCTGGCTCCGTCAACGTCACCCAGCATCAATCCGGGCAACTGTCCGTCAAAGAACCGGGGCACGTGGCTTTCAATGCTGTGCGCATCCCAGAGCAGCGCGTAGCCAAACTCTGCTTTGAGCTCATCCACCTTGGCGCGCAGGGCCTGGTGGTAGGGGCGCCAGTACAGTTCGGTGCGTTGTTGCAGCTCCTGCGCGGTGGGCTCGGCACCTGCGCGGTAGACGGGTTCTGAATGGAATGTTGAGGAGGGAATCAGGCCCGTCTCATCCCGTCCCGGGTAGAGCGGCGTCCCATCTGCCGCACGGTTCAGGTCCACCACAAACCGCGAGTGATGTGCATGGATGGTCCAAGCACCCATCCGCGGCACAAAGTCATACAGCACATGCAGGTGCCAGTCGGTGTCCGGCAGCTCGGCCACTTTTGATGAGGAGAAACGCGCGGCAATGTCCGCCGGTACATACGTGCCGGTGTGCGGAATGCTGACCAGCAGCGGCACCCGGTGGGCCTGCGGTGCCACAGTGACGACGTTGGACGGCTCCATCACAAGCGCTCCTTGAGGGACTGCATGACACGGTTGAACGCGCTCAGCAAAGCGGCCTCCCGCACGTGGTGTCCATCCCGCACCACCCATTGGCCGCCCACCATGACGTCACGCACGGGGGTTCCGGAGGCGTGCGCAAACACCCATGCATCCAGCACCGTGGCCGGGTTCTGCACCACCAGGGACGGATGGTCCGGGTTGAGCACCACCAGATCAGCCACGGCGCCCGGCACCAGGAACGCTGCTCCGTGACCCAGCGCGCGCGCGCCGCCCTGCACGCAGCGGTCAAACAGGTGGCGCCCTACGGACCAGTGGTCTTCCCGTTGTCCGTCAAGAAGCAGGTTGCGCCGGCCGTGGGTGAGGCGTTGGCCGTACTCCAGCAGACGCAGTTCTTCCGCCGCATCCACGCTGATGTGGCTGTCACTGCCAATGGCCATGACGCCGCCTTCACGCAGGTAGTCCACGGCGGGGAAGAGGCCGTCCCCAAGGTTTGCTTCCGTGGTGGGGCAGAGTCCCGCCACCGCGCCGCTGCATGCCAGGCCCGTGCGCTCCGCCGCCGTCAGGTGGGTGGCATGCACCAGGCACCATTGGTCATCCGCGCCGTGATGTTCCAGCAGATGTTGCACGGGGCGTTGGCCCAGCTTCTCCATGCATTCGGTGACTTCTGCGGGTTGCTCCGCCACGTGGATGTGGATGCGCGTTCCGGCCGGCACACCCAAATGCAGCGCACGCAGCTCTTCCGACGACACAGCGCGGAGGCTGTGCGGTGCAATACCCACCGTGATCCGCCGCTCCAAACGCGCGCGCGTTTGGAGCGCATCCACCAGCGTGAGGAACGCGTCCGGTGACGCGTGGACAAAACGGGCATGGTGCGGTGCAGGTGGCAGCCCAATGCCCGCGTGCGCGTAGAACACCGGCAACATGGTCATGCGAATGCCACTTTCCGTTGCTGCGTGCATCAACCGGAGCGCCATCTCTTCACGTTGAAGGTACGGGCTGCCGTCCGGCGCGTGGTGCAGGTAGTGGAACTCACCCACGGACGTCATGCCGCTCTTCAGCATCTCCACGTAGAGCCACGCGCCAATGACCTGGAGCTCCTCCGGCGTCAGGAGCTGCGCAAAGCGGTACATGGTGGTGCGCCACGTCCAGAACGAATCCTCCGGGCGCTGCGGATGGCCCTGCTCCGTCAATCCCGCCATGGCGCGTTGAAACGCGTGTGAGTGCACGTTGGGCACCCCCGGCACCACCCACGCGTCCACTTTGACGACGGAAGCGCTGTCCCAGTCCGCCGGTTGTGATGCTTCCACGCGCGCAATCACGCCATGGACGTCCACCTCCAGCCAGGCCGGTGACAACCAACCCTGCGGCTGGTGCAGGTGCCGGATGTGGTAGCGGGTGTTGGGTGACGCCGAGGGAGGCATGCCGGGGCAAGTGCCAAAGAGGGTGCGCCGCGTCAACCACTGGGATGCCGTTGAAGCGCTGCGCCCTGGCTCATGAGGCGTGTGCGTCCAGCACTTCACGCACCTTCTGGGTCAACGTCTCCGGCGTGATGGGTTTCTGGAGGAACGCAACACCCGGGTCCAGCACGCCGTGGTGGCCAATGGAATTGTCCGTGTGTCCGGACATGAAGAGCACTTTCATTTCCGGGTGCAGCGGATGGAGATGCTCGGAGAGCTGACGGCCGCTCATGCGCGGCATGATCACATCCGTGAGAAGCAGGTGGATGTCATTGCCGTGTTCCTTGCCAATGAGGAGTGCATCACCGCCGCTCTGAGCTTCCAGGACGTGGTAGCCAAAGTGTTCAAGTGCCCGGTGGGCCAGCGTGCGCACGTGCACATCATCCTCCACCAGCAGAATGGTCTCCGTGCCGCACGGCGTTTCGGGTTTGGGGATGACGGTCACGGCCGTGTCTGCTGCGCCGGCGTCTGAGCGGGGAAAATAGATGCTGAACGTGGTGCCTCTGCCCGGCTGGCTGTCCACGGCAATGGTGCCGCCGCTCTGCTTCACAATGCCAAACACGGTGGCCAGTCCCAGGCCTGTTCCCTTTCCCTTGGGCTTGGTGGTGAAGAACGGTTCAAACATGTGCGCCTGGGTCTCCTTGCTCATGCCTACGCCGCTGTCCGTCACGGCCAGCATGACGTGGGGACCGGCGTTCACGTCCGGGTGCTCGGCGGCGTAGTCCGCATCAAGCTCCATGTTGGCGGTCTCCAGGGTGAGCTTCCCTCCCTGCGGCATGGCGTCACGGCTGTTGACGGCCAGGTTCATGACAATCTGTTCAATCTGCCCCGGATCCACCTTGGTCTTTCCCAGTCCAGGCGCGGGCGATACGGACAGCTCAATGTCCTCACCAATGAGCCGCCCCAGCATGCGCTCAATCCCCATGAGGATTTCATTCAGGTTCACCAGTTTTGGCTGCAGGATCTGCTTGCGCCCAAAGGCCAGGAGCTGCCGGGTGAGCTCGGTGGCGCGGATGCCCGCAGCTTCAATCTCCAGCAGGTCCGTGAGGCAGGGATCGCCGGGGGCCAGCTCGGACTGCAGCATGCCGCTGTAGCCAAGGATGACGGACAGCAGGTTGTTGAAGTCATGCGCAATGCCGCCGGCCAGGTTGCCTATGGCCTCCATCTTCTGTGCCTGGCGCAGCTGCTCCTCGCTCTTGCGCAACGCCGCCTCCGCGCGTTTGCGTTCCGTGACATCCGTGGAGATTCCACAGATTGCGTAGGGCCGTCCGTTGGGGCCGGTCAGCGGCGTCTTGATGGACAGGTACGTGTGCGTCCCGTCCTGCAGCCGAATGGTTTCTTCTCCCTCCAGGGCCGCGCCGGCCGCCAGCACGCGCTGGTCAAATGCGCGGATGGCATCCGCCTGCTCGGGAGGGAACAGGTCAAAGTCCGTGAGGCCCAAGAGCGCGGTCCGGTCCCGTGCAAAGTCCTCTGCCAGGTGCCGGTTGACGAGGAGAAAGTGGCCCTCCAGGTCCTTGACGTAGATGCTTGCAGAAGAGTTGTCGATCACGTCCTGCAGCAGTTGCCGGCTCTCCCGCAGTGCGGTCTCTGCCTGCCGGCGTTCCGCGTTTTCATGGCGTAGATCCGCGTAGAGCCGGGTGTGGTCCAGGGAGATGGCTGCCTGCCCTGCAAGCAGCTCCAGCACGGCCAGCCGGTCCGGCGTGAACGCATCCGCCACCAGGCGGTTCTCCAGATAGAGCACACCAATCAGCTCCGCCTGCCGCACAATGGGAAGGCAGAGAATGGATTTTGGCCGGTGCTGCACAAGGTAGGGGTCCGCGGCAAAGGGGTTGGGAAGTGTGGCGTTGGCCAGGATCACCTGCTCGCCGCTGCGGCGGACAAAGTTGAGGATGGACAGCGGCAGCTCAGCGGCGGTGGGCACGTCATCAGCACGCTGCTGAACCCTCACACGCTGCTCCTCCACGCTGGCAATGGTGGCCAGCGCCAACCGGCTTCCGCGCGTCAACAGCAGTGACGCAGTCTGGGCCCCGGCACTTTCCAGCACCACGTGCATCAAGGTCTCAAGAAGGTCACCCAGCACAATCTCCCTGGAGATGGCCTGTGAGGCCTTGATGACGGTGAGCAGGTCAAGATGTGCCGCGCGCATCCCCAACGCCGTCACCGCGCCATTGCCGCCCACGCCGCCCAGCGGCGCAAAGAGATGCGGGTTCTGCTCCTCCAGCAGGCGCACCTTTCCATCCGCGCCCCACCGCGCGTAGCAGACGCGCGCCTCACGCAGGTACATGGTGGCAATGCTGCGCAGCCCTTTGGACTGGTAGAAGCGGGCAGCGGTCTCGTTCGCAATCGCTTCGTTTTGGATGAGTCCGCCGTCACGCGCCAGGGACACCGCACGTTCATAGAGGCGCCCCGCGTCCATGTCCCGGCCGTCAATGCGGGCAATCTCCGCCGCCACCAGGGCATGTTTGGCTGCATGGTTCTCCCTGCATCCCTGCGCCCACACTTGCAGTGCCTGCTCATGGCTGGCCAGGAGTACGCGCTCCTCTGCCTGCTGCGGCTGTGGGAGGTCCGCGTAGCGCGCGGCACGGATGAGCGCGTCATAGAAATGGAACTCCGCCAGGGTGCACAACCGGTAGAGGCCCCACAGGTTTGCCTTGGCTTTGACGCTGGCTGCCAGTGCGTCATCCAGCAGGCCAAGCACAAAGCGCGCTTCCATCTTCCAGAGGTAGTGGGAACATTGCACCACCGGCGCACGGGAGCGCTCCAGCGTGGCTTCATACTCAGCTTCTGAGAAGCCCTCTCCGTCATACGTGGAGAACGTGTCCGTCAGGCCGCGCAGGTTCCTGATGCAGCGTTGGACGCTGACAAAGCTGTCCGCCAGCTCACCTCCCTTCATTGTCCGGACTGTGGCAAGGCGTTCTTCCACTTCACGGCCAAGCTCCGCCAGGGGCTCACCCGCCATCAGGAGCAGCCAGATGAGCTCTCCCTGGCAGTATGCTGCCCACAGAAAGTCACCGTTCTCCGCGCCGGCGCGTGCTGCACTGCTCAGGTAGGCCAGGCCGCTGCGGTACGGCTTGATCCAGGGATTGAGTGTGCCCTCCACGTAGACGGCCACCTTGGCCTTGTTGATGTTGCCGCCCTGGCGCTCCACCAGGTCACACGCCAGCTTTCCAAAGCGGTAGGCATCCGCGGGCCGGTCCAGGTCCAGCAGGGACATGGCAAACGCAGCGTAACCCACGGCGGAGCTCCGGTTGTTGCCGTGGCGCATGCTGGTCTCCACCATGAACAACGTCAGCAGCAGGCCCAGGTTGGCGTCCGTGAACGCCGCCGCATCCAGAAGGACGCACGCAACATCCAGCGCCGCGTTCATCTCCGGACTGGTGACGGGCGGCAGCTCCAGGAGACTCTCCACGGAGCGCGCTTCCAGCAGTCTTGCGGCGTCCTCCTGCGCCTGCTTCACCTGGTCCGCTGAAGGGTGCGCGGCAAAGTCCAGGCCCACCAGCCCCAGCGCGCGCACGCCGGCGTCAATGGACTGGGCAAGCTGGCCGCGGAGGGTGTGAAGCCGGACCTGTATCTCATACGCAGCAAGTTTCTCCAGGTTGGTTTGCGCGTGGTGCAGCAGGATGGCCAGGAGCGCCTCCGCCTTCTCAAACTCACCAACCAGCCAGGCGCAGTCTGCCTGCTCCAGGTGGAGCGCGTAGGTTATTTGGTAATACTTTTCCCAGCTCTGGGGACCCAGCAGCTCCACGCCGGTGGCCAGGAACCCTGCCGCAGCTTTGTGCGCAGCAGACGCTTTTGCATGCCTGCCGGAGACCAGCAGGAGCTGCGCCACGTCCATCTTCTCCGCCGGATCCTGGATGCGTGATGCACCCGCCATGAAGTGGTTGGCAATTTCAAACAGGTCCTCCGCGCGTTCCGGGGCCGGCGTGCTTTTAAGTAACACTCTTGCTAGGGCCAGGTGGCGGTCCGCACGCTGATTTTCCGGCGTCAACGAATACGCAGCCTGCCGGATGCGGTCATGGATGAACCGGTACGCGCCCGGCGCCTGCAGCATCAGGCCTTCCCGCACCGCCGCGCGCAGTGTGGTGTGGACCGCGTCCTGTGTGAGGCCGGAGCTGCGCACCAGGGTCTGGACGTCCGCCTTGCTCCCCAGGAACGCGGCCAGTGTCATGATGGCGCGTGTGTCCTCCGGCAGGCGCTGGAGCTTCTCCAGCATCATGGCCACCACGTTGTCTGTGTAGTCCTGGTCCGCAATCCGCTGCACATCCCAGCGCCACGCGTTGGCCACGGCGTCAAACACCACCAGGTGGTCCTGCTGCAGCATGGTGAGGAACTGGATGGCAAAGAATGGATCCCCACCGGTCTTGGCGTGCACCAGGCGCGCAAGTGGCTCCGCGGTCTCCGGCGTGCACTGAAATGTGTCAGCCATGAGCTGCGCCAGGTGCTCCGGCAGCAATGGGGCCAGCGGCATGTCCACGGTGGGGGTTCCCGCGCTGCGCAGGCGCTCCAGCATCCGGCGGAGGGGATGGGTGGGCCCCACCTCATTGTCACGGTAGGCGCCAACAACCAGCAGATGGTGCATCCCGGCGTGGGTGAGCAGCTCCTCCAGCAGCGTGAGACTGGAAACATCCGCCCAATGCAGGTCATCCAGAAAGAGCGCCACGGGCTGCTCTGCACGCGGGCACACGCCAAGGAACCGGCGGAACGTGGCGTGGAACCGGTTCTGTGCCTCCATCACGCCAACCGCAGGAGCGGGCGGTTGTCTGCCAATGACGGTCTCCAGCTCCGGAAGGATGCCCATGAGGACCTGCGCGTTGTTGCGCAGCGCTTCCAGGAGGCGCTGGCGCCATTCCTCCACCTGCTCCTCGCCACCGGCCAGGATCTGGCGCACCAGGGCGCGGAAGGCCTGGGCAATGCCTGCATAAGGTATGTCACTTTTGTGCTGGTCAAACTTGCCGGAGATGAAGATGCCGCCGCTCTCCGCCACAGGTGGTTGCAGCGCGTTGACCAGGGTGGACTTCCCAATGCCGGAATAGACGGAGATGAGCACCACTTCCGTGGTTCCCTGCGCCGCAACGCGGCGGTAGGCGTCCACCAGTGCGTTCACTTCCCGCTCCCGGCCATAGAGGTTGTGCGGAATGTGGAACCGGTCCGCCACGTCCTGCGCGCCCAGCGTGAAGGGCTCTATCCTCCCGCCGTCCGTCAACGCTTGCAGGCATTGCTCAAGGTCCACCGCCGCGCCGTGGGCGCTCCGGTACCGCTCATCCGGGGCCTTGGCCAACAGCCGGTCCACAACGTCTGACACCATCCGCGGCAGTCCGGGCGCCAGCTCAACCAGGGGCCGCGGCGTGCGCGCAAGATGGGCATGCACCCACTCCAGCGGATCACTGGCCTGGAACGGGAGCATGCCGCTGAGCATGCGGTAGAGCACCACACCCAGCGAATAGAGGTCCGTGCGGTGATCAACCTGCGTGTGCATGCGCCCGGTCTGCTCCGGAGAGATGTACGCCAGGTCCCCGCCCCATGTGGTTTCCGGTGCGGCGGCACCCACGCCCGCACGCGCTGACGCACGGCTCAGGTCCACCATCCAGATACGGGCCGCGTTGTCATCAAGAAGCAGGTTGGCCGGGCGCAGATCCTGGTGGATGACCTGCGCCCCGTGCAGACCGGCAAGTGCATGGGCCAGCTGTGCGGCCAACGCCAGCGCAGACCTCAATGGCAACGGGGTGGCCAGCGCGGACTCCAGCCGCATCCCTCCGCAGTTCTCCAGGACCATGGCGGCAGCCGCACCGCCGGTGAACAACATCAGCGGCCGCGGGACGGCGGCAACCTTGAGCGTGTTGAAGAGCGTGTACTCACGGCGGAAGCGGTCAAGGTCCTCCAGCGAGGACACCCCACCATCCATGACCTTCAGCAGCACCGGCGGTTCGCTGGCAAGGCGCCGCGCACGGTAGAGCTTGGAGCCTGCCGTGGGGCCCAGCCATTGAAGCAGCTCGTAGCCTGCAAGCATGCCATCACCGCCGCGCCGTCCACCCGCCGCGCTCCATGCCGCGTGCCGCCAGTGGAACGAACGCGAACGATGTATCCCTGCTGAATGGACGTTGCACAGCAACGCGGCTGCATGGGTCATGGGTATGACAGTTGCCGCTGGCGGCCCGGGTGCTGGGTGTCCAGGATCCCCTCAGGCCTGCCCGGTGACGACGGTGCGTGACGCCCCCTTCCAACAGGCAGGTTGCCTGCACGCCGCACCGCGCCCTACAAGGTGGACATGTCCGTGAACGGCCTCTGCGCGTTGGTGCCCACGCCCAGCCTCCATGCTGACGGCCCGCCGTCATGAAGGCGGGCTGCGCGCTCAGCCGCCACCTGGATCCTGCGCGTGCCCTGGTGCTGGCCACGCAGGACGCCATGCTGCACGCCGGCCGTGAGGGGCCTCCGGACCTGCTCTGGTGTGTGACAGTGGGACACCCGCCGCGTGAGCTGGACGTGGCGCTGGCCGCAGCGCAGGCGCGCTCCAAGGCGCGTGAGGCGGTGCTGGTGACGGCGGCAGCGGTGCTGTCCTCCACGCCCGCGGAAGAGGTGGATGGTGAGCCTGCCGTGGGCGTGCTGGTGCTTTATGGTGATGACGCCCTGACCGCGTGGAGCGGAAAGACTCCGCGCCCGGCGTGGCAGCAACAACCGCTGGTGCTGCTGACGGACCCGGAGACCAGCATCTCCGTTCCCGTGCGCGCGCTGCAGGACACCTGGGACCCGCTGCGCGTGGCAGGCGGTGGCGCGGCGTCCCGGGATGGTGAAGCCGGCCTCTTCCACCACGGCTTTGGCAACGTGGGGCACGTGGCCATCAGCATGCACTCCGCGGCATCTGAGGTGGCGGTGGCGCAGGGCTGCGCGCTGCTGGGACAGGTCATGGAAGTGACCCGTGCGGACGCCAACCTGCTTCTCAAGCTGGACGGACAGCGCGCGCTGGACGTGGTGCTGGACCAGCTTGGCCCACGTGAACGTGCCCAACCCGCCAGAGCGCTGAGCCGCACCATGGTGGCCATCACGCCGCCGGGTGCGTCCCGGGATGACCTTGCCCACGGGCGTTTTGCCGTGCGTCCGCTGGTGGGCGTGGCGCCGGATGTTGGTGGGCTGGCGGTGGGTGAGAACATCCAGGAAGGCAGCCGGATCTGCCTCTGCCGCCGGGACCCGGAGCACGCCGAGCGTGCGCTGCGTGGCGCGTTGACGGAGCTCCGTCTCCGCCTTGCTGGTGTGGCGCCGGTGGCAGCCCTGTATTTCACCTGTGCCGGCCGCGGCCGCGGGCTCTACGGCCGCAGCAACGTTGAATCTGAGCTGATTGCCCGCGCGCTGGGCCGCGTTCCCGTCCTGGGAATGGCGGGCAGTTATGAGTTTGGACCGCTGGGACCCGCCGGACCGCACGTGCATACCTATTCAGGCGTGCTGATGGTGCTGGCTGAAGGTAATTGAGCCGTCCCCATGCTGCAGGATTTCAAGAATCTCCAAGTGCTCCCGCGCGCCATGTGGATCCTGTGCGGAACCATCGTCGTCAATCGCATTGGAACCATGGTGATTCCGTTGCTCTCACTCTACGTGACGGGCGGATTGCACCTGCCCGCGGCCACTGCCGGCCTGCTGATGAGCATGTACGGCGCCACCGCCCTGGTGATTGCTCCGTTGGCCGGGCGCATCTCAGACCGCGTTGGCTACGCACGCACCATGCGGGCCTCCCTCTTTGCCAGCGGATTGGTATTACTGATGTTTCCGTTTGCTACCTCACTCCCGGCCATGATGGTGGCGGTGGTGCTCCTGGGTGTGACCACGGAAGCGTACCGCCCGGCCAGCAGTGCGGTGGTGAGCCGCATGGTGCCCGCGTCCCAGCGGCGGATGGCGGTGTCCCTGGTGCGTCTGGCGGTGAACCTGGGGATGAGCGTGGGACCACTGATTGGCGGCATGTTGGCCGCGTGGTCCTTTGATGCGGTGTTCATTGTTGACGGCCTGACAACGCTGGTGGCCGCAGTTTCCCTGACGCTCTTCTTCAATCCCACGCTGGTGGAAGAGCCGGAGCACGAGCAGACCAGCGCCACGCCGCAGCAGGACCGCGCGGATGTTGGTGCGTTTGCCTGGTTTCTGGCGGCAGTGGTCCTGGTGGCTGCGGTGTTCTTCCAGCTGGATGCGGCCGTCCCGCTGTTTGTCACCCGTGACCTGGCGCTTCCCATCTCCGCGTACGGGTTGATGTTCACGGTGAACACGCTGATCATTGTGGTCATTGAGGTGCCGCTGAACGTGCGCACGTCCTTGTGGCCGGCACGGCACACATTGAGCCTGGGCGTCTTCCTCATTGGCGCAGGCTTTGGCGGCATGGCGCTGGTGGAATCCATCCCCTCCTTGCTGGTGACGGTGGTGTTGTGGACCTTTGGAGAAATGCTCCTGTTCCCTGGAGCGCAGGCATATGTGGCGGAGCTGGCTCCGCCGTCACGGCGCGGTGCGTGGATGGGGGTCTTCATGATGGCCTTCAACCTGGGGTTTGCCATTGGACCCCTGTCCGGTGCGGCGCTGATGGATGCGTACGGGTCCAAGGTGTTGTGGATGGCCTGTGGTGCTCTGGGCGCGGTGTCCGCGGTGATGATGGCGGCGCTGCGTGAGCCGTCACGGCGTCCCACGGCGTGATGTGGCCGGATCACGGTGGCTGCGCGTCCACGGTTGAGTAGAACAGCGCCATGGGTTTCTTCTCAGACTCCAAGTCCAAGATGCCGTCTCCCAAGGACGCGCTCCCCGGACGGGCCAGCAAGATGCCCGTTGTTGACAAGCACTTTGTGAATGGCAACCGCATGGAGCCGCCCTGGCCGGACGGCATGCAGGTGGTGACGTTTGGCATGGGGTGTTTCTGGGGCGCGGAGAAGAAGTTCTGGCAGCTTCCCGGCGTGTACAGCACGCAGGTGGGCTACAGCGCGGGCCTCACACTCAACCCAACCTACCGTGAAGTGTGCAGCGGCAAGACCGGGCACAATGAAGTGGTGCGCGTGGTGTTTGACCCCGCCAGGGTCAGCCTGGAGACGCTGCTCAAGACGTTCTGGGAGAACCATGATCCCACCCAGGGCATGCGGCAGGGCAATGACACGGGCACCCAGTACCGCTCCGGAATCTACGTGGCGGATGCGGCGCAGAAGCAGGCCGCGCAGGTCTCCCTGGAGCTCTACCAGGCCGCGTTGCGCCAGGCTGGCCTTGGCACCATCACCACGGAGGTCATGGATGCGCCGCCGTTCTATGACGCTGAGGACTACCACCAGCAATACCTGGCCAAAAATCCGGGTGGGTATTGCGGGATTGGTGGCACCGGCGTGAGCTGCCAGGTGGGCGTGGTCAAGGCGTGAATCCCGCGTGATGCTGTCTCCTGAACTGCGCCAGCGGATTGTCCGCACCATGGTTGAGAGCCGCTGTCTGGAAGAGCGGCTGTTGAAGATGGTGCGCCAGGGCCTGGGTCATTTCTGGACTGGTGGGCCGGGTGAGGAGGCGTTCAACGTCTGCGTGGGCGCGTTGCTCAACGTGGGACGCGGACCGGACCATGACTTCCTGCTGCCGCACTACCGCAGCAGTGCGGTGGCATTGATGGCCGGGGTGAAGAGCATTGATTTCCTCCGCCAGATGTTGGGGCGTGCCACGGATCCGTTCAGCCGGGGACGGAACTTTGCCAACCATTTCTGTGACGTGGAGCGGAACCTGGGGCCGGTCAGCTCGCCGGTGAATTCGCAGTTTGTCTTTGGGCTTGGGACCGCACGCGCGCAGCAGGGACGCAACGGAATCACCGTGGTGATTGGTGGGGATGCCAGCACCCAGTCAGGTGATTTTGCGTCGCTGCTGGTGTGGGCCAACCGTCCTGAGGATCCCCTGCCCATCCTGGTGCTGGTCACCAACAACGGCGTGGGCATTTCCACCAGCTATGCCAGCCAGCACGCGGAAGCACACATTGCAGACCGTGCGCGTCCGTTTGGAATGGCCGCCGCCACTGTCTCCGGCATGCGGGTGGATGAGACCTACGCTGCGTTGAGCCGGGCGTTTGAGCATGTGCGCACCACGCGGCGGCCGTATCTGCTGGAAGCGCACGTGACCCGGCTGTGGGGGCATTCCAGCTCCTCAAGCACCGCGGCACTTCCCGGCGTTGAGGATCCGCTGGCGCATGAAGTGATCCCGGAGTCCTGGTGGGCGGACACCCGCGCACGCCTCCTTTCCGAGGAGAACCAGGTTCTGGCTGAACCACACGTCACCCCAGAATCCGCAGAGCTGGATGTGTTTGGGGAGGGGCGGCCATGGCCACCATTGCTCAGGCGCTGAGACTTGCGCTGCGGTATGCGGAGACGGGGCTGGGTGTCACCAACATCTTTGGCCAGGACGTGGGGCCGCCGCTGGGCGGAGTGTTTACCGTGACGCAGGGGTTGGCGCACGCGTGGAACACGCCGCTGGATGAGCGTGGCATCATTGGCACCGCTGCAGGGCTGGCCATGATTGGTGTGCCGTCAGTTTGTGAAATTCAATTTGGTGATTACATTTTCAACACGGTGGATCTGCTGCGGCTGGTTGGGAACACCTGCTGGTCCACGCGCGGACAGTTTCCCATGCCGATGGTGCTGATGACGCCGGTGGGCGCGGGCATCCACGGCGGCATCTACCATTCCCATTCCATTGAATCCCTGTTGACCCACCTGCCGGGATGGAAGGTGGTGATGCCGTCCAATGCGCGGGATGCGTATGGTTTGATGGTGAGCGCCGTGCTGGACGGAAACCCGGTGGCGTTCCTGATTCCCAAGGCGCTCATCCGCGGTGGCCAGGCGCAGCTCCCGGGTGAGCCGCAAGACGTGGGGCCGCTCATCACCACGCCCGTCCCGGCGCGCGCGGGATGGACGCCGCAGTGGCCACCGGTGGAGCCGTTTTGCACCGCAATTGGTCCGCTCTCCGTTGTCACGCGCGGGTCTGACCTGACGCTGCTCAGCTACGGGCGGATGTTGCACGTGACCCGGGAGGCACTCCAATCCCAGCCGCTGGGTGAGCGCGTGGAGCTTCTGGATCTCCGCACACTGGTCCCCTATGACCGGGACGCGCTGCTGGCATCCGTGGCGCGCACCCGCCGGTTTCTTGTTGTCAATGAGGACAGCAGTATGACCAATTTTGGGGAACACCTGATGCGCGTGGTGCATGAAGCGTTGCCTGCAACCCGCATGCGTCTGCTGGCCGCCCGGCATCTTCCCGGCGTGGGGCTTTCGCAGGTGCTGGAGGATCACACCATTCCTACGGCGGCAGACATCCTGCGCGCCGTGGAGGACCTGCTGGCAACGTGAGGTTCACTGCACGGTGAGCGTCAGGACAAATGCTTCACGTGTGTCTGACCCGTGGTTCACCATCTCAACAAAGATGCTGGTCTCTGCAGTGCGCAGGGTTCCCAGGCAATCCTCATCAGAGAGTCCCGCGCATTCCGCCGTGGGCTCCACCTGGCGCGGCCCATCCGCTGCGCCCGCGTAGAGGTCCACATCTTCCGCGCCGCTGCGGAACAATGCCGTCACGTGCAGCGCCGCACCCGCCGGAAAATCCCCGGTGGCCACCAGGAAGAGCGAATCATCCGCTGGGGTTTCACAGAACGTGACCAGCGTAGGGACGTTGGGGACCAATGCCAGCGCCTGATCACGCGTGGTGTTGGTGGGCGGTGTTGTGCAGTCCGCAATTCCGGGGACGGGCGGGGGACCAGAGCTGCTGGATGAGCTTGCCAGCACGCTACCCGAGGATGAAGTCACCACCGACGTGCCGGAGCTGTTGATGCTGGACGCAGTTGTGCTGGTGGCACCACTGGACGGCGTGACCACGGATCCGCTGCTGCTTGGATCCGGCCCCGGTGACGAGCTGCCCAGCGACGGGCCGGAGCTGCCGCCACCGCTGGACGGAATGGCACCGGACCCGCTGATGCCAGAATCCGGACCACGTGACGAGCTGTCCACCAGCGGGCCGGAGTTGCTGCCACTGCTTGACGGAGTGGCACCGGACCCGCTGACGCCAGAATCCGGACCACGTGACGAGCTGCCCGCCGAAGGGCCGGAGCTGGAGACGGGTGTGCTGGTTGCGCCGCTTGAAGCCGCCCCTTCTGACGAGGAAACATCCGCCGAGCTGGCCGTGACCGAGCCGCTGCTGGACGAGCTGGACGACGTGCCACCCGGAGGCCGTGGGCAGGCCACAAGGAGGCCAGTGCTCAGCACCAATGTCAGCGCATGGTGGGTCCTGGGTTTCATGGAGACACCCACTCAGTTGGCCACAAACGCGTTGCCGCACGCCGTGGTGACGTGGACCGCAAATTGATGGCGGAAGTTGTTGGCGGCGCTGAAGGGCAGCAGGTTCACGGAGACGGGAAAATTGGATGAGCCTGCCGCACCGCTGTCCTGGCCCGCCGGCAATGCAAGCGAAAGTGTTTCCGGGCCATTGCCGTGGAGCACCAACGGCACCTGGCCGGATCCGCCAGCAACGTTCTGGTAGGTTGCCACGCTGACCGCCCACCGGCCCAGATTGACAACGTCATTTGAGGTGTTGCCAACGGTCACAATGGGAGCCGCCACCACACCGGTGATCAGAAGCGCTTCACCAACCGGGCAGGATGGAAGCGAGAGTTGAACGGTGGTGGACTTCTCTCCGCTCAGAATGACGCCGGAGCCGGACGTGGTGTTGTGCTTGTTGATCTTCGTCGTTGGGCCGGCAAAAGCGACGGCCTGGTAGATGAGGTAGCTGGCGGCAGCAACACCAGCGGCGGAGAGGATTCGGTGGAACATGGTGCTCCTTGTGGGGAATGGCGTGGGCGCCCGCTTCTAGCGGGCGCCGTGGCCACTGTCGACCGGTCAGGGCCGGGAGCCATCCGGCCGCGCCACGGTGCAACAACGCAGGTTTGTGTGTGACTTATTGGCTGGCGGCACCGGACAGTAGCGCGCGCTTCAGCCCGGGCGCGGCCTGCCCGTGAGGAACACAGCGTTCCCTGAGGCCCCGGCTTCCCAGACGTACGTGTTACTGCCCGGAACCTGTTTTGCCATCTGGAGCAGCTCATCCGCCGAGTATGCGCGCATGGCACTCACCGTGCCGTCCCACGCCACCAGCACGGGTATGAGCGGAAGGAGGTAGGTGAGCAGCAGGCGGCTGACCTGGATGGGGCGCAGCAACGGGACCAGCAACCACGTGGCCACAATCAACATCGACATGTTGGGGAGTGCAGCAATGGGCGCCGCCGCCGTTGGAATGCTGCGCAGCGTGGCGTTGGCGCCAACGTCAAACAGCGCAATGGGCGCGCGTTCCTGCACAGCGCTCTGCATCAGGCGCTGCGCATCCTTGGGCTGAAAGTGGTGAAGCGCGCCGTACATGGTGCGGATTCCCGCTGGCCGCTTTCCCGGATTCAGCGCGTCCACAGCGTCCGGATGGTACCGCAGCCCGGGATCCTGCAGCGCGTGGACGCGTGCGGCAGCGTTCGCGTTGGGATAGCGGTCCGTGAGGAGGAAGGTCACGTCCGCGTGACCCTGGGAACGCAGCTCCCGGTACATGGCCAAGGCGCCACCGCCGCCGCCGGAGGCCAGGTCCACAATCTGCTTCACACCGGTGGCCTGGATCAGCTCCAGCAGCCTGGGCACAAGTGCGTTGTAGAAACCCAGCTTTGCAAATCCCAGGTCCAGGAGGTCACGCCCGCAATCACGGATGACGTCCGGGACCCAGGGAAGATCTTCCAGTTCAACCAGGTGAAGGCGCTGCATGCCCAAGACGTAGCAGCGCCGTCAGCCCGGTGCAGAGCGGCAATGCGCCTCGCCCCGGCGGCGCGTTGTCACATCTGCACCACAGTGGTTGCGCCGCGGCAGTGTGATGGACGGTACGCGGCGTCAGGAGAGTTCAAGGCGCAGCGGCAAAATGAGAAACTTCCTCCCGCCGGACCGCGACGCTGTTCATCACCAGGCAACACCGCTACGGGACCCGGCAGCATGCACACACTTCCACATGGGACGCTGAGCAATGGGTGCTCCCATTGCCTGTGCACCGCATCACGCGGAACGCAGCGTCACGGATGTGCGCGCCTGCCGGTGCCGGATGCGCCGCGGAGTGGCCCGGCAATTCATCCCATGGAGAAATCATGAACTCACACCGGATCCAATACGTCCTGGGCATGGCCCTGGTCTGTGCCTGTCCACGGCAACTTCAAGAACAGCCGCCGCCGGTAGCGGTAGCGGATGCGGGCGTTCCGTCATCCACCCTTGCTTCACCACAGGGGCGCCCGGCGGGCTTTGCGTTTGAATCCCGCCAGGATGACGTTGGCCGTGCGCTGGCGTCTGTGACGGCGTCCATGGTCACCGCACCCCGTGATCAGGCCAGCTTTGATGCCTGGCGCACCGCAGAAGCAGCCGCACTGGACGTGGTCCAGGCACACCCGGATGAGACGGTGCAGGCCATCCGGGCTGAGCTGGCAGTGCTGTCAGAGGATGATCTGCGTGGTCACGTGCTGTGCGTCCGTGTGCTGGCCGTGCTGGACAACGCCCTTGCAATTGAAATACTCAAAGACCTTGCGCTGCGGCCGGTGCCTGCGTTGCCTGATACGGCGGAACTGGCGGAGCTTTCTCCGCACCAGGTTGTGCGGCTGGTCCGTCTGCAGGCGGTGGATGCGTTGGGCGGCCTGCTTGCCAGGGGAAGCGGCGCTGCGCGCACCACCACGCTGCAACTGCTGACCAACGCGGAGCCGGAGGTGAAGGTCCGCGCTGTGGAGGCCATCTACTCCGGCAGCGCCGTTGACTGGCGCGCCCGTGAAGAGATGGTTGCCTACCTCCCGCGTGAAGACCGCCACCTGCTCCACCAGGCTCAGTGAGGACGCCATGAAGACACTTCAATGCACAGTGCTGTTTCTGGCGTTTTCCGTTGCCACCCGCGCGTCTGCGGACACCTGCTCTCCCAACTTCACGGAATGGGGATGGGAGGCGGCGGATGTGACGCAGGACGGAGAAATCACCACGTGGTGGTGCAACACACCCACCACGCAGTCCACCATTGACGGCTACTGGGCCGCATTGGACCTGGGTATTACGGGCCAGTGGACGGAGTACGCCAACCTGGACCTGGCCACGTGCAATCCCAACGGTTACTTTTCACGGCTCATCAACAGCGCCGTCATGATGAGCACCGTGGCGGACTGCCTGAGCAACTCACCGGTGTACAAAGGCAACGTGGTGCGCTGGATGGCGGACCAGACATCACCTCTGGCGGATGATGGCTTCCGTGCAACGTGCGAGAATGGAGACGCCATTGCCGGCAATCCGGCCAACAATGACGCCATCAAGCTGCACTACAAGTTCTTTTGGAAGCGTGGCGCGGTGGGGCGTGGGAGCACGCTGCTCCATGAGGCCGTGCATGAGGTGATTGGGCATGAGGCCAACGGAACGTGTCCGGCAGACAAATCCTGTGATTCGGATTTTGGCCCCGTGAACGCGCAGACGTTCCAGATCCGCTACCTGGCAGATGCCATCTCCGCCTACCGCGTGGCCGGACCCAATGAACTGGTGGTGGTCAACAAGGGCAACGGCCGCTGCGGCTACCTGCCGCTCCTCTCCTGGTATGAGCGCGTCACCTCCGCGGACCTTGCGCAGGACAAGCTTGAGACCTCATTCCAGACGTCCCCGGTTCCCAAGAGCAGCTGGCCCGCGGGGGTGAAGCGCTTCCTTTCCGGCATTGTTGACGGATTTGAGATCTATGACTTTGCCATAGACAGCCACCAGCAAGCGGAGTGGAGCTGCGCGCAGGTCTGCAATCCGGAAGACTTCACCACCGGGGCGCTGGCCTGTCCCACGCAGTGGAATGCGGCCAACACGGCAATCAACCAGCAGAACGCCACCATCTGTGACCTTGCCAACCAGGAAGTGCAGGCTGGTGTGACGCCGGCGCAGCACGGCACCGCGGTGTCGTCGTTCAAGTCCAATCTCAAGGCGTGCGCGGTGGGAGTCTCCCAGGTGGCGGTTAACCAACACTGTGCTGCACTCCAGGCAACCGCATCCACTGTGGGTGACATCAAGACGGGCTGGGCGGTGCCCAATCAACCGGGCGCGGTGGACTCACCCAGTGCCCGCTTTGCGTGCATCAAGTCCTACTGCGAATCCCATGCTGACACGCAATGGTACCCTTCCGCCCAGCAGGCCTGTTTTGAATGGAGTGACCCGTTTGGATGCATGGACTACGTGTGCGGGTCACTTTCTGACGTGGCGGCCAAGTCCGGCGCATCCAGCCAGGACTACTTTGAGACGGTTCAATGCCGTGCGCAGCATCTCAAGGTCACGGGCCCGGACCTGACCGTCAAGGGCAGCCTGGGTTACGGGGCGGACGCCACCCATGCAGACAAGTGTCAGAATCAGTTTGATGCCTGCAGTGGGTCAGCGGGCACTGCGGAAGCGGCGGCGCTCCAGAAGTACAACCAGTGGCTTCAGGCAGACGCTGCGGGAGAGTGTTACTTTACACCCACCACCTCCTACCTGGACGCGCTGGGCAAGGGCTTCATCAACGTGGATTCCGTTGCCACGGACATGGGCCAGCTCAGCCTGGCGGAGTTCAACCAGAAGTACGGTGTCTTTGAGGCCACCGCGTGCCTTGTTGAGGTTTTCTTCTGCCGTGCGGTGGAGGACTCGGTGGCGGAGACGCTTGGACGGTTTGTGGAGGTCAGGGCCGGCATTCCGGATATTGCGGGCCCGGTCACCAATCCTGAGAACCCTGTCTTTCAGCGCCACACCTCACCGCTGTATGGCAACGTGCGGCTGTTGGCGGGCATCCTGACGGACACCTCGGGCACGCGGCGAGAATTCACACGGGCGGAAGCCATTCAACGTTTGTCCCGTGATCCCCAGGCCAAAAATGCGCTGGCGGACCTGGTCTCCCACCATGTGTACTTTGCGCTGACCGGCACGCGCGGCATGGCGCCAATCTTTGGGCATCAGCGGTTGGCGCGTCACGGAAGCACCAGCACAATCCACCGGCCGGAGGCGCTCACGCGTGAGCAGGAGTCCGCGTTTCAGGGGCTGGATGCCGCACGCACGTCACGTCTGCGCATTGAGTCAGCGGAGACGCAGGCGCTGCTGGGACGCGCAGTTGACGTGCTGACCCCGTCCGAGCTGCACGCCATCATCCAGGACGTGGCCGATGGTGCGACCATGGGTGAGATGGAAACCATGCTGGACGTGTTGCAGGTCCGCGTAGAACGGTAATACTGCAGGAGCCACCGCGCCGCGGCTGACCGCCCGGTCAGTCCTGGTTGACCACATGGTCAGTGGTCGCTATCCTGCTCTTCTGAGGAGGCGCACATGGTGCAACCCGTGGTTGTGGAAGGATTGCGCAAACGTTCTGGCAGCACGCAGGCGCTTCCCAAGGTTCTCAACGGAGAAGCGTTGGAGGTGATACCCATTCTTGGACTTGCAGTTTTCACAGTGGCCATGGTGATGGTTGGGCTGACCGCGCTCCGGCGCCGTGACGTGGTGGCGTGATGGCAGTGCGCAAAAAGAAGAATACCGTTTTACGCCAGCCCAAGGGCCTTCCGCTGGATGGCCGCGCGCGCATTGTGAAGGCCGCCATCCGGGAGTTTGGGCGCAACGGGTTTGGCGCCGCGTCCACCAACGCCATTGCGGAAGACGCGGGTGTGGCCAAGGGCCTTCTCTTCCATCACTTTGGAAGCAAGGAGGCGTTGTTTGCCGCGGCCTTTGAAGACGTCTCCACGCGTGCGGCGGCCATCATTCTGGCACCAGAGCCGCCGCTTCCACCGGACCTGTTTGAACGGCTGGCGGCGCTCAGCATGCGCAAGCTGGCGTTCTTCCAGAGTGACCCGGACGCCTACAATGTGGCGCGGGCCGCGGTGACGTCATTGCCGGAGCCCATGCGCAGCACGCTCTTGAACCAGGAGCGCGCCAAGCTGGGTGAGCGCTGGGAGGCGACCATGCGCGGGGTGGACGCGGGGCGTCTGAAAAATGGTATGACACCAGCGGACGCGGCGGAAACCATCATGCTGCTCCTGGAAGGGTTGGAGCGTTCCCTCGTGACGGCCATGGAGCAGGCCAGGGACGGGGGTGCTTCCCTGATGCCGGAGCTGCACCAGCGCGTGTTCAAGCACCTTCACCGGTTGCGGGATGGTCTCTACGTTTGAGGGCACCCATGAACGCAGCTTACGCAGAGGCATCCACCATGGCGCCGCGGGGACGGATGGCGCCGGTGGTCACGCCGTGGGCGGAGGATTGCACCAGCTGGTTCACAAGCTCGCAGACCTTGTCCAGTTCCTGCGGTTCCTTGGTCTTCAGCTTCATGGAAACACCCAGCGCGCCCACGCCGCCAAACAGGATGGTGTACGTGATGCCGGACGTGAAATAGATGGCCAGTGACACCAGGCAGATGAACAGCGGGCCCATGCCGCCGCCAATCCCGCCCGCCAGCAATCCCGCAAGCGCAGAGAGGCCAAAGAAGATGCCCATGATCAGCAACGCAACGGGCTTGCTCCGTCCGTAGTGGATGGACGAGACCTTGGAGATGGGCAGCACATTGGTGTCCATCACATTGGACCCCAGGTCCACGCGCGTGATGCGGTGGTTGGTGATGGTCAGCGTTGTGGTCTTGCCCAGACCAAGGGCGGAAAGAATGGCTGCCAGGATGCCATCCGGCGCGGCGGTGAGTTTCACGGCGCGCTCCTCACGCGTGCCTGGCCCCGCGGGCGGAACCTCCGGGGCAATCTCAAGGCTCTTCACGGCAATGGCAGGCTGCGCGTAGGCAAACGGTCCGAACATGGTAGCTCCCTCAGCAGGATTGGTTGGGGGCGCAGACCCTAGGGGCGCATCTTGCGGCTGACAACCGGCGCTTACCGTTTTTGCAGCGTATGTTTGGTCACGGCGGACGGGGCTGGAAGATGGGCAGCGGAGACACGTCTGACGCTGCGCGCCCCTCAGAGACCGCCACCGTGGGGAAATGCGCGCGGTCAAACACCTCATGCAGGTTGCTGGTGACGGTGGACGGGGACGCCACCTCCACGCCGCGCTCCGCCTGGCTCCCCATGGCCAGCAACAGCCGGTAGCTCTCACCCGGCTGCAGCGGGAGGACCCACCATGAGGTGTCAAGTCCCGCCAGCGGACGGTAATACACTTTGACGTCACTGGCGGACGGGTTCCTGAGCTGCACGTGGAGTGACCGGATGTCCCCGTGCCATTCAAACGTCCGGAGCTGCAGGTCCGCCGCGGGAAGTGTGTCCACACGCTGACGTTGCGGCGGCGCTGGAAGCTGGCGGACGTGAGCGTCCAGGCCACACGCTGCGCAGTGCCCCCGGGAATCCAGTCCAACGCTCCGTGCGCTCAATCCAAAGCGGTGCACCAGCAGCGCGCCGCAGCCATTGCAGGATGTGCTGGTGGCCTCCGGGTCATGCACATTTCCCAGGTACACGTGCTGCATGCCCACGGCGCGGGCAACCTGGCGGGCGCGGTAGAGGCGCTCCACCGGCGTGCGTGTGCCGGACGCCATCTTGTAGTCCGGGTGGAAGCGCACAAAGTGGAGCGGCACGGTGGGGGAGAGCTCCCGGGCCACCCATTCTGCAACGTCCCGGGCACACTTCTCATCATCACTGACGTCCGTCACCATCAGCGTACTGATTTCCACGTGTTTGCCGGCGCGGAAGACCGGCCGGGCCGCTTCCAGCACCGGCTCCAGCCAGCCCTTGGTGAGTTTTCTGTAATACACCGGATCCATGGACTTGATGGAGATGGAGAAGATGTCCATCACCGGCAGCAGCTCCTCCACAGCCTGGGGCGTGATGAAGAACGCGGACTTGTAGAGGTTGGCCAGCCCGGCGTCCCGGGCCGCACGGGCGGTATCCCGGACAAATTCATGCCACACCACCGGGTCATTGTAGGTCCAGGAGAGCATGGGGATGCCGTGCCGGACCGCGGTGCTGACCACCTGCTCCGTGGAGAAACCGTGCACATCCCGGTCATCCACGTGCCGTGACTGGGAGGTCTTCCAGTTGTGGCAGTAGTCGCAGTTCATCATGCACCCAATGTTGCCCAGGGAGAGGATGCGGGTGCTCGGCGCAAAGTGGTTCACCGCTTCCGTCTCAATGGTCTCCTCCGTGGGATGGACACCCTTGCCGTAGTTGAAGGTGACCAGCTGGCCCCCGCGGTTGCCGCGGACGCCGCAGAAACCGTTCTGTCCCTCTTTCAGGGTGCAGTTGCGGGGTGAGAGATGGCAGCGGACCACGCCGTCCGGAAGCGTTTCCCCAAGACGCGCGGGGTGGTGGGTTTCTCTCCACGTGCTCATGGTGCTCCCTGGGCGGCCTGCGCCGCGCCGAATGTGTGTCCTCCTCCAGATTGGGTGGATGCTCAAGCCGCGGGCGCACCACACCACCACAACACCGCCGCCCTACGCCTGCCCGCCGTCACCTGGGCAACGCGCCAGGCGTCCAGCCGGCGCGCAGCCTGTGGCATACGCCGTGCTGTTGCAGGACTGCACCATGCAGAGCCTCTCCGCACTTGCACTCACCACGCTGCTCTTTGGAATGCCGTCCCCAGAACCCCCGCCCTATGCGTCCGTGAATCACACACGAATGAAGCTGGACTCCGGCCAGGACTTCCTGCAGCGCAGCACCCGCCGCTACCTGGTCCCCACCGCGCTGGTCTCCGCCGTGGAGATGCCGTTCTTCATCTCCGGTGTCAGCCTGGCGGTCCTGCGTGACACGGGTGTGATGGCGCGGATGCCGTTTGCCGCGCAGCTGGACGCATTTCTGGACTTCAACAACTGGCACCGCCCCAGCGGCGCGTTGATGCGGACCAACCTGACGCGCGCGCTGCGCTGGCCGGACGGTGATGAGCTGGTGATGAACTACGTGGTTCATCCCGCGGTGGGATTTC
>Ga0163144_10007385_pt1 | contig 24106 bp, 19 predicted proteins | sample OliLak19BULKMAT1_FD_123175 | JGI IMG/M metagenome (GOLD analysis project Ga0163144, IMG submission 123175) | Freshwater microbial mat bacterial communities from Lake Vanda, McMurdo Dry Valleys, Antarctica - Oligotrophic Lake LV.19.BULKMAT1 | ecosystem: Environmental > Aquatic > Freshwater >...
CGGCGGTGCTCTTCACGTCCGGGAGCACCGGTCCCGCAAAAGGTGTGACATATACGCACGGAATGTTTGCCGCGCAGGTTGAGGCACTGCGCAAGACGTACGGGTTTGCGCCGGGTGAGATTGATGTGGCGGCGTTCCCGTTGTTCTCATTGTTTGATTGCGCGCTGGAGATGACCAGCGTGATTCCGGAGATTGATCCTTCTCATCCCGGACGCTGTGACCCTGCAAAGATTGTTCAGGCAATCGTCGAGAACAACGCCACCACGGCGTTTGGCAGCCCGGCCATCTGGCGGCGCGTGGCTCCCTGGTGTGTGGCCAACAACGTGAAGCTGCCGTTGCTCAAGCGGATCCTGATTGCGGGTGCCTCGGTTCCGCCGTCACTGGTGGAGCTGCTGCACAAGAGCCTCCCGCCCGATGGCGATGTGCAGACGCCCTACGGCGCCACGGAGAGTCTTCCGGTTGCCAACATCTTTGGCCGCGAGATCGTCGCCACGGCAGCCCAGCAATCCAACAAGGGAAGTGGCACGTGTGTGGGACGTCCGGTGGACGGCACGCAGGTGCGCATCATCAAGATCAGTGATGAGCCGATTGCTTCATGGTCGGATTCTTTGACGGTGCCCGCGGGTGAGGTTGGGGAAATCTGCGCCAAGGGTGCCGTGGTGACGCATGAGTACAGCGGTGATCCGGATGCCACGGCGCTGGCCAAGATCAAAGATGGTGACGGCGTCTGGCACCGCATTGGTGACCTTGGGCGGGTGGATGAGCAGGGGCGTCTCTGGTTCTGCGGCCGCAAGAGTGAACGCGTGCGCACGCAGGGGGGCACACTCTTCACGGATTGTGTGGAGGGGAGTTACCAGGGTCATCCCAAGTCTCCGCGCGTGGCGTTGGTGGGCGTTGGTGAGCCGGGACAACAACGTCCGGTGCTGATTGTGGAAGGCCCCAAGGACACCACGCTGGCGGCGGAGCTGCGCAAGATGGGGCAGGTGCAGGACATTCTCTTCCACCCGCGCTTCCCAACGGACGTGCGTCACAACGCCAAGATCCACCGGCTGCAACTGCGCCAGTGGGCCGAGGAGCAGCTCTGATGAAAGCGTTGGTCACCGGCGGTCTTGGGTTTCTGGGGCGCGGCATTGTGGAGGCGCTGCGCGCGGCCGGTCATGACGTCACCGCGGCCAGCCGGCGCACCTCGCCGGAGCTTGAAGCACTGGGGGCACGCTCCGTGGCCATGGATGTTGGTGACGCTGCCAGTGTCCGCAAGGCGCTGGAGGGGCATGACACCGTGTTCCACGTGGCAGACAAGACGGGTGTGTGGGGTGAGCGCGCCGAATTTGAGCGGACCAATGTGACGGGGACGCGCCATGTGCTGGATGCATGTACGTCACTGGGCATCAGGAAGTTGGTGTTCACCAGCTCACCGTCTGTGGTGTTCAACGGCAAGGACCACCTGAACGCGTCCAATGACCTGGGCTACCCGGAGACGTACGAGAGCGCCTATCCGGAGACCAAGGCCATTGCGGAGCGGATGGTGCTGGCGGCCAATTCTCCGTTGCTGTCAACCGTGGCGCTGCGTCCGCATCTCATCTACGGGCCGAGGGATCCGCACCTGCTGCCGCGGCTCATCCTACGCGCCAAGGCGGGACGCCTGCGTGTGGTGGGTGACGGACAGAACCAGGTAAGTATTACCTATATTGACAACGCGGTGGCGGGGCACCTGGCTGCAGCGGCCCGGCTGGAGCCGGGTGCGGCGTGTGCGGGAAAAGCGTATTTCCTTTGTGATGAGGAGCCGGTGCGCATCTGGGACTGGCTGGGGCAGTTGTTCTCCCGGCTGGGCATCCGTCCGGTGAAGGGCAACGTGCCGCTGGGTGTGGCGCGGTTTGCCGGCGGGTTGGCGGAGCTGACGTGGAAGGGGCTCTCTCTGGACGGCGAGCCGCCGATGACGCGTTTTATTGCGTCCCAGCTGGCCACGTCCCATACGTATGACCTCACACCTGCCCGCCGGGATTTTGGATTTGCGCCGCCGGTGGACGGGAAGACCGCACTGGACCGCACCGTGGCCTGGTGGAAGGAGCGCGGAGAGGTGGACCTTCATGCGTCCTGATGAATCCGAGCCCACGACGTCAACCCGGGAACTGGCCGGGCGTAGCCAACCGTGGCGGTACAAGGTCAACGCCAGCCCCACGGAGCTGCCGCCCATTGACTACCAGGGTTTTGCGCGCGAGCTCAAAGCGCTGCGTTCAGAAGTGGCCTCACAGCTTGGCCCGGAGGACCTGGCGCACCTCAAGAAGATGGTGATGTGGGGCAAGGCGTGTGCGTTTCTGGGGTATCTGACGGCGTGGATTGTGCCCAACCCCATCTCCGCGTGGTTGATCAGCCAGGCCACTGTCACGCGCTGGGCCATGATCACGCACCACGTGAGCCACCGCGGGTATGACAAGGTTCCCGGAGTACCCAAGCACTACCAGAGCAAGCACTACGCGGTGGGCTGGCGGCGTTACATTGACTGGCTGGACTGGATGCACCCGGACGCGTGGGCGCATGAGCACAACGTCCTGCACCACTACCACACCGGTGAAGTGGATGATCCGGACCTGGTTGAGCACAATGTGTGGCTCACGCGCGTGTTACCATTTCCGCGTGTCATCAAGTGGGTGCTGCTGTTCTTCCTGATGGCCACGTGGAAGCCGCTGTATTACGCGCCCAACACCATGTGGGGTCTCCAGCAGCACCGGCGCTTCCGCAAGCAAAGTGGTGAAGAGCGGGTGAAGTCCCCGTTGCCAACGCTGGCTTCTGCGTGGCGCATCATGTTCCCCGGAGAGCGGTTGCTGCTTCCGCTGATTCCGCGTGCGTGGGAGTATTACTTCAGGTGCCTGCTGCCGTACGGGCTCATCCGTTTTGGGTTGTTGCCCGCGTTGTTTCTGCCGTTGGGTGAGGCGGCGTGGATGGCGGTGCTGGTGAATTCGGTGTTGGCGGAGGTGATCACCAACATCTATTCCTTCATCATCATTGTTCCCAACCACGCCGGTGATGACGTGTACCGCTTTGACCGGCCCATCACGGACCAGGCCGAATTCTACGTTCGCCAGGTGGTGGGCAGCGTGAACTTTCACGGTGGTACGGACGTGAAGGACTTCCTGCAGGGGTATCTCAACTACCAGATTGAGCATCACCTGTGGCCGGACCTGCCCATGCTGCGGTACCGGCAGGTGGCGCCACGGGTGAAGGAGCTCTGCGCCAAATACGGTGTCCCGTACATTGAGCAGAGTGTGTTCAAGCGGTTTGGCAAATTGTGGGACATTATGATGGGGAACACGTCCATGATGCTCACAGAGACCGTGCCGGCCAGCGCGCGGCGCGGGAAGACGGAGCGCAAGGTGCGCGCTGAAGAGCCGGGGATGTCCGCATCCGCGTCGTAGGGCAGGCCGCCGCGCCTGCCTGGACCAGGCGGGCCAAAGGAAAAGTATGACTTCATTTGACCAGGCAACAGCGCTCACCGCTGTTGGAGACGGTGTCTTCACTGCGGAGCTCACCGCGGATTGGGCCCAGGGCCGCGCGTCCTTTGGCGGCGCGGTCAGCGCGCTGGCGCTCCGAGCCATGGCGCATCTGGTGCCCGTGGACCGTCCGTTGCGCAGCCTGGGGATGGACTTTGCTGCGGCAGTGGCGCCGGGGCCGGTGCAGGTGCGCGCGGAGATCATCCGCACTGGCAAGACCCTCACACACGCCAGCGTCCGCGTTGAGCAGGCGGGCGGCATCTGCGCCGTGGCACATGGTGCGTACGGCTCACCGCGCAAGACCGCGCTGTCCCTGCCGGCGCCCAAGGCGCCCGCCCTTGCCCCACCCCATGAAATTGAACCCTTCCCCTACGTGGAGGGTGTCACGCCGGTCTTCACCAGACACTTTGACTACCGTTGGAGCAGCAACCGCTACCCATTCACGGGTGCCACGGTAGCGTCGTTGGGTGGGTGGGTCCGCCACGCGCAGCCCACCATGCTGGACGCCAGTGGTGTGCTTGCGTTGATTGATGCGTGGCCCGCCCCGGTGTTGCCACTCCTGCACAGTCCCGCGCCGGCCAGCACGGTGACGTGGATGGTCAATCTGGCCACGCTTGGCGCGCCAGAAAGCTACCCGGCAGATGGTTGGTGGTTGTTTGATGCGGACGCCGTGACAGCGGCGGATGGCTACGCGGACATCCTGGGGAAACTCTGGGATCCCGCAGGACGCCTGGTGGCAACGTCACGCCAGCTTGTGGCGGAGTTCTCATAAGAGCGTGGCAAGATCACGGCGGTAGCGGTTGGTAAGCAGCTAGGCTGTCCGCCTCCGCAGGCTCAGAGGGCTTCCCATGTCCGGAACAGTTGGCAGCGCTCCACGTCCCGTCTCCACGCAGCAGACCCAGGCCACCGCGCCCACGCCGGAGGCGCCCGCCGCAAACCCCGCTCCCGCAGCCACGCCGGAGGCGCCCGCGCAGGCCCCCGCCGCACCACGCCTGACGGAAGAGCAGGTGCAGACCATGCGCAATGCCCGCTCCGCGCAGGAAGAGAGCATGCGCGGCGCGTGGCTTGCCAAGACCGGCGTGCCGGTGTCCGCGGGGGCGGCTCCCGCGCCAGTACAGACGCAAGCCACACCCGCCGGACCCGCCGCCCCCACAACGAGAGCTGTGGGTGCACAGAGCGTTCCCGCGCCGGTACAGTATGACGTTTCCACCATCTCCAAGACGGACCTGGACGCGCTCAGGAAGCGTGATCCCACAATGGCAAAGGCCATTGAGACCACGCGCGTGGCCTACGCGGAGAACATCAAGGCCGGCGCCAAGGTGCTGGTGACCACCAGCCCCGGCAACGGCGGCAAACCCATGGCGGTCCTTGTTCCGCCGGGATTTGATCCGGCCAAACCCGCCAGGCTCCAGACGCATTTCCACGGGGACAGCGGGACCATTGGTGACGTTGTGGGGGACGGTGGATTGTCGGGGTCCATTGCGGACATGCAGAAGAAGGATCCGCAGCGGATTGTGGTGCTGCCGGAGTGCAGCAATCCGCAGTTTGCAACGCCGGGTGGGAAGACGCCCAAGTACTCGCCGGTGTGGAGCAACGTGAAGGATGTGTCCCGGACGCAGGCGGACGCTTTGCACGCCGCCGGCGCCACCAGTGTTGCCAAGGGCGGCTACACCATCTCTGCCCATTCCGGGGGTGGTCACGGCGTCATGGAGGCCATGAAAGCGGACCTGGCCAATGACAAGCTGAACCCGCCGGGGCCGTCCAGGATCAACTGTGACCACCTGGAGCTGCTGGACTGCATCCACTACAATGACGGAGACCGCGGCATTGAGAAGACCATTGCTGAGTGGGGCAAGAAGCACGGCAATGAGGTCAAGAGTGTTACCGGCGTCCGTGGCACCATGGGGACGGCAGCGGACTGGAACTCCATCCGTGATACATTTGGCGCAGGCAAGTACCGCGGTGTTGACGTGCATCCGGGCCGCGCAACCATTCCCAACCCGGACTGGAAGCCCAAGAGCAAAGAGCCGCGTACCATTCCCAACCCGGAGTACCTCCCGGAGGGAACCATCCCCAAAGACCGCAACCCCAAGGGCCAGCCGGAAGCCCGCTGGAGTGGCGTCCACGCCCGCGCCCGCAGTGAGTTCATGGGCCAGGATTACGTGGACTGACGTTGTCACTTGGGGTGTCCGGCAGCAGAGCCAAGGAGACCTCAGCGGGCCCTTGCCAACAACCGCCTTCATTCCCCACGTCCTTCAACAGCCTTTCCTGGGCACCCAACCTGCCGTCACGGATTCTGCCGCCACGTAGTAGCCATGGGGTTTCCCCGCAGCATTTGTCAGGAGCACCACCTGGTATGCGCCCTTGGCACCGGAGAGTTCTGCCGCGTCAAAACTGCAGGCGGGGACCAGGCTGGGCACATCCTTCAAGGGAGCGCGTGAGAACCTGACGGACTCATGCAGCACTGTGGGCACATGCATGATGGCCACATGTTTGAATTGCACCAAGAACGCATCATCTTCCCGCGGTCCGCCCTGGCAGACAAATGCAAGCCGCAACACGCCGGCAGAAGCATCAAACAGCTGCACACGCATTTGGCTTGGATCTTCCCTCTCCAAGTGCGCGTTCACGTGGTCCAAGTCCATGGTGACTCCTGCGGGAAAGCACCGCCGATTGTAACACACCGGAAAGCCCTTAAAAAGTATGACCCCTACGCCAGCTGTGAAAGTGACCCACCCGCGCGCTGCGCCGTGCCCTCCCACCGCTTGAACGCGGGCTCACCTTGGCCTGGGTCAGACAACCCGGCTGCTTAATTGCTGTGCGCCCAAGCAAATCCATTCTATAGGGAGCCACATGCCGGTGGCAGGCTCTCCACACGGCGCGAATCCAATGTGAAGGCTACCCGAGGTCCTCATGCATCTTTTCACCGATGAACGGCCAGGCTTCCGGGCGATCTGGATGCGATACCTGGTGCCGCTTGCCGCGGTGTTGTGCCCCGCGGTTTCATTCGCAGGGACCACGCGGCTGCCGCCCCAGGACGCTGCGGTGCACTGCTCACCCACGTCTGTGTGTACGCAGCCCACGGTGGATGGCCTGGTTGCGCCGCTGGAATACGCGGATGGAAAGAAGTTTGTGCTGCAGGACTACGTCAACGGCGGTGCCAACGGAACGCTGTTTTTGATGCTCAGTGACAACGCGGCGTACACGTCAGATGAATGCAACTCAGGCCCGCCAAGGGCGGCGTCCATCCCCGCAACACAGACCAACCCGTGCACCAACCGCACACTCTTTCTTGGCATGCGTGTGCCGCGGCCCACGTCGGTCACGTCGGTGGGCGGCAGTCTGACGGTGTTCCTGGATTCCCTGCGTGGTGACACGCTGGCCATGAATCTGACTGCCCACCTGCCGCGCAGTGAGGACCGCAGAATCACGTTCTCCTACCAGCGGCTGGAGAGCACGCCGATCATCACGGTGCAGCAGAGCATGGGAGATGCCACTGGGGCCTGGGTTGACCTTGCCATGCCGTTCAACGCGTGGCCTGTGACCCATTCCGCTTCATTGCCCGCCGCGGACCCGGGCTTTGTGCACATTGAGATGGCCATCCGGCTCTTCACGCTGAACGCGGTGAACAGCGAGCCGTTCACCTCGCGGCACGTGGGTTTTGCCTTGCGGCATTTCCAGAACGTGGATGATGGCGCCAACGTGGGTTTTCCCAATGACCCGGTGCTTGGCGCCTCCTCCAACCAGCCGCTGACGTGGGAGACGCTGGATTTTGCGCCGTGGATTCCCATTCCTTTCAGCCTGGCCATGTGGAACGTGGGACAGATGCCTGCAATCATCCCGGTGTCAGACGGCGGAGATGGTGAGGTTGACACCGTGGCCGCAGACCTCTTCAAGAAGGACATTGTCTGCCTCTCAGAAGTCTGGGAGTCCGCCGAGCGCCGGGAAATGCTGGAACTGGTGAACGACCTGCGCGCGGCAGAGTCTCCTCCCCTTCCGCCCATGTACACCTTGGATGAGCAGGGCGAGAACGTCCCGATTGTGGGTTACACAACGGGCGTCATGATCCTCACGGCGCGTCCCATCATCATGGGCGGCGTCCACCATTTCTCCATTGCAAGCTGCACGGAGTCAGACTGCCTGCAGTACAAGGGCGTGGCGTGGGCGCGCGTGGGCACGTCCGCAAGCCTTGAGCACAAGACCAGCATCACCCGGACTGGTCCCGGAACCCTCACCTCCGTGGCCATTGATGACGGAGAATTTGTTGACGTGTTCTGCAGCCACGTGAACGCCGGTGAGAACACAGCCGGTCCGGACACCACCGGGCGCGAGATGCAGTTCAAAGACATGGCGGCGTACATTGCCCAGGTCCGTGCGGGCGGACCACTGGATGTTGCGGCCGGAGATTACGCGCCGGCCTTCTGGGACCAGTTTCCCGCTGGCACGTGGGCCGCGGGGTTGGACCGTCCTGCGTTCCTGATGGGGGACCTCAACACCATTGGACCCAAGGGGCCAGATGAGCTGGCGTCAGACTTTGAGTTCTACGTGAACATGATGGGTGCCAATGGCTTCAGACTTGATACGCCCACGGATTTTGAGAAGACCAACTCCCTCTTCTCTGACGAACATGATCTGGCGCGCACCGTGACCGGGCCAGTGCCGCGCGCGGGAGGGACGTGGTTGGCCAAATGGTGCGGCCCCATTGACGGCGAGGACCTGGCTGGCATGCAGCGGATTGACTACGTGCTCGCCTTTCCGCCGGCGGTTGATGGAAGTATGCCGGCGTACGCGTTGAAGCTTGGCTCACAGGCCAGCGTGGACCCGCACTGCAAGACTGATCCGTTCTGTCCCGGGCTGGGAGGGGGATTCTACCCAACACCGTCCTGTCTCTCTGATCACGCCAACGTCAACGTGAACGTGGAGCTGGTGAAAGTGTCTGACACATTGAAGTACAACAAGGCCAAGCCGCACCACGTGAGCTACCACGTCACCAAGATTGAAGACCTGGAGACGGATGAGGGTTGCTGTGCGGACTGGTACTCGCCGCGCGTGGTCATGGTGGGCCCGGGAGGCAGCAAGACCAATGAATTCCTGACCGCCTCTGAGAGCAGCACACCGGGCTGGCACGTGGAGACCGGCGGCATGTCTTTGCCGGACGTGCCTGCCAACACCGTGGTGCCGGTGTTGATGACCATGGCGGCCTGGGAAGCGGACAGCAGTTCCGCGGATGACCACTATGACTGCATCCCAGAGGGCGGTGCAGGCACCACGTCCGACGACCGTGACGCGCATTTCATGTTTGACCCGGACACCGGGATGGTGCGCCGCGTGAGGGGTGAGTCCCCCGCCTCAGACTGGACCGTGGAGTTGGAATTTCTGGGGACCTTTGAGGCCGGCTACGCGGATGGCATGGGCTGGCAGACCCAGGGCAAAGACACGGAGTCCGAGGACAACGCGCTGGTCCATCACCAGATCCGCGTCACGGAGGTGCAGTGATGCGCTGCCACATGTGCTGGTTTGTGTTGACGCTGTTGGTGACGGGATCATCCGCGCGCGCGGCGGAACCCCTGGTTGCGTATGACAATTTCAATCCGCGCAACAGCAACCCGCCGCGCACCTACCTTGTGAGAGGGATAGACCCGGTGCGCTGGCGGCCTGTGCAGAGCGGGGAGCGGCTGGACTCCACGCGGCAGCTTGCCTCCACCCGGCTTCACGTCATGCAGCGCGCCAGCGCCGGCCGGGGGACCTACGGGTACTCTTTCACCAACGCGCCGCTGGTCACCGCCATCTCCGCAACGGTGAACGTGACCCGCGTGTCCGCGCGCTCCTGCACCGGGGACGTCAGCTCTCCAGTTGCTGAGGCGGGTGCACTTCTGACCGGGCATTTCTTCAGCGCAGCAACTGCCACCGCCGGCTCCGCATTGGATGACGTGGTTGCAACCGTGCAGGCCACGCGCCAGTCGGGTTCGGGGGACCCCACGGGAACCCTGCGTGTGCGCGGGGTGGTTCAACGCTGCCTGGATTCAGAGTGCACCACGCGGCAGGACCTTGGGTCCCTGGAGCTGGGCACCGTCCTGGAAGGTTCCGGCGTGAACCTGCGCGTGCAATGGGACGCGGCCAACCACCGCTTCATCTTCCAGCGTGAGATGGAGCAGGAAGTGTATGTCTCTTACACGGTTCCGGATGTACAGGCACCGGGGCGGCAGGACAAGGCAGTCCTGGTCAGCCACACAATCCCGGCCTGTGACAACCCCGCGCATAAACCGTTGGGTTACGTGAACGCCTACTTCACCCAGGTGATGGTCAATGCTTCTGCCGCACCCTGAGAGGACGCACATGAAAACCTGCGTGATGGCGCTGATGGTGATGCTGACGTTCTCCCCGGCTGTCCGTGCGGAGCCGCTTGCCATGTATGACTCTTTCTCTGGGACGGCGCTGGACGCGGCACGGTGGCGTCCCTGGGACTCACCCGCGCAACCCATGATGAGCAAACGCGTGGTGCTGGGCGGAACGCTGCATGCGTTGGCCAGCTCCATTGAAGGAAGCCCGCGTTTTGGCCTGGCGTTCTCAGAACCCGCCGCCATCCAGCAGATCCGGGTGGCCGTGAATGTGAACCAGGCGTCTGCGTTGGGATGTGCGGGTCAGACAGACGCCATGGCTGGCTTTGAGGTGGCTGGTGCGTTCTTCAACGCCGGAGCCACCGCTCCCGCCGCGGGGGACGCAACCGGAGACGTGCGGGCCCGCGTGGGCATCTTCAAACGCGCGCTTGCGGCGGGCGGAGATGGCGTCCTGGAGAGCAGCTACGCAGTTGAGCGGTGCACCGATCCGGCGTGCACTTCCGCGGCGCGCCAGGTGCTTGGGACGGGTGCGCTCGCCAACCCGCCGGCGGGCGTGTGGACGTCGCTGCTCCTTGAGTGGGCTCCGGCGGCTCACAGCTTCACCTTTCAGCTGGGCGCCGGCACCGCGGTGACCGTGGATGTCCCCGTGGCAACGTTCCCGCCTGGTGTCTATGGAAAGGGTCTTGCGCTGACCAGCAACGTGACGGCGTGCGCCGTGGCCCCGCCCAAACCCCCGGCCGCCTCCATCAAGGTCTTTGTGGACAATGTGGAGGCGAACGCGTCCGCAGCCGCTGACAACTGTCCGGGTATTCCCAACACAGACCAGACGGACACGGACGCTGACGGCGTGGGTGATGTGTGTGACAATTGCCCCACAACGCTCAATGCCAACCAGGAAGATGGAGATGAAGACGGGCAGGGAGATGTGTGTGACACCAATGCGCCCGGGAGCAGCAGCTCTGCCGCGGTGTCCGGGAGCTCTGCGGCTGGCGTCACATCTGGGGTGTTCCCGTCATCGCAGGCGCCGGCATCGGGCGCGTCCGCGGTGTCATTGGGGTCTTCCGGTGTGAGCGGCAGCAGTGGCGCGGTGGGCGGCGGAACCAGCGGCGGCGCGTCCGGCCAGACGGCGCCCCCAGACGAAACGCCGGCGGACTGCGCGTGTACCTCAAGCTCAGCGGATGCGCCGTGGGTGGTGTGGCTGGCTGCAATGGCGTTGATGGCGCGGAGGCGGTCTCACCTGTGAGCAGGTGATGCACACCCGCAGTGTCACCGCGCTGCGCAAGCCGCTCAAAAGTAACGCGCCTGGCCCCTGAGAGCCAGGCGCTTACCATTTTACATCACCTGGGCTTGAGAGACGCCAGCTGGTCCGCCAGGCGGCGCAGCTCAGCGGCGGTGCGGTCAAGCAGCGGTCCAACGCGCTCACCAATGACACCGCGGACAAACGCTTCATAAGAAGCGCGGGTCTCACCCACCGGGCGCTCAATGCTCTTGGCTGCGCGGCCTGCTGCCTTCTTGCTCTTGGCGCCGCCCGCCTTCTTCTTGGGACCGCGGCCCTGCTGCTTGGCAACCTTGCGCATCATGGCCTCAAGACCACCCACGGTGCCCGTGTAGCCAGCGGCCTTGGCGGCGGTGAAGGCAGCCTCCCAGTTCTTGCCGGTTTCCCGGGCTTTGCGGGTGACCTCAATGATCGCGGTCTTGACGGTGGGAGTGTAGCGCTTGGTGCTGTCAAACTTCTTCCTGCTTGCTTTTGCCATGTGTGTGGTTCTCCTGCGCGGAACCTAGCACCCATTGAGAAGACCGCAAGGGCCCAACCGGGTAGCCTACCCTCTTGCTGCGTCAAAGAGTCCTACCCTTCAATCCAGCAGGATTCCGGAGAAGTCTCCGGCGCGGAATGGGAGGGACAAACGGGGCCGGCGCGGGTGGGTCTCCACCATGAGCTGCGGGCGCCGTGAGAAGCGGGTGGGGTAGTAGTTGAGTTGGAAAAGCACATTCATGGCACGTGGTCCGGGGTCCCTCTCCGCATCCAGTTCTGCGCGCGCCACAGGGTCACTGCAGTCCGCAATGGCGTCGTCAACGGCGCGCATGTTCCATGCGGTGGGTACCCAGCTCCCAGAGTCTGATCCGTCATGCGGCAGGGGGTCATTGCCGCCCAGCCAGAGTGGGATCTCACCGTCCGCCGCAAAGGGATCCACGTACTCTCCATTGAGCCACGTGTTGAAGTGGACGTGCGGCACACTCCACGGAAACATCAGAAATCCGTCCATCCCCGAGTAGCCCGACAACGCCACCGGCTGCCCCCGCTGCACCAGATCCCCCACCCGGACCAGAGAACGCGCAAGGTGGTTGCTTGTGGTGATCAGCCCCTGCCCGTGGTCAATGAAGAGCTTGAGGCCACCGCGGTTGAACTCGCTGGAGAGCCGGAGCACCTGGCCGGCCGCCGCCGCCACAACAATGGTTCCCACCGGCACCGCAAAGTCTGTTCCGTTGTGGCTGTCATAGGTGTTGGTGCCGCCGCGGAAGTCCCGCACCTGCGTCTTGCGGACACTCCAGCCGTCCTGCTGCGCCGTGGGTGTGCGGTTGAAGAGGTTGGTGATGGGGACCTTGCCATCCGCTCTCTTCCAACCAAACCACGTCTTCACCGAGAGCGCCGGATGCAACACCCCCAGACTGCTCACATCAAACCGTGACGGCGGAACTCCGGCGCCACCGCGCAGCGCCAGCAGCGCTTCACGTGCGCGCTGGGGGATGGGGGAGAGACCAAAGGTTTCACGGATGCCAATGCGGGTAGCCATGGGTTGGATGATGGCCCAACCCGCTCAGCTCCACCATCCTTCAAGCTGGGGAGAACACGTCCCTCGCCCGCAGCGCCAGGCCTTGCGCCACGCTGGTGAGCTCCTCACCGCCCATCAGGCGCTTGTGACCAAAACGCCGCGCAAACAGACCGCGCACCGCGGGAACCAGGGAGGTACCCCCGGTCATGAACACCCGGTCCACCGCCCGCGCGTCCACTCCGGACGACGTCAGCAGCCGGTCCACCGCCCGCTCCATCTCCTCCATGTCTGGTGCAATCCACGCGTCAAACTCGTCACGGGTGATGACACAGTTGAGGCGCGGTTCATGGAATTGAAGCGTTGTCTCGGACTGGGCGGAAAGGTCGATCTTCACGCGCTCCACGGCGCGGTGCAGATGGTAGCCCTGGTCTTCTTCAATGAGGCGCTTGAGGACTTCAATGGCCTCGGGCTGGTGGGCGGTGGTGAGGATGGTGTCCAGGAGCGCCAGGGTCTTGCGGGACTTGAGGAAGCTCAGGTGGTGCCAGCGGGCCAGGTGGCTGAACAGCCAGAGGGGGACGTCTGCGTCGCCACCAATGACGCGGTAGCGGGATCCGTGCCCCAACCGTGGCGCCACCGCGTGCTGGATGATGCGCTGATCAAACGCGTCTCCCGCGCGGGCCACGCCGTCCGTTCCCAGCACCCGCTCTTTCCCCCGGGACGTGACGCCCGGTCCTACCCGGACCAGGCAGAAGTCCGTGGTACCGCCACCAAAGTCTGCAATCAGGACCAGCTCATCATGGTCCAGGCGTTGTTCATACCGGTAGGCCGCGGCCACCGGTTCCAACTCCAGCACCACTTCATCAAATCCCGCGGCCGTCAGAGCTTTGACCAACCGTTGTTCCGCCCAGGCATCACCGTCTGCGCCCACGTCATCATTCACAAAATGGACGGGCCGTCCGGCCACCACGCGGGTGGGGAGTGTTCCGCGGGTGGCAACCGCCTTGGCCCGGAGCTGGCTGACAATGAGGACTACAAGATCCTCCAAAGTGTACACACTTCCCAGGATGTTGGTGGAGTGGAAGGACCGGCTGGCCAGGTGGGACTTGATGGATTGCAGGAAGCGGCCCGCGCCGTCCGCATCCAGGTAGGCCAGGATCCCCTCAATGCCGCCGGTGCACAGCGCCTTGCGGTTCTCACCCTTCTGTTCCGGGTCAAAGAACAGCACTGAACGGAATGTGTCATACCAATCACCACGCGCCTGGTAGCGCGTGAGCGTGGTGTGACCCGCAGCGTCACTGATGGCCAGTGCGCTGTTGGTGGTTCCAAAGTCCAGGCCCAGGAAGGTGTCCATGTCAGTCACTTTTTGGGTGGTGCGGGTGGAGGTTTGACCAGGCGCAACCGCACGTCACTGACCTTGAGTGTGATGGAGTGGCCACTGAGGAAATCCAGCGAGTCCGCCTCAATCCCGTCACCAAACGCCACGCCGTCCTCCGGGAGGTCACTCTCCAGCGTCAGTGTCTGGTCTGCGGCAATGATGCCCTTGGTGATCTCCGTGCCGGTGGCAACGCTGGGCCACGCTTCCCGGACAAAGAAGACCAGCATGGGGTCTGAGGGTAGGGGCAGTTGCGGCGGGTCTTTCAACGGCGTGGAGATGGAGCGGGTCCAACCGGTGGCGCCGGTGCCGGTGGAGATGATGACGCCGGAGGAGGAATGGCGCTCGGTCTTGTCATGGAAGCGGACCCGGTAGCGGGAGGACTGGTGGGTACGGTGACCCACGTAAACCTCATTGAGTGCCAGCAGGACCTGTCCGTCCTCACGCAGGCCCTCCACCATGGTCCGCTCTTCAATCACAAACCCCGAGCGTTTGGCCCCCGCGTCCGCAAATGCCAGCAAGGCACTGAGTGTGGCCGGCGCGTTGGGCACCAGGATGCCTTCATACCGTGCAGGGTCCGGGTTGATGCCAATGGCAAGTTGTCCGCGCAGGTACTTGGCTGCGTTGGCCACCAGTCCGTCCTGGCCCACAAAGACCACAATGTCGTCTGGGGCAAAGATGAAGCGGTCAAGCTGGGTGCGGTCAATGCGGACGCGGCGGCGGACCACGGGAAGCTGGCGCAGGACTTCTTCCAGGCCGGCCACAAAGCGCTCATGGGCAGACTCATAGTCCGCCATGTTCTGGCCGCGGGTCTTCAAATAGAACTCAGCCTGCGTGCGGGTCCCCTGCTTTTCCAGCAGCAGCTCAAAGGGACTCTTGCGCGTCACAATGACCACGCGCGCAAGACTGAAGGCCTCAACGGTATCCATCAGCCTTGCTTGCGCAGCAGGTCACCAAACAGTTCGGCCGCAAGATCCGGCGTCACGTTCAGATGCCCAATGGTGGTCAGTTTGCCTGCCAGCTCACGCAACGCCAGGCCGGTGAGCACGTGGCGGGGATTGTTGGCGTAGAGCTCCACGCGCGTGCGGTCCAACTCTCCCTGCGCCACGCCGACGATACGGATCGACTCGGCCTGGCCGCGGGCGCGGATGAGATCATTCTCTGCGGTACCTTTGGCCACAATGGCTGCGCGTTCCTGCTCGGCTTCCACGGTGATCAGGGTTGCTGCCGCTGCGGTCTTGGCCGCCAGCGCCTGGTTGGCACCGGTCTGCTGCAGGAGCAGCTCATTGCGCTTGGCCAGTTGGATCTGGGTGGCAATCTCATTCTCCTTGATGGCGCGCTCCTTCTCCACGGCCAGTGCGCGGCGCTGGAAGGTTGCCTCATCCGCGCGTTGTTGAATCTGCTCACGCGTGGGCGTCTGCAGCGCCTTCTCCAGCTCCGCGGTGGCCCGCACGCTCAGGATGCGCACGCTGCCAATGGCAATCCCCATGGCCTTGATGCCCGGGTCCGACGCCAGCGCGGCGATGATGGCCTCCCGGATGGGGTCTGCACCGGCGGTGATGGCCTCTTCAATGGGGACGGTGACCAGGTACCGGCGCGTAGCCCCGGTGGCCAGCTGCGCAAGAAAGTTGGCAACCTTCTCCAGCGGTGGAACCACGTATTTCCCGGTGGCGGGATCAATGGTGAAGTTGATGGCCGCCGCGGACGCTGGCGGGTCCGCAAAGCGGTAGGTCACCACACCCTGCACGGTGGCCGTCTGGAAATCCCGGGTCTGTTCCGTCACTGCCAGCGTGGCTTCATTTTCCTGCAGTGGAACTTCAGCAATGCCGGCGGAGAGCGGCATGTAGAAGTAGGCCAGCCCGCGTCCTTCCCGGCGGAGCTTGCCGCTGCTGAAATGCATCACAAAGACATTGGGGTCAGCCCGCAAATGCCGCAGTGGACCAAAGCTTGTAATGGTAGCCATGGCGTGGACGGGTACCACAGGCAGCCACGGCGGCAAACGCGGCTGGCGTCAGAGGAACTCGCACCAATAGGCGCAGGGCTGCGCCACCTTCACGTCAAAGCCGCTCTTGCCCGCCACTTCAAAGGATGAACCCGCCGGGTAGTTCACAAAGGCGCCGGTGCCGGTGCGGGCCAGCATTTCACCGCTGACAATGGTCATACGTTCAGGCGCGTCCGTGTTGAAATGGTGTTCACCCGCGGCCACCACACCCACCGTCTGCCGGCGGCCGTGCCGCTCAAAACCAACACTCTGGACCAGTCCGTCAAAATAGCTGTTGTGCTTCAGCATCCGGTTCTCCGTCGTTGTGGGGCCGTGACGCCGGCTCCTACCATGATCCCGTCCGCACCCCGCAACGCCGCAACGCGGCGGGCGAAACTGCACCGTTTCAAGCTGGTTCACGCGAAGCGTCCTCGCCGCCGCTCAACGGGAGTTGAGGTCTGTCACAGACCGGCGGCTGGCGTGTAACCGCCGTCACGTGCGTGTGTTCACAGGTGAGAAATTGCGGTGAACGCAGGTAACTCGGATGCCGGCTGGACGACATTCCAGTAGTCAGCGCGGCGCATTTCAACAAAATCCGCGGTTCTCAGGGAGGCTTCACATGGTCAGCCCAGTTTCAGGTCCTCGCCCTCAGCGCACCCAGCAGCCCGAGGCGACTCCGCCGCCACCACCCCCAGCAGCACCCACCACCACGCAGGGCACCACAAGCACCTCAGCCACGCCCGCAGCCCAGACGGCACCTGCCACCACGCCGGCCGCGCCCGCCACCACCACGCCGGCACCCGCCGCCACACCTGCTGCACCACGTCCTCCGGACGCCGCTGTGGCCGGTCAGCGTGGCCAGGCGTTGGATGGCGCGCTCCGCGCGCAGCAGGTGTCTACGGTAGCCCCGCCCATTCCCGCCATAGCTCCTCCGGAACCGGTGCTGCCGCCGGGGTCCGTGCCTGGCGCGGCACCCGCAACACCCAACACCACGCAGGCCATTGGGCCCAATGCGCGTGGCCCGGAAGTGAACACGCTGCAGACCAACCTCAACACCTGGCGCGCTGCCAACGGGCGCACACCGCCCATTGCCGTGGACGGCCAGATGGGCACGGAGACCCGCGCCGCGCTGCGTGATTATGAGCGCGAGAGTGGCATCCCGGAAGGCCGCGGCCAGCACGCAGGTGGGTCTGCGCTGGTGCAGGAGCGGTTGGCACTTGACAGCAACCCCAGCTTCCAGCGGCTGCCCGCAGACACGCGCCGGGCTGCGCTGGACGGGATGAACGCACATCCGGACAACCAGGCCGGACGTGACAACATCCGCAACCTGGCAACGGATCCCGGGTTTGGACGCGCCAATGCCACGCACCAGGGTGAGGCGCTCACCGCGCTGAGCCGCAATCCCAATGACGCCACGCACGCGCTGAATGTGAGCAACACGGTGGGCAACGCGGACTTCCAGCGCGCCAGTCCGGCAACGCAGACGCGCACGCTCAACATGCTGGGGGCCAACGCCTCCAACCCGGCGTACGGGCAGGACCTCAACCGCCTGGCCACCAACCCGCGCTTCACCAGCATGGCGGCGGAGGACCAGACGCGCACACTCAATGTCTTTGCCGGCACCACGCCCGCGGGACGTGGACACCTGCAGACGCTCTTGGGCCGGGACGCTGCCAACGGCTCACCCGCGTTGCTCAGCCGCGGCATCAATCCCAATTCACCCACGCTGCTGCAGGAGCTGGACCGCCAGGCCAGCGCCACGCCGGACGCACGCCTGCCCGCAGGTACGGACCGCCGTCAGATCAGCGAGGAAATCCTTCAGGAGGTTGCGGACCCGGCCCACTACGTCAACCAGTCCGGCCGCGGCAGCTGCACCGTCACGTCCATGGGTTATGACCTGGCCCGCCGCAGCCCCGCAGAATACGCGCGCCTTCAGACGGACCTGACCACCACGGGCACCACCCGCCTTGCCAACGGTGCCACCATGACGGTGCCGCCCACCGCGTGGGCAGCGGACGGGTCCGGAAGCCGCTCCACCGGCGAGCGCCTCATGCAAAGCAGCATGATGAATTTTGCGCGCCCCGGCTACACCAACAACCCGCCGTACACCATCAACAACGCCGGTCCGCCGCCCACCACCACCACCAACCCGGACGGATGGCCGGACCGCCCGGGTAGCGGACTCATTGCCAGCGAGGAGAACACCATGATCTCCGCGTTGAACAACCGCCCCTACACGCAGGGCAATTACGCCGCGCTCAACACCGCCGTTGCCAGCGGCCGCACGCCGGTTCTCACTGACGTGACCTGGGGCACCGGTGGCCATGCGGTGGAAGTGACGCGTATTGAAAATGGACGCGTGTATTACCGTAATCCGTGGGGCGGCGCCGGCGGCGTTGGCAACACGGGCGCGGTGAATGCGGGGCCGCCGCCACGCACCACCACCAACGGTCATCAGGCAGAGGAGTCCATGACGGTGGCGCAGTTCCAGAGCATCCACCGGCAGTCACACATCCCGGCGGACTGACGGGTGCGCTGGTTTCATCTCCTCCTGATTGTTCTCACTGTGCCCGCCATGGCGGAACCGCCTAGGGCCAAGACACCAAAGAAGGACACAACGCTCATGCCAACAACCTCCAAGAACAAGACTGCTGACCTGGTCACCATCCCTGGCGGCGAATTCAAGATGGGCATCAACCAGGACGCCGCTGAGAAGCTGGTGACGACGATTCTGAGCACGCAGAACGCACAACCGCCCAGCATGTTCTTCACGGAAGTGCCGGAACATGTGGTGAAGGTGAAGCCGTTTGGCATTGCCAAACATGAGGTCACCAACTCGGAATACAAGGAGTTTGTGGACGCCGGCGGGTACACCCACGCCGCGTATTGGGTGGAGCTGATGCAGGCTCCGCTCCACGTGATGGATGAAGTGGCACTGGACCGCCTGAAGCCGTTTGTGGACCGCTCAGGCAAGCCGGGGCCCGCGGGCTGGGACAAGGGGACCTTCCCGGCCGGCCTGGAGAAACACCCGGTTGAGTACGTGAGCTTCTATGAAGCCGCCGCGTACGCCCGGTTCCGCGGCTTGCGGCTCCCCACGGAAGCGGAGTGGGAGTACGCGGCGCGCGGCACGGACGGCCGGTTCTACGTGTGGGGCAACAGCTGGGAACAGTGGTCCAAGGTTGCGGCGGGTCAAAGTGGAAAGACCGCGGCCGTGGGCTCCACGCCAGAAGACAAGAGCCCGTTTGGCGTGATGGACCTGTCACGCAACGTCAGCGAGTGGGTGTCTGACGGTTTCAACATCTACGACAAGTCCCCCGCCGTTGTGGACGGCGCCGGTGACCCGGTCCAGGGCGTGTTGCGTGGCGGCATGTACTCCAGCGGACCGGAGGCCATGCGCACCACCTTCCGCCGGCAGATGCACCGCGCGCGCCGCACGCAGGGCGTGGGCTTCCGCCTGGCGGGTGACGTCCAGTAAGAGTCATACGTTGGTTGACCGCCTGGCCTCCGGTGCGTCTGAGCTCCGGAGGCCAGGGCCTGTGCGTGTAGGTCCTCACGTGATGACAGAAAGTATGACATCTGCCGCGTGAGCGCTCCTATGGGCGTGAGGCACCGCACAGTTGGAACGTGATGCTCCACGTGGTGTACCATTGGCGCGTGTGCTTCCCGCCATTCCGTGGGTTGGTCCTGACATCCGGTGTTCTTGTGGGGTTGGTGGGTTGCCCACTACCCGTTCAAAACTCCGCAGAATTCATCTGCAGTGAGCCTGCGGACTGTCTTGACGGTCTGGCATGCGAAGGCGGCCGGTGTGTCACCCCGTGCGCCAGCAACGGAACCTGCCCACAATCCACGGCAAGCTCCACCACGGTGGTGGTCACGTCTTCAGCCGGGCAGGTGAGCTCCGGGATTCAGGGTGGCTCATCCCACCGGAGCTCAAGCCAGATGGAGGTTTCCAGCAGCAGCCCGGCGTCCGGGTTCAGCGGGACGTCAGGGAGGGCGTCTTCCGCTGCCACGTCTTCAGCGAGCCAGGCGCCGTCTTCCTCCTGGGCGCCAGTGTCCTCGTCAGAGATGGGCACTTCATCCAGCGGACCCATGCTCTGCACCCCGTCCATGCCCTGTGCGGATGACGCGTCTTGTGTGGCAGGCACCTGCTACCCGCGGGATTGTCCCTGGGCTGTGTGCGGTGCGGGGTCCGTCTGCGTGAAGGACGGTTGCACCTTGGAAACTTGTATTGGCGTGACACCCACGGCGGGCGGGTGGACGGATTGGTCATACTCTGCTTGTTCTGTGGAATGTGGCGGCGGCGTGCTCACCAGGACCAGGCAGTGCACCAATCCGGCACCGGCGTGCGGCGGTGCGGCCTGCGCCGGGCCGCCCACCGAACAGCAGGAGTGCAATGAGGAATGCTGCGTGGTGGATGGCCAGTGGTCCGCGTGGGCTGCTGCGGGCGAGTGCTCAGCGGCGTGCGGCGGCGGAGTGCAACCGCAGGTGAGGAGTTGCACCAACCCTGCACCGTCATGTGGTGGGGCGGATTGTGTGGGATCCGCAACGGGGCCAGCCGCGTGCAACGAGCAGTGCTGCGTCGTGGACGGTGGCTGGTCGGATTGGTCAGGGTTCTCGGCCTGCAGCGCGGCGTGTAACGGCGGGACACAGAGCCGCGCCAGGACCTGCAACAACCCTGTACCCGCATGCGGTGGCGCATCGTGCGTGGGTTCATCCACGGACACTGTCAAGTGTAACACACAAACATGTCCGGTGGGTTGTCAGGTGGAGCCCACGCTCTACACGGAGATTGACCGGACACCAGAGGGTCTTGGCTGCACCCCACGCGGATGCCACCGCAACGCCAACATCATCAGCGTCAACGCGTTGTGCAATACCGGAAGTTCTATGTGCATCCGCTTTATGGGGACCGAGGAGAAGCCGGGATACGTCCAGGACAGCAGCGGGGAGCGGTGCTTCAGCGGCGTGACCTGGGGCCCGTGACGTCGTGAAACCGCGGCCAGCTCCGCGGGTGTACGTGTTCCGCAATGAAGCGGCCCAGGCGTGCTACGCACCCCGGCACCTCATCCATTGATCACCCATGCCACAGTCTTGGACGTTTGCAGTTCCACTTCCCAGTGAGGCCGGTGCCGAGCGCGTCCTGGCGCTTCAGCGTGCGTTGGCGGATGGCGGATGCTCCGCGGTGGTTGCGTCTGACTCTTATGACCATCTCACCGAGCAACTGCTCAGTGGCGCCGTGCAGGCAGCCTGGGCGCCTCCTCTGGTGTGCGCGCGGGTGGAGAAGGCTGGCGGGCGCGTGGTGGTGCAGGGGGTGCGCGGTGGAACGGCTTCCTACCGCTCTGTGCTCTTTGCCCGGCGCGGGCTTTTATTGTCCACGCAGGCGCTCCAGGGACGCACCGCGGCGTGGACGGACCGCCACTCCATGGGTGGATATGTGCTCCCAACCGCGTTGCTGCGTGGCGTGGGAATCCATCCGGACCGGGTGTTTGCAGAGCAGTTGTTTGTGGGGACCTATGAAGGTTGCGTGAAGGCCGTGTTGGACGGACGAGCGCATGTCTCCGGGTGTTACGCTTCTTCTGCGGCGGCGCAGACCGCACGTATGGGTTTTCTCCGGATTGCCAAGGCGCACGTGGATGAGCTCACCGTGCTGGCCTACTCCGGTGAATGTCCGCATGACGGGATTGCGCTCAGCCCCAACCTCTCCGCAGAAGACAAGGACGGGCTGACAGCTGCTTTTGTCCGTCTCGTCGAGAATCCGGAGGAGGGCCGTGCCCTGGCACGTGCGCTGGACTGGGACGGATTGAAGATTCCAGACTCCGGAACGTACCAGGACCTGGCCCGCTACATTGGCGTCAGCAACGCGTGACGGTCAGGCAAAGACCTTGATGGCCTCTTCCCGGGTCATGGAGGAGACAAACGTGGTCAGGAAGTTCTTGCGGCGCGCTTCGGTGGCGCGGGTCTTGTTGTCCAGCCAGGCGGCGGCGCGTGCGGAACGCGGCAGCAGGTAACCCAGGCGCATCATCTCCCGCAGGTGGCCCAGTTTGGGCTTGCAGGTGGTGCCCATCAGGTAGTCCACACACGGAAACACCACGTTGTAGTGCGTGCGCGGATCCACGTGGTGCATGAAATGGTTGCGCGCCAGGAAGCGGAACACACGGTTGCGCTTGAACCAGACCTCTTGCGGCATGTGCATCTGCACGTGGATGAGGTTCCACAGACGGTTGTGCAGAACTGTCATACTGATCCCAATGATGGCCGCCGCGGGGTAGAACCACGCCAGCAGCGCGAACAGCGGCGCAAAACCCACCAGGATCCAGAACGTTTCCACCATGCGGATGCGCAGGTTGTCCCGCTTGCCGCACTCGTCGGGTTCAAAGTCAAATTCGCGGTACCATTGCGCGTGGTGGCGCACGGCGTGGCCTTCAAAGATGGACGTGATGTACGGCCAGAGCTGGTAGACGGTCTTGGGCAGGCGCTTGCGGTGCATCAGGTGGCGGTGCAGCTGGTGCTCCCCCAGCGAGATGCCCAGATACCCACCCATCAACGGACCCAGCAGGTTCCAGAACAGGAAGCCCGGGTTCACAAGCTCATCCATCATGCGTGCAGCCCCGTTTCATCAGCGTTGTAGATTCCGTCAACATGGCGAGCACGCAGGTAGCATGGGCGCTCCAGAAAGTATCAACCCGCCCGCTCCTCACACCAGGCCAGCACGTCATGGAACCGCCGGTCCGCCACCACACCACAGAGCGCGTGCCGTCCCAGGCGTGCTCGAGCCACGGCGGGAGAGGAGAGTCCGCAAAGAAAGCGCGCCAGCTGCCGCGGCTGGCCAAGCGCGCGTGGATGTTGGGCAACCAGTGACCGGATTGTTTCCTCGTCAAGCGCGGAGGCCAATGGCGCCAGCGCGGCGCGTTCCGGAAGGGTGAGGGCCCGCCCCGTGATGCAATGGCTGCAGTGTCCACACGGCTGGGCGCGCTGCTCACCAAAATGCGCCACCAGTGCATTGGTCTGGCACGCGCCCAACGTCACCAGCGTGAGGACGTCCTGGAGCCGGGCAATCTCACGCGCTTCATGGTGCTTGAACTGGCGCTCCAGCAGCTCCACCAGCTCCTGTGTGTTGGCGTCCGGTTGCAGCAGTTCATACCGGTGGCGGACGTCTTTGACCTGCAGCTCCACCTTGCCCTGTTCCGCCAGCCACTCCAGCGCCTTCACCAGGCGTGAGCGGTCCTGCCGCAGCCGAGTGGCCAGCGCATCCGTGTCCATGGTGTACCAGATGCGGCCCTGCTTGCTGTGCTCAAACAATGACGTCACAAAGGCTGCGCGTTCACCCTCAAACAGCGCAAGGATGCGCGGCAGGGGAACCAGCGGTTTGACCTGGTAGGTGGCGTAGAACGGCGTGCCCTGGCGCAGCACCCCGCGCAATTCCAGATGGGTGAGGGCGGTCTTGAGCACCAGTGCGCGCAGGTCATGGCGTTCACCCAGCGCGCCCAGCTCCAGCGCAAACGAGGGACCCGATGCAAACAACTCTTTGACCAGGCTGCCCAGGGCTTCACGCGTTGGTGTGTCCCCACACGCAAACCCTTCCAGAATCTCCACGTCATCCCGCGCGGCCAGCACTTCCACCACGGAGGGCTTTCCGTCCCGTCCGGCGCGGCCAATCTCCTGCGAGTAGCTCTCCAGGCTCTTGGGAAGATTGTAGTGTATGACAGTTCTTACTGCGGCCTTGTCAATACCCATTCCAAAAGCAATGGTGGCCACCACGGTCAGCGCGTCTGACGCCATCCACGCTTCCTGGACGGAGCTGCGTTCCTCAGACTCCAGGCCCGCATGGTAGGCGCGCGCGGGCCGGCCGGCCCTGGTGAGCAGGGCAGCAACGCGCTCCGCGGTTTTCTGCAGCGTGACGTAGATGATGGAGGAACCCGCGGGCCGCGCGCGCATGGTTTCCACCAGGAGGTGGTCCCGCTCAGCGGCGGAAACGGCCGTGGTGCGCAGCTCAAGGTTGGGACGGTAGAAACCCGTCACAATGGCGCACCCGGGTTTGATGTTGAACCCGGCGCAGATGCTCTTCACCACGGCGGGGGTGGCGGTGGCGGTGAGCGCCAGGACACGTTCTGCGCCCACGGCGCGCGCGGCGCTGGCCAGCTTCAGGTAGTCAGGAC